>JACLAB010013577.1_pt1 | contig 13686 bp, 8 predicted proteins | sample 8027921 | NCBI WGS metagenome assembly JACLAB01 (sample SAMN15725117, study PRJNA655200) | protist metagenome | isolation source: fluorescence activated cell sorting (FACS) single amplified genomes of... | place: USA: West Boothbay Harbor, Gulf of Maine | collected 2000-07-19
TGCCCGCGGTGATGCAGGGTGAAAATGTGGCGATGCAATCGCACACTGGTTCGGGAAAGACGTTGGCGTATATTCTGCCGATTATTAACTCGTTGATGGATGACGACGCGGGGACGATTCGTAAAGACGTCGGGAACGGCGTGCGAGCAATAATCGTCGCGCCATCGCAGGAGTTAGCGATGCAAATCGTACGGCAGATTGAGCGTGTTTTAGGTGAATTGGGAAAGGCGATCACGCAGCAAGCCATAGGTGGAGCAAATGCGAAAAGGCAGGAGGAGGCTATTCGACGTAAGAGACCTCTCATCGTCGTCGGTACGCCTGGACGGTTAGCCGAACTTTCGCGGTCGGGGATATTACAAACGCACGGCGTTCGCGTGCTCGTCGTAGATGAAGCGGATGATTTACTCGCGAGTAACTTCAGGCGTGATATGGCGAGAATCAGTGAGCACACGGGGAAAGGCGTACCAGGCGGCAGGCAGACGATTATCGTCAGCGCGACTTTGAAGCAAGAGACTCTGGATGCGTACTCGTACTTGGCGCCAAATTTAAAGCATATTGTGGCGAGTTATGATAAACCTCCTGAGACTGAATTGACCAAGCGTGTGGTTGGCGAGGATGGTGAGGAAGAAGAGGCCCCAGAGGATGATGAAGAACAGGATGAAAAGAGCGCCGCCGCCGCGTCCAAGCAAGCGCGTAGGCAAGGCGTGGTAAGCCTTCCTCCGCACATCACGCACTGCCAGGTCATAGCTGAGCGACGCCATAAAGTAGATGAGCTGCGTCGCGCCATTCATGCCACAGATGTTCAACGGGCGTTGATTTTTTGTAACTTTGGGCGACGCTTGCAAGACGTGCAAGCCAAGCTCGGCGCTCGCGGGATGCCCGTAGGCGTTTTACACGGCGGCATGGACAAAATGGAGCGCGCGAGAGAGCTCGCGGCATTTCGCCGCGGTGCTTTCCGCGCCTTGGTGGTTTCGGATCTCGCCGCGCGCGGTTTAGATGTTGATGATTGCGACGCCGTGTTCAACCTGGAATTGCCCACCGACGAGACGCACTACGTGCATCGCGCCGGAAGAACCGGTCGCATGGGTAGCCCAGGCGTCGTGGTTACCATCGCAGAACCGCAAGAAGCATTCGTCGTGCAACGCTTTGAAAAGAATTTGGGTGTGAAGATTAACGAAATCGCTACAAAGGGTGGCGAAGTGGTACGGTCGCAGCCGTCTCGCGCGCCCGTTCGGCCGCCGCGACGACGCGCTCCGCCACGAGACGACGCGTAAAGCACGCGCTCGACGCAACGCGCAAACATTTTAGTATTTTCACTTAGCGCTCAAGAGCTCTTATGTTATTGAACAAATATATTTCCTTCGCCGTCGCCATCGCCTTCTACGCGCGCGCTGCTATACAACCCGATTCGCCGCGCGTTCGTTTAGTAGTAAACCTGGAAGCTATCCACGGTGGCTTGCAAGCGATCCTTAATCTTCCCCCATCGCTTTTCACTCGAGCCCGTCGTCAACGTATAAAACTTCCCTTGCGTAATCGTCACAACCGTCAACGCATGTCTCTCATACGACTTTGTCTTTGTCACAAACTCAAACGCGTAATACAAGTGTCCCGCGTCATCCTTGCGTTCGCTCGCCTTCAACACCTTGGCTTGCGCCCCCGGCGCGGTCAACGCCTTACCCACGAGCGTATTCGCCACCTCCTCCGCCGTTCCAATATCCGCCACGCTCTCCCGTTGCGTCGGGTACACATTCAACGCCGCGCTCTCCAGCGGTTCGATGATATCCTTATACACCGCCGCCTGCCCGTCGACTTGAATCTCCTGCCACCCCACGGGGTACAAGAATTGATACCCCTCGCGCGTGTCCTTGACGACGTTCATGCCGGAAATCGCCAACGCCGGAGCGTTGACGTCCAAAGCACGCGCGCTCGCGACGAGCGCGGCGAACCCGACCAACGCGTCGCGGCGCGTCGGCGCCAACGCCACCGTATCCATCGACTGGTGCGGGGTCGTCGACGTCACGCGGTGCTTGTGCGCGCGCGCGGTCGTCGTGGACGACCGGCGCGGCGCGCGGGCGAGGGTGAACGAAGGCACGGCGGTGGTGGCGAACATCGTGTTCGTGCGACGGTGCGAGGCGACTCTGGCGGCGCGACGACGTATGCCGCGCGAGACACACAGCGCGCGCGCGCGCGCGATCCATCGCATCGCTTTTCCTATACCCTACCCGCATCCGCGCGCTAAATTTTAGTTCGGACACACGGACAATACACAATTCACCATACCCTCTAGCACCGTGCATTATTTTCATTCGCGTGGGGTATGATCCCACCTCCTCGGACGCCGTGCGCGTATACGAGCGAGGTTTCGCCCTATGTGCGTCGCAGATGTGACCGTTACGAGCGAGCGCACGGAGACGCCGAATGTCCGATCAAGGTCGCGCGCGCGGCTGCGGTCGCGGGCGTCGTCGGCGTCGCCCGCATAGACGCGCGCGCGGTCGACGCCGCCGACGACGACGACCGCGACCGGATTAGATAGCACGCGTCGTCTGTGCGCGTCGCGACCGTACGCCGCGGGGGTAGATAGCACCACAGAAGGCGCGCACAGAGACGCGCGATGTTTAAGATGAAGAAGCGCGCGATCGGCGCACAACAAAGTGGTGGCCGGTCTTCGCGTGGGCGCGCGCGAGGCGCGGGCGATGGCGCGAGCGGCGAGGAGGATGGCGAAGATGACGAGAGGATGGTGGGGTCTGAGGACGCCGGGTCCGAGGATGAGGATGGCGACGACGACGACGAGGACGCGAGTTCTGGGGATGAAGATTTTCAACCTGCGCGTGGACGACGACGCGTTGGAACGCGGGATAGAGGTGCGAGCGTGGCGTCTAAGGTGGCGAATGACGCACCGGCGGTGGATCCGAGCGAGTTTTCGATTGACGCGGATCGCAAGAGGTTCAAAGTCGGGACGTTGAAGCACGAAGTGTTTCAAATGTTGGAGGAGGCGTGGCCGGAAATGCTGGATGCTGCGGAGTTGTACGCGCGCGGTGAGGCGGCGGGGAAGAATGTTGGGAAGAATAAGACTGTTTTAGCATCCGGATTGTCACATGATCCGTGCTTTGTGCGCGTGCCTGGGACGCGAAATAAGTGGGCGTTGCGCGCGCATGTCGGGTTGCCGAGCGGCGTCAAGCGTAAGGCTGAAGATGATAAAGAACCCCGCGTTCGGAAGTCTGCGAAGAAGCCGAGTGTTAGTGCAATGTTAGAAGCGCTTGATCCCGATCAACGTGCGTCTTTAGCGGCTTGGACGGATAAGCTCAAGAGATGTTCGGCGGATTTGAAAAAGTCAAAGCAAACGTCAGAGAGAGCCGCGGCGCAACTAGAAAAGTGCACTCGAGCGCTCGAGGAGTTTGAAACCAATCCACCGATGGAACTTGCGGCTCCACACTTGCAAAACAAGTCAAACGAGGATATTTTGTGCGAACCCGACGCACCGCAAGAACGACTGGCAAAGAAATTCTTAGAGTTTAACGGCGCCAAGGAAGACCGCAAAGGTTTGATGACGTGGAAAAAGTCTGTGGAAGATGCCAAGGCAGAAATCAAGAAGGAGCGAGCTTCGTACGTGGTAATGCGTAAGAAGGAGATTCGTGAAGCCATGAACAAAATGAACAAGATGCGCGAAACGTTGACGATAAATGTACGAAAGGCTCAATCTGCGGCGGAACAAGCAACCGGAAACGTCGAGCGCGCCGAGGAAATCAATGAAATCACCAAACAACGCGTGCAATTGATGAAAGATAAGGCTGCGGCGACGGATGATGCCGTCATTCAAGACCTTGACGAAAAGATTAACACGATGGATGCACAACTCACCGAATTGTTTGGGCAAAAGTTGGTGTCGCTTGAAAATCAAATTGAACGAGAGAAACTCAAACTCATGGCTAAGGGTGAGCGCGAGGCAGAACGCGCGCGCATCATGAGTGAGAAGAATCGTTTGAAAGAACAAGAAAAGGCTGAGAAAGCCGCGATGCGTGAGCGTGAAAAGCAAGAAAGAGACGCGCTCAAAGCGGCTGAAAAGGTTCGGAAGGAGAAGGAGGCGCGTTATCCTATTGATGACGACATGTTGGCTATCGAACTCGCTGAAGAGGCGAAGGAGGCCGGTGTACCATTCGACTTTCTCTATCACACGATTCCAAAGCCCGTGAGCTTGCCAAATGGCCAAATTCTTGCCGAAGAAGCGTCCATCGCTGAGTTTTTGAGCACATTTGCAGAAGGTCTCGAAGCGCCTCCCGGTTTGAATAACGCGGATGCCGTGAATGATTTGTTTGAAAACAATACGAAAGCGCGCTCGACTCTAGCCGAGTTGTACTTGAGCCTTCTTTACGAAGCGTTGACGCCGGCCGCGAGTGGTCCTGGTCGCCTTGTGGCACGATTGAACCGCATCGTGAACAACTTGAACTGGCCCGAAGTGGCTCGCACTTTGATTTTACATGGAGGCGAAAAGACGCACGGTAAAGGTGCGTATGATGTTGCAGAAAAGTTGGGTAAGGTTGCTTGGGTTACTCTTAGCAAAGAAGAACATCTTGTTTTGCTTCGTGCTCTAGCGGACACCGCTCTCGAGGGAGATGTATGCCGAGGCATTATCAGCGCGCGAATGCAGCAAGCAGACGTGTTTAGAACTGAACGGCACGAAGCTCGGCTGAAGGCTGCTGCAAATAGACGCATCGTCGAGAAAGCTGAGAAAGAAGAGCGGCGAATCGAACGAGAGCGTTTGGCTGAGGAAAAGCGCAAGGCGAAGGCTGAAGCAGAAGCTGCCAAAGCAGCTACTGAAGCACCGACGGAGGGTGGCGCACCAAAAGATGAGGTCAAGATGGATACGGACGAGGAGATGAAAAAGGAAGAAGAAGCAGACGAAGAAGAACGTAAATTCGAACTTCCTGATCACCTCAAAACGTACACTGGCCACCCTGAAGACCGTCACGCATTGATGGCATGGAAAAATGAAGTTGCCAGGGCGCAAGCAGTGCTCAATGCAGAGCGAAACGAGTACGAACAAGAGCGCGCGAAGATTGAACGCGCGAAAGCTCGTGAGGAAAACGAAGGCAAGCGCAAAATTGAGGCTGTAGAAGAAGCGGCGCGACGTCGTCTTGAAATTGACGAATCACGTGCGAGGCAACGAGAGATCAAGCGCGCCTCCGAGGATGCGCAATGCCAAGTTCGCTGCCGCCCGCTCGGCATGGACCGTCATCTCGCCACATACTGGTGGGGATTCGGTGGACGTCAAGATGCGGTGTACGTGCAATCGTTTTCTGGTGAATGGGGAATCTATAACACTCAGCAAGCTGTCGATGCACTTGTCAAGGCTCTGTGTCCAAAGGGAGTGCGCGAACGCGCTTTGTTGCAACAACTCGAGAAGCGCAAGGTGACGATTGCTGATGCATTCAAGGCTCTCAGCGAGACTCAGGAAGATCGAGATCGACAATTAGCTGCTGCTCTCGATGGTCGACCACGCCGTTCGGCTATGGCGCGTAGCGCGCCTTCGATGGAGGCTTACGTTGCAACGCGTCCAGCGGCATTTCTGTCGTGCGATGAGGGAGCGGTGCTTACTTTCGCCAGAAAATGTATGGACACCATGTGTATCAACGCCGAAAGAATTGGAATTCAAACCACCCCTGACTGGCGCACGTTCCGCAACAAGCTCAAGAACGTCGATACGACATTCATGGCTGAGTCGCTTTTGCAACTCGAGGAGAAGTATTACCACTGTCAGGTTGACGAGTTTAGAATTGCGGCAGAGGTGGAAAAGATCGAACGCGAGAAACAGCCGCAGGCTCCGGACGAGCTTTCAAAAGCGACTCTCGAGGCACTCGTATTGAAGCACACTGGTAAAGATATGGCCTCCTGGAAGCTCGCTCGCCGTAAATTGGCTGCTCTCTTACCCGCTCAAGTCATTCAAGAAGCTGTGGAGGAACGCCGTCGCCAGCAAGTTGATAGCGATGAAGAAGAAGAGGAAGAGGACGAGAACGCTATTGTTGACGAAAGTTGGAACAACGACGAAAACGCTGCTGAAGAACTAACGGACATTTCTGTCTGGAAGGGTTCGCTTCAACGTCCGCAGTGGATCGCGTCGTTGTCCACAGATAACGTTTCCGCGGTGCGCATCGCTTACGCTGCTGCGACACTGTTGGATGCCACGTCTCCGTTTACCGAAGAAATAGTCCATCGCCACGACATCCGTGACGGCAAGTTTGTCGAAACTGCCGCTTAATCGTTTCTAAACGAATCTGTCTACATACTAGTCAATTGTTGAAAATTCATTTTCCTGGTTCTCTAAAAATAGTCAAAGTTGAAGCGAATACTGCACAACATGGCGCTCCCCCAACTTCCACTCAAGGCTGTCATCGGCTTTGCTGGATCGGTGAAAAATGGGTTCCACCTGCATCCGGATGGAGCGCGTCGCGTGTACCCGCTTGGCTCCACAGTAGTTGTGTCGCCGCTACCCGTCCAGAAAGCTTGCGCGAATGAAGACGCCTCTGCTCAAGAGAGTCAAAAATTAGCCCCTGCTACCTTCCTTTACGGACACGTCGGCAATATCACAGCATTGGCTGTATCAGTAACTGGGCGCTTCATTGCATCTGGGGAGTGCGTCGCGGGCGGCGTGGCGGATATAATTATTTGGGAAGCCATCGAGAATGGCTCATCGTATGCGTTGGTCAAACGCTTGGCCCTACACACCGGCCAGGTCGTGGCTTTGGCGTTCAGTTTTGATGAGACTCATTTAGCATCTATCGGTGGTGAATCGGATAGACGTGTTGTCATGTGGAACGTTAATAGTGGCAGTGCGCTCTGCGGATCTCCTGCACCAGCAGATGGTCAAGTACACGTCGTGGAATTTCTTCACCATTCCAATAACGCTTTCATCACCGCGGGAGAACTCGCGGTTAGTACGTGGGAATATGATGCAAAAGCCAAGAGACTGAGTTTTGAACCAGTGGTGTTAGGTATGTTGAAGCGCGAAATTCTATCGATTGCGATCGATGAACGAGATGAATTTGCCTATCTTGGCACGACGAGCGCCGACGTGCTTTGCGTCTCTGTGAAATCTCGCGCCATCAAAGAGACATTTACTCTTAAAAAGCATATTTCTCGAGGTGTCACAACACTTCATATGATCAAAAATGGACTTCTCGCTGGCGGAGGCGACGGAAGCATATCTTTATTTTCTCGAAAGCCCGATTCATGCGTGTTGAAATTCGAGTCGTGCAAAGTGCTCAATGGCGGAGCCGTGACGAGCATCTCCGTCGCTCAATCTCCACAATCGAACGCACCAGGACTAGATTACCCTATCGATTGCAAGTCGGATTATGCAAAACGAAGGTATTTACACGAAGCTTTTAAATCTCTAATGTCCGGGACTGCTCAGATTGATAATTATCGCGATGGCTCAGAAACGTTTGACGTGTACTGCGGGACAAAGACTGGGGAATTACACCATTTGGAATATTGCGCGAAGCATCCGTTGAGCAAGGAGGCGTTGTTGCTCGTGAAACCATTTGACACGCGCTTAGATTCCGCACACACGAATCCAATCACGTCCATTGCGTTTCCAGCGCAAAATTCACAACACTTTGCGACGAGCGCCGGCGCAGAGATTCGCATTTGGCACGCGGACGCGGCGAAAGAGCTATCTCGCATTGTCATCAAACCGTCAACCATCACGTGCTTATGCTTGAGCTACGTTAACGACGGTCAATTGCTACTTAGTGGATGGGACGACGGCGCGATTCGCGCGCATAATAGCGAAAGCGGCGAACTCGTGTTTATGGCGTCGAACGCGCACGACGCGGTCACCGCGATACACGGCACGCGCGACTACGCAACCATCATCACCGGCGGTTCGGAAGGCAACGTGCGAGTGTGGAACATAAGAAATGATATCATAACATTGGAAGCATCGATGAAAGAACACCGCTCGACGGTGAATGCGATCATCACCTTGCGTCAGGACTCAATGGCGGTGACGGCGAGCGACGACGGTTCCTGCGTCGTTTGGGATGTCGCTCGCCGCGTGCGAAAAGTCTCTTTCTTCGGCTCGACATACTTCAAAACGCTACGCGCACATCCAGAAGGGACTCAAATCGTTACCACAGGCACAGATCATAAAATCACGTGGTGGGATCCAGAGGACGCGTCGATTATCCGCGTCATCGACGCGCCAACCGAAGCCGAATTATCATCCTTAGACATCTCCACCCCCGACGGCGCCTCCATCGCCGTCGCCGGCCTCGACCGACACCTTCGCATATTCGATTACGAATCCGGTGAGCTCACGCACGTGGGCGCGGTATCCCACGCCGCTCCAATCACCGCGTGCGCGTTTGCGCCCAGAGCCGACGTGGTCGTCACCGCCGCCGACGACGGCGCCATCTTCATCTGGCGCAACCCGCGCGCTGCATTCGCCGCGCTCGAACGCGAGAAAGAAACGCACGTCAGACGCGTGCTCACGGGCGAAACCACCATCGACGACGACGCAACGATCGAAAACAGCATCGAAAATGCCACCGGTGATGGCCCACATGGCCCACATGGCGCGCCATCATATGAATATTAGGTCTTCTATTCCCTTTAGTATGAGTGTCATACTATATTAGAAATATATCTATGTATGTTCTAGAGCCACATTCGCGATGGTGTAAACCTAGAAAAATCCATCCACATCCACATACTCTACCCCAATCCATGCCCATAAATACATAAAACGCGTACATAAATCACCTTACCCACTATAATCACACCCATCCCATCTAGGAGTGTTCCAAATCAGCCGACCGCGAGGAGGGGGCCTCGCGGCCGCCGCTCGCGGGAAAACCTGTGCGCGAGAAGGGTTCTTCCCGACACTTTTCGACGACGCACGTCGCGACAACGATGTACGCGAACACGAGGTACGCGCGATATGCGTTGATTGATATGCGATGCTTGCGTGTGACGCGCGTGACGGCACGACGCGCGGTCGCGTGAAGGGCGACGCGCGCACGATGAGCACGCGGATGGCTGGCTGGATGGCTTGGTCGCCGGGCACGGCGCCGCGAGGATGACGATCTCGATCGATGCGGTCGACGCGCGGTGTTCGTGGGCGGCGCGAACGATGCGTGGGATTTTGTGTGTTATGCGTCGTTCGATTGCGCGCGATGGAGACTGACCTGGTGTTCGCGTGCGTCGCGTGTGTACTCGCTCACAGCACGGCGCCTCGCGCGACGGCTGCGGCTGCCGCGCTCTCGGCGAAACGCCAATACTCTGCGCACGGTGCGTGCGTGATGCGTCGATGCGAATGGGGATGAAGAGGGCTTGTTTGTTTGCGTTTCGATCGCGCGCGATGTTGGTGCGGTCGCGTGAAGGGTGGTGGCGGACCAGTGCATGGAAGGCGCATGGAAGGATTGTTCTTTATCTCTCTTGACCTATGCGACGCGCGGGACGCGAGGCGAGAGGTTTGAAGCCCTGGCATACGCGATGGGCGATGGGCGTGGGATGAAGGAGCGATGACATGAGTGTAAATGTTACGAGTACGGTAACTGACGATGTTTCACGCGCGTGTGTGCGATTTTGACGCGAGCAGGTAAAACTACGTTTGCGGCGACGGTGAAAAAGACAAACGCGCGCGGGGCGCTCGTCATTCAAAACGCGGCGAAGGATTTGTTTTTCAACGCCAAGGATGGTGCGGCGTTGAAGAAGATGCAAAAGGGTGTTGATAAGCTTGCGTCTGTGGTTGGTGTGACGCTCGGCCCGAAGGGTCGTAACGTTGTGCTTGAATCCAAGTATGGGTCGCCGAAGATTGTCAACGACGGCGTCACCGTCGCCAAGGAGGTTGAACTCGAGGATCCGGTGGAAAACGTTGGTGCCAAGCTCGTGCGTCAAGCGTCGCAAAAGACAAATGACCAAGCTGGTGATGGTACGACCACCGCCACCGTACTTTCTGCGGCTATGATTGCTGAAGGTATGAAGATTGTCATGGCGGGTACCAACCCGGTGCAGCTCACGCGCGGGATGGAAAAGACGGTGCAAAAGCTCGTCCTCGTCCTTCGCGAGCTCTCCAAGGAGGTTGAAGACTCTGAACTCGCCAAGGTTGCGTCCGTCTCTGCCGGTGGTAACATGGAAGTCGGTGAAATGATCTCCGCCGCCATGGCCAAGGTTGGCCGCAAGGGTGTCATTTCTCTCGAAGAAGCGCGCTCCGTGGATAACAACTTGATTGTCGTCGAGGGTATGCAATTCGAGCGCGGTTACATCTCCCCGTACTTTGTCACCGACAGCGAACGCATGACGTGCGTGTACGACCAGTGCAAGATTTTGCTCGTCGATAAGAAGATTAGCACTGCGCGTGACATGATTGGCATTCTTGAGGCAGCTATCCAGCAAGGTTTCCCGCTCTTGATTATCGCCGAAGACATTGAACAAGAAGCGCTCGCGACGCTCGTCGTCAACAAGCTTCGCGGTGCGCTCAAGATTTGCGCCATCAAGGCCCCGGGCTTTGGTGAACGTAAGAGCCAGTACCTCGAAGATATTGCCATTCTTACTGGCGGTACCGTCGTGAAGGAGGAGCTTGGCTTGAGCCTCGACAAGTGCGGCGTCGAAGTTCTCGGTAACGCCGCTCGCATTGAGCTCGGCAAGGAGAGCTGTACGATCGTCGGCGCTGGTGATACCGCCGCCGAAGTGAACGCTCGTGTCAAGCAAATCAACCGTCTCATTGAAGCCACCGAGGCGGACTACGAGAAGGAGAAGCTTAACGAGCGTGCGGCGCGTCTTTCGGGTGGTGTCGCCATCATTCAAGTTGGTGCCCAAACGGAAACTGAGCTCAAGGAGAAGAAGCTTCGTGTGGAGGATGCGTTGAACGCCACCAAGGCGGCGGTTGAAGAAGGTATTGTCATCGGTGGTGGCTGCACCTTGTTGAAGCTCGCGGCGGCGGTTGACAAGATCAAGGATGAGTTGGATAACGACGAGCAAAAGGTTGGTGCGGAAATCATCAAGCGCGCGTTGTCGTACCCGATGCGTCTCATCGCGACGAACGCCGGTGTCAACGGCTCCGTCACCGTCGAGAAGGTTATGTCTTCTAAGGACCCGAACTTTGGTTACAACGCTGCGAACGGCCAATTCGAAGACCTTATGGAGTCTGGTATCATTGACCCGACGAAGGTTATCCGATGCGCGCTCGAAAACTCTTGCTCCGTTGCCAAGATTTTCCTTACGTCCGACGTGGTCGTTTGCGAAATTCCGGAGGACCAAAACATGGAGTCGGCCGCGGCTGGAGGCTCCGCCATGGACGCTTCGGGCTACCCGATGTAGGCTCGCACAGCACAAGTAGGAAAACATTAGAGAGCATGCGGACGGAATTTTGCAAACCATGCGCACCCGCCATTAATATATATCACACATCATTCGTTCATTTCATATTCATTACATGCGCGATCACAGCTCGAAGCACAATACGCAGATGATGCGTCGTGATGTTTTCATTTCATGACGTGCTCGATTACATCTAAGAGTACATTGTAAAAGTCGCACTCTGGATAGAATATCGAGAACTTCCACTTTTCTTTATCTTTCCAATCGTCTGAATCGACTAGTTCCTTAATTGAAGCGATGAGCTGGCGCACAGGGACGACTTTGTCTCGTTGGTGTGCGATCACAAGATCGACGATGAAACGCGTCAAAGCGTCCGATGTGCGTGTAAAAGCGAGCTTCTTCTTGTGAGAATAATGGGCCCAAGCTTCTGATGTGCATGTAAAAGAGGCTTTCTTCTCGGTCGAATCTCGATAGTATGGTGCAGGCCACTTACGCCAGGACGGCTTGTACAAGCATCGCAAGATACGCAAACTATCTCCATTCCAACGCGTGTTGTCGAATGATAATTGCCTATAACCTATACCGTACCCCGTATATCCGCGCTGTGAAAACAGATATTTTACACAGTCGAATGCGTTAGCATGGATAGCCCGCTTGAACGCGTCTTCAGTCAATTTGCATCCATGCTCATGTGCGTATCGTAAACAATCAAGATCACCTATGCTCGCTGCAGCCTCGCACGCGCCATCCAATCTGCATCCATGCTCATGTGCGTATCGTAAACAATCAAGATCACCTTCGCTCGCTGCAGCCTCGCACGTGTGAAAATCCTGACAGTCCAATTCTTCAATAGCATAACGTAAGCAATCCATGGATCCTAAAGCGGCATATTCCGAGACGTAACCGCTCTCCCATCCATTTTCGGCTAAATAAGCCAACATCTCGACGTCTCCCGACTCTGCAGCCGTACAAAGCGCGTTGCAGTCTCGATGTTCGTCGTCCGCACGGAATCCGAGCTTGATGCAAAGCTTCAAGTCCTCGAGATGTCCAGGACAACCAGCGATGCATGGCACCACTTTTATCCACACAAAGTGATCCTCGCAATCATCGACTTCTCCTGTTGATGCCCAGCCTGCAATCGTCGGACGTATTTCTTGTATTTCCCTGACTCGCCAAGCGCGTCCCATGCGTTCGTAGTCTTTCGCGAGTTCATCCATCGCCAACAGTAACTTCCCGAGATTCTCCGCATATGCTGCTATACGTTCTGCATCATCCATCGTCGCGCGCGTCGTCGAATGAGGTTCAACACATTTTGTTTTTATTTCATCTCGGATCGAATGCGCGCGAGCAACGTCTCAAACGCCACCGGCAATGGCGCCTCGATCACGCGTTCGCGCCCATTAAATACTAAACTAACTCGCGCGCAATGCAAGAAAAATATTGTTCCTGGTTTCCCTTGAGAGAGCGCTTCGACGACGCATTTCGGCGACGACTTGGCGGGACTCGATGTCTTGCGACGATAGACGACGTCGCCGACGAGCGGATGTCCGATCGACGCCATGTGTTGACGAATCTGGTGATACCGTCCCGATTTCGGCTGCACTTGAACGAGCGAAAACGACGCACCAGAGATGGATTGAAACGTCTCGATGCGCTTCCACGCGCTCGTCGCCGGTCGATTCTCGAGCGGCGTATGAATTTCGCCGTCTTCGCTCGCGAGCACGCCTTCAACCAACGCGACGTACGTCTTGCGCACATCTCGCTGGTAGTACTGCGTACACAGCTCGGCGTGCGCGGCGTCTGTTTTCGCAAGTATCACTATTCCGCTCGTGGGTTTGTCCAATCTCGACACCACGCCGCGCTTATCTACGCCATTAAGCTCGCTCAACCGACCAGAAAAGATGTCCATCGCCACGTCCACGAGCGTCGCCGATTTCCCCGCACCTTCGCTCGCATGCGTCAGCATTCCCGCAGGCTTATTCAACGCCCCAATCCCATCATCCGCGTCATCCATCAACACCCCGACGCTCGCCCGAACGTCCTCGTGAATGTATACCTTTTTCTTTTTCCTCCCGGCGCGCGAGCCGCGTCTGACATCCGCCAACGCCTCTTCTACAATCAACCCAACATCATCCCCATTCCGTCGCTTCGCGGCAATCACGATCGACCACGTCACGACATCGGGCGTCACGCCGTACCGCGCGAACCCGCGCATGAGATCTTCGCACTCGCGAGGCTTACCCATCCGCGCGAACGCCGACGCCGCCGCGTTCATCGCCGACGCGGCTCGACCGCGCCGCGCGCGCTCCGCCCCCGTCACCGCCGCCGCCGCCGCCGCCGCCGCCTTCTTCGACGTCGACGGCGGCA
>JACLAB010001789.1_pt1 | contig 13679 bp, 13 predicted proteins | sample 8027921 | NCBI WGS metagenome assembly JACLAB01 (sample SAMN15725117, study PRJNA655200) | protist metagenome | isolation source: fluorescence activated cell sorting (FACS) single amplified genomes of... | place: USA: West Boothbay Harbor, Gulf of Maine | collected 2000-07-19
GGAGGTGCACTTCGGATGTCACTTTTACGTTATCATGAAGCTTGATCTTTTAATAATAGGTATTGACGGGACGTTGTGTGCGATGTTGGCATTTTGATGATGCTATCCTCTGTGCAGAGTGGTATTGAAACTACTACAGTTCGCTTCACCCTGTTTTTTACTCTTCCAAACTCTAAAGGTGCCCGCGGTTCGGGAGCAATGTTCTTTCTGCTTGTGTTGCAAACAACTTTATCATCCAGAGCTCTAATAAAGGTGAATGCCACCTTCGCGCGGGAGAAAACTTAAAAGAATGACTCTTTTACCGTGAAAACTGCAGTTTCAAGTGATACCACACTGCTTCCAAAGTTGGCGACTCCTCAGAAAGCGAACGTATCATAAGTTTCTCTAGTCCATTTGTTTTCTTGAGTAAAGATTTTTCTGTTCACAGTCAAAGGAAGTTGGTGGCTGCTCCTGGATCGAAAGGTGCGGTAAATTGGTTGTTCTCTTAATTTTGCTCCTTGATGTTTTTTTGCTGTGGCAGTAATGAGCTTGTTTTTGTGTGTCACGAGACAAAAGTAGAAAAGGTAAGATATTCCATTATATGTATTTCAATATTTCGCTGACTTTATGGCGATGATTGTGCTTTTGCATCATTTTGCAGGCATCTTGGCATTCAAAGGGGTACAGTGCACAGTATATGCAGATCTGTCCTCGTCGTTACCTTTTTTGCACAGGGACTACTTTGCAACGATAGCCAGTGAAGGGAATGTCATCGTTCATCGATTGTCAAGGTTATCCAACATTCCTCTGTATCAAGATATGAAATATACTGATATTTGATGAGCAGGAAAGCTTCGCAGCAAATATTCCGTCCTCAAAAGTAATTTATCATCGCGCAAACTCCTTTTAGAAGCGTGAAGCTTTTTTGACGCGACTTTCCCCTATTTACAGAGTCGCTATACAGAGTGTACTGTTCCATCAATCTCGTCCATGTATCTTCATTTGCACGAGAGACCATGTGTACCTTTACGACTTGAGGCAACAGTGTCTTGTGAAACGAGTATCTCCTGGAAAGAACACTTCTACTTGCATCGCCGCACATGCTGGAGGTATTCCCTCAGTCTTTTGTTTCGTTCTTCATTGCTGATGCTTAAGTTTCATTTAGGTGATAACTTCATTGTTGGAGGCACTGATGGGAAGTTGAAGTGGTATGTGGTACTTTCACGGCGTTCTTCATCTAAAGAATGAAAATGGTTTCCTGATCAGGTTCGACGCGGATTTGTCACGCATGCCACACAAGGTCCTTACGTCTCATGCTGGTGCAATTCGGGTATTTGTTCTGGTTAAAGAGTGGAATGTTTTACTAAATTTATTCATCGTGAACAGAGTGTTGCTTTTCACAAGAGACTACCTCTGTTTGCTTCTGTCTCAGATGATTCCACCTCTCACATTTTTTATGGCTTGGTGCACTCGGACATGAATAGGAATGCACTTATTGTCCCCTTGAGAGTTATACGCTCACACGAGTTGTGTCAGTGTGAAGGAGTGTTAGACTGTATATTCCACCCCTATCAGCCATGGTTCTTTAGCGCGGGTGCCGACAGATCAGTTGTCATGCACTGTGATTACTGAGTATTTGTGGGCTAGTGTGACATATTTAGAGGGGTGGCCCTTGGTAGCGGGAACTGTTGTGTTTATTACACTTCAAATATTTCAAGTTGTGCTTTAGGCCATGTACATCTTATTTGATGTTCAGGCACACCTCAGCACGCGCGTCATCATATCGATGATGTGAAAACAAATATCAAGGCCAATACGATTCAAGATTCACAACCACATGAGCATGACCTATACTTTCTTTTCGGGTCCTTATATTTCCAGCACATGTTTGAGAAGAAGGAGTCCTCCATATGTCTGCCCTTGCGGTGAAGAGAATGAAGCAACTGATCAAAAATATCAAACGGTGTATCTATCTTTAGCCTTACGTTCAAGCCGGATAGCGTCATCGTGAACCATGTAACCAATCTTCTCATTCTCAGGCATACCGAGAACTGACTTCAGGTGTCGGCCAATAGCTATCTGGTCTGCCTCGTTTGAGGCTGTCTTGGTCCACAGGGCAATCCTATGCTGTTTTTGTCTTAAACTGATGACTGCTCCGCAGATCTCACTTGGTTCACAGAACTGCTCGCCGATCATTCCGAGAAGTAAGTTTAGCCAGCAGTCGTCGAGGGCAGCAGGTTCCTTACTCTTTGGAAAAAAGAACGTCCACTTGCCACCTTTTGCACATTTTGGGTCTTCCCATTTAGGCTCGATCCCTTCTTTGAAAAGGTGAAAGTCTGTACCCATTATCAGTCTACTGGGCACGAGAATATTGTTATACAGACACCAGAAATCTTCCACGGTATTGAAGGTGTATACGCTACGGAGTGTCTGTCCCCAAGTAGCCTGCTTCTGCCTCCTGCAGAAAGAAGAATCGCGGTGAGGAGAAGAACTTCGGGGAAATCGGGCAAGCTCACCCGTTCGGATTATCAAACCAAAGAGTCCAGGTGTGCTCAAGTGGATGCCTTTCAAGAAAATTCGGAGAAGCCTCGATGGACATGTTGGACGTCCGTTTCTGGAAAAAGATCTAAGAAGCAAAGTGAGACGTTCCCTTGGATCGTTTCTCAGTTTCGAACTCCTTCCAACGATCGATGGTCTCTACGAACGTACGAAAGTACGAAAGTACCACGTACTGTACCTTCAAAGATAGATACACGTGTACCTCAGGTACCTTCGTTCGAAGGTACAATATCATTGGAACGAAGTACACGTACGTGTACACGTACCCGTACGGAAATACAGAAGTACACTAGTACGAAAGTACTTTCATACAAAGTACGAAAGTACGAAAGTACGAAAGTACTTTCGAAAGTAAGTTAGTTGTTACTTTCGAAAGTATCATATCATATCACCTACGAAGGTACCTTCGAAGGTACTTTCGTACTTCCGTACTTCCGGAAGTACGGAAATAGATACTTTCGTACGAAAGTACGAAAGTACGTACGTACTTCCGGAAGTATGGAAATAGATACGGAAGTAACGCGTTACTTCCGGAAGTACAACTACAATAGATACGGAGGTACGGAAGTACCGAAGGTACCTCCGTACCTTCGCGAAGGTACGTGTACTTCCGGAAGTACTTCCGGTAAAAAAATACTCATACACTGGGACTACATGTACAGTGGGTATCCGGGGTTTTTTTTGGATATTTATTCCGGGGTCGTGTATTTTTTACTGTGTGTGGCTATGGACGGAAGTACTTTCGTACTGTATGTACTATGTAGCTATGTACTTCCGGAAGTACGAAAGTACTTTCGAAAGATTGATACTTCCGTACCTTCATAGAATATTGGAGGGCTAGCTAGCTCTAGCTAGCTAGATACAAGTCTACCTTCGTATGATACAAATAAAGGTAGTGTACACGTACGTGTTACAGTAGTGTACACTCAAAGGTACGAAAGTACCAAGGTACTTTCGTACATAACATTATTCATTTTATCCCCTGATGACTCCCTGATGTACACGGACGTGCACGAGTCGTGCACGTGTACGAGTACAACACGGTACAGTAGGGCTACAGTACACAAAATAATACGAAAGTACGAAAGTACCTTCAAAGGTACGGAAGTACTTTCGTACGAAAGTACCTTCGTACGAAGGTACGTGTACGACATTTATGAATAGAGTAGACATAAACTTTTCGTCTACTGTACGTGTACGTGTACCTTCGTACCTAAGTACTTTCGTACCTGCGGAACGTTCTCGAAAAATCGGTCACTACCACAATACAATGGCACAGGCTGCGAGGGTAATTTTTCTTTGAAGACAAAAAAATTGTTTTACTTGGTTTCAGCAGCTCAGAATCGATCGTTGTTCTAGGAACGCTTTGCAGAAAAATCTGAAGCGGAGGGCCTCCGTCGAGCTTTTAACAAGCTTGACACTAACGGGTAAATATTTTAATTTGTTTACAAAGTGACTTTTGTTCGGTAACTACGTGAACATGGTTACCAGAGATGGAAAAATTGATGCTGAAGACCTAGGCTCTGTTCTTAAGCAACTAGGGTACCAAACGAAGCGGGTAGCACCTTTCAAAATAACAGACTTGATCCACCCTTTATTTTATTTTTCCAGTCTGAGATACACGACATGATTTGGGAAATTGACGACGACTGTGACAAATGTGTGAACTGGCATGAATTTCAAGCTATGTTCTATCGCTGCAGAGGTGACAAGACCGGTGCGTTTGTCGCTGGGGTCGTTTCTACTTTCTCAGAATTTTCTTGCTACCTACTCCTCAACATAGGCTATGAACCTCGACGTTTTTTTAACGTTGTTGAGTTCCTCTTGAACGACAAGGACGATAGCGGCTCGGTCTCGCTAGAGGAAGCTACGCAGATCTTGTATCTCCGCTTCGGTAAATATTCTCTTGATGCTGTGAGTATACTCTTTGCTTTCAGAGCACGTGAGCAATGCCATGTAATTTTCAAGTTTACTTACACAAAGTTATTTCTGTCCCAGCATCTGCAAGAGATTTTTGGCTCCTCAGATGTCAACAATACGAGAGACCTATCACTCACAGAATTTCTCAGCAGTATGGAAGCATCACACAAGGATCAAATCCATTGCAATGCTTCTAAGAACTTGAGGACACCTACCTCCTAGTATTACATAGATATCTTCTCCGGACTTCACACAATCTTTCTCTAACCAGTTTTAAGTGTTGTGAACTTTAACACCAGTCGCCTTGAAAAAAAAGAGAAAAACAATGACAGCTGTTTGAAACTTGCGTATCTATCCTTGCGGACTTCGAGCATTCCTACAACTACTGCAGTATGTACATTGCTACATTCAGTATAAAAACTTCGTAGGTTTTATAGTTTGCAAAATACGGAGGGCTAGTGGCTCAAAAACTTTGGCAAAATATGTAGTGGCTTAAAAGAAAAATATTATTGACACCTGTGGGATTCGAACCCACGCTCTTACGAACTGGCAATTTCTTGAATGAAGCTATCAAACCTGAAGCCAGCGCCTTAGACCGCTCGGCCAAAGTGTCAACCAGATGATCATGATGTTTATAATACTATATACTCTTAATTTCTCCGATGACTTCAATATGGCAATAATAAGTACGAAGGTACTTTGTACGAAGGTACGAAAGTATGATACTTTCGTACGAAAGTATGATACTTTATTTCGTACTTTCGTACTTTCGTACTTCTATCATACGCTGTACTTTCGTACTTCCGTACGGGAGTAGCCAGAGGGCTAGACTATCTAGCTAGACAAGCTAGCTAGGGCTACACGCACGTGTACAGCCCGGATGGGTTAGAGCTCAATCTTTTTGTAATCAGATACACACACGTGTACAGCTGTACACGTACTACTTCCGAAGTACGAAAGTACTTTCGTACTTTCGGAAATAGATATCGGGGCATTAAAGCTTTTTTCAGTGTTTTTGTGACATTTTGACTTCAGTCTCACGCATCGCGGTGTTTTCTACAACTCATCTCACTATGGCGACGGCGTTGCGGCCTCGCGGCGACGTGAGTGGCGGTTGAAGCGCAGAGGGAGGGTAAGTAAAGTTGCAATAGCCCTAGTAAATTGGACGTGAGAGTAACGAACGGTTGTACACGTAACGTTGTACTTTCGTACAAGTCAATGTACGGAAGTACTTCCAGTACAAGTCATGCACACGCACGTGTACACGTACGTGTACTGTCAGTAAACATTTATTAGGGCGACGGCGCGTACAACTACACGTACTGTGCTGTAGGCGCACACGAAGCTTCAATACTGACCGAGTCGGTCAACTTCGTTTTAATTCGTGTACAACTACTCGTACACGTACAGTACAACTGTAACGTGTACGCGTACACGTTGTACGTGTACGTGTACAGTAGGGCTGGACTATTCGCCAGCAACGAGGTGGTGTTCAGATCTCTGCTCCTCAAAAAGTGTCGCGCGAGGGTCCAGCCAGTACTCACGGTTCCGATGGGACCCCCCGGGGGGCGCGGGACCGGGCGCGGGGACCGGGCGGATGACACCGTCATCATCTCCGGGCAGACGCTCAAGCGCGTCCTCGACGCGGACACGAAGCAGTGGGTTTACCGCCCCATCGACGCGCGGTCGGGGGAGACTGTCTCCAGAGAGGCGTTCGAGGCCGCGAAGCGCGAAGCCCGCGAGGCGCGCTTGGAGAACGACCCGAGGGTGATCGTGGATCGAGAGAAGCGATGGGCGGCGGCGCAAAGAGCGGAGATACGCGAAATGCGCGCGCAAGACGAGCGAAAGACGCGAAGGGAGCGCGTCAAAGGAGCGAAGAAAGAGCCCGGTGGCGCGTCTGCGAACGCGGCGAGGCGGAAGAAGCCGATCGCGACGGTGAAGCCGCCGACTGCGCTCTTAAACATACGCGAAGAGATGCGAATCGCGAACGCGAACGATTTAAGCAAGAAGAATCCGAAAAGCTACGCGTTCGTGAAGTCCGCGCTTGACGCGGAGGAGGCGAAGCACGACGCGAACGTCAAGGCGGCGAGGGAGAAGGCGTACCAGAGGGAGAGGACGAGGCGCGGCGTGCGAGGCGCCGCGTGGGGGGACTCCGAGAGTGGGGAAGACGATGGGTTCGCGTCGGAAGAGGAGACTGGCGTCGGCATCCGGGGTTCGCTCGCAGATCTGGACGATCCGGATTACCGACGCTCGTCTCTTCCGCCAGTTGCGGGCGGCAGCGGCGGCGGGGTGTATCCCGAGCCGCGCGGCGTTGGCGACGGCGACGGCAACGACGGTGGCGGTGGCGAGAGAGGACGCGGATGCGGTCGAGGAAGGGGCGGTCGAGGAATGAGCGGGCGAGGTGGTCGCGTGGATCTCTCCGAAGCGATGCGCGGCACGATCGTGAACGCCGGCGGCGACGGAGGAGGGAGAGGGAGAGGGAGAGGGAGGGGACGTGGACGTGGACGCGGACGTGGCGCACCTTCTGTGGCGTTGTTCGAGCCGTAACGCTCGCGGGTTCTAGCTAGACGCTGTATATGATGTATGACTTGACATAAAACAGTACACATACACGTCGCCGATTATGCGTACTGTAGCCCCAGAGTCAGGTGCTGTTAGAGCATTCCGGCCTGCACGTACGGATAACGGAAGTACTTCCGTACTTCCGGAAGTACGGAAGTATTTCCGGAAGTACGTTGTACTTCAATTCTTCGAAGGAGCCCGCCACCGCGACGCTGTCCGAGATACGACCCTGCGACGATCCGGTAAGCCCCTCTCATAGCGCTTGCTCCGATCTCCCCAGAATCCCCGAAAACCCCGCGCTTCCCGGAACGCCGATCGCCTTCGCGAATTCCAGTCTCCAAAACCAAAAAAAACCCAGTCGCTCTGGTCATATCAACTGATCGCGCTTTTGCGCAGGACCCCGCGCAGCTCGCGATCTTCAACCGGCTTCGTAAGCGCATCGACGACGCATCCGGAAGGATCGGCGGCGACCCTGCGTATCCGCTGCAGAACGTGATAATAGCTCGTTCGCGTTCTAGCGCGCGATCGATCTGTTATCGCAAAAAAATATTCGCGCGCCGCTCATGGCCCGTGGGTGTTCTTTCGAGCGGTCGACCTGATGAGCGGTCGCGTGGAGGCTGACCGATCAAGCTCGGGTTCAACCCGATGAAAGTATTACACGTACACGTACACGTAAGTTGTTCAACTTACCTTATTATGTGTGTGTGTTATTTCAAGTCTCCGTGACGTGCAGCCCTAGAAATCTGCTCGCTAAGGCAAAAAACAACTACCTGTACACGATCACGCCGCCCAAATCGGGCTCCTCCCCAAGACCTTCAGTCTCGTCGTTCTCACGTATACCCCGGTCTTTGCCCCCTTCCTTCGCGAATAAGAAATCAACCCCTCCGCCCAGCAGCCGGCATCCCACGCTTCGCATGAGCGCCACCGAGATCTGCTTCTCCCAGTCGATGAGCGCGTCAGCGGCGCACGGGTTCGGCGGGTATTCCTCGACGCCCACCGCGACTCTGCGCATCTCACGGTCGCGCGCCGCGCGGGGGTTTCCTTCACGCCCCCGGCCCTGTGCGTTATTATTATTATTTATTTGCCTACACGTACAGTACGAGTAGAGTACGTAACAACTTACCTACGCATTCGTTCGCGTTGATATGCGAGTTCAAAACTCAGGCTTTCATGTAACGACCACCATATATTTCTAGATATTGAGACCTTCGAAGGTACCTTCGTAACTTAGCCTTATTGGCTACTGTGGTACGAAGGTACTTCCGGAATTAGATATTTTTATCTATCCCCGTAGTAACAACTTACGAAGGTACTTCGAGGTACACGTGTACTACGTTGGAGACCTATAATGTACCGGAAGTATTTAATACGGCCTATTTGGTGTCATTTCGGCCGAAGGAACTTCTTAGTTCGAAAAAAAGGCTAAGTTGTTATCCAGCAATTATTGTTTTCATTCGATCAAGCAAGTCTCACTTCTCATTCGCAAATACTGCTACATCAGTGTTACATCACACGTACTCATCCGCGCACTCCCTGGATTCAAACTTTAGTCGTTTGAGAGGAGTTTCCGCGGGCGTTCGCGCTGCTGGAGTCGCGAGAGCGTCACGAACGCCACGTATACGGATTTTTTTATTGCGGAAGTCCGCTACTTTCGGAGGTAAATGTATTTATCACTTGTGTATCTATTTCCGGAAGCCAATGATAGCAAGTCTAGCTAGCTAGCTAGCTAGCCGCTAGCCCTACGCATGTCCACCAGCTAGCTAGCCACGAAGGTAGCTAGCTAGCTAGCTCTAGCTAGAAGCTAGACTAAGACTACACAGCCCTTCCGGGCAAATGGGACGTATTCGGGCACTAGACTTTCTAGTCTAAAACAAATGCAAATCGTCAACCGAAGTGGTCATGACCAAAAAGTCATACGGAACGACGCGGTACACGACGGCGGGATGTGACGCCGGAAACGACGTGCGCGATGCGCGCGGGTCTTCGACGCGCGTGATGAAGCGAACGCAACGGTAAATGACCGACGTGTCGACGTCCTGCCGCCGCGACCGCTGGTCGCCGTCGCCACGTCCAAGACAGAAAGGAAAAACAAGTTCTTTTTTTCATCGGGGCGATCAAAACTTTCAACCCATAAGGCGAAGTTTCAGCGCTGACGAGAGGTATACAAACTCTTGCGCGGCCGATGAAATTGTTGCGGGCTCAGCCCATAACCCGATCAATTAAAACCTTGAAGTATCCTTGCAAATTCCGAGAAATATGAGACTGCCTGCCTAAAACGTCATACGAGAAATGCCCATAGGATGCGAGTTGACTGACTACCCCTTTTCCTTACCGCGTCCTAAGCTGTACGAAGGTACATCCGTATTAGTCTAGCCCTACGTTTATGGCCTACGTACGCCCTTTGAGCCGCGAATTAACGTGAATTGACGGAGCTTACAGTAGACAGCTAGACACTGCGAAGGTAGACAGCTAGGCAGTGTCTAGAAAAGCTAGCTAGCTAGAGACTACGCAGCCCTTCCGGGAAAATGTGACCTACGGAGTGGAGTACCTTCGTACTTCGAAGTACGATTGTACTTTCGTACTTTCGTACCTTCGAAGGTACCTTCGGTACTTATTACGACTATGTACGTACGGAAGTACCTGTACATACTTTCGAAAGTACTTTCGTACTTTCGTACGGAAGTACGGAAGTACGAAAGTAGCTATTAGCTACCTTCGAAGGTAGCTAGATAGACTACAACGTAGAAAGTAGTTAGTACGAAGGTAGATAGATAGATAGTCTAGCTACCTTCGAAGGTACGAAAGTATTTTCGAAAGTACTTTCGAAAGTACTTTCGAAAGTACGAAAGTACTTCGTACGTGTATCTGTACTCACAAGCCGGACAAAGACTGACAACGGGCAGGGCAGGGGGCAGCGGAGCACTAGCACTTGTGCTAAATGTTGCATTCGAAGGTATTCTATATTTCTGGAAGAAGACAGACAAGAGAAGTACACGTACACATAGCCTCTCAGGGTTTATAGCACAAACTCCTACGACGGTGTTGGAAACTGTCAGTGCGTCTTTTTCTCTTTTGAGGCCACAACAACGTTTATGACCGTGTCGGATGGGGTTTACAACTTAAAAAATAAGAGATATGACCGGCAGCTGCGTCTGTGGGGCGTTGATGGGTAGGAAGACGTTTACAGCACCTTGTTACCTTTCAGAAGGCGGAAAGAGACTATTTGTCGGAGTGGCTGAGAATCCTATTTCTGCAATACCCTCGTCAAAGGCAGAAGAAAATGGAGGATTGCGCCGTCTGTTTGCTGAACTGCGGATCTGCAGGCAGCGAAACAGTAAAGAACCTCGTTCTTGGTGGCATTGCTTCCTATACTTTAGTCGACAAAACCATTGTTGAGGAACGGGATCTGGGCGTCAACTTTTTGGTCAGCTGCTTTCTCTTTGTTGAACTATTTAGTTTTTTGCTCAACAGCCTTTGGCGCGATTTTTTCCTTATTTTGCCTCTTGAAAGTAAACAAATATTCAAGCCATCGTGCTTGATTCGCCCTCCTGTCTGCTCTAATGTGTCTATGATTTCCGACAACTACATTCAGGTTCACGAGTCAGATCTTGGTAAAGGAAAGGCTAGTACGATTGCTGCTCGACTTCAAGAGCTAAATTCATCTGTTGCGGGTTCATTTGTTGATGAGTCTCCCACGGATGTTATTTATAATAATCCTGATTTTTTCAAAGAATTCACAATTGTAATCGCCACGCAGTTGTCGCTGAGAAACCTCAATGCACTCGATATCATCTGTCGGCAGTCTGACATCCCTTTGGTCGCGCTCCAGTCTTACGGTCTCGCTGGTTCTGTTCGTTTATCGTTGAATGAGCATATTATCGTTGATGCAAAGCCTGAAGAATCAGATTTTGACTTGCGGCTTTCCCATCCCTGGCCGGTAAGGATCTGTAGAGTCTGTTGAATGCTCCGTGTCGTTTTCTCTTCGAAAATCATCTTTTGATTGATGACAGTGAAACCCCTCACTGTTTTCAGAGGACACATAATTTAGCCATCTTTTGTTTTTTGGCTCTTCTCGCGGGAGCTTTGCTTTTTTGCGCAGGGGTTTGACTCGGCAACCATGAATGACTCAACTTTCACACATACACCGTTTGTTGTGCTCCTTGTACAAGCTTTCCTCAGGTGGCGTGCAGTAAACGCCGAGGACTCACTGCAGGACTCCGGTTCACAGCAATCGTTCAAGCAAGCGATCCGCCTATTGCGTTGCACACACAGTGAAGAAAGTATCAAAGAAGCATTAGGGGCTGTCCGTCATGTATGGAAGCCACTTTCAGTGCCAGTTAACGTTAGGGAGTCACTCGAAAAACTAGCCATCAAGGAGCTGACTGCAAACACCCCGAAGTTTTGGTTCCAGGTGGCAGGCCTTCGTGCGTTTCTTGATGCTTCTGGTGGCCTCTTGCCACTGAGAGGAGATATCCCTGACATGACTTCATCCACCGAGGCATTTGTCGCAATCCAGCGATTGTATCGAGAGAAGGCTGCTTTCGATGCTTCAGCTGTTCATGCAAATATACTTGATGCCTTTCGGCAGGCGGGGAAGTGCGAAGAAGGTTACACTTTGACAAATTCCACGTTTTTCTGCAGAAATGCAGCGAACCTTCGAGTGAAAGAGTGGTGTTCTCTCGCAGAAGAGATTTCTTGGAGTGCAGGATGCAGTGATGCAATCTCAAATCAGCTCGCCAGAGAAGATACTCGTTCATGTGCTGCTTTGTACTTACTATTGCGTGCAGTTGACTCCTTTCAGGAAAAGTATGGCAGAGCACCGGGCGCACTGCCAGAGAAAAAGATACTGTCTGGGAACTCGTCGGTCATTGCACTTGAGCAAGATGTTTCTCGACTCAGGGCAATCTTGCATGGGATACTCTATGAGATCGGCTTAAACAACTTTGGAACGTTTGATGACCTAATATCCGAATTCGTCCGCTTTGGTGGTGGCGAGCTGCATGTAGTTGCAAGCGTGGTTGCAGGCATCTGCTCTCAAGAAATCATTAAGCTGGTCACTCATCAGTTTGTGCCTCTTGGCGCGACTCTGGTGTATGACGCGATGAGTTCGACTACTGTGTCAATATTATGAGGGAATGAAGGCTGTGTGTTGGACAACGTAAAATGTACGAAAGTACGAAAGTACTTTAGTACTTTCAGAAGAACGCGTATGCTCTATACTGAGTACGAAGGTACCTTCGTATTTTGAAATAAATTGTCGAACTTTCTTCATACAGTACTGTACACGTACACGTACTGTACAACTACTGTAGTACTTCCGGAAGTACTTCTATTCCGTACGAAAGTACTTTGAAAGTACGAAAGTACTTTCGAAAGTACTTCCGAAAGTACGTGTACGTGTACTATTTAGTTGTGCAACATCTATCGATAGTTGTTCATAGGGCTACACGCACGTACTGTATCTCATAGTACGTGTATGTCTTTCATACGCGGTGTAACGTCGCAATTGTGTAACGTGTTCCAATCTTTAGCCGCGCGGACAACTGAATGTGTTGAGTTCACTTTGAAACCTTCAGGTATTTTACTGAGGTAGCCTATGCGAGCAGCTACGTACCTTCGTACTTCCGTACTACCTTCGTACGGTACGAAAGTACTAGCTAGCTACGGAGGTACGGAAGTATCTTCGAGTATCTTCGAAGGTACGGAAGTATTTCCGGAAGTACCTTCGTAGCTACAGTACTAAAGTACGGAAGGACACTGGAATTACGTCGTGGGGATGGAGGAGTGGCCCAGCACGTCTTCCGAACTAACTTCCGTACTTTCGAGAGTAGCGCGCACGAAAATATCCAGCCTAGTACGTTTCGCGCGCGGGTGTTCGCGCGTACACTTTTGTACGTGTATTTGGTCACGAGTACGTTTTTTGCTGGTTTTTTTCGAATTACGTAGAGGACTACCTTAAGGCACTGTATTCTAGCTTCGACATAACTGGAGTACGTGTACACGTACATGTAGTCATGCATGTACAGTACAGGGGACCTCAGGCAGTATTTTTGGATATCTTGAATTCTGGCACTTGCTGCGGAAGCCTCCCGATTTGTCGCGCGCACGCGCACGCTGAGCGAGAAAGTGATCCTCTTACGTGAGCGAATCGCGCCGTGCGCTCACGTCGCACGCGCTCTGGGGTGTGGCGCGTGCCCTGACGAGATCGCGCGCGAGGGGCGCCGAGGACGAACGCGGTTGAAAAAAACAGAAACTGAGTCACTTGCAGCTACTGGACGCGACCATGGGGGCGCCTCGCTCCATGACGACGCTGTCCGTGAAAGGACGGGAGAAACAATCGCAGTGCGGAATACGGGTCGCGTGGGCGCCCCTGGATCCCGCGGAGACGAACCGCAGAGCAAAGAGTCCTCGCGGCTGCGTAACCTTCGCCGCTTGCGACGGCGAGAGCGCGAAAAAACAGCACGACGAAAATGACTCGAAGGACGAGCAGACGCGCACGACGGTTCGTTCCCCTCTCGCGGGAATACATATCGTCGAGTTCTGGAAGCCCGGGGAGGAGTTCAACCTCCTCGGGTCGCTGCACCTGCTGTCCGGCGACCGCGGGCCAGTGGCGCGCGTCATCTCCACCGCGCAAGAGGGTGAGGACGCGATTTCTGCGG
>JACLAB010006786.1_pt1 | contig 13674 bp, 11 predicted proteins | sample 8027921 | NCBI WGS metagenome assembly JACLAB01 (sample SAMN15725117, study PRJNA655200) | protist metagenome | isolation source: fluorescence activated cell sorting (FACS) single amplified genomes of... | place: USA: West Boothbay Harbor, Gulf of Maine | collected 2000-07-19
AGACTTCATCGAGTTCGTCTACGTCCCGCCGCCATCGTTGCGCGATACGTTCCCGAACGAAACAGATGAGGCGATTGACCTGTTGAAGCAGATGCTCGCATACGACCCGAACAAGCGCTTGACGGCAGCGCAAGCGTTGGAGCACGCGTACTTTCATACCAAACCGGCGGCGCTGCCATACGAGCAACTTCCCAAGCGCTTTGTCCCTCCGAGTGCACGAGAGGTGGATGAGTCACCCGACAACGTGCGTGGCGCTACTAATAGAAGGTCGTTGAGTGGGCCGAAAACGGGCGAGAAACGAAGGTTAGACGATGACGACGACGCTCCAGGGACGTCGGATTCGACCGACCCGAATTTCCGCCCAAAGCTTGGCGAAGAAGATAGAGAACAATTGCGAAAGCGCAAAAACGCCCTGGATCAGGCCTTTGCCGACGCAGATTAGTCATGTAGATGGTTTGACAATATCAAGCTAGTAGATTTAGTGTTACACACGAATGGTTTACGGGCGACGTACGTCAACGCGTCGGTGTCGGTGTCGGCGCCGAAGCCGCGGAAGACGGTTGCGAACGCCGAGTCAATTCCTCCTGCATCGCCTTCAACTCCTCTGGATCAATGCTCGCTAAAATCTTCGGTCCCACATACGCCATGAAAATCGACATCCACACCAACATAAACATCGGATTCTTCACTAACGATTGCACCGTGACGCGCGCCGTCGGTTCAAAGTACTCGGCGCGACTCACCGCGACCAACCTTAAAGGCTTCGTATCCAGCGCCACGCTCGCGTCCTCGGCATACACCGCTTCAATCGTCCCCGCGGGCACGTCCTCCTCGTTGTCGTCCCCGTACACACGCACGCGCACGGGCGGGAACGTCAAACCGACGGCGAGCGCGTCCAACGCGTGCGTCCCGCTCGGCGCGTCTCGAATCACAAAACTCCCATCCCTCGTCACCGCCGCACGAATCTTACCGTGCGCGTGCGTCGTGAGCGTGATGCGAACATCCTTCGTGTGCACGTTGGCGAGTTTCAGCGCGGCGAGATCGACGACGCCGTCGATATCGTACCTCGCCGTCGTCGCGAGCGCATCGCTCAGAGGTCGAGCGCGCGGTTTCAACGCCCCCATGGACGCGGCGGCGGCGCCGAGCGCGCCGAACGCGAGCGTGACGAACGCGAGGTACGCGTATGCAACGGTTCGACGCATGCGCGTGCGTGAGCGCGACATGGTGCGCGCGCGACACGGTGTGGCGCGTCGGCACGCAGTTTGCCGCATTTTCCCTCGCGCGTGTCGTCTCGTCCTCGTCGTCGTCGTCATGCTCAACGACGACGTGTACGGTCGATGGAAGTCCCTCGTGCCGTTTTTGTACGACTGGTTCGCGCACACGCCCACGTCTTGGCCGTCACTGTGCGTGCGTTGGGGCGACGTCGTCGAAAGCAATGAGTACAAAACCAAACAGCGATTGTTTCTCACCGAGCAAGTGGACGATGCGACGACGTCGAGCGGGCGAACGGTGCCGAATACGATTGTAGTGTGTCAGGCGGAGATTTTAAAGCCGCGCGTGGCGCCCGCGGAGGCGATGGTTTTCGATGAATTCGCGAAGAGCCCGGTGTTGAAGAAGGAGCGAACGCTCGCGCACCCGGGGGAGGTGAATAGAATGCGATGCGTTCCGGGACGTGAGCACGTGCTCGTGACGCATACGGATGCGCCAGAGTTGTTTGTGTATGATACGAGCGCGGCTGGGATGGGAAAGGCGGCGCAGGTGAAACGAGGGGATGGGAGTAGATACACGGCGCCGGCGTGCACGTTGCGAGGACATACGGAGAACGCGGAGTACGCTTTAGCGATATCAGCGTGTGGAACGCGTATTGCGAGCGGAGGGAAGGATTCTCGCGTTCTTGTATGGGACATGAGCGACGTGGAGAGCGCGGCGGTGGGCGAACGGCGTAAAGGTGGCGATGCGAGTACGAGCGCGGCAGCCGTCGTCGGCGGAGGTTTGAGTAAAGCAGAGTTGGAGACGCATCCGAATGTCTGGTCGCGTTTGGAGTTCAAAGGGCACACTGACACGATTGAAGACGTGGTTTTCAATCCGCATAGCGCGCATGAATTGTGCTCGGTCGGTGATGATCGAAATATGCTCTTTTGGGACGCGCGGACGAACAAAGAGGCGGGCGCGGCAAAGCTCGCGCACTCGGATGACATTCACGCCGTGGGTTGGAGCGTTCACGACGCACATGTGTTAGTCACGGGGAGTAAAGATACAACAGTGAAAGTATGGGATCGCCGCACCTTTTCAGACTCCTCCGTGCGCCCGATGTATGAATTCGACACTCACATCGATAGCGTGCTGTGCGTGGACATGAACCCGGCGGCTCACGGCGTTTTCATGACTGCGGATGAAGTCGGACGAATCAATGTGTTCGATTACACCAAGGTTGGCGCCGAACAAACCGATGAACAGTCAATTGCAGGGCCGCCGCAGCTGATATTTCAGCATTGCGGTCATCGTGGGACGGTTTGGGATATTGCGTGGAACCCTTACGATCCGTGGACCGTAGCGAGCACATCCGTCGGCGACAATCAAAACACGCTTCAACTCTGGCGCATTAATGATTTGATTTATCGTCCAGAAGAAGAGTCTCTAGAAGAACTCATGCAGCATCGGGATGTGATTTGTCCGCGAAGTAAGAAGGACAAGAGCAAAAAGCAACGTAAAGAAGCCGACGGGGCTGCGGATGAAGACATGATTAGAGAGGATACGCCCACGGAAAATGAACAAAAATGAAATGATATTGATACAACTTGTACACGGACTAGTAGCCTAGACTCTGATTGATATCTACTATAGACGATTTCGATAAAACCATGTAACGTCATCCGCGCTCCGATCCGAGAGCACCCAAACCGACGCGCTTGCCCCGAGTCATAGCCAACACCGGTTCACTAATACCTTCGCGCCCGGGCGTGCCTACACCCGAGCCTTCGCCTTGGAACCCCATCTTAGCAAGCATTTTCGAGCCGAACCCTGTGGTGTGCGCCTCAAAGGCACCGAATTTGTGCCCGCCACCGACGACGACGCCCCGTTTCTTGGCGCGCATCTTCTCGACGTACTCTCGGTCGCGCGCCTGTGCCTCGGCGGCGCGCCTTGACCCACGATTGGCGTACACCACTGGCGCAGCTGGCGCATCATCACCGTTTGCGTCACCGCCCGCGTCGTCGTCGCCGTCATCGCCGTCATCCGAGTTTGAAATCGTCGGAGGTTCTTCGCCGGCGACGCCGCCAGAAACAAAAGTCACCGCCGATTTCATGCGCCGCTCGCGCTTGTTTGGTGGACGCTGCCGCCCTGGTTTCACGTCCTTATCGAACGTTTTACGAAGCATATTTTCCGCTTTTGCGTAATCAAGCCCGTTCGGTGTTACTCGCGAGCCACGCTCGCAGTGCACGACGGCGTGTCGACGCTTTCCGCCGCCTCGAATCTCAAGCGAGCAGCGATGCGCCTTGGCGAGTACGTTTATCACCTCAAGCGGTGGCGACGTCGTCATCTGATACTTGCGATGCGCGCTCGATGCGGCTGGAGAAAAACCAACGTACGCCACGCCGGCGCTGATCGCCGCCGAGATAGCCGACGACCATTTTTCGACCATGCGCTCGGCGGCATCCGGCGCGGCGTCGACGACGTACGCCTCCTTCATCTTTGCCACCTCACCCCTAGACATGCCTAGCCCGCGGTGGTGAGCGTCTTCGTCCTCGCTCGACGACGATACCATTCCTGGCTCACGTCGTCCGTTCCCGTCGACATTCATGTTTGAAATTAAACGCAACTCGCGAAGCGCCCAATTCGCGTCGTCTTCGTCGTCCTCCTCCTCCTCCTCATCATCATCATCGTCATCTTCCCCATCTTCAGACTCTCCAGACTCGCCCATGGATCCGTCACTACTGTCGCTAAATTCATCCAGCCGCAAACGCGCGTTCTCGGCGTAATCCATGGCGATGTCTAAATCAACGTCAGAGTCGCTCACGAACGCGCATTCGTCCTCGTCCTCGCTCGACCAATCCTCCTCGTCCGTATCCTCCGAACTCGACGCTTCCGCGACCCCACGCGTCGAGCGCGCATCCCGCACCACGCCTTCATCGTCGTAATCGTACGCGAACGACGCGCCGAACGCGTCCCGCTCGGTCGAGCCGCCGCCTCGATCGACGACGACGCGAACGCCGCCGACCATCATCACCTCGCCCTCGTCACCACCACCCTCTCGCCGCGCCGCATCCGGCACGCGACCGCGACCGCGACCACCTCGCGCGCGACCACCTCGACCGCCTCGACCGCCTCGACCGCCTCGCGCGTCGCCCTCGTCGTCATCATCGTCGTCGCTCGAGCTCCAGTTGATGATTTCATCATCGGTATACCTTCGCCGTCGAGCGCCGGGCGCGCCCGCGGCGGCGCCCGCGGCGGCGCCATCGACGCGCCTGCCTCCGCGCCCGCGTCCGCGACCGGACGCGCGCGCCCAGACCGCGGGACGGCGCGTCGCGGACGACCGACTGCGACGCGGCATTGGACGCGTCAGACAGTGACGCGCGCCGTGTTGCGGGTGTCCTCGTCGCCTCGCGCGCGGTGGTCGCGGTTGCGCGCGCGCGACGGGATGGAGCAGGCGCGCGCGCGCGTTCGGCGCGCGCGTTCGGGACGCGCGTCGACGGCGCGCGCGATGGCGGTGGTTATCGTGGCGACGTTGGCGATGTCGCATGAAGTTCGAGGTGCGTGTGTACGACGCGTTCAGAGCGCGCGCGCGCGCGCTTGACGAGACGCGAACGGTGTGTGACGCGTAAACTCACGTGTTCTGTGGTGTCGATGTGCGTGCAGGCGGTATCGTGGCCAAGGCGCTGGTGAAGGCGGCGAGGCAAGCGACCAAGGCGTCGGCGGAGCGCGAGGCGCGCGGCGAACGGGCGGACGGTTGGTTCGAGCGCGCCGTGGATTGGGCGCGAGAGACCGCGCGCGCGCGGCTGCGGAAGGATGACGATGCGTCCGAACCCGTGGTGGCGTTTGATGCGCGGAGTGATGAGGATGTGGATGAGGCGTGGGACGCGGGCGAAGACGAAGACGAAGAGGCGCTCGAGGATAGAAATGACACCGGAGACGATGGAGACGCCGACGGCGATGCGCGAACGCGAGAGTCTGATGGCGAAGGGTTAGGTATTCGCGTTCTCTACGAAGACACGTTCGAGAACGTCACGACTCGCGCGCGAATGATGTCGTGCGACGCGGGCGCGACGGACGCCGTCGACTCGCCCGCGCGGTGGCTCATTGCCCTCTGCGCACGCACATCCCCGACGTGCCGCGCGCTCGCACCGGAACTCGCTTTACTTAGTCATGATAGCGCGTTCGCGCCCGAAGACGCATCGGGATATGGTGTAGGGTGGATAGATTGTACGTCAGACGCGAGCCGAGCGTGGTGCGTCGAGCGCTTCGACGTGCGCGCCGTCCCGAAAATCATCGCCATCCTTCCAGGTGGTGACGAAATAGCATACGGCGGCACGTTCGAGGGCGCATACGTGCACGCTATTCGCGCGTGGGCGCTCGAGCGCGGCGAAGAAAGCAATAGCTGTAGCAGTTGAAGCGGTAAAAGTTAGTTGGACCGAGTAGAGCCTTCTCTCCATTTGACGACGCGCGTCTTGGCGCCGCGCGCGCCATGGCGACTCGTCGCGCGCACGCACGAGCGCCGCGCGTACGTGTCACCCGCGTGCGACGCGCGCGCACGCTCGTCGCGCGCGACTCGAGGCTTGAGCCGCCGCGGCAAACGTCCCGACTCGTCGAGTACTACTCTGGCATCGGCGCCGTGCGTCTCGCACTCGAAGCGTGCACCGACGTCACGCGCGCGGTAGCGATAGATAACTCGGACGCTGCCAACGCGGTTTATACCGCAAACTTTGGCGACGCACCGCGGCGGGGAAACATTGAGCACGCTGACGCGGACGAGACGCTCGCCGCGGTGTCGCTCGGTAGCGAGGATGCGTACGACGATGTTGTATGGACCATGGCGCCGCCGTGTCAACCTTACACGAGACGCGGGAAAGGACTAGCGAGCGACGACCCGCGCGCTCGAAGCTTTGCGAGCGTGTTGAGTGCTATCGAAAGAGGCTTGCGCGTGGCTCCGAGCCGTGTGTTTATAGAAAACGTCCGAGGTTTTGAAGTGTCAGAATCGCGACGACGGTGCGTGCGCGCGTTGCGCGGGTGCGGGTACGATGTGAAAGAAATAATCATAAGCCCGACTGCGCTGGGGATTCCGTATACGCGAGAGCGTTATTATTTAATGGCGTCTTTGCGTGGCTTCAACGACGCGGCGGCTACGCCGCATCCGGCTTTCGCGGGACGTATGATCGATGATAACGGCGCGTTCATCGACCCGCATACCGCGTTGCATGTCGAATGTGCGCAACTTGATGCGTACGTGGATTCTACCGGTCGAAGTATCGACACAGAGCCCTTGACGCTCAAGCCAGAGACTGTGCGAAAGTACTGGAAGTTTCTCGATGTGGTCACGCCGGCTTCGCAACGATGCGCAACATTCACCGCAGGCTATGCGTCGACCGTATTCGGTGGCTCGGTATTGCTGACAAATGAGGATTTGGCACGCGAGCTCGACGTCGATACAAATTTGGGAACGGCACGGATTCGCGAACGCGACGTGGAACGATTCGTAGGCCATTTGCGTTGGTTTGACGTGGAAGAAATAAAACGAATTCACGGCGTACGAGAGTCGTTTTCTTTCGAAGTTGCCACGAAGAAGAAGTCTTTATTCCTGTTAGGAAACTCGGTGTCGGTGGATGTCGTGCGCGAGCTGCTGTCGTATCTAGTGCGCGCGGGATGAAATTCGTCTGTCGCGCTTTTGTAGCATCATTAGTCTTGTTAGTCATGTCTTAGATTACACTCGTGTGCGGTTGATTTACTTTGGCACGATTTCGCCATACAGGATGATTGGTCCGGCGTTTCCATCGTTCTCCTCGGTTTCAAAATCATCCGCACCCGCGCGAATAACAACCGAACGACCGCCGATGTAATTGGACGTCCCCGGCTTGAGCGTCGTGTACAAATCCTTCACAGTCGTCGTAGACACCCCATCGTCGGTAGCGACAATGTTCCCCAAATCACCAATGTGACGGTTAAGAACGCATCCATCGTACAACCCATGACACGCGGACGCTCCAAACTTTTTAACAGACGTCGGCCCGCGGTGAGGTCTGCTATCCGGATTGTAGCTCTTTCCCGTGCACGCCCCTTCGGCATCGCAACTCGCCACGTCGCCGTTTTCATGAATATTAAACCCATGTTTCCCAGCAGATAATCCCTTAATATTCGCCTTGGCCACGACAACCTCTTGATTCGAGCGGTTTATTTCGGTCGTAAACGTCACCGTCCCGCTCGCACCCGAGCCAGACTTCGTAGGCGTCAACACCGCCACGTACTCCGTCGCCACCTTTGCAACCGCGGGTGCGGGCGTCGCGGCGACGACGAACGCCGCAGTGTTCAACGACGCGATGACGGCGACGAACGCGCGCGTCGTGCGCGCGCCGAACGCGTCGAGCGCAGAGTTATCCATGTCATCACGCGATGACGTGGACGCCTTGGCGCTGACGGACGCGCGACGCGTGATGCGCGCAGAGCCGCGAACGCGCGGTGCGCAAGAAACGCGTGTGGTGGTCGTCGTTGTCGTCGTTGGGGCGTTTGCGAGCGCGAACATGTCGTGCGTCGTGCGTCAAAGAATGCGGAGACGCGAGCTGCAGCATAGAAAGTCCTCAAAAAGTGACGCTTGCGTCCATGGCTTCGCCGCCGACGACGACGATGGGCCCGGGCGAGGGCATCGAGCTCATGAAAGCGCGCAACGCGCGCATGCACAGCGCCGCGTCGGTGGCGCACGGACGACAGTTTAACATTCGCAGCGACGACATCATGTGCTGCACCTATCCAAAGTGCGGCACCACGTGGTGCACACAAATTCTGCACCAAATTCGTTGCGCACACGCCGGGATCGATGGCGAGGCGTTCGATGAGATCACAGAGGTCGTGCCGTGGGACGTGCTCGCGCTGGATTGCGGTTTGGACTTGGATGGCGAGCAAGTGGCGAAGCCGCGGTTGTACAAGTCGCACGAGAGCGCGACGACGGTTCGGCGGGGCGGGCGATACGTCGTCGTCGTGCGAGATCCCACAGATGTGTTTAATTCATTTTATGAATTTTTGCCCGCGTACTTGGGCATCGAACGCGGCGCGATAACGCCGGAAGAGTTTGCAGACGCGATATTCGCGGGGACTAGCCACAGCGGTGGCTTTGGCGAGCACTTTCTCAGCTGGTTTGATGCGCGCGCGGAAAATCCTGAAAACGTCCTCATGTTTGCATATGAAGACATGAAAAGTGACCTTGGTGCGGTCGTGGATCGAATCGCGGCGTTCATGCGCATTGAGCTGGACGCCGCGTCGCGCGCGCTCGTGCTCGAGCGCTCGAGCTTTGCGTACATGCGCAATAATCCTAAATTTGACGACCACTTGGTTCGCGGGAAAGTGGCCAAGCAAATCGGCCTACCACCCGATTCCAACTTTACCGTGGGCAAAGTCCGCGATGGTGGAGGCGTTGTCGGCGATGGTGCACGTAAGCAGCCGTTAGCCGTGCGCGAAGCGATTCAAGCGAAATGGAACGCGCAAATGGTCCCGCGCGGGTTCGCCTCGTACGACGACTTCCGCGCCGCGCTTCACCTCTAGCGTACAGGTAACGTAATGCGTAGTCATAGATCAGTGTTACACTGTATTTGTAGTATTGTCACATAGCACGTTCCACTGAGTAAACCGCAGTCCAAGTCCTACCGCGTCTTGATTGGTCGGTCCCGCGTCGTCGGTCTGTTGATCGCGATCGATGGATTACTTCTTTCCCGACGACCCACCGCCACTGGATCCAGAGTTATAGCTCGAGTACCCAGTGCCAGAATTATAATACGTCGATCCATTATCGTTCGCGTAGTAATACGACCCGTTCGAGTTCGAATCTGCGATCGACAAAGAACGATAAAGCCTCGTCAGCATCGATGCTTCTACAACTGTAATCGCGAATCACGACGACGCAATCGACGACGACGCACAGTGGTACGACGTCCCAGAGCTCGAATTCGTCCCACCGGGCGTGGTGTACGAGTTCCCTTGCGAATTCGTTCCAGAGTACGAGCTTCCTTTCGACATGATTCCGTTGGCGTGGCGTGATGTGTCGTAACTTACGGAACGCCCGTGCGCCATCGTCCCGCGCGCGCATGTTCGCCGCCTGCGCGCCGTCGCCGCCGCAGTCGACCGCACGCGCCTCGCGCACGCATCATCGAACGTCGCGTCGCGGTCCTCGCGCGACGGCGACCGCGGCGGCGATGCCCGCCGCCGGTGAACGCCGCGAGTATCTGCTCACGCACAAGGGTGACTTGAGCAACTTGACGCTGCGCGCGTCGTCGGCGTGGTCGAGCGAGCCGTGCGCGCGCGATGCGGTGCGTGTGCGCGTGAAAGCGATCGGGTTGAACTTTGCGGATGTGTTTACGTGCTTGGGGCTGTATAACGCGGCGCCGGATGGCGCGTTCGTGCCCGGGTTGGAGTGCAGCGGCGTCGTCGTCGAACGAGGCGCGGACGCGACGGGTGTCGAGGTTGGCGATAGAGTCATGTGCGTGACGCGGTTCGGGGCGTTTGCCGATCACGTGGAGGTGCCTGTGGCGCAGGTGCAGCCGTTGCCAACGCCATGGTCTTTTGAAGAAGGTGCGAGCTTTCTCGTGCAAGGTTTGACGAGTTATTACGGTTTGAAGGCGCTCGGGGACGTCGGCAAAGGCAAGGTTGTTTTGGTGCACAGCGCCGCGGGTGGTTGTGGGCTGATGAGTTTAGGGATCTGCCAGCGCGTCGGCGCCAAGGCGGTGGCGGTGATTGGCAATGGGGGCAAAATTGCGACGTTGCGCGAACGGTTTCCAAGCTTTCTACAGGAGGACGCGATAATCGTTCGCGATAGAAATCGATTTGGCGAGCAAGTGCGCGAGGCATGCGACGCTATCGGCGCAGAGGAGGGTGTTGATATCGTATTCGACGCCACGCTCGGGGACTTTTTCCAGGGTGGTTGGGATAATCTCGCGCGCGGTGGACGATACGTCGTGTACGGCGCCGCCGATTTGACGCCTTCGGGCGACTCCATCGGTATCTTCGGCTGGATCAAGCTTGCTTGGAAATTTCTGCGACGCAAAAAGGTAGACCCGTTGAATTTGCCCGGGGAGAACAAGGGCATTTTAGGCTTCAACTTGATTTGGCAATTCGACAAGGCGGCTGAATTGATGCGACTGCTCGATGAGCTAAACGCGTTAGATTTACCGGCGCCAAAGGTTGGCGCGACGTTTGATTTTGAAGATCTCCCGAACGCGTTAAGATTGTTTCAAACTGGTCAAACGACCGGGAAAGTTGTCGTTCGTGTGTAGCTCGTGGGATACTAGATTGTTGGTTTTAATTTGTTACTCGTGTCGCCCATGTGTAAAAGCGCCCCCAACGACTCGAACGACATAATGAGACGATGGTACGGTTGTTCGCGACGCTTTTGGGATTTCTATTCATGAGTTTAGGTATGACTGCTCACGCGACGCGAGTGACGACGAATGTTTACAACAAATCTGACGGCACGCTTGAAGTAACGACGACGCATTCCATCGCCGGGACCTCCATCAACGCCGTTTGGGCAGGATAAACGTCCGATATGCGCGACTGGTGGACGTCAAACGATAAAAAAAATCGCGGTCGGTGTGTGATATACTACAACATGTTTGCCATGTCGCGTTCGCTAAACGCTCGCTATGCGATCCGTCAATTCTTCTATGCGGGCGTCAATCATCGAAATAATTTTATCGCCGCTGCTATACATGCCGGTGCGCATCAGATCCCCTCGTTCGGTGACGAGCCTACGCACCTCTTTCTCCGCGGCGCGAATCTCTTGAAGCGACGCGGCGTTACTTGTGTGACGAATGGGGGCGAAATTTTCAACATGGTTGAAATCGCCATCTTCGGCTCGCGTGGCGACGCGCGACGGATGGTCGTCGACAAACTCCGTCGCCGTCGTCAGCGGCTTGTTCGGTCGCGAAGTCTTGAGAGGTTGTACGTATGACGCACTTTGGAATGCGCCACCCGCGGCAACGGCGTTGACGTCAGCTCTAAAACTCGCCATGAACGCATCCGATTCGGCGCCTTCGCCGGCGAGCATTTCACTGATAAACTCATTCGCGCTCGGCGCCGCGTGCGCGCGACTCGAAATATTAATCCCGGCGCGATCAATCGCCCGTCGCAGATGCGTGCGCTCACGCTCAAGTGCCACGACTTGACGCGCCATTTTCGTGAGCTGCCCCTTGTACCGTTCCTTTGATTGTGATTCTTCCAGAGCGCGCGCCTCCGCCGCTTCGCATCGAGGCGTCAGCCGCGCGAGCTCCGCCTGCAATGCCGCCTCGCTCGTTTCCAACTGTGCCTTCTTGTGCGCAGCAAACGCGCCTTCAATCTCAATGACTCGCGCTTCGGCGTGCTCGAGTCGACGATGCAACGCATCACGTTCTCGAATCGCCTCTTTCGCCTTGTGCTTTTCCATCTCCACTCGGTGCTCGCTCGACTCGACGTTTCTGCGTACGACGTCCCTCGCTTCATCCTGCGCCCTCGCGGCGTCGCGCTCGAGCTTATTCTTACGATGTTCAATACTCTCTTCTAGCTCTACGAGCTTACGTTCGCGCATTTCAAGCGCGTGAGCTGCATCCTTGAGCTTGCGCTCCATCGTCGTCGCGCGCTGCGCGGCGTCTTCTGCGTCCCGCGCTCGACGCGTCTCGCGAACGCGCCACTCGTCTTCTAAAATCTTCATTCGCGCCGCTTCTTTCTCGCGAAGTTCGTCCATGAATGCGTTCATGTGCTGGTGTTTCCATACTTCAAGGTCGTACGCAACCTTGTATTCGACGCCCGAGCGCGGGTCGCGCTCTTTGTCTCGCTCGGGCGACGTCCCGACGACCAAATGACGCGTCTGCGCCTTCGCCGTGGGCGCCGGTGGCTTCACCGTGCTCGGCACAGGCACGGGGGATACGTCTGCATCTACTGACGTCACACCACGTCGCGGTGTCGCCGGCGAGGATAGCGTTCCGCGTTCATCCAATCGCGCCGTCACCCGCGCAAAGCCGACGACGTCGCCCGCGTCGTTCGTCGCCTCTACTCTAAAACGCACCTCGGGCGCGTGCACCAACTCATCGAGCGCAATAGCGGCACTTGCAACGTTTGACTCGTCGTTCACCGCCCACAGGTCGAGCACGATGGTCGGCGCGCGCGAGAGTGCCGCTGCGAGCGTCGCGGGCGCGCACGCGAATTCAACTCTGGCGGCGCCATCGGGAAACGGAGCGACGTCTCCACCGCGCATGACGCGCGTCGATCCCGTGCGCACCATACATCGCGCACGAGCGCGTTCGAGTCCAATTATATTCGCCAACGCGTCATCCGCACCGATGTTTGCGGCGAAGCGCGACGCCGTCGATGTACCTTTGATTTTAGCGCGCTCAAACGATTCCAACGTCACGCGCAACGCAAACGCGTGTAGACGACCAGACACCTCCGCGTTTGGCTCGCGAGGCTGGCGGCGGATTGCAAATGGCACGGCGTTCGCCTCCTCATCGTCGTCCTCATCGTCGTCCTCATCGTCATCGTCGAGGACGTCGCTGACATCCTCGACGTCGTCGACGTCGTCGATTTTGGCTTCGCATTCGGCCGCGCGACGTTCTTCGCGTCCAACGCCTTGGCGCACCACATCCTCATCTCCACCCCCCTCGCGCGCGCCCCCGAGCACGCGCGATTCCACACGCACTAAAACCTCCACCCCGCGCCCATCGCCACTCCCAGTCGCGGTCGTCGCGCCGCGCAACGGTATCCAACGTTCGCTCCGGCTCCGCGACGCCGTCGTTCTCGCGCCCAGCTCATCCTTCCCAATCCCGCTCGGAATCACACAAAACCCATGCTTCACCGCGCCATCGCGCGACGCACACACGATTTTCACCACCGCATCGCCTCTGGCGAGCACGCGCGCGCGCGCCGCGCTCCGGCGCCACGTCAACGCCGCGCCCATCGGGTCCCCAAACGACACCTCACGCTGCGACGCATTCGACGCCCGTCTCGTCGTCACCTCGCGCCGTTCACCGTCAAACGTCGCCGCACACGCGAGGTCTGACAACGCGCCGTCACCGTGCGCGACGCGCGCGCGGTAAATCGTCAGCGTGACCTCGTGCACGCGCATGATTGTGACGAGCGATGACCGTTGACTTTTCGTGTCGTCATTCGTTGACGCGCATCATGTTAACACTCTCCGGCTCGGCGACCGCGCGCGGGGCGTCGATGACGACCGCGAGCGCGATGACAGCGTCGCCGTCGTCGTCGAGTGCGGTGATGACGACGGCGATGCGCGCGCGACGGCGAAGCGCTGGATGTGTCGCGATGCATTCGCGTGGATTACTGCGCCGGACCGGCGCCGCGGGTGCGACGCGTCGTCGGCGCGCGACGCGCTCGGCATCGTCAGCGAGCGGTCAGTCGAATTTTGATAAGGAGGACGTCGCGCAGTGGGTCGAACGCGTGCGTAAGGAGCCTTGGGACGCGCGCGCGAAGACGTGGCGCGAGTTTTTCGCC
>JACLAB010015624.1_pt1 | contig 13641 bp, 8 predicted proteins | sample 8027921 | NCBI WGS metagenome assembly JACLAB01 (sample SAMN15725117, study PRJNA655200) | protist metagenome | isolation source: fluorescence activated cell sorting (FACS) single amplified genomes of... | place: USA: West Boothbay Harbor, Gulf of Maine | collected 2000-07-19
ACGAAAGACGACGGCGTGGCGACGCGCATCGCGCTGACCGAGCGCGGACGCGCGTTCGGGACGCGCGGCGTCGAGGCGGTGCGGGATCTGGCGCCGGGAGAGACGCTGCTGCGCGTGCCCTGGGGGTTGGTGGTGGAGAGCGCGAGCGCGAGCGCGAGCGGCGACGACGACGGCGACGACGACGCGCGGTGGTCGTCCGCGATGGCGATGACGCTCTTGGAAGAACTGCGCGAGGGAGCGTCGAACGAACGCGCGGCGTGGTTGACGCGATTGCCGAGACCGGCGCCGAAGACGCCGGCGTTGGATTTCGACGACGAAGCGCTGCGGGAAATCGAAGACGAAAGCGTCGTCGACGAGGCGTTGGCCGTGCGGCGAGCGCACGAGCGCGCGCGCGAGGCGTACGGCGAGCGATTGGCCGCGATCGGGGCGACGGTCGAGGATTTGAAGTGGGCCACCGCGGTGGTGCACTCGAGAGTGTTCACGCGGCGAGACGGCGCGGCGGAGCGAGCGACGCGACTGTTGGTGCCGGGCGTGGACATGTGTAATCACGACGCCGCGCGCTTTAACGCCATCGTGCGCGTGGTGACGTCGCCGGAGACGTGTCAGGGAGCGGCTGCGACGGAAGAAATAGCAGAGATGGCGCCGTCGTCGACGATGGACAAGTTTTTCGAGCTCGTCGTCGACCCGGATGGCGAAACCGTGGAAGCGGGCGAGGAAATTTTAATTTCCTACGGCTCGTTCCCTAACGACGTGTGGTTGATGTATTTCGGTTTCATCCCGAGGGGTACCAACGTCAACGACACGTTCGTTATTTTCGAAAACGTCGACGAATTGGTCGCGCACGTCGCCGACGAGTTCAGGCGGGACCTCGACGCGACCACGCGGGCGCGCCTACGCGACGTCTTCGGCGACGACGCGCGCGTGAAGATCAAGGTGGACTCAGTCGACGAAAAATTGATCGAGGCGTGCGATGATGTTCTCGGTATTCCGTGGTTAGACGTCGTCGCCTCTCGATGCCGCGCGTTGCTCGTCGGCGGCCGCTTTCGCACCAAAATCAAAGACGACGTCGCCGCGCTCGCCGACCCGAACGTGTCCCCCGAAACCGCCCTCGCCGTAGAATTCCGTCTCCGCAAAAAGCAAATTCTCATCGCCCCGCTCGGGCAAACGCTCGAAAAGTACGGTTTTAGCGACTAGCGTAGAAGTTGTAGCCTCGCGAACGAGAACACCGATCGACCGCACGCCTCGACGCACCGAGCGTCGATCTCGCGCGCACCGCGCGGCACGCATCGCGGCGTTCGCGCGCGCGCGACCCCGTCCGCCGCGCGACGCGTCCACGGCGCGCGTCGCGAAGCCTCGGCGTTGTGCGTTGGAATTCTGAATTGATTCGAGTGGTGTTACGCCGACGCGCGACGCGTACACGCGCGCGAACGACGCGCTCGCGATGCCCGAATCGCCGGTGATCACGGACGCACCGGCGGTGGCGTTCTCGTCGCGAACGCTCGCGCGAAGAGAGGCCGAGTCGGGGTCGACGCCCGAGCGCGCCGAGACGACGCCGACGCCGTCGTCGCCGAACGGCGAGCGAGACGCGGGCGAGGCTGGGGATAGTAAATCGAGCCCGTCGAAAGCATCTTCGCCGATGGACGCGATCGGGACAGACATGGATGGGTACGAAGTCGTCGCCGCGCTTCGTTGTAAAACGACTGGGGACGTTTGGTACGCGCGCGTCGATAAAGAGTTCAGGAGGAAGCACTACTACAATCCCGTCACGAAGGATCGCGAGGATTCAAAATGGCCGTCGTGGAAAACGATCAAAGATCCGAACGCACACGACGTGACGTCTGACTCAGAATCGGGAAGCGATGACGGACGGAACGAGGGCGAATCTTTCGTGAGCTCGACGAACGGGCGTCGGTACTCGAAGTATTACGACAAACTGCGGGAAGAGTATTATTACGTCGACGAGGAGACGAATGAAACGACGTGGGATCACCCGGACGGCGAAGCGATGGAATTTATGCAAAGGTTCGTACCAGCCGCATTCACGAGCGCGGCCCAAGCCGTCGCGCCGACCTTCAACGCGGTCGCCGAACGAACTGTTACGCACGAAGAACACGTCGAGTTGAAATTAGCCAAGATGTTGCTCGTAGAAGAGAAGTGGTTCGAGAAACAGCCGGCGTCTAAAAACGTGCCCGGGCGACCGGAAGTTTTTGAAGGCGTCTACAGCGAACGCGAACGGTTTTGGGATCCAGAGGCGGATACGTACTCGGTGGATAACAACGAGGGATCAGAGCACGGTATGGAGATTTTCGAAGAGGCGTACGAGGCCGAGGACGCGCTCGAGCGCTACACATCGGCGGTAGATTTGGCGACACCGGAAGACATGCGTCCAATGAACGTGGCGAGAGATTATTTTACCAATCTACTCCTCATCATGTTCGAAATGACGGAAGAGGAGCAGGACTTTGCGTTTGCCGAGAAGCGAGCGACGCTAAACACACGGGGGGTGCAAAAGTTTACTCACAAAGGGCATCGAGTCGTCGGCGTTCGACGATTGTCTCTTGAGAAAGCCCCTGAAATCGCTGACGAGATCCAATTTGAGAAGTCGCGCGCGAATGCGTCCGCGAAACTCTCCATCAAGCGATTACAGTTTGACCCAGACACGCCGGAGAACGTCAAGTCACTTTTCTACCGACGTCTCGCCGCGCCGATGGGCGGAATGTTCAGAGCCGCAGAGATACTCCAGCGCGTCGACACGGGTAGCGATCGGCCGCATTTTGGAGGCGCTGGAAGTTCGATCGAAAGCGATAATGCGAGCGAAGCGTCGTCAACTGCCATAGCGAACGCGCCGAAGAAGATTGCCACCGCGGGCGTCGGCGATGAACACGCGTCGGATCGTCTCGATTTCGACGCTTCCTCGAGCGGTAGCGATAACGCCGCAGACGACGAAAAGCAGCGATCGAAACCTCCGAAACGTCGCGGTTTATTCGGCAAACTCTTCGCGTCTTCTGAGTCGAAGCGCGAGAGACGCGAAGCGAAGAAGAGCGCCGAGCAAGAACGCAAGGACGAGCAGGACTTGCTCGCCAGCGGGTTCGTCGCCCCGTGGACTCGCGACCCTGAATCCGTGCGATTCTTACGAAAACCCGATACTTTCGACGAGACGACTTTACCCACGAGTCTTCGCGAAGTAGAACGTGTAAAATGAACGCGACGCGCGTGTCAATTTGCCGCACATCCGCGCTCGCGCGACGACGGGCGACGATGGCGTCGAGATCTGCTCCGACGCCGCGCGCGCTCGATTGCCGGCTCGAGCGCGACGCACGACGCGCTCGTCGTCGTCGTCGACCTCTCTCGCGCGCGCCGCACGCCGTGCTCGACGTCGACGTCGACGACACCGATGACGCGAACGAATTCGTTTTACGACGCCGCAGCGCGCTCGCGTGCGCGGTGTCGACGGCATCGAGCGCGTGCATCGCTCAGTCGTCGTTCGCTGCGCCCAACGGTGGACTTTCGGACGCGTGGGGCGCGATCACGGGCGCACCGAGCGATTTGGTTTTCCCTCGCGCGTTTGAGGGCAACTGGTTGACGACGAGTCGCACGGCGAGCGTGGACGCGCCGCTCGGCATGGAGTTCATTCGCGACGTCGACGCGTTTGAAAGATTGAAAGGAGAAGTGGACGCCACGGCGCGCGAACCATTCGTGTACCCGGTGCGATTCATGGAGAATGGACGCGGGGAGACGGTGTTCGATCGCGCGTTCAACGTCAGAGCGTTGGCGGAGGCGTCTCGAGGATCCGGAGGGAAGCGCGCGCTCGATGGTGAGATCGAATGGAACGTCGACGACCCGAATGTGTTGAAACTCGTCACCGGGGACGGTGCGAGCGTGTTTTATAAAGTCACTGCGCGGTCGAGCGACAGAGACGACGACGCGAGAACGATGACGACGTCCGAGCTCGCGCAAATCGTCGTCGACCGTGGTCGCGTCGGCGCCGAACCGCGCGTGAAATCGACGCGCATCGTCACAAAGTACAAGTGGCGCACGCCCGAGGAAGCGAAATCAGGTCCCCAAATCGTCGCTTCGCAAACCGTGTATGAATATTTGGTCGCCGTTGGCGGCGGCGAAGACGCCGACGAGACCTTCGTCAAGGCGCGCGGTCGCCCCGTCGAGGTCGACGTCTACCGCATCGCCATGCAGCCGTGGACGGAGGAATTTTTCTAAGTCTTTCATTTGGTTCACCATCGCGTTCGCCTTAGTCGCATCGCACCAGCGTTGTATTGTTTATTCTTGACGCTGAGGGTTTCTCCGCGGTGAGGTCATGCCGCACACCATGTCGGGCGTCATCGCGCGAACGATCCGCCCCGGCGCGGCGGCGCGCGCCCTCTGGGCCCCTCGCGCGAGCCGCGCGTCGTCTGGCGCGCACGCCGTCGTCATCAGGCCGCGTCAGACGTCGTCGTCGTTCGCACGCGCCTCGGCGTCGGCGATTTCAATTGGAAACTTTAGCGCGCACGCGCGCGCCGATAAGGCGCGCGCGATGCCCGCGCGAGGCGTGCGGGCGCTCATGTCGCCCGTGTCGACGACATCAACGACGCGGGCGCGCGGGCGCGTCGTCAGGCGCTCGGCGGCGACGACGAGCGGGACGAGCGCGGCGCCGGCGACGAGCGGCGAAAGCGCGACGACGACGGCGCGTAAAGACGTGCCCACGTTTCAAGATGCGATTTTAAGATTGCAAGAGTACTGGAGCTCGCGTGGGTGCGCGATCGTGCTGCCGCATAACACGGAGGTTGGGGCGGGAACGATGAACCCGGCGACGTTTTTGCGAGCGCTCGGACCCGAGCCGTGGAACGTGTGTTATCCCGAACCCTCGGTGAGACCGGACGATTCGCGATACGGTGAAAATCCGAACCGCGTGCAAAAGCATACGCAGTTTCAAGTCATCTTGAAGCCGGCGCCGGAGAACGTGCAGGAGCTGTATTTGGGCTCGCTCGAGGCGTTGGGTATCGACACCGGGGCGCACGACGTGCGCTTCGTCGAGGATAACTGGGAGTCCCCGGTGCTCGGGGCGTGGGGGCTCGGGTGGGAGGTGTGGATGGACGGTATGGAGGTGACGCAATTCACGTACTTCCAGCAGTGTGGTTCGTTGAAAGTGGCGCCGACAGCGGTTGAGATTACGTACGGTTTAGAACGGATTTTGATGGCGCTGCAGGGTGTCGATCACTTCAAGGATATCGCATACAACGATATGATGACGTACGGCGAGATGCGCATGCAAGAGGAATATGAAATGTCCGTGTTCAACCTCGATCAGGCGAGCGTGGAGACGCACCGCTCGCGGTTCGAGTTGGCGGATAAGGAGGCGCTTCGCATGCTTGAGGCGCGCCTTCCGTTGCCAGCGTTCGACAACTTGTTAAAGGCTTCGCACGCGTTCAACGTACTCGATGCGCGAGGAGCTGTCGGAGTAACTGAGCGTCAAAAGCTATTCGCGTCGATGCGCAAATTGGCGCGCGAAACCGCGCAGCTTTGGGTTGCGCGTCGCGAGGAGCTCGGGTATCCACTCGGCCTGTCGGAGGCGCCGCCGGCCAAGTCTCTCGTCGAGAACACCGGTGCGATCCCCACCGCACCGGCGGATTGCGTCATCGAGCTCGGCACTGAAGAATTACCACCTCAGGACGTCACGAGCACGTCTCGTCAGTTTCACGAAGCTGTCGATGCTTTGCTCAAGGCGGAGGGTTTGACGCACGCGGGCATTTCCGTCGGCGCCACACCGCGAAGATTCACGCTGAGCATCAAAGCCCTGAGCGCAGGCCAAGCGAACGTGGAGGAACGCGTGCGCGGCCCGCCGTTATCGCGCGCGTTCGAAGAAGACGGTACGACTCCGTCTAAGGCTGCCCAAGGATTTTGCAAAAAGAATGGCGTGGACGCCGGCGCATTGGAAAAAGATGGCGAATACGTGTGGGCCGTGGTGAAGAAGGAGGGACGTTCAGCCGTTGCTGTCCTCGAAGAAGCTTTGCCGAAGATTATCGCGGCGATCAACTTCCCGCGTGCCATGAGATGGACCACGAACTCGGAAGCTGCGTTCTCGCGGCCGCTCCGTTGGCTCTTTGGCGTCCACGGCGACCATCACCTGACGTTTGAGGCTCTCGGCGTGCACAGCGGAACGACGACGCGTTTGTTGCGCACTCGAGGCGATGTAACCGACACATACTCTGCGGCTAATGCAGCGGAATATCACGCCTTACTGGCGAAGGATTCGATCGTGCTGAGCTTTGAAGATCGTATGTCGAGCATCTGGAGCGAGGCGAAAGCTGCAGCGAAAACCGTCGGCGGCGAAATCCCCGATAGCGCCGGCGAGGGCTTGCTCGAGGAAGTCGCCAATTTGGTCGAAGCGCCCAATTTAGTCATGGGAGATTTCGAAGAAGCGTTTTTGACGCTCCCAAAGGAAGTGTTGGTGATGGTTATGCGCAAACACCAGAGATATTTCCCCGTCGAAGGCGCGGACGGAGCGCTCAAGCCGCACTTCATCACCTTTGCCAACGGTTCTTGCGACAAAGGCGTGGTGAAGCACGGCAACGAGGCCGTGCTTCGAGCGAGGTACGAAGACGCTAAATTTTTCTACGAGACCGACCTGAAGAAACCGTTGGCTGAGTTCAAGCCCGAGCTCAGTGGTATCACGTTCCAACAAGAACTCGGGAACATGTTGGAAAAGACTCAACGCGTCGAAGGCTTGGTCGCAGACGTCGCCGCAGCGCTCGGATACGGACCTGATGTCGTCGCTCCAGCCACGGTGGCGGCGGGTTTAGCGCGTGCAGACTTGGCGACGGCCATGGTGATGGAACTCACCGCGTTGGCTGGGACGATGGGCCGTCATTACGCGCAGAAAGAAGGCTTGCCCGCGAATGTGAGCGAAGCCATCTTCGAAGCGTGCTTGCCGCGAAGCGCGGGCGATGCCCTCCCGAGTACCCCAGCAGGGATCACTGTCGCCGTTGCCGATCGTCTCGACACTCTTATTGGATTGTTCGCCGTGGTCGGTGGCCCGAAGGCTTCTGCCGATCCCTTTGGTCTTCGTCGCGCGGCGTACGGCTTGGTTCAAACCATCGTGAATTCAGGAGCGACGTGTGATTTGCGCTCGCTGATCGAACTCGCTGCGGCGAAGCAACCAGTGGAGGTTTCAAATGAGCGCATCGAGGAGTGCGTGACGTTTATCACGCGTCGTTTGGAGCAATTATTCATCGACGCTGGTAACGATGTCGAGTGCGTGCGTGCCGTTTTGAAGGAACGCGGCGGCAGTCCAGCGCTGGCGAGCGCGTCCATCTCTGAGCTCGTCGCCGTGGACGGAAAGGCGCTCGAGACTTGCGTGCGCGTCCTCAGCCGACCAACCCGCTTGGTTCGAGGCAAAATGGGCGCCAACGCGGACTTGCGTATCAACGAAGCGAGCTTTGAGTGCGAAGAAGAGCGAGCTTTGCACGCGGCGTACGTCGCCGCTCAAGCCAAAATTGTCGACGGGTGCTCGGTGACCGATATGATCTCCGCCGTGTGCGAAATGGACAACGCCGCGACAGCATTCTTCGACAACGTATTTGTGATGGCGGATGATGCTGAGTTGAAGCGCAACCGCATGGCGCTGTGCGCTGCCGTAGCCAGTTTGCCGTCGGGCGTTTTAGATTTCGCCGAGCTTCCGGGGGGTCTATAGGAATTCATTAGCTGCGCGAAGCTTAGTGTGATATTATACATTTCATTCACATTGAAGATCTAAAGTACAACAGCTGACATGATGATTGTCGTTCATTTTTTGAATTAGTACAACAGTGGTGAAAGAATTTGTTGTAACAGCGGCGCGGGGAATTAGATCATCCGAACCGTGGTCCTGTCGACGGCGTCCGTCTTCGGCAAAGCGTGAATTTCGAGGTTCAAATCCTCGAACACAGACACGTCATCCGCCTCGTCCCAGCTTTTGTTTGGCGACAGAATACGCGTGCGGTTTACCTCGATGACGTCACCCATTTTCAAGGTCGTCGAGGATGCGTTCGCAGTCGCGATGGATTTTTTGTTGACGCGCACGCTCGAGACGCGGTAAAACTCACTCGATCGCGCCCCTCCAGGGACGTGCGCGTCTTCGAGCTTAAGATCAGCCAAGGTGGAGTTTTGCGCAATCTCGCGAACCGCCACAGCGCCGTCGACGACGGTGATGATGTAGTTCGGAGAGTCGTCTTCCACTTCACACGACTGGCAAAAGCCCTCCTCCCGACTGTACGCACAGTCGGCGGAGTGCGTCGGGAACATGCAAGGTCGAAGCGCCGCACCGCAGTCCACGGCGTGCGCCACGCGCGCGGGACGAATCTTTTGCTGGTCATCGAGTTCGTTTTGCCACGTCAACATGAAGCGCGCCCACTGAATTTGCTGATCCACCTTGGCGCTCGTAGCCGATTTCTCGTGCTCCTTGTAACGCCAGTGAGCGGCGACGCCAAATTCTGCGGTTCTGTGCATCGAGGCAGAACGAATTTGAATCTCGAACGTGGTTTCGTTTTCGTCTCGAACGACCGCGTGCAAGGATTGGTACCCGTTCGCCTTCGGATTCGCGATGTAATCCTTCGACCTGCCTTCGACAGACTGGAAAGTCGACAGCGCGATTTCAAGCGTCTCTCGGCACGTTTGCTCAGACTCGGCGTCGTTATCGCCGTCGGCGACGATGATTCGAATGGCGCGCAAATCCATGATGTCTTCGAGCTTTTGGTTCTTGGATAGCATCTTCTTGTACACTGAATACACTGACTTTTGACGTCCGCACAAGTCGACGACTTGCGCACGGCGGGACGAGAGTTCTTCGTCGAGCTTGTTCAGCGCGGCGACGATTGACTCGCGCTGATCGAGCGTCTGAGACAGCTCTGCGTACGCTTGCGGATTCATCCACTTGAATGTTAGATCCTCGAGCTCGTTCTTCACGCTGAAAATCCCCAGGCGCGCGGCGAGAGGGGCGTAAATGGTGAGCGTCTCATCCGCGAAGGCTTGTTGCTGCGACTGAGGCGCGCTCGCCAAGTTGCGCATCTTTATCAGACGCGCCGCGAGCTTGACGATCACCACGCGCGCGTCTGTCATCGCAAGTAACATTGCGCGGAACTGCGCGCGTTCGTTGAAATCCAACACGCGCCCCGACGCCCGATGAAGCTTGGAAACGCGGTGTACTCGAGTGACGTCCTCGACCAACGCGACGACTTCGTCTGAAAATCTCTCGCGCAAGTCCTCCTTCGTGCTCGACGTCACGTCCAAGGTGTCGTGCAACAGTCCCACGGCCACGGTTTTAGCGTCCATACCGAGCTTAGCGAGCGTGATGGCGGTGTCCACGCATCGATCAAAGTGCGGTCCCAGCCCCGGCCCCGCGTGCGACTTGGCGGTGAAATCAAACGCCTCTCGCACCGTCGGCTCGGCGAAAATTTCCGGCGCCGTCGTCAACGCGCGGCGATACGCCTCGCTATCGAAGACATCGCACGTAAACTCACCCGCGAGTTCGGCGCGAAGCATCCCGATCGGCGGCTTCGCCGACGCGCGTTCGCTCCCCGCGCCTCCGCCGACTTGGAACCCAATCTTCACCGTCGCCGGCTCCCCGCTCGTCGTGCGCGTCAGCGGTGGATTCGCTCTCGACACGCTCGCCGGCGACGGCGGCATCCCAGGCGACACCGACATCGGTGACGATCGCAACGACGCTCTCGACGCCGACGCCGACGCCGTCCCCATCGTCGGCGGTCGTCCCGCGGGCGACCCGCGTCCCGCGGGCGAACTCGCGAGCGCGCCGTTCGCCCCCATGACGGACCCGAGCGACCCTGGGGAGTGGCCGTAGATCGAGTTCGCGCTCTCCCCGTGCATCGCCGTCGCGATCGGCGACGCGCGGCGCACGCCCGGCGACGATCCCAGCGCGGCGAACGGCGCCGTCATCATCAATCAATCAATCAAACTTCAAAAGTGTCCCTTCGGTGCGTGGCGACCGACCGCGCCGCGACCGACCGAGTCGTTGACGGTCGAACGGTCGACCGATGGATGTCGCCGTCCGACGACGCGCGAGAGCGCGCTCGAGTCCACGAACGCGCGTGAACGCACGAAGCGTAAATCTGCGCGCGTCGTCGACGATCGCCAGCGCGTCGCGTCGCGTCGACCGCGCGCGAACGACGCCTCGATCGACGCGCAAGATGCCGCGCGAACGCGCGCGCGATTGGGCGAACGACGTCGACGTCGACGACGGTCCGCGCGTCGACGCGGGACGAACGCGCGCGCGAACGTGCGCGCGCGCGCGTGAACGATCGCGCGATGCGATGCGACGCGACGAGTGACGCGTGTGTTGCGACGCGGTGCGTCGACGAATGACGCGCGCGCGCCACGCTGGTGGGCACCCACACGGTTCCATTTTTAAATTGATGGCGATTTTCGTCGCGGTATACGAGACGCGACGTTTCGCGGTCGGTCGGTCGACCGGCGTCCGATGGGACGCGGGGAGAAATCGCGGGAAAAAAATTGAATTTTTGTTCCGGTGGGACTCGGGACGAGTCGTGAATCGAAAAGGTATCTAGTTTCGAGCTCCCGCGGCGCGACGCGCGGATTCCGCGCGGGACGACGAGGCGCGGGCTAATCGATGACGTTATACAAGCTAAGTTTCGCGCGATGACGATGCGGCAGCGGTGAGGGGCGCGGCGTCGTCGCCGGCGACGCACGCGCGAGCGACGGTTTCGAAGCGCTTGGCGGCTCGGGCGAAGGCGCGCCGCCCGTCGCTCGAGGAGCGCTCGGCGCACCGCTCGAGCGCGTGAACGGCGATGAGAGCGACGACGTCTTTGGGGTCTAACGCACCGTCACTCGTGCGTGGGTGATCGGCGAGCGTCGCGCGAGCGCGGTCGGCGGCTTCGCGCTGCGCGAGCGCGAGCTGATTCAGCTGCTTTGAAGGTGAGTTCGCGAGAAGACTTTCGACGTGCGCCGCGACCGAGGCGCACGCATCTTTCGCCTCACGTCTTCGCGCGTTCGCCGCGCGCCGCGCCGGAGGTGTCGACGGATTCGCCGGCGGCGCGAGCGCCGCCGAAGACTCAGCCGGAGACTCCGCGCGCGCCGCGCGTTCACGCGCGAGCATCTCCCACGCCTCCCGCGCCTCCGCGCGCGCCATCTTCGCATCATTCGCCTCTTTCACGAGCTTGGCGTTCAAATCGTCGAAATCACACGCCGCCGTGGCGATGTACTTTTCTATCCGCGCCAACTGCGTCGCCAATCGGCGCGCCTTCGCCTTGGCCTTCCTCGCCTCCCGCCGCTCACGATCCCAGCGCACCAAGCTCACCACCGCGCGTATGGCCCACAACCACCGCATGCGCGCGACGTGCGCGTCCGTCTCCCCCAACGCGACCGTCAAATCCTCGACGTCCGCGACCAACGCCCTGGTCGTCTCGTCGCATCGCCGCGCCTCCGCGCGAGCGAACGCCGCCATCTCCAGTTCGCGCTCGATCGCTCGATCGCGCTCGACGACGAGCGACAGCGCGATCTCGTGACTGGACCCGACGCATCCGTCGGCCATGGCGCACATCTCCGGCGTGTTCACGCTCGCGACGGCGTACGCGTCCCCGTCGTCGTCGAGCGACGCCGTCGAGCGACCGGCGAATTTCGACGCCGGCGATGCGAACGACGTCGACGCGACCGTGTGATGGTCGTCATCGCGATTGAATGATAACGTCCCGAGCGGCGCGCGCCTCGGGACGTTCGCCATCGTCGCGAGGGACGAGGCGCGATGTGATGTTTCAAAACGCCGGTTGTTACCCCTCGCCGCGAGCGACGCTCGGCGGGGCGTTCGCACGTCACCCGAACACGCTCGTCGCGACGCCGTCGTTGCCGTTGAAAATGGAAAGTAGGTAAGCCGCCACGGATGGGTCGAATAACACCGACGTGAGGGCGGTGTTGCCGGTGAGCGCGGCGACGAGACGCTCGTCGGAGAGGCCCGAGACGTCGAACGCGCGCGCGAGCCTGTCGCGGACGATGGACGCGCGAACGTCCGCGTCCACGACATCGGATGACCACGATGACGTTGATGATGCGTACATCGTCGCTGGTGGCGGTGGAGGAGCGCGTAACGGCGTGAATGCTGCGGCGACGACGACGTCGCCGACGCCGCTCGCGGCGGAGACGACGACTCGATCACGATGCCGAGTCGGTGCGGGCGACAATGGCTCGATCTCGGACCAAATAACCGTTGGGTGAACGATATCTTCGAGCTCGGCGAGCGAGCGGGCGTCGATGCCTTCAGTTAGCGGCCGCGCGGCGTCGGCGTCGCGACGCGCGACGAGCGCGAAGAAGACGAGCGTGAAGAAGACACGTCGCGAGACCATGATCGTGACGACCGCGCGGCGTGAGATGTGAAGGGTGTGCGCTTTCTCTCGTTTCACGCCGTCGCGCACCGCGCAGGAACGCCCGCGAGGCGCGAGATGACGCGTGTTCTTCGTTCTCGGGATATCAACCGACTTTCGTGAGTTTGTTGGTCCGAGAGCTCGCGTGCGCGCGGTTTCAAGGCGCGCGTCGCATTTTCAGCCTCGCGAGGGACAGCGATTCAGGGCCAGAGATCGTCGGATGCGATCTGACGCAGGTAAGCGTCGTCACACGCGACGCAGTACTGCTCGTATCGCTTGTGTCTCGTTGTGCGTGTTGGCGTCTGTATCGAGTCGAAGGGTCGAAGCGACATCCACGGCGGACGCCGACGAGATTCAAGCGCACAAGCGCTCGTTGAAACAGTTTCTCGCACCAGTGCGATACTCCATGGTTCCCTTTCGCGACGCGTTGTACAATCTGGGTGAAGCCATCGTCGACCTGGCGTTGGTCCCGCACCAATTCCGCTGGGTGGACGAGATCAACGCGAGAGCCGCCGAGTACGCCGAGAATGATTACGACGAATACGAGACGGTCGCGAGCGAGTTCACCGACGTTAACGCTTAGATGAATGGTTGTACGTTTTAATGAAGCCAACATTTTACATGAAATCGTTGAATTATCCTACTCGTCGTCGCCGGCGATTTTCTATCCTCCCCTCCGCGCGCGCTCGCACTCAAACAATGTTTTGAAAAAGAATTCGATGTGTGATCGTGTGTGATCGATCGAATTAATCCTTCGCAACTTCGAGCTGGAACTTGCACTGCGCTTGCTTGTGGAACGTGGCGTTGATTTCGTAGACGCCGACGGCGGAAATGTCGGGGACGTCAAAAGCCTTCTTTTCCAACTCCTTGCCAGTTTGAGCCTTGATCGCTTCGACCACATCAGCCGCCGAGACGGAGCCGAAAATCTTGCCATCTTCACCCACAGTCTTCTTCACCACAAACTTGCCAATCGTCGTGAGCGCCGTCGCGAGCGCCTTGGCGTCTTGCACTTCCTTCGCCTTGGCCGCCGCCGCCTCGGCAGCCTTCGCCTCGAACTCAGCCATCAGTTCTTGGCTCACCTTGGTCGCCAAACCTTGCGGCTCGAGGTACGAGCGGAAGAAACCGTTAGAGACCTCGACCATGTCGCCCTCTTGGCCGACGTCGGACGTCTTCAAGAGCACCGCCTTCGTCTTCTTCGCCGCTCTCTTGTACGCCTCGACGACGAGACCGACGCGGCCGCTCGAGCGCGGAACCGCAGCCGTGGTCTTGGACGAAACCTACCGAT
>JACLAB010002069.1_pt1 | contig 13627 bp, 8 predicted proteins | sample 8027921 | NCBI WGS metagenome assembly JACLAB01 (sample SAMN15725117, study PRJNA655200) | protist metagenome | isolation source: fluorescence activated cell sorting (FACS) single amplified genomes of... | place: USA: West Boothbay Harbor, Gulf of Maine | collected 2000-07-19
GCACCTTTCGCCTGTAAAAGGGATCGATGGTACAATATTCTCGTCCATGATAACCTCCTCATTTGGATATAGCGGCAACTGATTCATCGCCTGTCGCCGGGATTGTCTTCTTTGAAACGCGTTGACAATGACTTCAAGAAGAAATGTCAAGTCCGATGCCCAGGGGTCTTCTGGGCCTATCATCTTGAGTTGTTTTGTTACAAGGTTGTGTAATTCATTCGCATTCAAGACACTCAGATGGCGAATGAGATCCTCGCGGCCTTCAATTGCACCGCAGTGGCTCAGGGACAAGTCGTAAAGCTTTGTGTAGTGCACGAAGCAAAGCCGCTGAAACCGGCGAAGCTTATCATAGTGCGTTGTAGCTATCTCATCTTCTGCTATTGATAAGCCGGTGTGATCATCAACCTCGAAATGTTGGTAAAACATGAAGAGGTCTACTAGTCCTCTGTATAACCGTCCTACAGATTGAGAGAACAGAGGCATCATCCTTGCTTTTACAAGAACTTGCCGGTCATCGAGGACTGCACGGACAAAGCGCCGGGTAGGGAGTTGCGAAAGAAGATCAATAACGAGTTCTATGAATCGCTCACAGAATCGGATTGCCGGAGAAAACTTTATGTCAATGCCGTCGAGCTCTGCAAAGTTTATGCTCGAGCAGGTTTCCAGAAAATCAGTTATTAGTATAGATAGCCAGGTAACTTCAACTCGTGCATTCAAAGACAGGAGATCTGTCTCGCACGACTTTTTCACCTTGTTCGATGCTTTCGCCTCTTTTTTCATCAAATGCTTCCAGTATTTTTGTAACTGGGGATTTTTAGTGAGCTCTGCCTGCAACCGCCAAGGTGATAGGTTGGCCCACAAGGTGAGACTGACGAATGGAAGTAGTGTCTTTCGCACTTCCTCATCTTCAAGCGACTGAAAAGCATGGATAAGAAAGACAAGGCGAGTGCCTTTCTCAATGAGAGTGAGATCTCTGTACTTCTCAAGAGTAATAACGCGATAAAAGAAGGATGCGAAGCTTTCTGACCCGGATGTGTGAAAGGTAACCCAAGGATCCAAATTTTCACTAGATTTTTCATTCACTATCATCATGATCAGTAGCACATGTTCAGCGGAGGCTTCTCGTGCGTCGAAATTCGGCCACAAGAGATTCTCGAAATAGCGCTCCTTCTCAAGTTGTCGAATATGATGCGTGCATGGGATCTTCTTGCCTGCCCCGAGCTCAGAGGAATATATGTCCGTCACTATGTTCACACGCCAACTATCACAACTGGGGCGTGTGTATGAATTTTTCGACAGTCGATCGGGAAGATTGTCTGCTCTCTTGGTATGTACGTTGTCAGCTTTCGTCCGATTGCCGATGCTGGAATACGGTGTGTCTTTCGCGAGTCTCTCACCTTCATAGCGTTGTCTCTTTGGACCTTCCAGTTCTTCACGAAACTGCTGTTCACGTTTCTTAACTTGTATTTCATCACTGGCGAGCGTTGCATGTTCTTCCAGGGCGTGCGATGACGATCTGGTAGGATATGCGAAATCCGCCCCCTCGTCCACCATATCGTTATGTTCCGATCTCAGGTGTGAAACCTTTCCTGCTTTACGTAGTGTTTTAGGGTTCCTGGGCTCGGCTCCACGACCTTTACTTGAGTCGGGGGATGTGGCTGCTGGGGAAGTCGCTTGAATTGCAGAGCGTCGAACAGGAGCAACGGAATCTCGACAACCATCGGGCTTCGCAGCAGATGCCATTGACGCAGCACTTTCATCTTCAAGCACAGCCCTCAGTCGTTGAATCAGAGCGGCTTTCAGGCCATCGGTCGAGTGCCCTCTTTTCTTCAGCTCGCCCCGCAGGCTCGCTACGGTGAGCTTCGTGAGTTCAATCATCTACCGCCCGTGCCCGAATTAACTATGGAAGTTGAACGCGTTTCTCAGATATCGAGGGCCTCGCGTCATCCAAGAACTCTTCAATGTGCGTGCACAGACTGTTGTGGAATGTGATTTCGACATTTAAAAAAAAAACACCTTCGTTCGTTCATTAATTCGTTCAAAACGTAATAAGATTATGTATGTACATATATATATATATATGATATTCTGGTATCGAACGGTATATATGATGTTCTGGTATCTGGTATCGTGTTAATACTAAATACGCAGGTGGACCGGACATTCTTCTGACATTGAGTCGTGTAATTTACGGCTATGCCGAATAATAATAATAAGATGGAGAAGATCATATATTAAAGATCGATGAATAATAATATTAACTATGAGATTCTGAATTTCATAAGGGTGAGCCAGTTTTCACGTAACTTAACTTGATAACAGTTAAGGATAAGTCGCTTACGTGAACAAAAGCGGAATCTTTACACTGTTTGCCCACTGGAGTGATTGTGTGGATCGTAATGATAAAGTCTTTACGTTATTATATAAAATCGTCATGCCTAAAAAACTGGCTCACCCTGATGAAATTCAGAATACGAAGATAGATATCTATGAACGAACGAAGGTAATAAATAAATTGTAGTGTGATTATTACATCGGTACTTATTTGTAGTTTCGTCTAAATAACTGCATCACGCAGCAAATATCGAACTTTACGTAAAACCTGCAAGCCATTGTAATCATCACGGCTGTGGGGTTGCGGTAGAACTCGGCCGCCTGCGTGGCGTGTTCAGCTCCGTTCCAGCGCGTAGATGTGACCGTGTGTCCCAGGACCCTTCGCATGATGGTGCTGATAAGGGAGACGTGGACGAGGGCGATGTTGTGGAGGTACGCCTTGTTCCGGAATTCGAGGGGTGGAGGCTCCTCGGTGTGTACGCCCTGTGTGTGTGCGTTGACAGCTCCGGATGTGCGGTGGGCTTGATGGTCGGCGACGGCTTTTAGCAGCTTGAGGAAAGGTTACCCATGCCGCCGTAGGTGTCCATCACGAGTGGAATGAATTCCTTGTGCGCTCTGAGCGCGGCCTCCTTGTACTTGCCATCTTTGAGCGTCTCCGCGGCCTTGATGGGATTGGCTTTGGGGTGGCTCTTGCCTTGGCGGGCCTGAGGCTGGTTCGCCGGGTCCTTAGCCTTGCTGATGATGTGTGTGATCGAGGTGTCGAGCAGGAGGGTTGTGGAGTTGGCGCGTAGGCCGTCAGCTCGGATGTCGACTCTCAGCTCGTGTTCGTTGCCTTTCGAGTCGATGTGCGGGGTGATGTATTACCTTCGAAGGTACACTCTGAAAAGAGAAACGATAGATAATTAGATGTAGAATATTAAACAGAAGGTAAGTCACCAACCAATCAATAATTTTTAGTGAGCCTAGCACCGCACCGAGATAAGTCGAATGTACTATCACGAAGCCCACAAACTCAAGCAAAAGGATGGTATCACTTTCGTACTTTTGTCGTGCTGTTAAAAGTGAATTTGTCACATGGCAGAGTTGCACCGGCTTAATATGAACGGGTCACGCGACCTGCCTTTATGCGCGGGTCCGAGGCAGCAGCTGCCCAGCCCATGAGAATGTGGGGTTTTTGGGAGACAACGCAATGGGAATGAATTTCAGGGGGCACTCCGAGGACCGGAGCGTCTCCATGTCAGTGAAACGGTGACCACAATGGCTTGATCTGATTGCACTTTATACTTTGTGGCGGGAGCAGCACGAAAAGGTGCGCAAAGCAGACTCATTTTTGTTGCAACTACTACTTGACTATTCACCGTGTGTGTAGTTGACACAACCGTATCACAACCGAAAGAGTCACTGGTGTTCACTGCACGCTGTCACCCGTTCCAACCGACATCCAAATGATCTGGATGATGGTACGTGGGACAGCAACCTTGTGACAAACCATATTTCAAAGGTAAGGAACGGCGGCAGCATTGGTGGCCGCGTTCACGTGCCAGGGGTCTGCAAGGTGGTGAGAGAGCGCCGCAACAGGGCCTTCAAGGTTGTTCGCCTGCGCTTCACCTATGATACCTGCAAAGGCGAGCATCGCAACGCGGCCATTAGCAAGCTCCTTACGTTTAAGCTTTTCGAAGTCGGCACCCTTGGAAAACCCTGCTGGGTCAAAGGAGCCGCCAGGGTACATTCGTTTGGTGCGGTCCGTCTCCGAGCTGCGCTGGGACTCAACATAGGCCATGACAAAAATTTCGATAGCAGCAATGGCAGGTAAAGGGAAAGGAATAGCATTCCCGAGGTAGGTCTGTTGAGCTTGTACAGGGGCCTCCACCCAGTTCACGCCGGTGATGATCTCGGCGCCAGCTGCGCCAGAGACCCCAAGCATTGCCCAGCGGGCATGGATGAGCTCTGCTTCCTGAAAACGGGCAAGGTTTTCAGGTTCTTTGCCAAGCCCCAGAGGATCAAAACCGTAGTCACTGCGAATTGAAGAGGCGCACGTGTTTAGGCTCGAATTTTGGAAAGCGGGGAAAGAGGAAGTTTAACAGGCACGTATTATCCAGGGCTCTGAAACTCGAAAAATAAACCGCCGAACCGAACAAAAAGAGACAAGAGAGAGAGACGAGAGAGAGATAGAGAAGAAGAAGAGGGGGAGGAAGCCCCGTTTTCCATGAACGCAGAGTGCCTCTTGCGACGGACGGGCAGTAGCAACCAAATATCGAAGGGAACGATATTTAGAAAGAAACACATAGGACCGCTTACCAGGGCATGGAGCCATCGAGATGCGCGGGGGGGGGGAGCCAGGCATCCAGGTGGCACGCATGGAAACCTTGCCTGTTCCGTTTGTAACCCTGCTGGCGACTGTACGCCCGCGAAAGGTAGATGCGCGGGCTGTGATAGGGGTGTAAGAAGCGAGGGCGGCCATTGCTATTCAATGACGTGAGTGAGTGCACAGCTGTTGTCAAACGTGTATGAGAAATCTAGGCCTTCCGGGGGGGAAATCCTCGTCCCTCATTGGTCGTTGTGCCAAACGGGATATCGTCGTAGATTGTTTTGCTTGGTGATTCGATAAGAGGTGGTCCTCAGGTGATTTCGAAAATGAATGCATTTTCATCCCTGGATATATCATATTTTATAGTCTATTAAACATGGGGTTGTAAGCCTAACTATTGCCCCCGTAGTTTAATTGGGGTTTGCAACAGGGTTCGGCTGGGTGTAAAATTCGTGTGCGCCGTATATCGCGCGTCGGGCCCCTGGTGTCGGTCGTTGGTGACGACAGATCCGGCGATCCTTTGCATGAGCGATGTGATGAGAGCGACGTGTATGAGGGTATTTTACCTTCAGTATATGGTAATAATATGTAATAATAGATACCGTTAATAATACGTAAAATTATCGGGCAAATAAAGGATATTAATAATAAGAATATATTCTGGATTTCAAGTGTGGACTTTAAATTTTACCGTCGTAATTAATGAAGACGCTGATTTTGGAGATTAGCGGAGTTAAGCGGAGATAAGCGGAGGTGGTCCACGGTGAGTGCGGGGGCGGGGCGTTTTCGTATGGAACGCCAGTAATCGCAACGGTAGATGGTGTACAGCGTGGTCCTAGAGATGTTGAAGTGCCTGTATATCTCTAATTGTGTCTTACGCCGCGCATGAACGCCAGAGCCCGGCGCGGATGTCGACAAGAAATCTCCGTTTTCTTCTCCGAAAATCGGCCCGTGTTCTCGCCAAGATGGCCCGAGATTGGTGGTGGCCGCGCGGTCAATACAGAACGGTAGTCGCCCGATGGCAATGATATGCCGTGAGCGTTATTTCTCATTCAGAGACGGCTTAACAGCCGCGTGGGGCGCTCTGGGAAGGCGTGGAAACGGCCGTGCTCGAAAACACGAAGTTAAAAAAAGACGCGTTTAACACATTTATGAATGCGACTGTATGGTGCGTTGTCATGGAGATAAGCTAAATCATCCATCGTTGGTACATGACGATTTCGTACGCAAGAATAAAAGTCGTGTTGATGATTATATTATTTTGAATTACTTATTATTAATAACTCATCTTAAGATCATATATAACAGTACGTTCGTTATTTATATATATGATATTACCTTCGAAGGTATATTATTAATGCTAATAATAAGATAGATTAAGAATATTAAATAATAATATTAACATATAAATATGTAACTGCTGGTGATATTATTAAATATATTATTACATATATATTATTAATATGTGAAAGACCGCAAGCGATGACGAAACTAATATTATCATACATTATCGCTTTAACGCTATAACGCCGGTCGGTTGCAAATACTGACATGCGCTACGCGCCAAACTTCAAAACAAATCACATCCCGAAATGATAGATCATCTTCGAGCTAGCAATGCATGACATCATTTAAAAAATCCCGAAATAGCCAACATCGCCCTCCCTAACGCTCAGTAAGTGGGATGAGTTATTAATAGACTAAGTAATTCACTTGATTGATTATATCTATCGATCAAGTGTGAACTTTTAATTTTAGTTAATTGATGAGTTATTATTTCGTAACATTATTAATAACGCGCCTGTACATATATCCGGGCCTTAGTACGAAGGTATCATACTTTATTCGGCATAGCCGCATCTATCTGCACACTTCGGAAATTTTTTTAGCCATCACCCGCGTCACTGAATCCATTTTTCTTATTAATGTTACGTATTCTATCTATATATATACCCGTTACGTTCATTCGTAATAATAAGGTTTCGAATAAGGTTCCATGGTAAAGATATATTTGAGAGACGAACGAACATGCTAATTTGATCACTCCCAGCACGGGCCCAAGGGCTACGTACTGTTTATAAGCCCGTTTGGGAGGCGGAGAGTACGCTCCTCGTTGGACTGTTCGTAGCTCGATTTTAAAGATGAAACGGTCAGCAGCCGCCGCATCAAGTCAGAAAGCTTCGGCAGATGACGCCCTTCGAAAGCAAGAAGCCTTGACCTATTTGAGGGAGCTCAAGGATAGGCTGAAGGACAGGAAGGACACGTATGATGAGTTCCTTGAAATCATGAAAGAGTTCAAAGCGCAGCGGTGAGTCTGAGCCTAACCCGACCCCAAAACCTCAAACTTCTCCATGTTCGTATTTCTTCGACAGTGACATTTTACTGCGTTCAATTTTTAGTATTGACACGGAAGGAGTTATCAAGCGAGTAAAGACAATCTTCAAGGGTCACCGAGATCTTATCCTTGGTTTCAACCAGTTTCTTCCTAAGGTGAGTTTCGCAGGCAATCGTAGTCAGATCATTTATGTTTTATGCTAAAGGTCCCATCACCTTCCGCGATTTAATCTGCCAAAGTTGGGGAACAGTCTCATGCTTACGCCCTTTCTTCCCAGGGTCACGAGATCCGAGTCGAGGATGTCGAAAGGGAAGAGCGCGAGGAGGCGGTAAGAATTTCTCCAAAATATATTGTTTGTATTCGGATTGAGTAACATCTGGCCTATCAAACAACTTGCATCTATTAGGAACGCGCCAAAACCTCTACCGGTGGACCGGCTTCTGGAAAGCCACAGGTTGAGTTTGTCCATGCCATCAGCTACGTAAATAAGATCAAAACGCGCTTTGCAAGTGATGAACGAGTCTACAAGGCATTTCTTGAGATCCTAAACATGTACCGCAAGAACTTAAAGAGCATTAGTCAAGTTTATGAGGAAGTTGCCACTCTTTTTAAGTCTCACAATGACTTGCTCGAAGAGTTCACATACTTCCTTCCTGACTTCTCAAGTCCGACGGCAAGTAAGAAGGGATTGACGAACAAAAGCCTCCGAAACAAAAGCGGTGACTCGTCAGTCCACCCGATCGGCAATATCAAACGTAGGGGTAAAGGTGGGAAGTACGATACATCAACTGACATGCCTAACGATCAAAGGGAGGAAGAACGCAAAGCGGCAGCGTCGCTTGCGAAAGAGCTAACTTTCTTCGACAAGGTAAAAGCACGGCTACGTAACCGCGAAACCTACAACGAACTGATCAAATGCCTGAACATCTTCAACTCTGAAGTTATCTCTAAAATGGAATTACAAAGCCTGGTCTGGGACATTCTAGGCAGGTATCCTGACCTGCATAGTGGATTTTGTGACTTTTTGGCACGCTGCGAAGGTATGGATTTCGAACTTGGCGACTGTGGTAAAGGAAAAGATGGAAAGTTGAGCGCGAAGGACATGCAAAAACTTAAAGCGATTAGTGCGAGAGAAAAGTTTTTGTCGCGTCCAATATCCGAGCTTGATCTCTCTGCATGTGATAGATGTGGCCCCTCCTACCGATGCCTTCCAAAAAGCTTCCCGAAAGCACCCGCGTCAGCTCGAACACCGCTCTGCCACGAACATCTCAACGACAACTGGGTCAGTGTCACATCTGGCTCCGAAGATTACAGCTTTAAAGCCATGAGGAAAAATCAATACGAGGAGTCTTTGTTTCGATGCGAGGACGATCGATTTGAACTTGATATGGTTTTGGAGACGACAAGAGCGACAATAGATGCCCTTGCACCTATTATTGAAAAGCTCAACAGTATGCCGAATGAGGCAGCTTCCCGATTCCGGACTCCTGAAGGAGCTCTGAGTCCAATCCACCTACGTGCAATAGAGCGTCTGTATGGCATAGGCACAGACCAAGGCCACGACATAAGACGTATGATCCTTGATTATCCTGCAGCGACTGCACATGTGGTCATGGCTCGTCTGAAACAAAAAGACTCTGAATGGAAAATGATGAAATCTGAGATTACTCCCGTTTGGGTGGAAGTCTACGATAAAAACTACAATAAATCTTTGGATCATCGTTCATTTTACTTCAAGCAAACTGACAAGAAAGCTCTGAGCGCTAAAGGAATGATTGGTGAGATAAAGGAGGTGGGCGAGAAAAAGAGGAGTAATGAACAGAGCCTTTCCGTCGGGAAACATGAAGGTGGCAATCCGTCCCCAGACCTGACTTTCACATACAATGATCGAAAAGTTCATGATGATATATACGCTGTTTTAAAATTCAGCTCCCGCGAAATGATGGCCTCAGAGCACGCAGAAAGGGTAATGAAACTGTGGCGCGATTTTGTTGAGCCATTCTTTGGAATAAATCGCAAGAATCCAGAGGGAGATTATTTTGATGACGCTGCGGAACAGGCTGCTTTGCTTGCACATAAAGATGACGATGAAGACATAGTCAGTTACGAGAGCGACGGTCTTGAAGATGCCGAAAATGGCAAACCGTATGAACCTGCGAACGAATTCACTGATGGCGAAATTCAAAAAATCGATGAAGTTATTGTCGAGGTCGCAACAGAAACAGATTGCACGCGCGATGATTCAGCAGGAAATGTCTGTAAGATTGGGCAGAAAAGTAGCAAACAGAACGCTGCAAAAAGTGAAGTAGCTAAGGTCGCCCTTGAAAAAGATGAAGATGAGGACGAAGTGAAATTCTCTGATGATGATATAGAGGAGTACATTCATGCTGGCTGCAAACCTCTCTCTGGATTACATGTGTCTGTCTCACCAATGGATACAGGAGCGCGCACTTCACATCCTAAAAGCAGGCAGATGGAGGAAAGATGCTTTTATGGACACGATGGATTTTACATCCTCTTTCGCCTGCATCAGCATTTGTACGAAAGACTGGCCACTGCTCGCGCTTCTGCCATGAGCATGTCGCAGCAGTTTGGACAGAAAAGCATTTCTGAATCAGAACGTGCCGAACAAGAAAGAAAAATTCACGGCGATTTCTTACAGCTTCTCTTCCAACTGCTGAATGGCACTGTGGAGTCCTCAAGCTTCGAAGACGAGTGCCGAACTCTACTTGGTGCAAACTCATATGTCTTGTTTACTCTCGACAAACTTATATACAAGATGGTCAAACAAATCCAAAGTTTCCATGCTGACGAAACGGCATCTAAGTTATTGCATCTTCATGAATATGAGCTGGCTCGTTTCACTGCTTCCAGTGAAGAGACATATCATGCCAACGCAAGTGTTCTGTTGCTGGACGATGCGTGTTATAGATTTGCCTCTTTGGATATGGGTCAACGTTTGACTCTACAACATATGGAATCGTGCCTAGATAAGGTTGACCTGCCAACAGGCAGCATGGCATCTCAGTTCCACGAGTATCTGGAATCATTTTTGCAGATTACCAACGTTGAGGATGGAGACACAGAATTGATCACAAGGACATGGCCAGAAGGTAGTGGCAGACCGGCCGTTTTTCTTCGGCGTGCAATGAGAATCGCCGCTCCCAGTCATGCCGACAAGTTTGTAAATGACGTTCCTGGCAACTGCATAAGTGTCTTCAACTCACTTGAGTGCAAAATATCTTGCAGCAATTCAAAAGTATCCTACGTCCTGGACACTGAAGATGTTTTTCATCGCAAATCTTCGATTTACTATAGCCGGGGCATACACAGAAACCTCCAGCGTAAACAGTTAGTGCAGCTCAGATCAAAGAAAGCAAGCGACTCATTCAACAGGTATTTGGAAGAAAAACTTGACATCAAAGATTCAAAGGCACTCAATCAAACGTTATTGGCCTTTTGCGGTGCAGAGGAAGCTCTACATTTTCACAATAATTCTAATGTGATCAACACAGCTGCTATTGAGGCCGCAGCTGCTGACCAAAACGGACCAGACTGTCACGTTGTTGAGAGTCTCACTGATTCTGAAGTTCCAAAGGAGAGAAATCAGAACCTGGAACGCCCTTTCGCGATTGACCCCTCAGCGAAAGAAACTAATGTTGAAACTTTAGACAATGCTGATTTCGCAGATCTTTCTCTTGTACCCATCGTGGATGACACAGACTCGCTGAGGTCAAAGGATCGTGGCCAAGCCGCCCAAGTGACACAGCCTGCCTTTAGCGCCGAGTAGAACAAAAATGGATTTTGGAGCACTGAAACGATCTGGATTGATTTGATTGCCTCAGAGGTTTTTTGTGTCATGATGTGCTCCACTGTACATGATTGACTCAAAATGACGATAAGGCATGCAGCATTTGATCCATTGGCATTTCCCCTTCTTTGACTGCGGTTCAGCCCAGGTGCATTCGAGTTGGGCTGAGAATGAAGCTCCGTTGACAAATGAGTGCTTTGTCAGCGTAGGCTTTGACACCAAACTTAAATACCACGAAAGCTGATCAACTAATTAAATTAGCGCTTCTACCCTTGAATCAGCAATAGAATCCGTCGGCACTCCGTCCGAGGCAGTCACAAGCGCCCCAAAGCAAAAGTCGTCTACCGATATGCCATAATCAAACAGCTTCGTCTTGCATATTTGAATGAGGTTATTGTGTGCCTTTGAAAAATGGTGAAGGTCACACTGCAGGATGCGTATAATTTGGTTCTTGCTCGACAAAACTGCATCCAGCTTAGATGTTACCTCGCTTAACTTTGCAGGGTCTACATCAGCTGCAGCTAGAATCTCGCCTATTTTCGCTTCATGACTTTCGAGCCGGGTACCAACCATCTCAAGCTTGCGCTCAAGCATTAAACTTTTCAAGCTCCCCTTCTCCTGAACATCATAGACAGCAAGATCGAAGGTTTTATGTAGGTTATCTCGATCCTTCTTCAAGCTTTGAAAACGATGGGTCAGAACGTCGCGATCAAACCCGATTTTCTTCAATATTTTCTCTGCATTTGACAGGCGTGCTTGAAGCCTCAACTCAGTCTGCTTCTTTGAACTGCATGACACCAGCGCTTTTCTCAGCTCACTCACCTCTTGCAATGCTTTGGACAGCGGTTCAAGAAGCCGTTCATTTTCTTGTGTTATTTGAACTATTAGCTGGTCGTTCGTCGACTCTTTAGTCTTGAGCTCTTCGATGTCCTCCTTAAGCGACTTTATGACGTCCAGATTGTTATGAGTTACCGCATTGTAATAGTTCTTCATCTCGGTAAAAGCAGAGTCATGGTTGCTGATAAGAGAGCTGATGTGCGCATTTTTTCGTTCCTCGATTTCATGTAAATCATGATTAAGCTTAAGCTCAAAATCGCCACGCATGATTTCGACCTTCTTCTCATAGTTTTGTCGAGCCTCTGTTAGGCGCATTTCTTGTTCTTGCCGTATTTTTGTGATTTCTTTAGAGTGCACAAGCTTGAGCTGCCAGACTAATTCTTGTGATGAGGATTGTACATCTTTGACCTCGAGCCTCAAGAATCTCGTTTCCTCGTGTAATTTTTCAACTTGACAAAGTAAGTCAGCGCGTTGCCGTCTCAAAGCAAGTGCCGCTTCCTGTTTAAGCGCTGTCAAGGTGCTCTGCTGTTCGTAAAGGACATGCTTGAACTTCTGCTTGTATGTTCTGACCTCAGATCGATGGTGCTTCTCCATGGTTTCGATCTTCAGATCCTTGTTGCGCAATTCCACAGCCTCGTCTGCAAGGGATTTTTTTGTGCTTTCCCAAAGAAAATGCAACCTGTCTCGTTCCAGTTGTACTCGGTTCCTGTGTTCACTCTCTGAAAACTTCTCGGTTTGGGCCTGAACAAGTTTCGCGCTTTCACCAGCTTCACCATATCCTCCAGGAGACTTGAGGGGCACCTTCACATCAAGACGGAGAGGAAATTCGATGTCAGAAGGACGGATACAGCCCACAGGCTTAAGATGTTGAAACATAGAGGCGACGGGAAAAGAGAGCGAAAACGAATTCCTGGAAAAGTTCCGCTTTTGGATTCCACAGTCGAGTACACATACAGCTCCCTCATTTACTCCAAGGCGTTTTAGCATTTGAGCTAAGCTCAAACAGGCGACTGGCTTAGTGTTACAACAAGTCGGCAACTTGTGTTTGACACGTTGGGGCGGAAGGTCGTTTGTTCTATCGACCCTTGGTGCGAGAAGCACTGAGCATGAGGAAGCGTAAAGAGCGTGCAGTGAGTGCAGTATTATTCATGAATCTTCCGAAAAAATACATATTTAAATAATCTTAAAATAAATATCCTTCATTATTATTGTATATTATTGTTACATATACAAGTATTCGGCATAGCCGATCTTACGGGGATTTCACGAAAAAAATCTCCACCTCACCTGGTATCGTTAATCAAGGTCGAAGGTTTATTTTCCCAATACATTGTAACACATTTTCGACATCGTTAACTCAGAAACGTTGGTTTAGCGTTACATATAGTTGGTCCCTTCATTGGACGGAATAAACCAATTTTCTTGAGTCACGTATGAAAAATTTGTCAGATATATATATATACGTGAGGGCGTTTATAAGCGTTGGTAAGCATATATAAAAAATTGTCCGAAAGTGTTTGCCATACGTGAGGGCGTTTATATTATATAAACCATTATTTCACATTTGTTAAATTACACACAGACATAATAATACCAACCGACCAAATAACAACCAAAATAATCAACATATGACATGTAAACATATGACATGTAATACGTACGTACCCGCAATTCTATCATGATTTAATAACCATGCGGGGGGCTATGCCGACACACCTGGGAACGAACCCACGCAATCACGTTAAACACTACTACTCCTGTTCCTCCCTGGAAAATTTTTATTATAATGAAGGAGTGTAACAAATATTACGAATGAACGAATGAATAAATAATGGAAGTAAGATATTATTCGTACTTGCAATTATTCGTACGAATTTCATGTGTATAATAATATAATGACATGTACGGTACAATAATATCTAGTATATATATATGTATGAAGGGTATGACGTAGAGACTCTGACTGTTTACTCTGTGCGCCATTATAATTAGACCGCCAAAA
>JACLAB010001790.1_pt1 | contig 13619 bp, 8 predicted proteins | sample 8027921 | NCBI WGS metagenome assembly JACLAB01 (sample SAMN15725117, study PRJNA655200) | protist metagenome | isolation source: fluorescence activated cell sorting (FACS) single amplified genomes of... | place: USA: West Boothbay Harbor, Gulf of Maine | collected 2000-07-19
GGGTGGGTCAAAATCGGGTCTAAAATCGGGTGGGGTGACCCGATTTTGGCCACCCGATTTTAGACCCGAATTTCGAAAGGGGGTTTAGTTGCAAAATCGGGTCTAAAATCGGGTGGGCAGGCAAAATCGGGTGGGGTGACCCGATTTTAGACCCGATTTTAGACCCGATTTTGGCGCAACTAAAACCCACTAATAATACTAGATCTACTACACTGTAGTTGTACGTGTACTGTAGACCATAGCTACTACGAAAGTACTTTCTTTCGAAAGTACTTTCGTACTTTGAAAGTACTTTCGTACCTTCGTACGAAAGTACTTTCGTACCTTCGTACAACGAGGGCTACTGTAATACACTCTATTATGATAGCGAGATAAAGATAAATAAAAGCATATCTGTAAGTTACGTGTACGTCTGTACACGTACGTGTACACGAACAACTTATTACTTTCGTACCTTCGAAGGTACAGGATTGGATAAGCCTCGATATTTGTTGCTGAAGTCTCCCACCCTCCTACTTATCGTGAGGTCACCGAAACACGCGCGAGGACACACCATCTGAAAAATGCACGCCTTTCGAACGGCGGCAACACAACGGTACGAAGCATGACAAATTTAATTGCCTGATGTGTTTGTATAGCCAATTTAAACAGAGCCAAAACTTACCTGCCCTCGCGACGAAAAAAAATAAAAAATATATACTGATCTCGTCTATGCCGTCCACAGCACACCTACAAGCAAAGTTGGGAGTAGACTGCACATTCGTGGAACTAGTCTGATTTTCAAAAGGTATGCACAGCGTATTATCTCTACGAACTCAAGATGTTTCTTTTACACTCTTAAATCGTTGCTCGCAGCTTCAAATGTAAGCCTTCGGGAGCTCGATCGACCACGGTGATCGAGGCGGTATCTTACAAGACCGAGGAAACTCAAAGTGCAACTGCTATATCGAACTCGAAATCCGTTGCCGCAGTTATACTTGGCGGTGGTGCCGGGACCCGTTTGTATCCACTCACAAAATCTCGCGCGAAGCCTGCGGTTCCGATTGGTGGAGCGTATCGGCTTATCGACGTCCCGATGTCAAACTGTCTGAACTCTGGTATCTCTAAGATGTATATACTCACGCAGTTCAACTCAGTATCCCTGAACCGGCACCTTGCTCGAACTTACAATTTCGGTAACGGCATCATGTACGGTGGTAACGGGTTTGTTGAGGTCCTCGCTGCAACACAGACTCCTGGCTTGGGAGGGAAAGAGTGGTTCCAGGGGACGGCAGATGCTGTTCGCCAATATTCGTGGCTGTTTGAAGACATAAAAAATAAAGACGTGCAGGATGTCGTCATCCTTTCTGGTGACCACTTGTACCGGATGGCACGTTTATTTCGTGTATTATTTCTAGCAAAACTTTGCTGACTCGCTCTGTTCCCCTCAGGACTACATGTCGTTCGTAGATCGTCACAGAGAAGTCAACGCAGACATCACGATCGGCTGCCTACCTATGGACAACGAGCGCGCATCTGACTTTGGACTCATGAAAATTGATAAAACCGGGCGTATCACGGAATTCGCCGAGAAGCCAGAAGGAATCGCACTCAAGGCAATGCAGGTTGATACTACTGTTCTTGGTTTGGGTGCTGAAGAAGCAAAAAAATCTCCTTACATCGCCTCTATGGGCATATACGTCTTCAAAAAGGCCGCTTTGATTTCATTCCTGAACTCTGAGTACCCCAAGGACAATGACTTTGGCGGCGAGATAATACCGAAGGCTGCAGCTGACGGATATCATGTCCAGGCATATCTTTTTAAAGACTATTGGGAGGATATTGGGACAATAAAATCTTTCTTTGAGGCTAATCTTGCTCTTGCGAAAAACCCTCCCCAATTTGAGTTTTATGACGCCAGGGCACCAATTTATACTTCTCCTCGTTTCCTTCCACCCGCGAAAATTGAAAAGTGCCACGTTAAGGACGCAATTATCTCACATGGGTGCTCGCTTGCAGACTGTTCAGTAGAGGATGCCATAGTTGGTCTGCGCTCTCAGATAGGAAAAGGCTGCTTTATCAAACACGCCATGATAATTGGAGCTGATTTCTATGAGTCTGATCAGCAAAAAAATCGAGTTATTGATTCTGGTGGAGTTCCTGTAGGCATTGGAGAAGGATGCACGATCTCTAACGCTATTATCGACAAAAATGCTCGTATCGGTAAGAACTGCACTATCACGAACGAAGCGGGAGTTCAGGAACTAGAAGATGAAGAAAATGGCATCTACATCCGCTCGGGCATCGTAACTATCCTTCGTAATGCCACCATTCCTGATGGAACGATAATTTAACTTAGATTCCCTTATTTGTTTCTACGGGATATTAAATTCATCATTTTAATTCTATTGCCAAGTTCGAGCAACTTTCTTTGATTTGCACTACTTTTTCTTCTGCCCTTAAAGCGTCACTCTTGGCGATGGTTGTGCGCATCAACTTTCTTTGCTTCAACGCAGTCCTGAACGTATGATATTTTTATTTTAGTCATTTTTCACTCACTCAAGTTTTTCACTCACTCAAGTGATTCACTCACTCTGAAAATAATAGAGGTGCGTCCGGTGGAACGCACAGCTTGCGTCAGTGCTGTCTCTTTCATGGTGCACTTCGTGCCTAAATTTATACAGTACATCTCTGAACACAAATAAAAAGTATTGTTAAGAAAAAGATGTACCTTTCAGTACATCTTCACCTCGAAGCACGTGTCGCGTCTGTTGTGAAGAAACAGTATCCCCGATAAGCTCCGGTTTCCCCTCCCGATGCTCTTTGTACTTTGCCATGTCGTACCATTTTAGATATTTTGCTTCTCCTGTCAGTGCGTTGGACTCAGAACCTACATTTTAAGTGTTGACCACTAGACGGAGTGCAGTTCGGGAGAGCTAGCAACGTGGTTGATAGAAATGTGTTGGAGAAAAGCATACCAAGTGCACTGCGTGCAGCATCATTTGTGACAGTTGCTCGAAGACGATCTTCTTCTTCTTGCCGCACTTTTTCAACTTTCTCCTTCAGCGATTTGTTCACTTCGAAGTCACGCTTTCGTTTACTTAATATCGTGTCTCCAACTCGGAGCAACACCTGTGCGCGGTGAATTTAGACGATACATCTGGACATGAACGCAAATTTGAGCACCTGTCGCTCTGATTCTAGCCGATCTGCGCTGTGACGCTCCAGGTTCACGTTCAAATTCCGAACCTGTGAACACAACAGCAAACTAGAGACTTGAAACACAAAATACACATCTTGATTCACCAGCCCTTGCCTTCTGTTTAGGTTCCGAGTGATTTTGGTAAGTTTTGAAGAAACTCGACGTGATATCATGCCTTCGTGAGGCAAACCCAAGTACGAGCTGCATAAACCGCCTCAGGCGTATGCGAAGCGCAACTTCCAAAACTTCATAAACCTGGGTAAGAAATATGTTTTAGAATGAAAATAAACAAAATAAAAATTCTATGTGTTGTACATCTCTAGTAACGTGGTCAACTTCACCAAAAACTCCGAGATTGCAATCTTTGAAAACTCGCGCAAAAATTCTGAGCTGAACCAATTTCCTCCAGTGATGACTATCCTGAAATCGTGAGAGTAGTCAGAAAAATAAGAGAGTTGTATCTTTTGGCGTGGCAAGGACCTTGCTCTGAATAGTATGAGCTGAGTTTAGATTTGTAAGTCAGTTCAATGTTTAAACGTTTCTTAAGATCATGCTCACCGGGAGAAATTGCATGAGCACGTGAATCCTGTACGTTCGGAAGAGTCACATTTTCTGTATTTTAGTGTGGACTGAAAAAAATAATGCGGACCACAAGATGGTAGGACCTCAGTGAGACCATGAGTGCAAAAAAGTGTTCTGTACCAAGAGAATACTGTGCAACTCTCAACAGTTCTGTGAAAGAAGCGCTTCCTTCCTGCGACACAATATATTTCAACGAAGAAAGAGGTGCGCAAATTGGACAGAAGGGGTAAAACGTCATCCTCATATGCCCTCCACTCTTCCTATCAAAGCGTGAAGAAAAGTTGTGACACGGCTGACCTTAAGTTCCAGGTAACAAGTTTTTACTTTCTTCATGTGCTCTTGCGAGCACTTCCCTGCACATGAAACATGAAAAATTCAGAGTGGACTGATCCTGAACCAATGAGAATGATAACCTCGGCAAGTGAATAATATACGGAGAAGCCTTGCACGCGGTCGGACATTTTCAGAGAACGCAGAGAGAACCATTGTTCCCCGATATTCGCTACTCAAACTAAAACAACTCTGTGCTTTGGCACCAAGCCGACCATTCTTGGCGTCTTCATCGGCAGTATCTTTGGCATCAGCGGTGCGCATTCGAGCAGGCGTATTTATGTCGCTCTCGAGGGGGAGTAGAAATGGTTGGGATAGGGGAGGGTCAACACTCCTTCTAGATTACGGAAGTAGTATGATACTTTCGTACTTTCGTACGAAAGTACTTTCGTATCATACAATACTTCCGGAAACAATGTAGCCCTACGGAAGTACGGAAGTAACAACTTGTAATACTTTCGAAAGTACGAAAGTATCTATTTCCGGAAGTAGGGCTACACGTACACGTACAGTAAATAAAGTTGTTATCTATTATTTCCGTACTTCCAGAAATACCACTAAGTTGTTACAACGTACGAAAGTACTTTCGAAAGTACGAAAGTACTTTCGAAAGTACTTTCGAAAGTACTTTCGTACTACTGTATGTAGATACTTCCGAAGTATGATACTTTCGTATCTTCTTCAGGACTCCTTCAGGTATCATACTTTCATATCAATGATACCTTCGGTACGTGACTACGTGTACACGTACGTGTGCGTTGTACTGTACAACGTACACGTACACCAGCCAATCTTACCTTCGTAATTATGATATGTTGTACACGTACAGTACATGTACGCTTATTATTGTAGCGTAAAGTGGCGTTAAAGCCCCATAACTCGATATTAATTTAAATGCTGTCTTCTGATTGGCTGATGATCTGCGGATTTTGCCCACAATAATACGTGTACGGAACAGAAGTGTTTTTCAGTGGCGTGACTAAGCTTTGATTAACATCGGTAAAAAGCTCGTGAAATTGTTAGAAGACTTTATAAAAATGTCCATGAAAAAATTGGAAGATGCCGGCCAAGAAGCGGTTAATAAAGTTAGCGACGCGGGTAAAAAGGTCGTTGGTGATATGAAAGGCGGGTGGACTGTACTGACTGGGCGTACGTGTACAACGTGTACAGTACGTGTAGTCGTGTACTGTACAACGCGTTTGTACAGTACACGTAGGGCTACGTGATGCTACGTGTAATACCTTCGAAGGTAGATACGTGCAACGAGGCATGACGCAGTGAGAGTTTTTAGAATGAGTTCTTGTGAACAACTTGTTAACCCATTTTTTGACCTCTTGAAGCACCCTTTCCTTTATACCATAATAAGCATCTTAGGGCTTAAACTTTGTGAAATTTTCTAGTACTTCCGAAGTATTTCATTTTTACAACGTTGTACTTCCGGAAGTATTCCCACTTCCGTACATGTACTTCCATCTGATACATGCGCATTGTTGTTATCTACGAATAAGGCCTCAGTAGTGTTTCATTTCTTTGGTCGGGAGATGAGCATCAAGCAAGTGAAAATTAACAAGGACCTCGCACGGATGACCTCTGCGTCTGATGTAGTTCTTGCTGTATCATGTCACGTCGCCGACTTCAATCTAGTGAATTGCACGACCGCACTGCAGCGCTTGGCCAAGTCAGAAGACGGACGCCACCTGCTCGGGTGCGGTGGCAACAGCAGCGCGCTTGCCGTCCTTAATAAGCTTCTGGACACGGCGGCAGCGCTTGTGCGCCATCGACCTCACGACATAGAGTCCCGGACAACTGCCAGCATGCTGCATGCATGCGGTAAGCTTGGGCTTGTCGGCCACAAACAAGCTGAGACCTTGCTGTGCGAAATTGAGAAGTCTGTTGGCGAGCAGGCCTCAATATTTAACCCACAGGAGCTGTCCAACTCTATATGGGGAGTCGCGAAGCTTGGCATAGATCGCCGTAGGATGATCGTAAAGGTTTTGTGCAACACCATTTCAAAATCATTCACGGCAGAGCGGCACATTGCAGTTCAGCTGAAAGTGCCAAATAAAAGAATTCGGCGGTCGCTGTCCGTGGATTGGACAGAGCAAGGCGTGAGCAACGTAGCTTGGAGTTTGGCAACTTTAGGAGTCAACGTGAATGATGTATTCCATGCCCAGACGATAAGCACGACGTTCACGGCTGTAAATGCGCGCGCGGGCCGTTTCAATGCGCAAGAGTTGGCGAACATTTTATGGGCTGCTGCGAAGATAGTTACAACAGGAGTGAGTGAAAAGGACGGCAGAATGACCAAAGGTGTTGAGGACAAAAGTGAAATAGACTTGATATCCAAATCCCGTGCTGACGCCGTTTCTGCCGCAGACGCGCTAGTAGGTCACATCAGTAAGTCATGGATTGCATCTCAAAATTTCGAGCCACGACATGTGGCCAACATTATGTGGGCTTGTGCCAAGCTAGGTCTCGACAGCAAAGTTGGTAAGGGTGACCCTCGTGGTTACCATAGCAAAGAAAATGTATATTTAGCGCTTGCTGCCCCTGTTACATGCGCTGCTCCCCACATGAACACGCAGGAGTTGTCCATGTGTGCATGGGCGTTGGCCGCTTTCGGTATCGTAGACGGGACAGAGGCAGTGGTTGAAGCTTTTGCTTCACGAGCCAGAAAGGCGACTCCGCGACAGCTAGCGACGACCGTGGCCGCACTTGCCAAACTTGGAGAAGGCGGCGAAAGGCATGCTGAATTGTTTGACAGTGTCGTTGATGCGGTTGCTGCTATTCCAGAACCCAGATGTAACGTGCTGAAGCCACAAGATGTAGCGAACCTCGCATGGGCATTCGCTAAGATTGGGCGCAAGAAGAAACGACTGTTCAATTGCCTGTCAGAGGTTTTTGTGGCTCACGCGTCTCTCGACGTCCAAGCGACATCATATTCTCCACAGCAGCTGACCATGATACTTTGGGCTTTTGCAATGCTTGATTTAAAATACCAGACGTTGTTAACTGCTGTCATAGTGGCTGTTAAAGCAAGAATCCAGGAGTTCAACCCGCGTGATATAACAAACACAGCTTGGGCACTCGACTCACTTGGAGTAAACACCACTAAAGATGCGAGTCTGGTACGTAAAATTGGCCGCACCGCACGCAGACAATTTTATGACTTCAACTCACAGGAATTGCTTAAGTTTTTAGGTGCGTACGAAAGGCTAGGAGGGCTAGACACAAAGTTGAATGCCGCAGTGAGTGCGGAACGAGAACTGAGATACAGCTTCCCTTCTTTGATGTCTGTCTTCGGTTGCTCAGACATAACCCTCACCTCCCGGATCCCAGTGCACTACACCGATGCTGGGGCTGAACGCGTTGATGACAGCTGTCATGGATCCGGACGTGGAAACACTGGCGTGACAATGTGGGAGGGCAGTTTCGTGCTCGCTGAATGGCTTTCTCGAGCAACGACTCCTAGACATTCGAATCATATTCTTGCAGTTTTAGGTGGCTTATGGAGCAAATCAGGGTTTGACACATGGAATGGACGTGTCGGAGTGGAGCTCGGAGCTGGTTTGGGGCTTCCTTCAATTGTTGCCTCAAAACTTGGGATAGTGATGGTATCAACTGATGGTGCGTGCGATCTGCGTCACTTCTTTCGATGAGGCGCTATTTTCGCTCTGGAAGTGGTTTACCAGCACAATTTCCAACACCTGAACGTCCATGACAACTTCAGTTCTCTTTCAATTTAAACTCGCTGATGCGCTTTTTACCCCTCGACCTCAAAATTGGTCGTCGAGTCTACAAATTTACACAATTAATTCTCCCTTCATCATCAATAACTCTTACAGGTGACTCTGATGTCCTGAATCTTCTCACCGCAAATATCGCTGCAAATCCACCTGCTGTGACCACCCCTATGCCGCGTGTTCAGCGGCTTGTGTGGGGGAGTATGGATCCTCTTCGCTTGCTCGGATTAAAGCTGCAACCTGATATTGTGTTTGCTAGCGATGTGGTGTATGGCAACGATCCCACGAAATGGCAGGCCCTAATAAGTACACTAAGTCAGCTCAGTGGGCCTCGAACCTTAGTTGTCATCTCTAATGTGCGGCGTTATCCGGTGCATCACCCGATGTCTGAGTCTAAGTTTTTTGAAGAGGCAATGTCGACCGATTTTGAACGAAGTGAAGCTCCTGTGACAGCGCTACATCCAGAGTTCCGACGAACAGGTGCTGGGGGGTGCGCCTTGCATCTTTTTGTGCGTCGCTCAAAATTGCTGAAGCGGCAGCGACAGTGTTGAAGTGCAGATGAGTACGAACAGAAGTGACAACAAAAAAGTTTACCCCAAACGGGAAAAGCCTTTTGGGGCAGGAAAATATAACTAAAAAAATTATCTGTCTTTGAAATGGTCGGCGTAGTGCTGAAGGAGTGCGAAAAGTGTACAATGTATAAAGAAGATACGAAGGCAGGTGGATAGGTACAGTCAGTCGCTAGTAAGGTCTCCATAGAAGATTATCGCGACTCGGATTTTTTTCACGCACATGTTTACATGGTCAGCTATGCCAAATATTTTTGCACAGGAACGTGACGTAGAAGCGCTGGGTTCCCGAAGTGGCCGCGTTTTCCGCGTTCGTACGCATCCGCCGCCGCGCGCTGAAGCGACGTGATCGTTCGCGCGAGGTCGGGAGTGGACGCGGACGTGGACACCGCCGCCGCCGATGAAGACGAAGACGACAAAGACGTGTTTGGCGCGGCGACGAACAGAATCGAACCTGCCGTGGATATCGACAGGGCGAACGACGCCTCGTCATCCCGTCTCCGCGATGTCAAAACACGCTCACCGCGTGCACGGAGGAGAAGTCGCCCCATCCGCTCTCCACGCGAATTTTCAAAAACAGCGCTCGCTTCACGCTCACCTTGTGCGACTCAACCTGCGCGGCGTCCGCGGGCTTGTCCGCGAGCTCGACCTCAAACACGGGCTTGAACTCCCCGCCCACGTCGAGCCGCTCGTCCGCGCAGACGTGTAGGGAAAAGTTTCGCACGCCTCTCGTGGACGTTCGAAGCTTCGACACCTTCGACGGACGCGCGAGCTTGATGACGAGCTCCGCGGGGTAGCATCCATCCGTGACCCAGTACTTCTGCTCGGAGGGATCGAGCGCGTCCTCCGGCGGATGCCGCTCGTCCGTACAAGATGCCATGACGACTGACGCGCCAGCGGAGATGTCCGTCATCCCGCGCGGTGTTGGGCGACCGCGGGAGTGGTTCGACCAGACTGCTTTCTCTTGGCTGTAGATAGTCTAGAGACTACGAAAGTACTTTCGTACGAAGGTAAATGATACCTTCGTACCTTCGTACGAAAGTACGAAGGTACTTTCGTACTTTCGTAGTGTAGTAGTGTAGTACGAAGGTACCTTCGTACCTTCGTACCTTCGTACGAAAGTAGCTACGAAGGTACGGAAATAATACGAAAGTACACGTACTTTCGTACGGAAGTACTTTCGTACAACGTACTTGAAACTACTTTCGTACTTTCGAAAATAGATCGATACTTCTGATGCTACCTGTATGTACGTGTACAGCTGTACACGTAGTGTAGATACGAGCTAGATAGTCTAGCTAGCTAGAGACTATCTATGATACGGTATCTAACTATCTATCATAGCCCTAGCTTGTACTGTACGAAGGTACGGAAGTACGGAAGTACTTCCGGAAATATCATTGGGCTACTAGCCATACGTGTACGTGTACAGTACATGTAGTTGTACTTGTACAACGTTGTACGGAAGTGTACGTACTTTCGAAGGTAATCTAGATAGAGTTTAGTACACGTAGCTTGTAGTCTAGCTAGCTAGCTACCTTCGTAGCTAGCTACTACACGTACACGTGTACGAAAGTACCTTCGTACCTTCGTACGAAAGTACTTTCGTACGAAAGTACGAAAGTACGAAAGTACGAAAGTACTTTCGAAAGTACGTAATAGCTAGTACGAAAGTACTCGGAAGTACGAAAGTACGAAATAAATAAAGTACTTTCGAAAGTACTTTCGTACCTTTGAAGGTAGCTAGCTAGCTACATGGTGAGGTGCTACCTTCATAGAATAGCTACACGACTGCTACACGTACACGTACATGTACACGTACGTGTAGTCTCTAGCTAGCTAGCTAGACTATCTACCTTAGAAGATAAGTAACTTTTATACGGAAGTACAGTACGAAGAAGTACTTCTGCACGAAGGTATTCTATACTTTCGTACGAAAGTACGAAAGTACGAAAGTACTTCCGTAGCTAGCTACCTTCGATGGTAGATAGCTAGCTACCTTCGTACGAAAGTACGAAAGTAGAATCATAGGGCTACACGTACGTGTACTGTAGCCCTTAGTGTACCTTGATATTCTAAATACCTTCGTACCTTCGTACGGAAGTACTTTCGTACTTTCGTACGAAAGTACTTCCGTTCCTTCGAAGGTACGGAAGTACGGAAGTACTTCCGGAAGTACAGGTATTTGGAAGTATACGTTGTACTTCTGGAAGTACGAAGGTACTTCCGTACTTCCGTACGAAAATACGGAAGTACTTATGTACGGAAGTACGGAAGTACGAAAGTACTTCCGTACCTTCTTCGTACATCATTTATCGTATGCATGGAAGTACCTCCGCACTTGTGTACATGTACAGTACGTGTACGGAAGTACAGGTACTTCCGGAAGTACACCTCTTCTGCTACCTTCGAAGGAACCTTCAAGATACAGCACTATTACTTCCGGAAGTACAACGTTGTACACGTGTACGGAAGTACCTTCGAAGGTAAGTTGTACCTCAGTGCTCGTAACTAGTCTATGATACCATCGAAAGTGAAGTCAGGTAATAGCACGGTTTTTTTGGTTTCAGCAACGAACGTTTTTCAGTCAAAGTACGTGTACGGCTATCGTCGCGCGTCATGCCTCGTCGCCATTATCCTCTTCTTCGAGCTCGCACAGGTACTCTGTAACCGCGAAGAGGGCCTTATCCTTACCCGGAACTCTTGCGCTGGCCGGAGATGCGTCGTCGCGCCAGCGAAGAATCGCCGCCGCGTCCAAGACGTCGTAGTTGTACAAATCCCGAAACACGCGTTCGAGGACGCCACTCGGATGGTTCGCGTCCGCAATGAACGCCTGCGTGGCGTGCAGCGTCGCGACCTCACGCAGCTCTCGCGTAACCGCGCACTCGCTCGCGTCGGGGAGGTCTTTTCCCGCGACGACCGCGCGCAGCAAAGGCGCGAGCTTCTCGAGCGATGCGAGAGGCCCTTCCGTCGCCATCGCGTGCGCATCCGGAATCGCCGTGCGCAACGCGAATGCGGACACCTCGGCGACGAACGCCGCAGACGCTCGCGTGCGAGGCGGCACGTTCTTCTCGAGCGCGGCGACACACGATACCACGTCGACTGGTGTCTCTTTATAGGCGTCCAGCGTATCGCGAACGATCGTCATCGCGTCATTCGCGTACTTCGCGAGGTCGTTGTCCCGGAGGACGTTTTCCTTCGTCTCCGCGTTCTCCGCGTCAAGGTCACCGACAAAGTCTCTCAAGTCGACGCCGCTTCCGATCAGGGCGCCGGATGCGACCGGGTCGCCGCCGAGACGCGCGACCGCGTGAAGTGTCTTCACGAGCAGCGGCAGAGCGTATCCTTCTCGCCTGACGTACCCTGGCTCGACGCCGTCTTCGCGCGGAGCAGCGTCTCCACAGTGGTTCGCAAGGGACTTGAACGTCAGCGACCCATCCGCGACGGCGCCGGCGAGGAGCCTCGCGAGGCACTCGTCCGCTTTCGGAAAGTCCATCATGACGTCCTCGAGGTTATCGAGCACCGCTCTCACGCCGATCATGATCGATTCCGGCGACGCCGGACCGTCCACGCCGGTGGGGAGCGCGCGGAACAGCTTCGCGGCGGCTTCCCAGTCCATGTTTCTGCGTTCGAACCCAGACATGATGAACGACTCCACGAACGTCGGGACTCGGGGTTCAAACTCGGCCCAGGATTTCATCGTGTTCACCGCCTCTGTCACGTCCTTGTCGTCGAAGAAGTAATCGATCATCTTTTTCGATTCCGTCTCGTACTCCTCGTCCGACATCGGCTCCGGTGCCGCGGGCCGCGGCGCTGGCGAGGGCTTGTCCACTCGAGTCGCCCCGTCGGGCTTCGACATGCGCACCTCCGCTGACGAACCGCCGACTCGCTCACGGTCTCCTCTCGGCACCGGCGGTACCGCACCGCGCTGTTCACGCTCGTTGCCCCCGCCGCGCGGCAAGTCCCTCGCGCCGCTCCCGCGCGCGCGGTCGTCTCTTCGATCCGTCGGCGGTCCCCCGCGACGATCGTCGCCGCGGCGGTTCCCGTCCGCTCTCCCCGTCTCAACGGGCGGCGTACTTCTCCCGCCTCGATCCCCGCCCGCGACTCGCGATCGATCGTCCCTGCTGCCTCGGTCGCGGTCGCCTCTCAGTTCGTCACGTCTCCCGCCACCGCCGCCTCTGCGGTCGTCTCTGCGGTCGTCTCTGCGGTCTCCGCCGCTGCGGGGTCCTCCTCGCGCGGCGTTTGCCGCTTCTCTCGCCGCGTCCTTGTGCACATCGTCGATCTTCTTCGGGCCATCTTGCTTCCGACGCTCTCTCCAGCCTTTCTGCCGCATCTCGATCACGTCCTGGCACATGAATCGATGGCGGGACGATATCGAGTCGGACCGTGCAAGGCCGAGGATGCGCCGGAAATACGCGTCCATGTGGTCCTTCGCTCGCGCATGGTCCAGTTGCCCGCCGATCGTGCTGAGAAGCTTACACAGCGCCTCGACGTCTTCCTCGTCCGGATTCTTCGTCTCCCCTAGGAGTTTCATTATGCACGTGTGCATGATGCGCTCCGTAAGCATCTGTTTCTTGAAGAGCTCGCCGATGAACCTGATGTTACCGAGCATTCTGCGTCGCGCGATCGTCATTCGCTCGTCTCGCTCCAGTTGCTTTCGTCGCTCCGTGAGCTCCTTCTCCGCGGCGGTTTTTTCCTTCTTGATCTCCCCATCCTCGAGGTTCTCTTCAACCGCCGCGTCCGCATCTTCGGCCTCGCCGGTGTTCCCGCTCGCGGCGTCGATGCTCTCTTGCTCCGCCGCCTTGATTGCGGCGTCTCCCTTCTCGAACTCTTCCTGGCACTTGTTCAGGAGGACGCGCTTGAACGTGATTTTCTTCGGCTCCGCGACGTCCGGGTTCGTCTCCGGGTCTAAAAATTCAATATTCTCGGATAAGAAACGATCGCTGAGGTGCTGACACATCGTCGCGTATAGTTCCGCGAAAGTTGGCTCAGTGAGCGCCTTGTCGAATAGCTGCGCGATCAAACCGATCAACGTCTGCGCCGTGGAGATGCCCTCGTCGAGAACCTTCTCGAGCAACTTTTCGAAGTTTTGCGGCGTGAGCTTGTTCAGTATGGACTTGAACGACCTCTGCTTCCTCTCTTCCTCGTCGAGCACTTCTTTGTTCAGACGCGTAAACTTCTTTGATTCGTCAATCTGCTGCAACGCGGGAAGGCGCG
>JACLAB010004006.1_pt1 | contig 13614 bp, 6 predicted proteins | sample 8027921 | NCBI WGS metagenome assembly JACLAB01 (sample SAMN15725117, study PRJNA655200) | protist metagenome | isolation source: fluorescence activated cell sorting (FACS) single amplified genomes of... | place: USA: West Boothbay Harbor, Gulf of Maine | collected 2000-07-19
GAAAAAGGTATCCATCGTCGTCGTCTTCCTCGTCGTCCGATGAATTATTCTCGAACATGATATTTATATGTACTCGCGAATTCTTTTCTTTTTTTCTTAATTTCTCTATAATTCTGATATGAGGTGAAAGAGTGATGAACGAAATAAAAAAATGTGTCGATTTTCAATCAAAAAGCATGCAGAAAAAAAAGCGAAGAAAAAAAGCGCAAAACCTCATTCATATCTACACACTCTTTCTTTACATTACTCACGTCATCTCTGCGCTCTGTCTTCTCGCCTTTTGCGCATACCAAAAAGAGATGATGTTTACGACAATTATGCATCCCGCGACGAGGAAAAGAGGACTGATGATGAGTATCGGGAGGAGTTGTTGTTCGTGTTTTGAAACTGCGGCGGAAGAGAATCGTTTTCGTTCGTTGTGTACATCATCGTCAGCGTCTGCATCAGCGACGGCGTCAACTGATGATGACAAAGACGACGACGAGAACAGAAGAAGAATCAGAGAAAGAGAAAGAGACGAAGAAGAATGTATTATTGAAGAAAATCCAAACGAGAACGCGTGGAGAAGAATGGTACGAGAAGCGGACGAGTTCGTGTTGCCTCCAGCTTTGAGATTGAAAACTTTAGCATCATCAATAGTCGAAGACGACGGTAATAAAACCAACAACATCGAGTCATCATTGTCGTCGTTAATCTCAAACGTCCCAGCGAAAGCGATCGTGATTGAAACCAATCGACTGACGAACAGAAAAGGCTTTTATAACGACATCAAGAGCGACTACATCATCAACAACAACAATAACGAGAACAACGGGAAGAACTCGATGGAGTTACCGAAACATTTCGAGAAAGCGGTGAAGAAGGCGATACAATCGGAAGGGAGTTCGAATAAGCAACTGGCGAGGAAAGGGAAGAGTTTATTGGAGGTGTTGAGGACTGCATCGAGAGGGTTTCCCGACGACCAAGTCGACGACTTTAACGACAGTTCCGAAGACTTTCGCGTGAGGCGTTGGGTCAAAGAAGGATTGGACGTCAAAGGAAGTAAAAATAGTAGTCACAGAAGTCGAATGAACGATTCGGCAACGAATATGTATGAAGACGACGGAAAAGATGAGGATGACGTAGAGATTATGAAACGAGATTGGGACGCGGACATTGAATGGGGAGCGAGACTCTCCGTGCGAAAAATGCGGCGGATGCAAATGGAAGAAGCGGTGTTTGTGGGTAAAGCGCAGACTCGAACGGGAGCGAAGAAAAAATTAGGTGATTTCGCCGCGTCGTCGGACGATGCTCGACAACAAATTCAATCAAGGAGAAACGCGCCGAAATACGATCAAACTGAAGCTGCGGCGTATGCGATAACGCGTGCACCGATGACGCTCGGTGCAATCACGAACGTTTTGAATGAGATACACTTGCGATTGAACGGAGGAAGTTTGGACGAGAAAGTAGCTTCGTTTTCTCCCGAGACGCTTCTTGATTTTGGATCCGGGAGTGTTTTCGTCGGCGCCATGGCAGCTCGAAACGTCTTTGGAGATCACGTCGGAATGAGTAAAACGGGTAGAAAAAGCATCGGTGACGATCGCGACGAGTCGACGAGGAGTAATAATCGAGTAGCCTTTGCCGCCGTGGACAAGAGTTCCCACGGCATGGTGTTTGCCAAACGAGTGGAAGAGTACATGCGAGATGAAGCTGAAAAAGAGGGAGAGGAGCATACGAAATTAGGAACGAAAGAAGACGAGAACGGGAAAGCAAAGGACTATGACGACAATTATGATGATAACGACGATGATGCTTTACCCATACAGTGGTCCGAAGACACGTTCGTTCCGGAAAGCGTGAGAAACAACCGCAGATTTCCAACGCCGGAAGCGTGGTCGGAAGGTTCCAAGCAAAGGTCCGTCGCTTCTTTAGCCGCGTTGCAAGACAGAAGCGCTTCTTCTTTTGACCTCGTATTGGCGTGCTATTCTCTCGGAGAAGTCATGGTGGAAGCAGAAAACGAGGAAAGAAGAATTAAATCCGGAATGACATCGTCGAAGCACCTCAGCGGTGCGAACAAAACGTTCGGCATGCGCAAAGTTGATTTGCTCGCGAGGCAACTGTGGGAAAAAACGGCCGATGGCGGCGTTTTAGTGATTGTTGAACCAGGAACGCCGCGAGGTTCGAAACTCGTTCGAAGAGTGAGGCAACTCGTGTTAGATTACGAAGAACGCAACGCGCGTAATGCGGAGAAAAAAATGAATGCAGCACCGAACAGCGTAAAATCAAACGCGCACGTCGTCGCGCCTTGCCAACACGATAAGAAATGCCCCATGAGCGTTGCGAACGAAAAAAATTCAACTTCTCAAATGTGGTGTCACTTCTCGCAACGCGTCGAGCGAACGGCGACGCATCGGTTGATGCTCGCAAGAGGTAAAGGACGAACGTATCAAGACGAAAGGTTTTCGTATGTTGCGATTCAAAAGTTACCCAGAGACCAAGCGGAGGAACTCGCGGAATCGAAAGCTCTGCGTATTTTGGAAGAAGAAAACAATGCGGATGTCGATGCTTTCTCTGCTTTTGAAAGTCTCGCATCTTCGGACGACGATTATAACGAGGACGACGACGAAGAAGAGGAAGAAGAAGACGACGAAAGCGAAGAAGACGAGGACGAAGATACCTTTATATTCGACGAATCCACGAAATCTAAAGCTCGCGCCGTCGCCATGGCCTCCCAACCTTTATGGTCTCGAGTCGTCCGTCCACCGATCAAACGACGCGGTCACGTTGTCATCGAAACGTGCGAACCAAACGGTAAGTTGGAGAAACGTACGGTCGCGAAAAGTCACGGCACGGTTTTCGGCATCGGAAGAGACGGCTATCGCCGCGCGAGGAAAACGAAACTCGGCGATTTGTTCTCCTTCGAAGATGTCAAGAAAAGAACGACGATTAACGACGACGATTTTGACATCGACGGTACGAAAAATACCATCATCAACAACAGAGCCGGGGTGGTCTTCGACGAGGAGAAGTTCATCATGGATTGGTTGGAGCAGAAGAAGAAAGTTGTCGAGTAATAGTATAACAATAGTTTAGCAAAAAGTAGTTTACTGTAGAAGAACAGAGAAAAAACAGATTCCAACAATGAACAAATTTTTCCATTTTTTTCCTCACTTTATTAAACGAGCGCATTCAGAAGCACGAGGAATGAAGACGATAGTCTCGACTACAAGCGTCACGTGCTTATCGAGGAGATACCAACCGCATCATCATCATCATCATCATCACGCTACCTCAATCAACAGGATGACTTCTACATCAAATTCCTCTTCGTCTTCTTCTTCGAAGCTCCGTCAGTTTATCCATAAATTCACGTCGTCGTCGTCACCTTCAAAGCAAACGAACAACAACAGTATTCTTCCGCAGAGACGACTGGTGACGACGACCGCGAGCGCTACTGCGGATGGTAATAATGGGACGAATAATGATGACGAAGAAGCGTCGACGAAGTATAAAATCCCTCCGGACGACATCTCCGTATTCGTCACGCGTCCAGATGCGCCGTCGATTTCGTTGTCTCCCAGTCGAACGCAAGTGTTGTATTCGCACAGGCCGAAAGATAATCCACCGGTGGCGGAATTGGCGAGAAAAGAGCTCAAATTAGGAGGGATCCGCATAGATACGAAGCAGAATTCGAGTTCGAGGATGGGACACACGGTGAAGTTGTCGATTGGGAAGTTTCCGAAGACGGAAGCGGACATCGGCGCGTACGAAGACATCACGGGTCTGCCCGAGAACGGGTTGATTAACTTTGTGAGTTGGTCACCGAACGGGAAGAAGTTGGCGTTTACGGTCAGATTCCACGGCGACGAACACGAGGACGAGGACGAGAGTCCATCGTCTTCGGCGACGGGGAGGAAGCCGCTCGAGTTGTGGATCGCGGATGTGGCGACGAAATCGGCGCAGAAAATCACCTCGTTGGCGGAAAACTACCAACTGAACACGATTTTTGAATCCTACTCGTGGTTGAACGATGACGAGTTGTTGTGTTGCGTCATTCCTAAAGATCGTCCGAAAAACGCACCGAAGAGACCGAAAACGCCGCTCGGGCCGAGAATCGAGAGTAACGTGGCCGGGAACGTGCGTCAGGCGCGAACGTACGCAGATTTGTTGAAGAACGATACGGATGAGAAATTGTTTGAGTATTATTGCGAATCACAATTAGTTAAAACGAACATTAAAACGAACAAAACGACAATGTGGTGTAACGGCGAGAAGAAGATATTTACGCGCGTTGACCCGAGTCCGTGTGGGAAGTATGTTATTTTAGAGTGCTTGAAGCGTCCGTTCTCGTACGCCGTGCCGTGCGGCAGATTCCCGAAGAAAGTCTGGGTAGCCGAAGCGTCGACGGATAAGTTTTTGAGAGAAATTTGCGACTTGCCTTTGGCGGAGAACATTCCGATCGTTTCCAATTCGACGCGCGTCGGACCGCGAGGTGTGAATTGGCGTCCGGATAAAGAGGCGATGTTGTATTGGACGGAATGCCAAGACGAGGGCGATCCAAGAAACGAAGTCGGCGAGGGCAATCCGAGAGACATTTCGTATTTGGTTGATTTTACGAAACCAACCGCAGAAACGGATGCACCGAAAGCATTCTATAAATCCGGATTACGATTAAGCGGTTACGCGTGGGGATGCGACGATTTATCCATCGCGTACGAGAATTGGTACAAGACGCGCACGTCGATAGTCGCGCCTTTCTCTCCCAAGGAAAACGCCGAGAAGGATTCCTACGCATCGACTCCGATAAGCGATGAGGAAAAGCAAAACATACTCTGGGAAAGAAACTACGAGGACAGTTACGGCGATCCTGGAGGATTTGTGACGAGACGAACGGATTTGGGGACGTACGTCCTCGCGCGCGTGGAAGGCGAAACGCCGTTGGGCGAAGGCACGGCGACTGGAAAAACTGGTGCAAAATTACTGTTACAAGGTTCTGGAGCAAACCCGAAAGGAAACAGACCGTTCTTTGACATTTTTGACGTCGATACGGGTAAAGCGAAAAGGTTGTGGCGTTCGCCAAAGAAGGAGAAATTATTCTCGTGCGGCAGTTTGCTTTCGGATTATGGTGAAAACGGCGAAGAGCAGATTACTTTGCAAACGATGCGCATATTGACGACGAAACAATCGCCGTCGGAATACGTCCAATATTACGAAACATCGTTCGATTACAAGAGCGGCGAAGATGCGAAATATGCGCTCAATACCGACAACGGTGATTCGAACATCGTAGAAGAGTTTGAAAAAGAACGAGTGGAAGGCCCGTGCGTGTTGCCGGTGAGGGAGACTAAAATATCGAATTTCCCGCATCCGCACCCGCAACTGTCCGATCCTCCCAAGGAAATCATCAAGTATAAAAGAGACGACGGCGTTGAGCTAAACGGGACTTTATACACCCCACCTGGGTACGATGCTAAAAGAGACGGTCCGCTTCCTTTGTTAATTTGGGCGTACCCGAGAGAATTCAAAAATGCAGAATCAGCGTCTCAGTTGCGAGAATCGCCGTTTAGATTCACAGGCATCTCTCCACAATCCTCTCTCGTATGGTTAGCGAGAGGATATGCAGTCTTGGACGGTCCAGCACTTCCCATCATTGCCCAAGGTGACGACGAAGATGCCGAACCAAACGATACGTACGTGCAACAATTGGTCGCCGGGGCGAAAGCGGCGGTGGACGAAGTCGTTCGAAGAGGCGTTGCGGATAAAGATCGCGTCGCGGTTGGCGGGCATTCGTACGGAGCTTTTATGGCTGCAAACTTACTCGCACACGCTCCCGATTTGTTCTGTTGCGCAGTCGCGCGAAGTGGTGCCTACAATCGAACGTTAACGCCTTTCGGGTTCCAAGCGGAAGAGCGCTCCTTTTGGGAAGCGCCTGATGTGTATTCTAAAATGTCACCATTTAACAACGCGCATTTGGTGAAGAAACCTATATTATTAATCCACGGTGAAGACGATCCGAATTCGGGAACGAATGTCATGCAATCGGAAAGATTTTTTGCGGCTTTGAAAGGGAACGGCGCGCAAGCAAAATTGGTCGTTTTACCGCACGAGAATCACGGGTATCGCGGTTTGGAGTCGGTGTTGCACGTCATGGCGGAAACGAGCGAGTGGTTGGACGAACACTGCAAGGTAAAGAGAGTGTAAGTGTTCAATGATTTGTAGAGAGTGTGCGTGCGTGCGTGTGTGTGTGCGTGTGTAAATAGAGATAGAGATATTTATCATATCATCGTCAGAGAGGGCTTTTTCAAGGAAACGGAAGAGCTTGCCCAAATTAGGTATTTAAACAACAAAAGTATAAATTATTAAACTCCCCACCCGCTGCCGTGGTCGCTTCGGTGTCTCCCATATCCATCGTCTTCTTCGTCGGAATCGTACTCGTCGTCGACGTCCCACTCGTCCCTGTCGCTGTCGTCGCCGCCGTCGTCGAAAAATCCGTCGTCATCGTCAGTATCTTCCTCCGGGTAATCCCCTCGGTAATAATTTTCCGCGTTGCTATCTTCGCTATCGTCCTCCGAAAAATATTCGTTCTCGTGTAAGTTATGCTCTACGTTTGCGTTATCTAAGAAATCAGACACTCTGACGATTGGTTCTTCGCAAATGATATCGTCCGTTTCAACGGTACCTCCTTCCCTCTTTGGAACGACGTCGTCTTGCTCGAGCACGTACAAGTCGTACACCCAATTCCCATCCGCGTCCTCTTCTTCTCTCTTCTTTTTCTCCGTGTACTCTTTTACCATCGGCATATAGTTCATCAAAATCTGATCTTCTAACTCTATCTTTTCATCGTTTCTATTTCCCTCTTTCCCTTCTTTTTCCTTTTCTTCTTCTTCTATCTTTTCCTCTTCCTCGTCCCGGCACAAAATATCGTAGCAATGAAACACCTCTTTCGTAGAATCGGTCGTCGTCGACGACGACGACAGAACATTTCTCTTTTTCCTTTGTTCCTCGGTGATATTATGATCTCTTCTTGTCGTCGCCATACTTTTCATGCTCTCATCTTCGCCCATGATGACCTTAACTTCCTCGTACGTCCGTTTTGTCCTCGTCCTCGTCGACGCTTTGGTGGTTTTACCGCCACCGCCATCCTCTCCTTTTCGTCGTTCCCTTCTGTTCTCTAACAACGTCTTCACCGTCTGCGCATCTCTCGCGTCGTTTTGTTCCATCCCCGCTTCTCTCGTTAATCTTACGAACTTTTTCAGCATTCCTCCGTTGCTTTTCTTCTTCTTCGTTTTCTTCTCCTCCTCGTCCTCGTCAAAGTCTCCTTCACCTTCTTTCGTCTTTGTCGTCTGATGAGAATTTCGATGAAAAGGCAGCGCTTGACTCCCACCGCCTAAAACTGCGTCTAACTGCGCCGCCAGTTCCCGGTCGTACTTGCCTTTGACAAAGTCGTCGTCGTTCTCGTCGTTTTTGATCGCGCTTCTGTCGTTGCTGGTATTATTATACCTGTTCTTCTTGATTCTTCGTTTCCTCCCATTCGTGTCCGTCCCCGCGTCGTCGTTTCCTTTTCGTTCATCATCGTCTTCCTCGTCTTTTCCTTGCAAAAACAAAACCTCCGCCGCCTCCGCCGAGCCTCGCTTCCGTTTCACTCGAACCACCGACACCACTTTTGTTCTCTCAAAATCCTCCATTATTTTATTACGTGTGGTATTATTTTAACGTCGTCGTCGTCGTCGTCTTCTTCTTCTTTAAAAGTAGTGCGTGTTCGTGTGTTCGTTCGTTCTCTGACGCGTGATGTTTTGCCGTTTTTCCAATTTCAAAAGTTCTTCATAAATGTAAAGAAAGATGGCGTTTTCGACGAGTAGTATTAAAACGACGACTGCTACGAACAACAACAACGACAACGGCGAAGAAAGCGGCGGTTCGTATTTTTATCTCAGCACTCTTTGTTCGTTGGGAGTGGCATCCGTTGTGTCTTTATATTCGTATTATTATTATTATTCGAAGTACAAATGCAAGCGATTTGCGATAAAGGAAGAGACGGTTGGAACGCAGAAAAAGCGCTTGTTTTCCAGACGATCTTACTCTAAAGAAAAAGACTCCTCTGATAAAGAAGACCCTAAGGAAAAGAAAGTGATGCTGGTCATCTCGCACCCGGACGACGAGGCGATGTTTTTCGGACCGACGTTAGAGAGTTTGAAGAAGACAAAGAATTTGATTCCCACAACAACGAAAGTCTTTTGTATTTGTCTCTCGAATGGAAACGCCTCTGGTCTCGGGCAAACGCGAGCGAAAGAACTGAAAAAATCGACACTAGAGGTGTTCAAATTGGACGGGTGCGTGATTGCGGATTCAGAGGATTTACAAGACGGGATGGAGAACGCGTGGCCTTTGGAGGAAATAGCGAACGTGGTGCACGAGTGCGTGCAACATTATTCGCCGGATGTTATATTGACGTTTGACGAGCGCGGCGTGTCGAAACACCCGAATCACGTGCAGACGCACCGAGGGGTGATGCGGTTTATAGTGGAAGCCAAGTTAGGGGCGATACCGAACGCGGAGTATACGGAAGAGAATGTGCCAGAAGTGTGGGTGTTGGAGACGACGCCGTTTTATAGGACGTTTATGGGGGCGATGGATTATTGGGCGTCGGTTATTACCACCACCACGAGGAAGAAGAAAGGTAGTAAAAATACCAGTAATGAGCGTAGTAGTAATAGTAATAGTAGTAGTTTAGCAGCGGGAGCATCCTCAACGTCTTCCTCTTCGGTCATGTTTTGCTCGAGGAATCCTTCGTTAGTTTTGGAAGCGATGCGGACGCACGCCACGCAATGGGTTTGGTACAGAAAGTTGTACGTCGCGTTTTCGAGGTATTCGCTTTTGAACACCTTGCGAAGGATGGACGTCGGTCCACCTCCTTCGCAACAAGAGAAGTAGCGCGCGTAAGTGCAACATAGCAGAAATTCGTGTAGTAGTATTAATACGTTTTCTAAAAACAAAAAAAGTCTTCCTTTCCTCAAGGCGGCGTCGGCGCGCTCGGAGACGCCTGCATCGCTTGTTGCTCTGATTGTTGAGTAGCGGTGGTATGAATAGTGTTTCCGAGACTTCTTTGTCGAGCCGGTAACGCCGTGGGGAGACTCCAGAACCCGACGGAGCCATCGTAGGACCCACTGTATACTTTCGTCGCGCCTTCGCCGGTCGAGGCTAAAACTCTCACGGCGTCCTCGTGACCTTCAAACATCCCCGCGCACGAGAACGAATTCGCGTTCCAAAATCGAACCGTCGTATCGTACGATCCACTCACGACGTGACCTTGCATCACCGCTAAAGCTAAAACTGCCTCCGTGTGACCGGTAATCACCTTGACGCACTCTAGATTATTTTGTAAATCCCAGCACCGGATGGTTTTATCCCACGAACCGCTATAAAGGAACCTCGAATCGAGCGCCAAGACGCGAACGTTGTCCTCGTGGCCGACGCACACTTGCAAACATTTCAACGTGCGAGCATCCCACGCTCTGACGGTTGAATCATCCGAACCACTCAAGACGATTGGATTTTTTGAGGATGATATAGTATCGTTATTAGCCTCGTCGTTGGCGGTGGCGGTGGTTTTAGTAGTCGCGTTCATCGAATGCTTGTTGATATTTTTATGCGCGATCAACGCTCGAACGGCATCTTTGTGGCCCGTGAGCGCTTTGATTTCCTTTAATTTGACGGCATCCCAAACGCGAATGGTTTTATCGTAACTTCCCGAAAAAACGCGGTCTAACGCGACGACTAACGTTCTCACCGGCCCGCCGTGCCCTGTCAAAACCGCCAGCGGCTCTAAAGTTACCACGTCAAACGCCCGGATCGTGTGATCGTAGGACCCGGTAAACAATCTATCTCGCATGTTCTTGTCGCTTTTACTCACCTCGTGGATGACCAACGCGCGAACGGCATCCGTGTGCCCAGAGAGCACTTTCATTCTGCGAAACGTCGTGATGTCCCACACGCGCACGGTGCAATCGTACGAGCCGCTAAACAGTCTCTTGTGCCTCGTGCTCACCGCGAGCGAAAGCACCGGTCTGGTGTGCTCTTCCAACACGTGCACGCACCGTCTCGATGGGATGTCCCACACGCGCACGGTTTTATCCGCCGATGCCGTAAATACTAAGCTATTCGTGGTTTCAACCGCCCAGACGATTTCTTCGTGGCCTTCTAAAACGGTGTGTTCCGGCGCGCTCGGACTCGGTTCGCCACCCATGGCGGCATCGCCGGTAATGTTTGGATTTCGCCTCGCCAAGTTATTAATTGCCGTTTCAATTCGATCGTCGTCGATGGTATCGTATACGTTCGCTCCGCCGCCCTCGCCTCCTCCTATATTTTCAAATCCCGCCGCTTCTTCTCTTCCCTCTGCTCCCGCGACTCCGTCCTCGCCTTCTCCGCCGTCCGTGGACATTCGTCTTCTTCCTCCCTCGCCATCGTCGTCGTCTACATCGTCGTCGTGTTCTAAATCGTCTCCAAATTGCAACGTCCCGCCTATTTGTACGGTTGGTTTTTGCGAAACGTTCCTCAGCAACTCCTCCCCCTCCGCGTCGACTAAAAACTTTGTCTCCTTCGCCCACTCCAATATCGCGTTTCTCAACGCAAAGTTTGGCGTGATTTCAGTATTCCTCAATCGTTGCCCGGTCGATGGACACGTCTTGTGACCTTGCTGAAACCACTTCGCGATTGACCTTCTGTCGTACGTGTGCCCAGAGGCTATGAACACTGGGTCCCGCATTAACTCGAAAGTAATCGGACACGAGAAGTGCACGGGAACCTGGATCTTTTCTCTGTCTTCAACGCCTTCTTCAAAGCCGCTTTCGCCAAGATGGTTGTTCTTGTTGTTCTTGTTCTTCGCGTTCGTGTTGTTGTTCGTGTTGTTGTTGTTGTTCATGTTGTTGTTCGTATTCGTGTTGTTGTTTTCCCCGAGAAGAGGAGGAGGAAAATTCTTTTCCAACTCCATTAAATTCTCCTCTTCTTCTTCTTCTTCTTCTTCTTCTTCCTCTTCTTCTTCTTCTTCTTCTTTGACGCTGTCGTCGTTCATCATTATTTCTCGACGCCGCTGCTCTCTTCTTCTTTCTCGTCTTCTTCGTCTTCTTTGTCTTTGTCTTCTTCTTATAACGCACTCGTCGTACTCCTCGTGAAGAAATGGGAACGAATTTTGTGGAAAGGAGTGTTGCCCCTTTTTCGTGTCTTCTCTCTTCTTTCTTGCGAGAAATTTCTCTTCGATTCTTTAAAAAATACGACGAGTGCTGCTTTTGCTCTGCTGCTTTGAAAAAGAAGAACGAAAGATGCTCCTCCTCTCCTCCTCCTCCTCCTCTTTTCAGAAGAGGGAGAAGAAGAAGAGGAGCATCACCATCGTCGCGTTGTTGTTCCTCTTCGGAGTGGTCTTTCTTTGCTCTCGCGTGGTTTTTGAACCAGTTTTCTTGCTCAAAAGTGTCACCCCCCAAGAAGAAAAAAGGGTGTTGGAGGTTCCTAGAAGATATGAAAAAAATACTCTCACGTTGAAGAGAAGATGGAGAGACGAAGACGACGACGCGGAAAGAGTAGACAAACTGCTGGTGTCTTCTTTGAGAAGACTGTCGAAGGAAGATCAGTATTATCGCGAGGAGGAAAAGCCTCCGGAAAAGAAGAAACGAGTACAACAACTCGATGATAAAAGTGGTACCCAAGGCGTTTTTGCCCGAGAGATATGTTTGTTTGCGCCGAGCACTCTCGATCGGTTAAAATCGGTACTCCCCAGGCTCGCGCAAACGTGGTCGGGGACGATGTCTGTTGCCGTGCTCGCCTCTGAGGAGGACGTTAGGAGAGAGATTTTCGGTACGAGTACTCGAGAGTTCACGAGAAATCGTCTGACCGTCATCGCGGTGGACCCGTTGCCAGAATACGAAACGAGATTCCCGGTCAACGCGTTGCGAAATTTGGCCTTGTCGGGATGTAAACGCACGCTGAACGCCACGTACGTTGTTCTGCACGACGTTGATTTCGAAATCTTTCCGAACGCGCCATCAAAAGAGCTACTCGAAGAAATTGAGGAAGTTTTAAAACCAAACGCGAAGCACGGATTAGTTTTGCCCTCGTTCACGGCAGACGATCGATACTTGCGCAGAGTCGAGACGTTTCGGAAAGAACACGACTTTTCGCGCGAGTCGTTGGACGTTTTGAATAGCTTCAATCGGAAGGGAAAACTCGTAGAATTGATAAAAGAGTACGGTATAGTCGAATCGTTCCGCGAAAAATACTGGCCGGTGGCGCACGCGGCGACAAACGTATCTAAGTGGCTTTCGATGATTATTGCAGAGAAAAAAAAGGACGCAGAGGAGCATCGACCGTACTCGGTAGGCGCGAATCATCTCGGGAGTCGACATCCGTATTATTACGAGCCGTGGATAATATTGCGCGCCGATGTCGACGATATGCCAGCATTCGATGAATCTTTCGTGACGTACGGGTTCAACAAAATAAGTTGGATACACGAGTTGTCGGCTGATGGTTACAAGCTCTTCGTGTCTCTCTCCTCGTGGATGGTTCACACCAATATCCATCCTAACAGAGGATCGCAAACTTCTGGCGAGATGCTTCAAAGGTGTAAAAATACGGCGAATACCGGTAAAGATTTCCGTATTTCTCGCATCGGTCATAGCTGCATCCCAAAATTTCTGAAGCGTATCGAGTGCGCGTATAATTTTGGTCTCGAACGAGTGCAATGGCCGACATCGAACGACTCGGTTCCAGAACGGTATTTAGTGGATACCATGCGAAACGAAAGACGAATCGCGTGTTTTGGCGGATGCGTCACGGATCAAGAACCCGTGCCAAGAACACCGCCGCTCGCCGTGTTACAAGGCTACGGCGGTCGCGTCACAAAACGCGTCGGCGAAAAACCGCCGAGAAGGAGAAGAGAAAAGTGCGAGAGGTTGCGCCCATCCTCGTCTGCGACGTGGACGCTTTGATTTAGTCGTTACGTTGATTCAAAATATTCTTTCTTCTTTTTTTCTCAAAATACAAAGAGTTCGGTAGATTTCTACTAATGATACTCCTCCTCTCTCTTTTCACTAATAATATTAACATCGGGGAAAGGGGGGCTCGTTTTTAAAAAATATATGGTAAAGTTCTTCTCAAATCAGTTTCGATTGAAGAAATTGGACGGCGAGAAGCCGCCCGCAAAGTTGATCGGCATTCCAGCGTCTGCGAGTTTCATCGCTCTCGGAGGGCTCGCAGCAATGTGGTGTTCCAAAGTTTCGCGTTCCTGCTTCCCTCTCAAAACAGAGGGCATTCGCTCACCCGCGCCTCCATTATTCGCACCTCCCACGCTATTATCTTGACCCATGCGAAACAAGTGAGAAAGACGGTTGTTATTTTTCTTCGTCTTTTTCCCAGTTCCGTCGTAGTTGGAAACTTTGCCGAGGCCAGCCACGACCAATCCATTCGCGGTGACATCGCCGTCGCCGTCCGCGTGCATTTGCGCACTCGTGCTGACATCATTTCCTCCTCTCGCGGGTGGCGACTGGAACGTGATGGCGGTGCTGTCGAACGCGCAACTTCCGTCTGCGAACCCTCTCGGCGCTTTCGTTGGCGCCGGCGGAGGGTCTACCGAAGCCCCTCCCG
>JACLAB010002971.1_pt1 | contig 13613 bp, 10 predicted proteins | sample 8027921 | NCBI WGS metagenome assembly JACLAB01 (sample SAMN15725117, study PRJNA655200) | protist metagenome | isolation source: fluorescence activated cell sorting (FACS) single amplified genomes of... | place: USA: West Boothbay Harbor, Gulf of Maine | collected 2000-07-19
CATGAAGGACCGAGAGGTGCACGCCGTCGTGTACATGGACCGACTGGACGCGTGGCGAGTGGACAACTCGGACCGGGCCATCTTCAAGGCGCTCGCGGAGAATTTCGGGATGGACATCTTCGAGCGGATGGTACTGGGGTTCTCGCACGGGCAGCTGTCACCCGCGAACCAGATGCCCTACGACCAATTCGTGGAGCAACGCGCGAGTGAGCTGAGAAGTACCATTCGCAAGACGCTCGGCGCCCCGCACCTGGCGCTGCCGCACGCCATCGTCGAGAACGGGAGCAGGTGCGCGACGAACGGCGACGGCGAGAAGGTGCTGCCGGACAGCGGGCGTACCGCGTGGGTGCCCAAGTTTGTGAGCACCCTCGTGGACGTCGCGATGGGTCTGGCGCCCATGGCGTTTGACCCGGAGAAGACGTATAACAAGGACGACCCGAACAAGAAGCGCCGGCTACTCATCTTGCCCATGCTTCTGCTCCAGACGCTGGTGCTCAGGCCGTTCATCGTGAGCCTCATCAGGAAGGACGTCAAGAAGGGCAAGGGGGGGCGCGTGTGAGACGCATACTACTACTAATACGTAACAAAAACAGCATATCATATGATACACACCTCGCGCATCGCGTCGTCCCCAGGCAGTCAGGCGTTTTCGTAACTCGTATTCCCGTGTCAACAATCGCGTCAGATCCCGATGGCACCTCGTGCCAAGCGCGTCAAGCTGGATGAGGGTGCGAAGCTGCCGGACCTCCCGTATCCCTTTGGACCTGGACCTGAGGTGCGCGTGGACGTCCCGGAGGATGTCGTCATCCCGACGTTCCTCGAGATGACGGGACCGGCGCGGGAGTCGTTGCGTCAGGCGACCCGCGCGTGGGCTTGGGATGCGTTCTCCTATGTCTTGCACGTACCGACTTATCCGCTCGCGACGCTCATGAAGCACATGCTGTTTTACTCCAGCCTGGGCGAAGAGTTCATCCCAAAGCACCGAGAGAAGCAGCTGGATCGCTTCTTAGTGGCCGTGGACCTGCACTACCACCGACCGATACGCAACCCAGCGGAAGATCGTGTCAACATCAAGTCGACGGCAGGAGGAGGCGAGGGGTTGCGGGTGGGATATCACAACGTCGTGCACGCCTGCGACGTCCTGCAGTCCACGTACGCGTACATTCACTTCAGCGATCTGACCACGCACCAGCCGTGTCCCAGGTTCCGATACGAGATGCTCTTCGCCGCGATGGTTCACGACCTCGGTCACCCCGGGGTAGATAACAACTTTTTAGTGAAGACCAAATCCCAGGCAGCGGAGACTTGCCCGGAGGCGCCGCTGGAGCACTACCACTCCCGCTTCGGCAGGATCATCGACTGCCAGTTCGACGCGTTCGACTTCGTCACACTTGTACAAGACGGGTACGAATTAAATCACGGATACGTCAAGTGGGACGAGTTCGTGCCGGGGATGGTGATGGACACGGACATGTCGCGGCACGCCGAAATTTTACGCAGGGCCGGAGTGGAGGACGCCTCGAAGTGGCTGCCCCCGAGAGAGGATGCGCAGTGGAGTAACCTGGTCGAAGAGGCGAAGGAGTGGAGCACGTACTGCGAAAAAAAGAGGATCGAGAACAAGAGGCTGTTGAAGTTTTCAGGAGGTGTTGATGTTGAAGAGTACCGGGAGACTTCACACGACGGTCTCCTCGACCGGGTTCGGACGCTGCAGACGCTCGTGCTCAAGGCTGCGGACCTCGGGCATCTGGCGCGTCCCCTGCGGGTTCACAAGGAGTGGGTGGAGGTTCTCTTCGAAGAGTTCTGGGCGCTCGGGGATAGGGAGGCGGCGGCGGGTTTGGACGTGAACCCGCTGCACGACAGGTTGAACGCTTCGGGGGTGAAACTAGCGGAGAGCCAGGTTGGGTTCTTCACGAAGGTGGGTTTGCCGCTGTTCGAGGCGTTGGTGGAGGTGCTGCCCAGCGCGAGGTGCCAGCTGGATGCCGTGCGTACGAACCTCGAGTACTGGGAGACGCGTCTGGCGGAGGAGACGGTGAAGGAGGCGAAGGCGGGGGGAGGGTGTTAGCAACACTTGTCGAAATACGAGTACGAGATTTTCTAGAAAATCTTTGGAGAATATTCTGCTGACGCAATCATGCGATCCACATTTGCCTCAAACCTCCGCGCGCGGAGGGAAGGTTCGCGGCGCGCCGCGTCTCGAAAGAGTCGCCTCGGGGCCTGTCGGACCTTCACCCGATCACCAGCGGGGGGGGCGATGGGTTGCGGCGCGAGTAAGAGCGCGGACCCGGGGATCGCCCCAGCGGAGAAAGCCCAAGCCCCCGCAAAGAAGGAAATTCAGAAGGAAATCCCCCCAACCAAGGATGTCGTCCCCAAGAAGGAGTCCAAGGCGGACGGAGCCGACCAAATAGGCGCCAACTTCGACGCCGCGGCGGCCGTCACCGTCGCCACCGGTACAGCCGCGCTCGTCGCCGGAACCGTGTCCAGCGATGCGAGGGGCGCCATGGGCTCCGCAGCGGCAGTCGCCGGGCAGGGATTATTAGCCTTCGCGAAAGAGCTCCCGTGGGTCGCCCCGCTAGCCTTCCTCATCGCCGGTGTCGTCCAGGCATCGGCGGAGGTACACTCGCTCAAGGCTGATGCGAAGGTGTTCTGCAAGAACGTGCAGAGCTGCGAGGCTATCTTGCAGGAGGTCGCCTCAAAGGGACACCTCGAGCACGTACGCGAATCCGTGGAGGCTCTCCAGTACACGATGGAGGAAGGACTCGCGTTTTGCCAACGGCTCAGGATGCAGTACTTCATCACGCAGCTCATCATGAGCGGGCGGGACACCGTCAAGTTTCGGGAGATCTCCAACAGCCTGCACAGGCAGGTGTCCGTCATCGCCGCCGCCGCGTCCATCAACGCTCAGTCCGTCATCGTGGACGACTTCCAGCAGGGTGAGCAGCTCAAGGCGAAATTGGAGGAGCTCGGCGGCGCGGCTGCGGTCGCGGCGGACCCGGATAAGATGGCGCAGTGTACCTCGTTCCTCAAGGCATCCGACGAGCTCATGCTCGGCGCCATCAACAGCGTCGAGGCTGCCGTGCGACTCGAGGCTCAGAAGAGCCGGCGCGACATGGAACAGATGAAGGAAACGCTACTAGAGTCGCAAAAACAGCAGACCAAGGTGCTGGAGGACCAGGTTAACAAGCTGACCACCATGATGGAGGCTTTGCTGATGGCCAAGGCGGGACCCGGGGTGGATTTCTCGCAGCCGACCGGCGTTCCAGTCGCCGCGCCGCCCCCGGCTCCACCGCCGGCACCCGCGCCAGAGGCACCCGCACCAGAGCCCGCACCAGAGCCAGAGGCTGCACCCGCGCCCGAGTCCGAGGCTGCCCCCGAGGCACCCGCGCCTGAGCCCGAGGCACCTGCTCCCGAGGCACCTGCCACTGAGGCACCCGCTGTCGAGGCACCCGCTCCGCTGGCGCCCGAGGCTGTCGCCGCCAAGTTTGAGGAGACGGTCAACGCCGAACAGATCAGGGCGTACATGAAAACGATGCCCACTTACGATAACGAGGCGGAGCGCCTCGTCGCCGTCAAGGAGGCGGGCCTGGAGACCGCGGACATCACCGACACGATCGGCGCCGATGAATTCACCTCAATCACCAAGGAGGCCATGGACGAGTTCGGGGTGTGCACCGCGTACATCGGTTCCATCGACGGCACACGGCAGACGTACCAGTCGTGGCGGCAGAAACACCTCGACGGGTCCGTTCAGGACCACGCGGGCCTGTGGCTCCCCAACAAGTTCGGCATGTGCAAGCATACCGTCAAGGCGAACGACGTCGTGGTGGCCAACGGCAGCTTGGGTGAGAACACCCTGGAAGGGATGCCGATGTTCAGCGCTGAGGAGATGCAGTCCATGGCGATGGCGGGAGACAAGGAGATGGGACGCATCTTCGGGGACGTCCAGCAGATGATGGAAGACCCCGAGGGCAAGGTCCCCAACGAACAGCTCACCAAGGAGGACTGGAGCCCACACGGCGAGAATGGCATGACCTACGGCAAGGTGCGTGGGTTCTTTGGGAACGCATTACCCGCGTGGACCCCGCAGACGCATTACACCGGCATCCCCATCAAGGTCGGCGGTGAGACCGTCGCCACTTTCTGCGTCATTGACGGTAAGCAACGCGACGATATCAACGTCGACAAGATGAAGGAGTACGCCGCGCGCGCCCAGAAGGTCATGGAGGAGCGCGCCACGGCTCGCAAGGCTGCGCAGGCGGCCTAAACGGGGGAAAATCCACCCGGCCTAAATTATGTTTAATGTTGAATGTATTGATGACCGTTGTAACTAAATGGTCATATAAATGCGTCCTAATTCGTATTTATAGCAGCGAATAAGGTTTTAGGTTAACTTTGTCACAGGGGTGCCTAGAAGACGGCGGCATAGTGAGTTGACGCGTCGAGCTGGGGGAATGTCGACGCAGGGTGAATGGTGCGAGACCAAGTGGGTGTGTACCACCCACCTGGAGCCCGCCGTCGCCTCCAAGGCGGCGTCGGAGGAACCGGAACGGTTCGCCCGGGCGGTCACGGCGCTGGAGCGAGCGCTGGATGAGGCGAAAGCCACCGGCGACTTCACGCGGGTGCACGCCCGGTTCCAGCCCACGTCGCAGTTCTTCAGCGCCCGCACGGGCTTGAGACCCGAGGATCTGACGCGATGCGCGCACCTGGCCATCGACATCATGCACGCGGTCGACGGGGACGTCAGCGCACAGGCGCGGTGGGGCGGCATGGCGACTCGCGTGATGGAGACCCACGGGAAGAGGCTACGGCTGTCGGTGGACTGGCGGCCGCTGCGTACGCTCGTCAGGGCGTACCTGGACGGAGACAGCGAGGGATACAACGGCGCCATACCCCTCGCGGTGCATCAGGCGATCGTGAGCAGGCTGGCGAGGAAGTCCAGGCGGCACTTCGCCCCCGACGCGCCCGCCCAGATCTGGGCGATGCTCGAGCCCGAGATCCGCGCCGTCGACACCGCGGACTGCTTCGAGGGGCTCGGCATGCTCAGCATCCTGATGCCCTGCTCGAGGATCGGCGACGACGACGATACCAACCCGTGGGACGAGTGGGTCGCCACGTGGATTGAGATGTCGTCGTGGATGCACACAAACGCCTTCTGGCTCTCCGGGTGGCACGCGCTCTTCGCGCAGCTGTCAAAACACGACCGCAGGGGACGAATCGACTGGGCGAAACACCGCGCGCACATGCACACCACGGCGCTGTGGTTCATGGAGATGCCCGTGGGCGGAGGGGAAGGTTCGTGCCCGTTCGGACGGAGGTCACCGAGCAGGGCGACGTACGTGTTCAACAGGTTCGTCAACGAAGACGGAATGAGGGTGAGAACCGCCGCCAAGGCTTTGGTATACAGGCTGGGTACGACGAATGGTGGGGACGGCGGGGACCCGGACGCTGACGCCATGGATGCCATCGTCGACGTGGCTGAAACGTACGCGCACCCCAGCAACAACGGGCGGTGGCACCAGAACATCGCGCTCTTCGTGCAGCACTGCGTGCGGTACTTTCGCAAACGGTGCGCCAGTAAGCGCCACGTGGACGACATCCCGCTGTCACCTGAGGCGAAGGAACGGTTCGTCCGGTGCATGATGCGACTGATCGACCCCGGGATGTACAGCAAGAACGGCAAGTTCCGCATGGCGAGTTCCGTATGCGCGGGGCAGCTCGCGTATACGTGCCCAGCCGCCGTGCTTCCCAAGGTTATGACCAGGTTCCAGGAGGCCATCGAGCACTCCACGGCGACGCACCAGCTCTCCGCGGCGCTCTCCGTGATGACCTCGTGCCTCCGTCCGATGCTCCTCGCGCCGATGGATGCGTTTCAGTGTGGAACGGTGCCGCCCCCCGCGGACTACCTGGCGGCTGTGCTCGACGCGACGCTCCCCGGCATCGACGCCAACGACTCCCATAAGACGCTGGGCGTGGTGAGGCTGTACGCGTCGGTGGTGAGCAACTTTGGAGTGTTGGCGGACCCGGGGGAGGATGGTGCGTGCGAGTCGTTCCCGTTCTTCTGGTCCGAGTGGATCCCCGCGGTGTTTGACCGGTGAGTTCTCTGTTTTAACTTCTGCACGGGCCCGTTCTAGAATGACGTCGTGTTTTCTTTACAGGTTCTTTGCGTTTTTCCAAAACGTGGACCCGGGCAACGCGAGCAAAAGCGACGGCGCGGATAAGCACCGGGGCGGAGCCGGCGGCGACGGCGGCGCGAGCTACCTGATGGGAACGTCCTCGATGTACTCACCGCTGATGCGGTTGATATTCGCGCGGATGCACCCGAGCCTGCGCCCGCGCGCGGTTCGTCAGCTCGCGCGGTTCGCGCTCACCAGCACCCACAGCGGGCTCACCGGCGAGGTTGGGCAGATGGTGATGGCGGCGGCGACGCAGGCGCCCGAGGAGGCTGTCCCGAACCTGACGGTCCCGCTGCTGCGAGCGTTGGCCCAGGAGATGGACGACGTCGCCAGGCTAGTCGCCGACGGGACGGTGGAGGCGCACCAGATCGTGTCCCCGACGAAAGAGGCCAAGCTCAAGTGGCTCACCGGGTTACTGGGCAGCGCGCTTCACAAGGGTGGGCCACGAATCGTCGATATCGCATCCGAAGTATCCGCCGTCCTTCGGTCCATGTTTGAGCTCAGCGTCACCGGCAAGTCACTTCGACTCGCCGAGATGGCGGCGCACCTGGCTTCCATGATGTGCGGCGCGCTGACTGGGACGTACGTCGACGATCTTTTCGCCGCGGATGACGGCGACGCTTCGACGAGTTTCCCCGCGAGATGGGTCGCGTCCAAGGTGCGGGAGGGCGAACGGACGGATTTGATCCCCACGCCGTTCAAGTGGCGCCGCCCGTCGCCCGAGGAGATCGAGGTGGCGACGGCGGTGGACGCGGAGTTCCTTCGCGCGCCGGCCAAGGAATTACTCGACGCGCTCACCGGCGGGACGGACGGTACGGAGCTCGGGAAGGAACAGATCCGCGGCGCCCTCGCGTCCATCGGCGGCGTCGTGAGCGGCTTTCGCACCCGCTTGGTTGATTTCGAGCCAGCCGGAGTGGAAAAACCCGAAAACATCGTCGGAGTGCAGGATGTCGTGGATCCCCCGGTGCCGATTGAGTCGCGGGCGCTCGCGTGCGATGCCGTCTCCGCCGTGCTGGAGAACGTGGGCGCCGACGACGTCGAGACGCTCGGGATGGCCTTGTTCGTCGCGGATAAGCTCCTGGCGCCGCACACGCAGGATTTCCACGGGATTAAATCCGCGCTGCGCACGTGGCACGCGGACGCCACCGCGCTGACCCAGCCCAAGATGGCGCCCGACGACGTCAAGACTCAGCCGCGGTGGCTCGTCGCCGAGTACGCCTTTCTTCGCTTCCTATGGAGGGGCAGTCAGGCGGCGTACCACCGCGGCGGGCCCGGGTCGGACCACCCGACGCATCCCTCCTTTGTCAAGCTCGTGGAGCAGTGCCGCCGCATGTGCCTGCACAAGTACAGCAGCGTGAGAGCCGCCGCGAGGTGCGCCACCGAAGGTGTCATGAAACGGTTCCCCACGTCGATCCCCAGGCTCTGCGACCCGGCCGCGGATGCGCTCGGAGCCACACCCGCCGACGAGGACAGGTGCGTCGCCGCGTGCAAGCTCCTCAAGGCGACAACCTCGGTGAACCGGCTACGGACGGACCCTGCGCATTTCCGGTCCGTCGCCGCGGCGCTCCTCGGGTCGTCGCATCACGACGGCGAGAAGGCGCAAACCGGCGTGAACGAACTGTTCCTCTCCATCGCCATTCGGTTCAGCCGGTCGCACCTGCGTCACACGGAGGACGATACCTACGCGCTCCACCCCGATCTGCGCGCCACCCGGGAGCTGATCTTCGGGATGATGTCGCCGACGGAGAAAGACCCGGCGGCGGCGGCGGCGGCGTTGGACCCGATGGAGACTGACGAGGGCGACAAGACGGCCACCTCCGCGCTGCACTGGAGTTACAGTCTGATGGCCAACGCGCTGCTGCTGTTTCTGGTGCACCCGCGGCTTGACGACGCGGAGATGTCCCGGCTCACGTCCTATTGCATGTCGTGCCTCCTCGGGGATCTCAAGGTTATCCGGATGCCCGCCGCGTGCGTGCTGCTGATGATCTCGCGGTTCGAGAGCTTCGAGCGCGCGGGAGCACCCGTCGTGGCCACCACGTTGACGTCCCAGCCCGGCGCGCTCGCCACGATGCTCACCAACCTCGGTCTGTGCCACAGCGTCGCCGAGGCTGGCGGCGGGCGGGGACCGCAGGGTCGCGCCGACACGCTGGTGCAAGCCGCCGAGAACCTCTACGGCGCCGGATCCGACATGAGCGGCAAGCCGTGGCCGCGCACGAGGATATGCGACGACAGCCAACTCATCGGGAGCTTCGTGGTGGCGTGCGCGAGGCTCTTCGGGCTGTTCACCCGCGTCGCCCCCAACGTCGTGGCTGAGACGCTCGAGGCGCCTCTGTCCACGGGGGCCTTCGCCGAAGGGGACCGGGGCGCGAGGTGCGCAGCCGCAGAGGCCATCGCGGGTGTCCTCGCGTCCAACACAGCCCCCAAATGGGCCGCACCCTTGCTCCTCAAGGCTGTGGACGAGGCGGCGAATGATTCCACCGAGGAGTGGTTGAGAGCGGTGCGATACGCGGCGAGAGGCGGGTCCGACGGCCTCGGGTGCGAACCGCTGCTGACGGCGCTGACGACCCAACCCGACCGACGCATCGCCACCGTGTCGCAGCAGGCGAGGCGGCTCGAGGCTGCGCTGATGTGCGTAGCCGAGCTCGCCGCGCCCCCCGTCTCGGACGCCGCGGTGACGTTCCAGGAGAACCTGCTGGACGAGCTCCTCGCGCCGGGTGAGTCGAGCCCGCTGGGTCACCCGTCACGGGCCATGCGTGAGGAGGCCGCCAAGCTCGCGGCGCAGCTCATCGGCGCGCACGGTGGGGACGGGGAGGTAGCCGACGCACGGTTCGCGGGTGCGCGGGCCAAGGCGCAGGCGCTGCTGGCTCAGTTTGTGGAGTACGCGCCGGACGCGTGTCGGGAGGCGTTGGAGCACCAACCCTCCGACGCGAAGCTCCTCGGTATCAACGGCGATGCCATGGAGCTCGACGTCGATACCAAGCATACCGACCGAGCTCAGAACGACGATGCGAAGAACAAGCTCAGTACCGGGTTCAAGGCACCTGCGGGGCGGGGCATGCACTGGCTCGAGGGTTCGTTCCTGACGGTGATTCAGCTCGCCAAACACGGCGGCGTCGCGTTCGTGTCCGGCGCCGTCGCCGCCGCGCTCCCCTTTGTCCTCCGCGTGCAGGAGTGCCCCGACCGTGAGTTTGCACTCGTGGCGAAGCGAACGCTGACTTACATCAAGTACCTCGTGTTCCCCCGCGCGCACCTCGCGCTCGTCGTGGCCGGTACGTTGGAGGGCATGAGGGACGGACACCAGTGGCACGCTCGAGCCGCCGCGCTCAAATTTTGCCAGGCTTTCGCGTACCGCCACTCGTTCACGCTGTCAACGCACGAGATGGCCAGTTTACGTGACGAGACGTTCGCGGCGCTGTGCGATGTCCAGATTGAGGTGCGGACGATGGCGCGGGACACGCTGATCGGTTTCCTCAAAGGGGTATCCGCGACGACTGCGAGTTCCATTCGTGCGCGTTGCTTGAACGCGTCCAAGGAGTTGCCGCCGCGGAAGCGATCGCGTGTGGGACGCGGGGATGACGCCGCGGCGGGTGGTGTGGACGGCCCTGACGAGGACTCCAAGGCGAGGAGGCACGGGTGCGTGCTTGGTTTGAGCGCGTGTGTTTTGTCAGCTCCGTATGGGGTTCCGGAGTGGATGCCGGAGGTTTTGGAGGAGCTGTCCAGGCGGACGTGCGAGCCGAACCCGGTCAAGGAGAGCGTCCAGTGGACGTTCTCGGAGTTTAAGAAGACGCACCAGGACGCGTGGCAGGAGACGCGCGCGGCGTTCACGAGCGAGCAGTGGGAGAACATATCCATCGGGATGGAGCTGGCGCCGAGCTACATCGTTTAAACACCTTTTCGCTGAGCCTCGCCCCCAAAATCGCAACGAATCGCGCCAGCTGTTTTCAAGGGGGGTTGCCCACCATCGTTTCCGACCACTTCAAGCCGCGGTCCCGCCCCTTTCGGTGTGCCCGGGTCTTCGCCGAGCGTCGGACTCGCGAAGAAGACCGCAACCCGCGTCGTCGTCGCCGTCGTCGTTCCGTGAGCGGACAGCCGCGGCGCCCTCGAGCGAACCCACCGGCCGCGTCACGTGCTTCGGAAGCCTCAACTCACGCGGTTTCCTCAGTCTGACCCGACACCACCATGCAGCGCATGGCCTCCATGATGGGCGGCTCTCGCGAAGCCGAGTCCCACACCGACTACCAGCCTCTTCCGGGTGGTGAATTCGACGACATTGGTGAGTCCGCGCATCCATAGCCGTCCCAAAGAGCCATCGATCCACGCCGTCACGGAAAATCCACCCCCTCCCGCGCCTCGCCCGAAGATTCTTTTTCCTGACGCTTCGGTCCCCTCTCCACGCCGCCTCCATCTCAGGCGGGATTCGTCAGCCGGACTTCTCGCAGGACAGCGGCGCCGGCGCGACCCAGGCGAGCGCGCAGAACCACGGCGGCAATCTCATCGCGTCGTGCCCCAAGTGCGCCTCCCAGCTGCTCATCCCGCCCGGCGTGCCGACGGTGGCGTGCGGCTCCTGCGGTCAGGCCATCTCCCCGGTCGTCTCCGGGGGGCACGGAGCCCCCGCTCCGCCGCCCGGGCCCGAACCGTTCACGAAGATGGTCAAGTGCCCACTCTGCGCCGCGGTGCTGCAGCAGCCCCCGGGGGCGTCGCTGGCTGTCTGCGGGGGGTGTCACCAGGTGATCGCTATGCCTGGGGGGGAAAACGGGGGTGGCGGCGGCCAGCCGCAGGCGTCGGAGGCGAGCTCGGAGGCGAGCGCGTTGGGAGAGGGGGGCATGCCGCCGATCATCGCGTGCCCGTCGTGCAACATGAGGCTGCAGCCACCGCCGGGGGCGCCGCTGGTGGCCTGCGGCGGGTGTCGGCAAGTCATGCAAGTCCCCGGGGTGGCCCAGTCGTGAGGATGCACCATCGAACCACGCCAGCACACGCACGATTACCTTCACCTTAGCGCACTAACTTACGGATGTTTAACACGCACTGTTGATCACAGACAACCGACGTCGTCTCGTTACAACTGCCTAACCACACACGCACACACACTCGTTCACTCGGCGCTCTTCGCGTTCATCACCTAACGAATCAATCCGCGCCGAGTCGTCAATTGAGCAATGATCCCGTTTACGAGCCGAGGGCGAGGGTGAGCTCCGCCTCGCACGCCAGGTCCTCGCCGACGAAGCACTGGCCCTTCATCTTGGCGATGCCGAAGCGCTTGTTCATCTTGGTCAGGACCACCTTCATCACGAGCTGGTCGCCCGGGACGACGGGCCTGCGGAACTTGACGCCGTCGATGCCTGTTAAGAAAATACGACGTCAGTCATTCTAATTGCCCATACAAAGATTAAAAATAGACTCACCGGCGAAGAAGAATTCCTGCTGCGTGCCGCCGTCGCCCGACGCGGCGGGGTCGAGCATGATGAGCCCGCCGACCTGCGCCATCGCCTCGACCATGAGAACGCCGGGCATGATGGGGCGCTGGGGGAAGTGACCGGGGAAGAAGTTGTCGTTGATGGTGACGTTCTTGAGGCCGATGGCGTAGGAGCCCTGCTCGATCTCGAGCACGCGATCGACGAGGAGGAAAGGGTAGCGGTGGGGGAGCAGGCTCATGATCTTATCGATGTCCATCTCCATGGGAAGCGCCTTGCCGAGACCCTTAGCCACGGAGCCGGGGACCTCCTTGGCGTCGGCGGCGCGGACCACGAGGGACGCGGCGCGAGCCTTGGAGGAAACCTTGGAGCCCATCGCGGTGGGGGAGCCCTGGGCGGTGCGCCTCTGGGTGAAGGCCGCGGGGGCCTTGGAGGAGGCGCGGGCCTTGGCGGAGGCGACCGCGACGGGCGCGCGCACGGAGGTGGCGGAGGTGACGGCGAACATCTCTGTTGCTATCGGTGCGTTCAGGTATGCAATGCAGGCAATGGATAGGAAAGGGGAAAGCAGTCGGCTGACTGGGTTTTACGCTGGCCAATCAGAGCCGGTTAACCGGTTCGAGCACAGTCAGACAGTCAGAGTTTCGAGTTTGCCATAAGAAAAACAGCTCGCGACGCCTAATACACGTAAGGGATCAGCCTGTACTTCACGATGGCGCAGTACTTGTCCCAGTCCTTGCCGTACTTCTCCTGGCACGCCTCCCCGTCCCGCATGTCCCGGTGCACGAGCAGGATGCCAAAGTAGATGACGTAAAAGTAAGGCACGACGTGATCGAACCCGCAAGGCAGGCACCAAGCCCACGACATGAGCCAATCGCCCAGGTAGTTGACGTGCCTCGCGATGCCCCACCACCCGCTGGTGATCAGCCTGGTGCCCCGCTTCGTGGGTAAGTACGTTAAGTGCGCCACGCGCGGGTCGTTGTGGTCGTTCCTGAACCAGTTCTTCTGCAAGTTACTCCCGCGGAACACGGCGTATCCCAGGCACTTGACGATCAAAATCAACGCCAAGAACGCGTTGGACAAAGTCTGCGGCCGCTCCAGGCAGTACCTCGCCTGAAGTGAATACGTGAACGGCACCCACACGAGGTCACCGAACACCAGCATGAACCCGAACCCGTCGGTGGTGACGTCCATCGTGGTCAAGATGGCGGGTTCGAACCAGAGCGCGTCGGCGACGTAGAGCGCTTGGAAGAAACAGACGAGCGCCATAGCCGGTGAGACGGATCCGGTGTCGGTGAACTGCTTGTGCGCGAAGCCGAGGTCCAGGAGGAGCCATCCGATGAGGCCGGGGACGAGCTCGCAGAACACTTTGAGGTCGAACGAGCCGATGCGCGGGTTGAGTTCCCTGCCGATGAAGAAATCGTAGATCGGGTTGCCGGTGTCGCCCCCCTTGGCGAGGAGCTTCTTGCCGCCCTTCTCCGCGCCCTTACCGAAGGAGTTGAGGTAGAGCGCGAGGGACATGGCGTACGCGAACGCCACTCCCGCGGTGAGGAGCGCGAGGAAGTTGCCGTGGACCCAGCCGAGATCGAGCCACCCACCGTGAACGCCGTGTGCCACGACGCCGAGGGTGACGACGAAGACGCTCATCCCGTTGAGCTTGTAGGTGAGCCTCTTGCCGTTGGCCAGCGTGACGCCCTGCTTCTTCACGCCAGGGAGTGCGAGATGCAGCACGACGCACCACGCCATCCACCCGAGGAACACCGCGCACGCCTCCGGGCTGAACAGCACGGTGCCCGAGGGGAAGGTGAGGGAAGGGATCCCGGCGATGGAGTCGTAATCCAGGGAGACGCAGTGATGCGCGTTGCACGTCACCACGAGGCCGTAACACACCGCGGGAAGGCCGAGCACGATGCCCAGCGCCCCGATGGGGCCGCCGAACTCGTAGTGCGGATTGGCCTTCTTCGTCTGCCTGCGTGTCGCCACCATGAGCGCGAGGTCGTTGTGAAGTTCGATTGATTACGTCACACGGATAAGC
>JACLAB010009472.1_pt1 | contig 13607 bp, 10 predicted proteins | sample 8027921 | NCBI WGS metagenome assembly JACLAB01 (sample SAMN15725117, study PRJNA655200) | protist metagenome | isolation source: fluorescence activated cell sorting (FACS) single amplified genomes of... | place: USA: West Boothbay Harbor, Gulf of Maine | collected 2000-07-19
ATCATCAGTATCAGCATCGTGGTAGTCACGATGACGACGCGTTATCGCCGCGATCGCGCGGGAAACTGCGCGTCATCGGATCGACAGTGAAACACGAGGCGCAAAATCGTATCTCGCAGTTGGTGCGAAGTAAGAAAACCTCTGAAGGTTTGGATACGGCGGTGGATGCGATCGATCGGTTCATGACTGATCCCAGTAAGAGCCGCGAACGAGTGGAGGGGTTGAAGCAAAAGTCGAAAGAGATTTGGACGAACGCCATGGCTGGGGATCACGAGAGGATTGAAAAGACGAAGAGGGGAACGGTCAAGGCGCTGGAGATTACTGAAAAGTTGGCAAAGAATGCAGATCCGGATGGAGAGGTGGCTGAGACGTTTGCCGACGCGGCAAGACGGATGAAGGACATTGTAGAGACGGGCAAAAATCGAGACGAAGTTTTGGAGATGTCCAAGGCGCTCGGGAAGGATTTGTGGGGTAAATTGAGCAGTAAGGCGGGACAGAATGATCATTTTTCGGGGATGCGGGGAACGGTGGAGCGAATCGTAGATAGGGTGAAGGGATTGATGAAGAAGCTGCAAGACGAAAAGCTCAAGAGAGACGAAGAGGAGGCCATTTCAGCCGTGTTAAACGCCGGGGACACGTCTCCGGAAGCCATTGACACGCGATTGAAGACGTTGGCGGAGGAGAGCAAGGATGTGTGGAGCGATCTACGCGCCGATGAACAGCTTAAGGCGTTGTTGAAGGATGAAATCGTCCCAGGGTTTGAACGTCTCATTCGTGGTGCCGTGCAGGTCTCTTGCGAGCTCATGTCCAAGCTCGAGCTTCCGCGCGTCGACGGCGTGTACGATTCCCCGATTGGATCGGTGTGTTATCACGTCGATAACGTGCGATTCACGGAGTTTAATATTTCCAAGGAATCCTTGCGCGTGGTGAATCACATGGATGAGGACGACGAGGGCGCTGGACTTAGCACGACAGTGGAGGTACGCGATATCAACACTGTCATGCAAGACGTGGAATTTGCCTACTGTGAATTTCCACGCAACTGGGGTGTGGTCGACGGTGAGGGTCTATGCACGGTTACGGTGGATGGAGCGAGTGTTGGCATTACTTATGAGATCATCATTAACACGGCGCAACTGCTCAAGCTAGTGAATCAGGGAGTAGAATTGGCCAAGGATGATAGCAAAATCGCAGAGATGAGAGGGAAGATTGAAGAGAAGATCAAGGCGCGCAGAGAAGCCAAGGCGCGCGAGGCTGAAGCCAAGAAGAACGGTGCGGCGACTTGTCCTAAGCCAGTTGTCGCGCCTGTAGCGACAAAGGCGCCAGAATCCAAGGTGGAGTCAGAAGAGTTCAACTCGCCGACGAGCGAAGCTGACGCCCTCGGAGCTGCGCTTGATCGCGCGTTCGGTGCAGGTATGTTCAGCGATGCCTCAGAAACGGTCGACTCTCCGCCGCTGTCGCCGACTTCCCCGACGTTCCACGACGCGACGGATGATGCAAAGGTTTTGGACATCAAGGAGAAGCTGACTCGCAACCGCAAGGTCGTTAGCGAAATCTTGGGCGAGGGATTTTTGGGTGAGGAACCAGTGTTGGAATTACGAGTACACACAACGCACATATCCGTCGGTGAGCTCGACGTCCAAATCAGCGGCACGTCCGCAGCCTGGTTGTACAATATGATTGCCTTGGTTTTGACGCAGCAACTGCGCGGAACCATTGAAGAGAAGATCAACAATATCACCGTCAAGCAACTCGCGCGCATTAGCGGCGCCGTAGCTGCCTATAGCGCTGGATTGATTGACTTATCCATCTACCAAGAGGATGAAGAAGACGACTTTGACGTGGGCTCCATGTTATCGGGCGTCACTGGCTCGCTTCGTGTCGATGCCGGCACGTGGGGAGAGGATTGGATTTGCTCTCACTGTCCCGGCGAGGCTCCCGAGCACGTCCAAGCTCGACGCAAGTTTGGCTCTCGCTCTCAGGCATCCTTTGACGATCTCGGCGAAATCATTTCGGAAGACGACAACGGGCAAGCACCCGCACGTCACGCCGATGAGGGCATCGATTGGCACGACGTTGCCAGCCCGATGTAGGGGATAGCCAAAGCAAACGAGTGCACCAATTCATAAATTCTTTAATTCGCCACCACCACAACTGTAGCGACAATCCATTCTTGAAATCCGATTAATATTCAAAACTGGATTTTATCTATCCACTGATGCAACCAACCTTTCTCCTCAGAGTTGCGCCCGCGAAAGGAAAACACCTACCTCAAATGGCGGATAAAGCCGCCAAGGCTGGACTCGTCGCCCTCGGCGCCGGTCTCGCGTTTCTCGCCAAACGTTTCATCGAGGAACCGGCGGACGAGACGACACAGCGGGTCGTCAAAGAAAAGCGTCGTCCGAGTCAACAACAGAGTAGAGTTGAAATCCGTTCAAAAGTTGTTGAAACGCCAACGACGACGACAGCAGAGGAACCGGTGAAGCCGACGCCGGTTCCGAAGAAGACAGTCGACGGCGACGATGGCGCGTTTCCGTTCGTTGCCGTCGTCGCTGGTGCGGGCGCGATAGTTCTCGGGGTGTGCAAGATGATTTTCAAGAGGAAATCGTCACCGAAAAAACGACAACCAGAGGAAAAGAGTGTCGTTGATCAAATGCCGAGCGTGAAAAAGACGCCGACGCCGACAACGAATGTGAAGAATGCATCATCGACACCCGTTCCTTCGCCGCGACGCGACGCTGCGGGGTACGATGCGACGCACACAAGGGGTGGATTGGCGGAAGCCACGCTTGAGGCGCACGGGATTCGGGTGAGCGTGAGTCCGTTTGGGGCGACTTTGACGAGGATTGAAATCGCGAATGACACCGACGACGAAGCGTTTGAAGACGTGGTTCTGGGGTATGAAGACGTCGAAAGTTACGATGAGACGGAGGGGCGACCGTATTTCGGTGCCGTATGTGGGAGGGTTGCGAATAGAATAGCCGGCGGGGAATTTAAGGTTGGACGGGAGACGTTCGCGTGCGCAAAGAACAACGGAGAGAATACCTTGCACGGTGGCATCTCGGGATGGGATCGTAAGAGATGGACGGTAGTCGACAAGACAAAGACGAGCATTACGTTGTGTTACGAGAGCCCGACGATGGAGGAAGGGTTCCCGGGCAGGGTGAAAATGTACGTCATTTACTCCCTTGTAGGTTTCGACGAACGCGTCGAGCTTGTTCCGGATGAGAAGCGTGGAGAGGTGAAACTTCGGGTTAGAAAATACGCCGAACTGACGACGAGGATGACGGCGACAACGGATGCGCAAACACCAGTGTCGACGGTGCAGCACACATACTTTAACCTCAAAGGCCACGCCTGCGGGGAGGATTGTCGTTCGCACACCATCGAGCTGCCGAATAGCGAATTTTACGTTCCGGTGGATCCAGAGACACTCATTCCCACTGGTGTCGGCTTGAAAAAGGTCAAGGGCACGCCGTTTGATCTCAGAACGGAGACGCCAATGTTTACAAAGTGTAAAGAAGGCTACGATAACACCTTTGTCGTCGCTGGGGACGACGCGACGCGACCGGTAAGCGATCTTCCGTACAAGGAGCCGCGGTTGGCAGCACGCGTCAAATGCGCCGAAGCTGGGAGAATGTTGGAGGTTTTTACCGACGCTCCGGGCGTGCATCTCTATACGGGTAACTTTCTATCCGAAACCATGCTCGGAAACATGAAGAATGGCGCGACGTACGTTCCACAAGGCGGATTTTGCTTGGAAACGGGATGGTTTCCGGATGCGGTGAACCAACACGAAAAAATTGGTTCCTCTTACCCGAGCGTAATGTTGAGGAGAGGAGACACGTACTCGCACACGCTCACGTACAGATTTTCTCCCCTGGGAAGCGAGGGTTCTAGGTAGAAAGAGAGGCAGATAGCACAATTTTAAAATACCGTCGCGCGTTATTATTTACACCACCCTTTAGCTGTAGCTGAAGACGTATCGGCGAAGAATCAACGTCACGAGAACAATCCCAATAAACACCGCGAGCGGCATGTACTTTTGAATCAACGCTTGCCGAGCCAAATCTCGACTCTTCTTGCTGTACTTCTTACTCTCCGCGCTTAGCGTTCCGCTCATCGCGCTCACGCGATCCAAGCGTTCTCCTTGACCCATGATGTCGTTGATATTCCTAGTCATAATCTGCTGAATGTCGTGTAAGTCGTCGTTCAGCTTGTTGAGATTCCTCTGCGTCCGCGCGTCGCTGTACAACTTTTTTGTCCTCTGAATAAACGTATCAAACTTGATGAACGCGTACGGTCTCGCCACCGCGTCCACCTCACCACCGTACTGCGCCGCGAACTCTTGTTGGAGCTCCTCCAAATACTGATACGCCAGCTTTTTCGGATATGTCCGCTCGCACACCGTGAGGTAACACACGTTGCCATCGATGATGTAGTGCATTAAAAACGCTCCGGTTTCCACCGTCAACCGGCTCGGCGGCGCATCCGTCGAGCTTCCGAGGCGTTTGAACAACGCTTTCGCTTGCTGCTTACACGTTTCCATGTTTTGTCCACTCGAGGATGCCGACGACGACGCGTCCAAGCCTTCCGCCAAGGGTAAACCGTCGTTCACCCGCGCCAAGAGCGTGAGTTTAACCATGTTTACGATGCGTCCGTCTGCGTGTCTAAGAGAGCTCTCTCGATTCGATTCGGCGCGTCGTCGACAAGTGCCGCCCGTTTGGATTAGACGAGATTTTCAACGTTCTGTTCGAGTTCGTCTTGACTGACACGCGTCGCGTCACAAAGGCACGCGGCGCGAGAAAAGTCGTCCCGCAACGAGTGAGAAGGAGACTAGAAATGTCTCAGGAAGAGGTGCGAATCGATCGTTCGGCGATGCGATGGACGAATGCGACGGTAGAAGTGCGCACAGCGCGTCTTCAAGATGAGCTGGACTCGCTCGTTCGTTTGACCACTGCGTGATACTAGAGACTTGCACGAGCGACGCGAACGCGAACGCGCGCACTGACGACGAGGACTACGACGACGATCATCGCGAACGCATTCGTAGTTTAATCCTTTTTTGAACGATCTCGTGGACGTGGAGGATGCGGGATTCGGTCCGGAGGGCGCGTTCGCGGGCATGAGCGCGAGCGCTCCAGCGGGCGATCCGAGAATATCGAGGAACGATGGAAAGAGCGATGTGGAGGTGGCGTCGTCTTCGGTGTTCGGTGGAAGTGCGTCGGTGAACGCTGGGACGTCGCGGACGGAGGCGGCGCTGGGGACGAGCTCGGCTGGGGAGGAGAGTCCAGGGGCGCCGAGACCATCCAACAACAACGCGGTTGGCGTGGACGCGCAAGCGACGCCGAAGCGACGAGGGTGGATTTTCAGCCTGTCTTACTATCAGCAGTTCTTTGACGTGGACACGGAGGATGTGAAGAAGCGAATCGCAAACGTGTTCACGGCGCCGCACAGGGGAGATTTTCTGGATGCCGTGGACGGCAATCCGGATTTGTATGTTCCATTTTGGGGTTGTGCGACGCTCGTCTTCTTCACCGCGATCGGTAGTGCCTGGGGGAAATACAGCATTCATAAATCGAAAGGGTGGGATTTCGATGCTCGCACGGTGAGCCTCAGCGCCGTGCTCGTGTACGGCTACGTGTTCATCTTTTCTCTCATTTGTCACTTGACGCTGACGTGCTACGCTGGTGTCGAAAATTTACGCATCATTGATGTCTGGTGTCTGTACGGCTACAGCATCCTGGTATTTGTTCCAGTGTGTATTCTCGCCACGGTTCCGGTCGAGCTCTTCCGTTGGATCTTCACCGGCGCCTGCGCCGCGCTTAGCACGCTCTTCTTGATGTCAAACATTCGCAAGCGCGTCTCAGCGTCCACAAAGGGCAAGGCGTTCGGTATTTCCTTTGTGAGCTTCATCGGTGCCGCTCACTTTGCCTTTGCGCTCTTGCTAAAGTTGTTCTTTTTCCAGTACTACTACGGCGAATGAACCTCGACGTCGGATCGTTCAAACGCACACATTTTTCATTAGAAGGAGAGCTTGCAATATTCACTTGGGCTTTAGAAAACAAACAACACGATAACCACTCCACTCGCCATCCTCACTATGCGCGGCGTCGGGCATCGCATCATCAAACTTGCGACGCGCGACGCGGTTGCGAGGATAGACGTCAGGGGCCACGCGCTTGCGTCGCGTCGCAGCGTCGGTGAAGCTTTGAGTACGCTTTCGAGGGTGAAGAATTTGAAACAAAACTCGGGAACCCTGAAACGAATCATGGCGGAAGCGTCGACGTGGGACGCGTCCCAGAGCCAAGCGGACTTCATGCGGAACGATCGCGTCATTCTTGTCACGCCCGAGGATGTCGTCGTCAGTGATGAGTCCAAGGAAAACGCGCATCAGTTCATCCAAGGCAAGACACCGAGCGGAGCGTTGCACCGCGCATTTAGCGTGTTTCTGTTTGATAAGGATGATCGGTTGCTCTTGCAGCAGAGAGCGGCGAATAAGATTACTTTCCCGAGCGTGTGGACAAATACGTGCTGCTCCCATCAGCTCACGGGGCAGGTGCCCGACGAGATTGACCACGAAGCCGCGATCACGAGCGGAACGTGCGTCGGAGCGAAGAGAGCTGCGACGAGAAAACTTCGACACGAGCTCGGTATCGAGCCCTCGGAGGTTCCGACGGAATCTATTAAATTTCTGACTCGTTTGCACTACTGTGCCGCGGATCAATTCGCGGAGAACGAGAATCAACCGGTGGGTGGAACCTGGGGAGAGCACGAGATGGACTACATTTTGTTCGCTAAAATCGACACCGCCGGCGAAGACTTACCGATGAAAGTCAACGCGGAAGAGATTGACGACGCCAAGTGGGTGAGTGCGAGTGAACTCAAGGCTATGATGGACCCTTCCAGTGGGTTGCGATGGAGTCCTTGGTTTAGAATTATCGCTGAGAGGTTTCTCCATGAATGGTGGGCGGACCTCGATGCAGCGTTGACGACAGACAAGTACGTGGACGTGGAGACGATTCACAAGGTGATGTGAGGTACGCATTCGACTCGGCTTACGACTTTTATTTTATCGCGAAGAATCACAAATCTCAATGATGACAACTGTGACGGGCGGACTGAAATATTCGGTTTGATACCCGAAATTTGAACGATTAGTCCTAGCGTCACTACAAAAGTGCGCTCCTGAGAGATTACGTGTTTCCCCTTTTTCCCTACGGTGACGCGCTTCCGAGCGACTGCGACTGACCGAAACCACCGCCATACAGAGACATAGAGGCAATTGTTCCGAATTGATTAGCAAAACTAGCAGCGCATAAGCATATGATTACAACAAAATCTACAAGAATTTACTTCCGAACAGCAACGAGGCGTTCTCCAGCGTGACTCGGCCCTTCTCGTCAAAACTAATATCCAACGCGACGCACCCGGCGTTACAGATCTTTGAGTTGATGAGTTTGTCAAATATTTTAGCCTTGTCCCTCTTCTCTTCAATCCTCTCTGCTGTCGGCGGCATGGAAGGTACGAAGGGTGTGAAATTCACGTCGCCTTGTCTGGTGGGAGCCGAAAAGGTGGCAAACGGATCGGACGGAGGAGCCTGGCTCGTAAACGTATCGAACGGATTCATCGAAATAATTGAAACGGCTTCACTCACCGTTTGAGTCGACCGTTCGTCACCGTTATCGGGCGCTATCCGGGAGACGAGTTGTTGGAGGAAAAGACTGTGACCAACGACGATGACGGCGTCGTGTTCGTCAAAGCGCATTGTCTCCAGAAAGTCGTATATTCGCTCTTCAACCTCCTGTGAGGAGTCCGATTCGGTTTCGCTCGTCCACCACTGTCCGACGGCATCGTTTGGATCGAACGCGATGTTTTCTCCGAGTCGAGAAGCCGCTTGAGGGTTGACGATTTCAGCCAATTTTTCCCTGGCGCGAATGAGCACGTTTTCACCCTGCGCGATTCCCACCGTGTCCAATCCACCCACGCCTTTGACTTCGCGCAAAGACTGCAAACAGACTTGTTTCAGCACTCCTTGGATCTTCCGCGGGTGATTCTGCAGTAAAAGACATGAGGTTTGCACCGCGCGCGTCAGCGGTGAGACGTAACACGTGAAACAGTTCTCGTACGAAACGCACAGTTCGGCGCCGTTGTTAACCGTCTGATCTGTGCCATTCACCTCTCCTGAACGCGTCCTTTGAATCGGGGAAGACGGCGAAGACGGTGGACTCATCGTCGGCGGCGATAAACTCATAACGTTGGCGTGAACTAACACGCCAGCGTCGGCGTGTGAAATCGCCACCGCCGCCCGTCCACCCAACGCCTGCGCTTGCTGAACCCCCGCGAGCGTCAACGGGTGGTCAAACTTAATCATACTCGCGATATTTATATCCCTCTGCGCCTCGTTCCACTTGCTCTCTCCGTGACGCACGAAAAATATCCGCTTCGTGAGTTTCGGCGCCACGATCCCGCTCGCATCCACTCTCAAGTACACCGCGCCGGGAGATGCCAGTCGAGCCAATTTGGCGTACACGGGCACCGCAATTTCTTTCATACTCCCGCCCGAAATCGCGTGCCGAAGAGACACTTGCCCACTCGCCACCATCGTTGCTTTGTGCACACCTTTGACGCTCGTTCCCGAGAACACGTCCACCCTCAATGAGTCGTACGCCTCTGCTCGACATCTCAAATCCCGCGTCGTGTTCCAAACCGGCGTTCGCGTCTTTGACCGACACAGCGTCGTAATTCTGCGTCCCTTCAACGCCCCATCGCCCCCGACGCATCGCACGGCGACGAAATACCTTCCATTCGGCGACGCACTCGCACCGAAATCCCCCCGCGTCACTGTCACGTACGTCGTTGAAGACGTGGACGTTTGTCCATCCTCGGGCGGCGCGTCGTCCGCGCCTTCGTAATACGCATCGTCGATTCCACCTTTCTTTGAACGATACCGCGACGACGACGCACCTCCCGTGGATCCCCCACCGAACCGTTTCAAAAACCCTTTCGCCGTACTTTTCGCCCCGCCGACAAAGCCATTCGCATCGGCATCCCCACCGACGGCGCCGTTCGGGTTCGTAAAATGCATCTGCTTCATCTGTTCATCAGTCGTCAACTGTTCCGACGTCGACGTCGTCCCCACGCTCGTTCTCGCCAACGCATCGGAGAGGGCGTTAGAGACGCGATCGCTCGATTGTTTCATCCATTTTTTCATCGTCGTCACTCGCCGCTCGTCGTCAGACGAGGAGTGACGTGCATGAGAGTCAATCGTCACAATTCAGCACACAGAGCACTCGACTAGAGTTGCGTGTAACTGTTGTGTTTACTTTTAGCGAGTACCGTACATCTAGTGTCGATGACACGGGCGACGACGACGGACGCGACGAAAACGACATACGTCGTACGATGGCGCGAGCGCGGGTCTGGGTCTATTCGTCGAATCGTCGCCGTGACGCGACGAAACAACGAGACGAGGACGACAAGCGTGAAAAAAGATGATGACGATGGTTCCGACGACGAGCGGATCATCGGTGAGTGTACGTGTTGGATGCGTAAAAATGATGGTGGTGGTGCAAAGACGAAGACGTCCGTGTTCGTGTCTTCGCTTCGTGTGGATGAGGAATTCCGAAGACGCGGCGTCGGGAGCGCGCTGATGCGAGAAGCGGAACGGTTGGGGCAAAGCGAGTTTGGCGCCAAAACGGCGTCTTTGAGCGTGAATAAATGGAACAAAGCTGCGATAGCCATGTATGAACGGCTGGGTTTTGAGATGGAGGATGGTAGACTCGGTGGGTCGCTGGAGACGTTGATGGATCCATTGCGGCTGGTGCAGTTTAGAATGGAGAAACGGATCGGCGTCTTAGACGCCGATCGATGAGGAATTGTTCTTGTTGTTTTCGTAATAATGTACACTACATCCCGCACTTCTTCAGCGCACGCTCGATACCTTGCTCCTCGTACTCTTGCTTGGAGATCCAGAACTCATCCTTGCTTCTCATAATGTCCGCGAGGACGGCGCCACCGACAAACACCATGTGCTTTCGATGCGCCGGCGCCTCAACTTTCATCTTGAACTTTTTCATCCCTTCCTTGTCGCCGTTGAGCACATTCTTGAGATATAAACGTTTAATGTCGCGCTCGAGTCGAGACGGGAGACCGGCATACATGGAGTTGCCGCCCGACAAGACGATGTGTTGATACAACGATCGACGGTTGTCGATTTCGTTTTCTTGAATGCACTTGAAGACGAGCTCTGAAATTCCGTCACCCTCGACGTCGATGAGATCCGGCTGGAACAAGCACTCTGGGCCCATGAATCTTTCTGGTCCAAACTTGATGACGCGTCCGTCTGGCAAGGTGTACGACGCGTTCGTCGCCGTCGTCTCTCTCGCGAGCTGCAAGTCTCTCTTGTAATCATACGCCACATAACACAACTCCTCCTTGATGAGTCGCGCCGTTTCCATGTCCGCCGAGCGATTGAGCGGATACCCTCTCCTAGTCAACAAGTCAACCATTCTCGACGTCACGTGTCTTCCTGCGACGTTGAGTCGCTTTGTGAGATGCGGAAAAGAAAATCCATCCACGACCGGTACTACGTGTGTCACACCGTCGCCGGAATCCACGACAACGCCCGTCAACAAACCTTGCGCGTAGAGCGTCAACACCGCCTGTACTTGCACGTAAGCCCCGCGAAATCCATACGTCTCAAACATCGTCGACATCATTCTCTCCCGATTCGACTTTGGATTCAATGGAGGATCCGTCAACATCACCTTGCTCTCGCTTGCGTCGCACCCCAACCGCTCGAATGCGTGATCCCACACCAGACCCATGTCTTCCCAGTCTCTCACTACGCCATTCGACACCGGATACTGAATGTCCAAGTTTGCCCTTCTCTTCGCCGCGTCGGAGCCGACGTACAAATCCCTCAACGGTTCGTCGTCGACGAGTTCTTCTTCGTATCTCAGCGTCGGCCGTCCAACCATGCACGGAAACAACACTCGAGGGCTCTCATCGCCGGCGTAACCACACTTGACGAAACCAGTCCCGGTATCACACACCACGACATTTTCTCTGTTCGTTACCGAGCATGACGTCGCAAACTGCGCCGGGAGCGCGCCGTCGGTCGACGTCATTTTATGAGAATTCTCACTAGCGACTGGATTGAATGGCTTACTCGTCACTCACGCCGTTCGCGAACGTCGCTTCTGCGCGCTGCGTGCGTCTCGTTCGCACCGAGAAGATATTCCCGACGCGATTCCCGTCGTTCGAGCTCGCGAGGCGCCCGTCGCCCTTTGGTGCGCGCAGGTTTGTGTGGCTGGTTGTTCGTGTCTGACTGGCTGTGTGGTGGTTGGGAGGCACGTCGCGCCGTCCGTTGAGAATGATTTCTAAAGAGGCGAGACGCGTGGGAGGTCAAACGCGGACGGGAACGGGGGATCACGCGAGGGTCGATTAGGGAGTAAACTATTTTTAAGAAATCGCGTCTCGTGTTTTCTGCAACGTGTACTTTTGGGTTGTCATTGTCATTAAATAATGCTTCTGTTTGCGAGGTTTGAGTTTACAGAGGCGCATCGGCTAATGGTTGCGCGTTCATGCTCACTGTTCCTCTTGTTGCGGTGGCTGGCTTTCCTCGGCCGGCGGAGCGGCAATATCGCTTTGCTCGTCTCCACCCGTCGACATCATGCGCTGGAGAGAGCTGACGTCAACCTCGTCAGAGCCGAGCGCGGTGATTCGCAACTTTTCGTAATCCTCATCCGTCGCGCCAAAGATCTCCTTGAGCTTGAGCATCACCTCCGAACCTTGCTCCTTGTCGATAAACTCGTCCAAATCAGCGAGGTACATGAGCTTGGCAAACTTGCTCGCGCCATCGAGCTTTCTCTCGACGCCAGATTGCGTCAAACCAGCCAAATCAGTGAGGAGCGTTCCGTATTTTTTGAACATGCGCTCACCCGTCTCTGTAAGAATCTCCTTCATTTGTTCGCTATCCAATCCGCACGCGCCCTTGAGCGCCAACACATCAGCGACGAAATCAAGCGTGAACGCTTCTTCCGTCAGCTTGTACCTCAGGTACTTGCGGAAGATTTCACTCTGCGAGTAACCCGTCTTCATCGCGATGCCCCGAACCACGCCCTTGTTCACGCTCCCTCGCTCCCCCGGGAAAAAGTTCTTCAACCGCTCGACAACCTCAACATTCTTATTAACGGTGCGCTTACGCTTCGCCCGTCCACCCGTCGCCTTTCTGAACACCTTGTAGCACGAGTACGCAAACGTGCTCGCCAGGAAGAAGAACCCGAGCGCGCCGAGGTTCCGAAGCCCTGGGTTCTCGGAAGCCGCGCGCACGCCCTCGCTCACGCGTCCCAAGACGGTCAACTCCTCAACCTCTTCCTCGATCACCTCCTCCTTGAGCTCATCGATGGTCAAAGATTCCTCTTCTTCGCCCTCCGCGAGCTCTTCCTCCTCGTATTCCTCATCCTCCTCCTCTCCCCCGACGACGACGTCGGCGTCCTCAGCCTTCTTTACCTCGTCCGCGGGCTCGTCCGCGCCCTTCTTCTTCGCCATCGTCACCGCGCGCGTCCCGCGCGTCGACGACGCCGACGACGCGAACGCACCCTTTCCAATCGCCGCCGTCATCGCGCCCCAACCCTTCGTCGTCACCGTCGCCCCGCATCGCGTCGTCCGTCGTCCGTCGTCGTCCGCAGATCCGAGACGACGATGATGATTACTTGGATGATGATGATGATAATGATTACGTCCCGGTCCGAGTCCCGCGACGACGCGAACGACCCCACCGCTCTTCCGTTTCGTCTCACCGATCGCGCCACCGCGTCGTCCCACCGTCATCACCCGCGTCGCCATCGCCGTCGTCGTCGCCATCGATCGTCGTCGGCGCGGTGTGTCGCCCGATGATCGTTCGAGGGTCCGCGCGGGAACGAACTGCGTCGGTGTGTTCGGCGTTCGGTTGCATTTTTCTTGGTTCACGACTCGTCGGTGGTAGTCACCGTCGGTGTCGCGCGGTGTGCACACAGCGTGAGATGTAGATTTAATGGCGTACTTGGTTCTGTATGACAAGGGTGAGAACTACTAGTTACCTAGTACCAGTCGGCTCTTAAAGACGTACTCGACTCGAGTAACTCGAGTACTTGAGTACCTAGGTTGGCATATACAACGTAAATTACGTTGGTTCGTTGTATATACAACGTGAAGTTGGGTCGACGTTGTATATACAACGTACATATTTAATATCACGAACGTCTATCTAAGTCGATAAGTGTCTATGATGTCACTATATAGCACTACAGTGCTTAATATATGTACTAATTACAAGACGGTAAACCCAAAGTCTCACCTCGATAACGATCTTCTCTGTGTTCGTTCCGTCTCTTTACCCTTGCCACTCAAAGCTTTTTTCCGCGTCGTCGTCGTCATTTATTCCGCTGCAAATGAATCGGCACGAATGTGCTTTAGAATGAAGTGCAAATGCTTCACGACGGACGAATGGACGGATGTTCGTTTAGAAGGACTTTCTTTTGCTTTTAAAGTCAGTCGTCGCTCACCAGTAGCGGTAATAGTCTTCAACAACCGTGCTCGTCGTCGCAAAAACTCCAACGCGC
>JACLAB010004568.1_pt1 | contig 13603 bp, 9 predicted proteins | sample 8027921 | NCBI WGS metagenome assembly JACLAB01 (sample SAMN15725117, study PRJNA655200) | protist metagenome | isolation source: fluorescence activated cell sorting (FACS) single amplified genomes of... | place: USA: West Boothbay Harbor, Gulf of Maine | collected 2000-07-19
ACCAAGCTCGAAGTGCGCAACTTTTTAGAAACCGTCCACGACATTCGCGTCGTCGACGTGCGCACGGCGAATTACGAGGGCAAGAAGAAGCGCGATCGCGGTGGGTTTCACCGCCGGGCGGATACGAAGAAGGTGTACGTGACGCTGCGCGAGCGGTGGTTCCCGCCGAGCGCGTTTGCGCTCAAGCCGCAGGGTGGCTCAGGCGATGAAAGCGACAGCACACCGTCGAGCGACGGTGCGTGAGCGACGACGAGAGAAACGCCTTCGTATATAGCTTCTAAACGACAGAGATTTGTGTAGTAGATAATGTGTAGCAGAACGTAGCAAACTGATTGATTCGCGTTGTCCCGGGGGAATGAGGACTCGGTCGTCCTCATTCCTTGCCGCGTCGGCGGCGCGCGCACGCACGATGGGATGCTTCGCGGGAACGAGCGTGGAATATTTTGACTACGACTTGTACGACGCGCTGACGACCACGCCCGGCGCGCTCGACGCGCTGGATGAGAAAAAACTTCGCGCATTGTCATGGTCCGCGGCCAAATTCGCCGCAGATGGCGCATACGCGCGCGGTGAATGCGCGCACGCCGCCATCATGTACACCGTGGCGTTACGCGCGTTACAGTTTGCGCCTTTCAAAGTGGCCAAGGGCGAACGACGGGTGCGGCGGATTGAATTGCGCGTGAAATTGGGTGACGCTTTCGCGGGCGCGAAATCGTGGCGCTCGAGCGCGGGCGCGTACGCCGCCGCCTTGCGCGACGCTGGGTTGATTGCGAAAAAACGCGTGTATATTAATCCCGACGACGTCGATGATTCGAGCACGCGCGAGTGGAACGATGGGCTGGAGACGGTGGAGACGTACGACGACGGAGGCGACGAGTCGAAAGCCGTCGTTCGCGAAGGCGCGAAGACGATGTCTTTGTATTTAGAGCAGTGCAACGCGCGCGAAAGCAAAGCGTCGATCAAGGGGATATTTACTCCAGATGTGTTGTTTAGGATTGGCGAAGGGTGTCATCGCGCTGGGCTGTACGGGCGCGCGATATTGATGTACGAAACGGCGTTGACGTTGCAGCCAGATGGACCGCTGGCGAAATCCACGGCGATGGTGTGGTTGGAATGCGGCGAGATGCACTTTGCGTTGCTCAATCCCGAAGCCGCCATAACGTACTTTACCAAGGTGCTCAAGTGTGCGCAAGATGCGGCGTTGAGTTCTGGAGATGTGTTGTGTGAAATTGCAAAATGTTACGACGCCATGAACCAACCCGTCGACGCTGAGCGCTGCATGGCTCGCGTACGCAACGACCCAAAGAGCGCGCCTGTGCGCTTGACGAACCTGATTCGGGTTGCATGGAATGAGTTTGAAAAGGATAAAAGCGCCACAAAGGCGTTGAAAATTCTAAAGGAAGTGAATGAGATCAAGCGCACGCCAGAGGGGTTGTACACCCTCGGACGCGTGTACGCGAATTTGAGCCAATTCGACGCCGCCGATGCGTGCTTCATGGAAGCGTGCGAGCTCGACCCGACGTCGCCGAAGATTTGGCTCGAGATTGGCACGTTATATCTCAAGGGGTTTAAACTCCTCGATATCGCCGTCAAGGCGTTTGGGCGCGCGAGAGAGCTCGCGACGGCGTTGAAATTAAAAGAAGGTGGCTGCTCAATCGGCCACGGGTACGGTACCGACGCCGAAGGCTTGACTAAACACACCGACGCTGAAGTAGTAAGTTTAGAAGATGATGCGCGCATGTTCAGCGGCGATACGCTCCAAAAACTCGGACGTCCCTCGCAAGCGTTGCGAGAATACGAAGCGTGCATCGATAGCGCGCGAATCCAAATTCGCAAGCTTCAAATTATAATTTGGGCCGTCGTGTTGCTGCAGCGCGCGTTTCGAGCGCACAGAGAACGTCAGGCGAAACGGGTATACGCTGGCGCGCAACGCGTGGTATTGGAGCCCGTCGTCATGCGCTCGGCGATGCATGAAGAGCAAGAGCGCTACGACGCGTTCCAACGTCGACCTCGACCGAAGAAGACGACGGAAGCGGCGAAAAAGTATGACATGATGCGCGTGCGAAAACAACACGTACCGGTTGAGCAAAAAGACGTCATGGAACTCATGAAAGACTTTAGTCTAGGAACGAGAAGCGGCGTAGTGCCGCCGCCAAAGACGACGACGACGACGGCGGCGAGTGAAAAATCGATAACTACGGCGCAGAACAAACCGTCACAGAGTAAAGTGAAGAGTTCGTTGCATGTATTTGAGGGCGCCAATAAAGCGTCCGCGACGATGGCGACGACGACGTCGTCAAAGACGAAGAGTCTGATGGGATTTGACAAGAAATCAAAAAAGGCCGCCACGGACAACCGAAAAAGTACTAGTATTCTATTTAGATGACAGAATTGACTGTACACTACACACATGTAAAAACACGAAAACCTATTCTAGCGCTGCTATTTCTACGGGCGCCTAATGCTCCTTCTTTAGTCGCACGACGAGGTGGAGAAATAAATCCACGTGCCGCAACGCGTCGTACGTCTTCATCAAATCAAACGTCAAATCCACGTCAATACCTTGCGATACCACCCTATCCACGCGCGCGACATCAAACCCGAACGTCGCCAACGCATCACCAACCGTCATCGCGCGCCCATCCTCCCATCGCGCGCGCACTGGCGCGCTCACGTACGTCGCGCTCCCGAAATCATCCTCGCCAACCGTCGTCGCGTACGCTCGCGTCGGCGCCACGCCGCGCTTCTTCCCCAATCTCAACTCCCCCGTAATCGTCTCCGCTCTCGTCATCGCGCTCGAATCTCCTTTCACCACGGCGTCGTACAACGAATCCATCGCATCCGTCGACATGGACATCACTTTCGACGCGCTCGCAAACGTCCCGTACGTCGACTCTTTCAACGCGTTGAAATAATAGTCTCGACATTCTCGCCACATCCACGCCCACGCATCGCCATCTCTCGCCACCACCGACGCCGCCGCCGAAGAAGACAACGACGATGATTTTCTACACGCCAGCGTCACCTCGAGCGCATCCATGGCGACCGACGACGTTCGATTAAAATCATCCGCGACGCCGACGGGCGCGCGAACATCCGCGGCTCCATCCCTCATGAACGCCTCCACGACGTCCCAGTCGTCATCCACGTCCAGCACGCGACGGAGACGCGTGCGATTTGCGTACAGTACCGCACCGAGCGGCGCCGAGCGCGGCGCGGCGATCACCGTCGTCGCAGCGCCGCGACGTACTTTTAAAAGCACCTGTGTGAAACGCGAAACACAAACATTCGTGAGTCTCCCGCGGCGACGAGCTGACGCGCATCGACGCGCATCGACGACGACGACGCGCATCGCTGCGTGTTTCACGCACCGCGTGCGCGAGCACGTCCACGCGCGCATCCATGACGCGCACGCGCGCGCGAATGAATGCGGACACGACGACAACCGTTACCACTGTTTCAATCAACCGCACTCACCGCCGCGCGCGCCGGGGCGTGCGGGCGCCGCATGGACGCGCTCCGTCGCACGTCACCGCCTATTCGCGCGTCCTCCGTCGTCGCCGCGCGCGAGAGAGACGCGCACGCGACGACGGTCGCGCTCGAACTCTTTGAGCGAATCGATGTGCGAATCGATTCAGATGGCGCTGAAACGCCGTCGACATCGACGTTCGACGTCGACGTCGACCGCGTGGCGTACGTCGGAGGCGCGGTGTGGGCGCTCGATTGGTGCGCCACGGTGGCGACGGACGACGGCGCGGGATTTCTTGCGGTGGATGCGCGCGCGGAGCCGCACCGCGCGCACGCCGTCGAGGCGCTGGGACGGTGTCGCGGCGATGGCGTCGTACAGATTTGGCGCTCGAGTGATGACGGATTAGAACTCGAGGGTGTTATTGTACATGATGGTGGGTGCGTGAGCGACGTGAAGTGGTCGCCGTGGCGTGAGATTGCGGGCGTGGAGCGCGTCGGGGAGGCGGATGTCGGCGCGCTCGCGGCGAGCCGAGGCGATGGAATCGTCGATGTATGGATCGTTCCGCGACGAGCGTCGACGGTGGCGAGTGGTGGGCGTGGCGTGCATGTGCTTCCGGTGAGATGTGCGTTTCGAGGAAAGATACCACGCGAGCTAGGGGCGGTGTTATGCTTGGATTGGAACGCGGCGGCGCCCGGTCGGTTGGCGGCGGGTACGACGGGCGGCGCCGTCGTCGTGTGGGATATTTCGACAATTGTATCCGCCGTCGATCGCAAAGGCGACATGGAGCCGGCGTATCCGACATTTGTGCATGATTTGGGGGGTGCCGGTCCCGTGCGCGCGATTGCGTGGCGACCGAGCGATGATGAAGAGAACGCGTATTGTCGTACGCTGAGCCAACATCAATGCGCGTGCGCGTCAGATTTCACGGCGCAACCCATCGTGATTGACGTGCGATACCAGTCGACGTGTTACGATCGCGCACGTGGGCAGAGTATCGTGCCTGCGCTAGCGTGGGTGTGCGCGCGAGATTACGTCGCGGGATTTGACGTCGGAGATCGTTCGGCGGCGACGGCGAACAGCGCGGCGGGCGAGACGCAAAAGTTGACGGCGGCGACGGCGAAATCGCCCGTGCATCAATTCTGTCATGAATGCCATGAATGCCAACAATCGGCTATAACGTACATCGATGTTCCAGGTCGCAGTGCGGTGTGGTGCTTGGATGTTCGGCGAACGTCGGGGTCAGCCATGGTGGCGTGCGCCACGGCGAACGGCGTCGTGTGCGTGAAACCTGCGCGGCATCTACCCTTGCGCGTGCGTAAACCAAAGGCGCATCCGTTCGAGGTTTGTGCGGGCTTGAAAGCGTACGACGTGGAGACGGACAAGGCGCTGGAGAGGAATCCGGTGGAGCCGCCAAAGTGCTTTGATTTCGTCACGAGCCGACGCAACGTCGTGCAGTCGGGCGACGAGTTATATCCCCGCGAAGGCTACGCAAAGCCTGGGTCGAGCGATGCGCCTACGACGGCGCAGCATTGCGTTCGATGGCGACGCGGTCCTTCGGATGCGGCGTGGTGGCTCGCGAGCGCGGGCGATGCGGGATTTCTACGCGTGCAACGCTTCAATAGAGCGTCGATGCAGGACGCGTTGGATGAACACGACGGGAGAAATTGGGCGCACAGTGCATAGTTGCATAGTACCATAGATGTAGAAAAGAAGCGAGACGCGATTGAAAATGTGTGCAACTACAACTAATCTAGATTTCTATCGCTATGCTGTGATCGCAAATGCATCAAACGATTCCAAACCGTTGACGCCGAGCGAAATACAATAATGCCCCATGATGAGCCGCCATTCTTCGAATTCATCAAACCATTCAATGCGTTCGATGCGCGCGCGCTCTCTAGGATCTAACTTTTCACTATAAATGGTATTCATATCGTAGGCTTCAGCGCGCGACCAGGCGTTCGTGGTGAAGCGCCGCGCCGCGCTCGCGACGTCGGGCGCGTCGTAAATTCCAGAAAACGCGCATCCGCGACTTTCTACGTTCCGAATCATAGTGCGCCCAAACGCGTCATCGGGCTCAATAGGGTCATACGACATAAACACACCCACTCGCACGCGCTCACCAAACCAACGCACGATGTCGTTCGATTTACCTGGAGGAAGATACGCGAGCACGCATTCAGCCAATACGAGTGTCGGCGCGCTCAAATCAATCCCCGACCGCACCAGCACCTTCTCCACGCGCTCGACATCACGCACATCGCACTCCACCAACGCATATGCGGTCCCAATCGTATACATTACACCAGAATCTTCCCGCGTCGAGCGCACGTTTGTCAAATCTTCATCCGCGCCGAGCGCCCGTTCGGCGTCTGGCGCCGCGCGCAACCGCGACATTTTCCCCTTCACCACCTCACCGTGATCGAGTTCCACCACCCGCACTCGTCCACGCATCAACGCATTTGCATACATCGCAATCGTATCAAATCCAGCACCAAGGTTAACGATGTTCACGGGAACATCCGCGGAATGTGTCGCCGACGCAAACGCGCGCACCGTCGCCCGCGTCGCCGAAGCGCGCGCCCAATACCCTCTGTGCACGAGCGGTGGGTGCCGCCGCCCGTGCGTCCCACCGCGCGTCGCCGTCACAAACATATGCGCGTACGCGTCATCCACGTACCCGAGCGCAGCGATATCCCTAGCCACACGAACGAATCGACAATAAATGCGTCAGTCAAGCGGTTGCTTCGCGTCGAGCTCACACGCGCGTCGCGTCGCCGCGCGCCAAGTCTGCGCCCGCCGCATCGCGCCGGTGCGCGCACGCGACGCACCTCTTCGCCTTGGCGGCGTCTCGAGCGGTGTCGATGACGCCGGCGTCGGCGAACGACGGCTCCATGCGCGGCGCGCTGTGGCGTCATTTCGCAGCGCGCGGCGTGTATCGCGCGCCCCGCGACGACGGCGGTGACGGCGACGGCGGCGGTGACGCGCGTGGACGACTGTTTAACCGTATGGCGTTCGCGAGCGCGTTCACGAGCGCGGGCCACGCGGGCCACGCGGTGCGCGGGCGCGAGGCGAGGCGGTCGAGTGACACGCGGGTCGCGTGGAAAGATGCGCACGCCTGGCGCGCGTCGCGCGCTCGCGCGCGTGGTGCGCACGCCTGGCGCGCGGCGATGAACCCTTTTGATGCGTTACGCGCCGCGCGCGCCGAGGGTAAAGAGAGCGTGAAGCCGCCGATGGCGCAACGCGCGCTGAGCAAGTTTCTGGAGCTGCCGACGGTGCCGATCGGGTCGTTCGTGTCCTCGCCGACGTCTATGCTTCATCGGATGGATCCGAGGATTAAACAAGCCTGGCTTGGGGCGTTACTTGTGTTACCTGCGGGCGGAGACGTGTCGGATAAGTTGATGACGTGCGCGGCGTTGACGGCGGCGAGCGCCGCCGCGTTGCCGAGACGCGTCTGGAGACCTCAATTAACGTCATTAATCACCGTGTGTGGGGTGTTTTTCGTGCTCGTTGCGATTGGGGCGGACTCTGTCGCGCCCGTGGTGAGCGCACGCGAGCCCCCGGCGTCGTTGGAAGGCTTGGATGGGTTGCCAGATTTACCGAGCGCGTATAGGTACGTGCTGTTTCACGTCGGACCGTTGCAGTTGACGCGAAAAGGGATTAATCTAGCCGTCACGTCGTCGACGTTGACGTTTACAGTGTTGCAAAGCGCACATTTAGCGTTGTGCGTGACGACGCCAGAGGCGATGGCGAGTGGATTGCGGTGGTATTTAGCGCCGCTACGCGCGCTTCGCGTACCGGTGGATGAAGTCATTTTTACGTTGTTGCTATCGTTGAGGTTTACATCCATCGTTTTCGAGGAAGTTCGCAACTTGAGTTTAGGATTAGCCGCGCGTGATGTCGATTGGCGCGCATTAGGATGGCGCGGGAGCGTGGATGTGGGAAGTCGCTTGCTCACGCGTTTGCTAGACGCGCTTTTCGCGAACGCCGCGGCGATTAGCGACGCGGTGACGTCTCGCGGATACGCCGACGCATCGTCCCATCGGTTCATGCTCGCGGGGCGCACGAAGCCGGGATTAGTGGAGAATACATTGGGAGTCGTAGTATTAGTCGCGTTCATTGGGCATTTCAACCAAGAGTTGTTCTTGTCTGGATTTAGCGCGTTGAACGCGAGCGCGTTAGGTGGCGGAGGATTGGACGTTAGACGTTAATTTTTGTTAATTATTATTCACAAATTGATGAACGACATATATAGAACGATACCGATACCGTTAACGTTGCTTAAATAAATACAGGTGATGCGCGACAGTAAAACAGCGTCGCCGCTTTAAAACTTGCGAGTGCCTTCGACCGGCGGCTCGTCGTCCGCGTCTTCGACAACTTCTTCGACAACTTGGGCGGTTTCCGCGATGGTAGGCTCCTCAACAATAGCCGCAGGCGTTTCCACGACCGCTTCGGGAACGACGACATCCGCCACGGGGGCTTCGACTGTCATCGTCGTCGCAGCAGTCTCGAGCTGTTGGCCGTCGAAGGGCTTGGAGAACACCATCGTCTTGCTGACCCAAGCGGTCGCCGTGGCTTCGTGCTTCAAACCAGCCTCTTCAAAGAGCTCAATCAAGTTCGTCACCGCGTAGTCTTTGTAGTAAGGCTCGTGGTTGAACGCCGGAAAGCGATCGAGGGCGAGCTCGAACGCGCCTTCCATGCCATTCTCCTTGCCGTCGCCAATTTGCACGCTATCCACAAAGAACAATTTACCGCCGGGCTTCAACACGCGCGCCATTTCCTTTGCCACAGTCTTGCGAACCGCACGCGGGAGTTCGTGGAACAAATACACGTTGGTGACCATATCAAACTCTTCGTCAGCCAAGGGCATGTCTTCGGCGTTCGCCTCGACGAGGCGCAAGCTACCGCCCTTGCCATTGAAGCGTGCGTTGTTCTTGCGCGTCGCCTCCAAGTAATGTGGGGACAATTCCAACGCCGTGGATTGCAATTCCGGGTGGTTATCGCGCACGAACGACAAGAATCGACCAGTGCCTGACGCCACGTCCAAGTGCTTCGTCGTACTCGCGTCACGGTTGCGCATGAAATCCGCGATGTACGGCAACGCGCGGCGGCGCATGGCGTCGGCGGATCCCAAAAACAACGTCTCCACTTGGAAGTCATACAACTGCGCGCTCTTCGCGCTCAACCATCCGTCGGTTTGGTAGTGAAAGTTTTGCAAGTAGTAATCCGGATAACGCTTCGGGTCCGCCATGTACGTCTCACGAAGTTCTTGTCCCTTCTTTTCCTTGCGGCGCTCGGTGACGACTTTCTGGTCGCGTTGGTGCGCGCGCGTCAACGCCGCCACAGCCAACGGATTCCACTGCGCCGCCGGCGCCGTGCTCGGGTCCATATCATACGGAAACTTGTACACGCCATTTTCAACGAACTCCAACTCGCGCTTGAATACATCGATAATAGCCCCCATGTGCTGTTCGAGAAACTCGCTCACTTCTTGCGCTTGCTCCTCGCTCATGTCTCCACCATCCATCGTCTTACGCACAATCGGCGCCGTCGCGCTCGAAGAACTCTCATTCGTGTTCAACACCACGCGCGCAACCGCGCTAGCAATCGCACCAACGTCTACATTACGCGCATCATTCGAGCGAGACGTCAACACGCCTTGCGACAAGAAGAATGCAAATCTCAACCCAATCGACGCCGTATACGACGCTCGCACCGCCGCCGTCTTCGCCTCCGTGGGCAACAACCCATCGACGCGCTCGCGTAAGTCATCAATCGCGCGCGACAGCGCGTTGGACCCGCTCGCGCGCTCGCTCGCGGGCGCAGACGTGTTCACCGCGGACGTCGTCACGATGCGCATCGACGTCGCACTCGCGCGCTTGGATGCGCGTCTGTGCGCGTCGATGCGCGCGATCGCGCGCGCGGGCGCGGGCGCGGCGGACGCAACGCGCATGGTCGGCGATACTGGCGCGGTCGCGACGGTCACGGGCGCGCGCGGCGACGAATGCGGCGACGAATGGCGCGAGTGATGGATGACGTCACGGGCGATACAGTAAACATCGTTACGGATTTCATTTAACAATGGAAGCCAAAGCGTCACAGAAGACTCACGCCTTCGCCTTGGCGGCGTCGCATCGCGCGCGCACGTCCGCCCTCCACTTCACCAGCGCGGGCGCGGGAATCCTCGCCGGCATCACCCGTCTCGGCTCGTCCCCACAGTGCGCGATGACGACGCCATCGGCGCATAACCGCGCCGCGTGCGCGTCCTCGGCGAACGTCACAAAGGCGAAATCCGCATCGCACGGCGCGAAGCATCGCGCGACTTTGCCCCCGCCCGTGGCCCGTTCGCACGCATCGATGACGTCCGCGGCGCTGGCGCTCGCGTCGGCGATGTCGTACACCACGCACGGGTTTGAGCGCGCGGCGTGCGCTTGCAGCGGGTCGTCCTCGATCGTCCACTGCGCTTGCCAGCCGTGGTGCATTTGGCGGTGCTCGGGCGTGCCTTGGACGTCGATGGCGTAGCCGGAGCCGGCGATGGCGAAGAATGGGGCGAACACCGGGGCGGTGTCGTCGAAGCACGCATCGTCGGGTGCCGTGTCGTTCGCGCGCGTCATCGCGATGGTCGTCGTCGTCGTCGGTGCGTCGAGCAATGAATCATCGTCACTGAATGAAGCCGTTTTCGTGGTAACGCCCAACACGTTGCGGTTTTTGTATACTGTTTGCTCATACACCATGGACCATGTGTGACGCCACCAATGTATCAATGTAGCCCCCATGAATGTGGTCGCATTCGTTCGCGTCGTCGTCGTCGTCGTCGTCGTCGTCGCGCGGCAGTCGTCGCCCCGTCACCGCGCGACGATGGCGTTCGCATCGACGTCACGCGCGCACCACCGCGGCGCACCACCGCGCGCGGTCGCACAAGGGCCGACGCACAAGGGGCGACACCATCAACGAGCCGCCGGTGCGGCGCGCGCGATTCGCGCGATTCGCGACGCATTCGACGCCGATGACGGCGATGCGGACGCCGCGCGGCGCGCGAGCGCGTCGACGGTGGCGTCGAGACGCGGTGCGGCGCCCGCGCGCGCGACGCGGCGCGAGACGTCGAGTGAGAGGGACGGGGAAGACGCGCGCGCGGGTGGGCGTCGGCGGTCGAGCGGACGCGCGAGCGGCGCGAGCGGCGGCGGTGTGCGCGATGCGCGGCGTGTGTCGTCGCGTCGTGGGGTGGAGTCGAATACGGCGTCGTCGGTGGCGCGAACTGGAGGGGCGGTGCGGCCACGGCGTGAGGCGAGCGCGGTGAATCGTGGGGATTTCGACGTGCTGCTCACGCGAGGGTTGATTCTGAACAAGTTGGTCGTCACGCGTACGAGTGGCGCGCGTTTAGGCGTTGCCACGCAGCTCTGGGTGGATACCGACGCGTGGGAAGTTGTGGCGTTAGATGTGCGACAGAATGCGTTCGTAGGGGTGGTGGATCACGTGCTTTTGGAGTCGTTAAGGCAGGTTGGGGATGTGATTTTGGTGCACGACGAAGGCGCGGTGGAGCGTCGGTGGAGCTCTTATGGGTATTCAACCGTCGTGGGTAAGGATGTGGTCACTGAAAGTGGACAATTTATCGGTCGCGTGCGGGACTTTGAGTTCGACCCGGAGGATGGCGCGATTGCGCGGTTGATTGTTGACGCGTGGGGCGTGCCCACGGTGCCCGAGGGCGTGGTGTCGACGTACGCCGTCGACGTGAGCGAGATTATTCAATGCGGGCAAGAGCGCGTCATCGTCGCCGAGGACGCCGAAAGCCGAGTCGAGCAGCTGAGTGTGAGCGTTTTGCAACGTCTGACGCTCACCGCACCGCCGTGGGAGGAGGAAGAAGCGTACGACGACGCGTACGCCGACGAGTACTATTACGACCGCGCGCCGTACGCCCGCGATGAATACGCCGCGTATTTCGATCGCCGACGCGAACGCACTGGCGCACCTCCGCCGATGCAAATGGAGGATGACCGGCGTCGTCGCCGTCAAAGACAAAACGCGCCGCCGAGCGACGAACGCCGACGGGGTATTCCTCTCGTGCGTTCGCCCGAGCCGTACGAACGTCGAGACATCGACGGCGGCTACGGCGAGCCGTCTCGTCGTTCCTTCTCCGACTGGGTCGTTCGGGAACAGCGTGAAAATATGTATGAAATGGCTGACGCGTACTACGACCAGCCCGTGCGTCGAGCGTCGGCGGCGCGTCAACCGCCGCGAGGCGCGTCCGACGCGTCCGACGCGCGAAACGCGCCTCCGCCTCGACGTCGAGCGCCTTCATCTTCGCCGCCACCGCCGCAGCAACAGCAACAGCCTCCGCCTGGTGCGGCGTTTGACGCCTCAGAAGACATGCTCTAGACGCCTGCGCGCGCGCTGCGAATGTACATTAGACTCTCGCGCCCGAGCGCGCGTCCACCGCGCGCGACGGCCCACCCCATGTTCGGACATACGGCACAGAGTACATACATTACCCACATTGACACCATATACATCATTTCATACCAACACAACACAATTACATATACCACTACATAAATTAAAACTGCATACTATACGGTACGTATGTCCGAACACGCACACGATAAAAGCGCGCGCGGATGACGTCACGACTGTCGACGTCACCCCATGCATAAAGCGATCGACGCGCGCTTTATCGCCCGCACACTCGCGCGCGCGCCGTCGTCCTCGCTCGAGAGCCGCGTGCGTTCAAGTACATTCATTTCTGTATCGTTTCACGCCGTCATGTTTGCCACGTCGACGTCCGTGTCGTCGCGCACGAGCGCATCGTCCGCGATGACGATGAAGATGGGTGCGAAGCCCGCGCGCGCGGGACGTCGGTCGACGACGCGCGTGGTTCGCGCGGACGCCGCGGATGCGACGGTGAGCGCGCCGACGAGTGGGACGCCCGTGCGCAAGACGTCGATGTTGGTGATCGGCGCCACGGGTACGCTCGGTAGACAAGTGGTGCGCCGAGCCCTGGATGAGGGCTACGACGTGCGTTGCTTGGTGCGACCGCGACAAAACCCGGCGGATTTCTTGCGGGATTGGGGCGCGACGACGGTGAGTGCGGATTTGACCAAGCCTGAGACGTTACCGCCGGCGTTTGTGGGCGTGCATACGGTGATTGATGCGTCGACGGCGAGACCGGAGGAGGACTCGTACGCGATTGACTGGGAGGCAAAGTGCGCGACGATTCAAACCGCGGCGGCGATGGGTATTGAGCGCTATGTGTTCTATTCTATTGATCAATGCGATAAACATCGTGAAGTTCCTTTGATGAATATGAAGTATGCGGTGGAGGAGTACTTGAAGGTGAGCGGGATGGATTACACCGTGTTGCGCTTGTGCGGCTTTATGCAGCCGCTCATCGCTGGGTACGCCGTTCCGGTTCTCGAGGAACAACCGCTTTGGGGGACGGATGACGACACGCGCACGGCGTATTTGGACACGCAAGACGTGGCGAAGATGACGTTGGCGGCTGTACGCAGAGATGAGGCGGCGAACAAGGTGATGACGCTCGCGGGTCCGAAGGCGTACAGCGTGAAGGATGTCGTCGCCTTGTGCGAAAAGCTCGGCGGCGCTGAAGCCAAGGTGACTAACGTCCCGGTTGGTTTGTTGAAGTTCACTCGTGGGTTGACGCGTTTCTTCCAGTGGTCATCCGCCGCGAGCGACCGATTGGCGTTTGCGGAAGTCTTGGCGAGCGGTATTAAGTTTGACGCTGACATGACGGAGACGTACAAGATTTTGGGGATGAACGTTGAAGACGTCACGACGCTCGAGCAATACTTAGAAGAATATTTCTCCAAGATTTTGAAGAAGTTGAAGGAAGTCGGCGGTCAATCTCGCCAAAATGACTTCTATCTCTAAGTCACGCGCGCTTTCGCTCGAAGAAAACACTTGTAATATTCGATTTCGATTCTTATCAACCGTACATTACATTTACAACGCCTTACGCGGCTACGTGGCTTTTCTACGCTCGTCGACATCGTCGTCGCTACTCTCGCCTTCGCTGTTGCTTTCTTGGATGTGCAACGCGTCGATTTTCGTTTCGATGGCTTCGATCACTGGCGCGTCTGGCGCGCTCGCCTCGCTGGAGACGATGCGCTCCTCGGGCAC
>JACLAB010006193.1_pt1 | contig 13594 bp, 9 predicted proteins | sample 8027921 | NCBI WGS metagenome assembly JACLAB01 (sample SAMN15725117, study PRJNA655200) | protist metagenome | isolation source: fluorescence activated cell sorting (FACS) single amplified genomes of... | place: USA: West Boothbay Harbor, Gulf of Maine | collected 2000-07-19
TTTGCTCGTCTGATGCTGGGTCTTCCTCGCCGCACGCTTGCTCCACTTCACTCTCGAGAGCAGGCATGTGGGAGGTGACTCCAAATTCTCTCACTTTTTCCTCTTCCCGACAAAATTCTTGTGCTTCTTTTACACTCCAGACCGGCTCGAGATCTGAGAGCTAAGAGCGTGAACCTGCATTCTCAAGGTGCACGAAAGGACGGCGAATACTGCTGAGATGGTAGCGACAGCCTGTCCAAAAGCGGTGCCTGTGTTGAAATGGAGTGTCGTTAGAGGCTACACGAGTGTGTCGTCGCCAAGGCTAATAAGCTCGAAGCAAGTCTTAGTCCCTCCGCGACTACGTCACGTTTACCATCAAAATGCTTCAGCGCGTTCGACGACGTCCTCCGGCCAACCCTCCCTGGACATGACTGGACGAGCACAAGAGGCAGCAGAACTAATTCGAGAGATTGTCGACATCGCTGTAGCCACGGGACCGAGCGGCTTATCCCGCACTTTCTACGCGGCACAAGCTTTCTCCGCACTTGGGACTCGTCTGCTGCAAGACCCCGCGAACCCCCCAAAACCGGAAGAACTGTTGCGCCAACTCTTTGAGGCCTTGGGTTCGACATACATCAAGCTCGGGCAGTTCATCGCGAGTTCTCCAACCTTGTTCCCAGATGAATATGTTCGCGAGTTTCAAAAGTGTTTCGATAGAACCCCGGCTGTGCCGTTCACCACCATTCGTGAGATCATAGCAGACGAGCTTGGGAAGCCAGTGGAAGATATTTTTGAGAAAGTTGATCCTGTCCCACTAGCGTCAGCTTCTGTGGCACAGGTCCACGCTGCGGTGTTGAAAGGGAGCAAGAAAAACGTTGTCATCAAAGTTTTGAAGCCTGGTGTCACAGAAACTCTCAACGCAGATTTGTCATTCATCTATGTGGCATCGCGAGTCTTAACTTTCCTCAATCCAGAGCTCTCGCGACTTTCGATGGTTGATATTGTCGGAGACATACGCGCCTCAATTATTCAGGAAGTGGATTTCACTAAGGAAGCTCAAAATATTCTTGCGTTTCAGAACTACTTAGATAAGGCTGAAATCTCCGGCGCTATCGCCCCTTATGTTTATCTAGGCGAATCCTCAACGAAGGTATTGACTCTTGAACGGCTTTATGGAAGTCCTCTCACAGACCTGAACGCGATACGCAACATCACGGGAATCGACGCTGCAGGTGCAGATGCGGACGACAACGCCGAACAAATTCTCATCACGGCGTTGAATACGTGGTTTGGCTCGGTTCTTGCTTGTGAGTCGTTTCACGCTGATGTGCATGCTGGAAACCTCTTGGTCACTAGAGAGGGGCGCGTCGCATTCATTGACTTTGGTATTGTTGGCCGCATCTCGCCTGCGGTTTGGGGTGCCGTGCAGATTTTCTTTCAAGCAACTGCCTCTCGAGACTATACACTCATGGCAAAATCCCTCGTGCAGATGGGGGCTGCAGAAACCAACGTCAACATTGTTGAATTCGCTGACGATTTGCAACGTATATATGAGTCTTTGGATCGATTAGATCCAGATATTGTCGTTTCAGAAACTGGTGATGGAAATGGCATCGCTGCCACGTTGGCTGTGGATCAACAAGTGGTTAGTCAACTGTTAGTAGACGTCGTACAGGTCGGGGAAAAAAATGGAGTCAAGTTCCCTCGAGAATTCGGGTTGCTCCTCAAGCAGATTCTTTATTTTGATAGGTATGTCAGATTACTTGCGCCAGAGATCGAGGTCGTGTCAGACGAGCGCGTAGCATTTATGGACTCTGCAGCGCTACAGTCTAAGGACCGGACAATGACGTAGATAAAAATTTCGTTCGAGCTCATATCTTTTAATCACAAGTCAGAGGCTGAAGCTGCACCTGTTTGAAGCATTCTAACTGCTGATCTTCTTCCTTCGACGTCTCCCAAGCCAAGCATGCTTGAGATCTCCTCAATGCGTGACTCTTCGTCGAGTAACGCGTCGACAGTTATTCGAATCCTGCCTTCACCGGAATCGTTTGCTGTCTCTCCTGTCCCGTGTCCGATCTCCTTACTGATACGCAAATGTCTGTCTCCATATGCTGCGACCTGCGGTAGATGCGTGACACAAAGTACCTGTTGATTTCCTTTGTCGGCTAGCATTCGGAGGGAAGCCCCGATTTTATCCCCGATTCGAGCACCAACTCCACTGTCTAGCTCATCAAAGACAGAGATTCTGGAAGACTCAATTGCATCTGTTTCCACAAACGAATCGTGTGTCTGTATCAGTGAGGATAAACCCGCCTCTGCAGCAACACCACGGAGCGCTCCCTGCAGAGAGCGAGCAAATCCTGGCGTTTCTTTCATTTCTTCGCTCTTCTCCCCACGCATTGCGTCTCTCTGAATTGCAGGCGAGAGTTTCATCGCGAGTAACAGCCGAGCGGTCTCTCCACCTGAGGCTACTGAGCTCATGGAACGTAGGGACTCATTCGGTCCTGCCGCAAGGAGGAATGTCACCCGATCGAGTCCACCGGGTCGCACCCGAAATCGCGAGGATCCTTCTTCGCCAACATCCATGGCGGATTCATCGACATAAATGCTAAGAGGCGGTGGCGATGCTGGGTTCACTTCACCACTGGAGATGTTTTCCCAGCTCAAGGAGACATCAAAGCGGCAACCCTCCATTGCAAGAGAGGAAAGTGCAGTGGTGACGTCGCGTCGAAGAGCAACAGCTGCCTTCCTGCGAGATTTTGCGAGTATCAGTCCAGCCTCGATCAGTTCTGTTTCAGTAGCAGCTGCCAAAGTGGAAAGCGTTTCGCGTCTTTCTTTAAAGTTTTCCGCAGCATCTAGTCTTGCTTTTGCGACCTGCACAATTGATAATCATCAGGGTGGAAGATAGAGCTTGTGTCAGTTTTCGCAAAAGAAAAGAAGACGGGAGACGGGAGACAAAGGGTAAAATCCGAATCCGATGGGTTGCGAGATCACTCACCTCAGCAGCATCACAAGCCTCGTCAATATTCCGGACACCAATGCTTCGGCACAGCCGATCTAGCTGCCGGAGTCGGCCAACGCACTCTTCTTGGTGGTAGGGGTCAGCACGCAGTAGGGTAAGATAATTAGCGACCCGCCGCTCTGCTTCAGATATGAGAACTTCAGCTTCTCGACACATCAAAAGTGCATCTCTCAGCCCCGCCAATGCAGCATCAGTTTCATCAGAACTATCTTCCGAATTTGGTTGCAAACTTGAATCTTCATCTGCTTCACTGGAATACGTTCCACCTTCTGCGCTCACGCCTGGTGCTGATCGCTGTGCATTACTGAGCAGGCCCTTGATCTGTATCGATGCGTTGCTGATACCACTACGAACGCTGCCTTGAGTATCAACGACATTTCCGCCCCCGTCACCACTGAGCGTACTCATCACGCTGCTACATGCGTCAACAGTCATTCGGGCTCCTTCCAGGCGACGCAACTCACTTTTTAGCGCAACGTCCTCGCCTCTGACAGGTTCTACTGCTTGTACTGTATCTATCAAATTACTGAGTTCTTGTCGCTCATCTGGCGAGATCTCTTCCAATAAAGCAAGTTCAGAGCGGTGCAAGAGGAGCGCCTCGGCGAGTTCGTCAAAGCGCATCCGAAGTTGGCGTGTCCCAGCCCAATCATCTAAAAGCTGCTTTTGAGCCTCCTCGTCGGCGATGGAAGCTGCCGTACCCTGACCATTGAAGTCAACCAAAACTTTTCCCAGCTCTCTCAGACATTTGACTGGTACAATCGTGCCATTCACACGGCAGACGCTGCGAATGCGTCTCTGCGTCTGATGATGAGCTTCTTGGTTCAACTCTGCGAATGGCTCCTCTACATCAGATCCTGGACGGTGATCGTCGATGTAGACGAGGCGACGTTCCACAGTCAATTCTGCCGTAGACTGAGATGATGAAAGTCTAACCAATTCGGGTACATCGTGTTTTCGAAGGATAGACCCTACTTCGGTATGTGTATCAGCGCCAACGCAAAACCATCCCTGCAACTCTGCACAGTCAGCTCCGCTTCGAATCCCCTCTTCCCGAGCAGGCGCACCACACAGTTGAGCGATGGCTTCAAGAAGCACGGACTTACCACTCCCAGACTGCCCAGTGATGATGTTGAGGTGAGGATGAAAACTTACGTGCTGATCATCGACGAGTGCAAAGTCGCGTACGTACAGGTCGCGAAGATGTGTGGTGCTCGAAGTGTCCTGGGCACGAGAAACAGTGGAGCATCTTGCAGCCCGCCTGCTGTGGGAAAGAAAAGGACGAGGTAGAACTCTCCCCGACGAACTGACAAACGTGCGAGAAGAGTACGCGCTCGTCATATGCGAACAGGCTGCCCTTGTGTTACTCAGCAGCGCACAAACAGATCCTTTCCCGTGCCGTCTGCTGTGCTCTGCACGCGACAAGAGACCTTCACGGCATAGCATAGTGCATATCTTTAGATCGCACTCTCACATCTCATCAGAATCACGCTTCACGCACGCGAAAAAAGCGCGCGCAAAAAAAAAGACGATAAACAGAATTTACTCACTGAAAATACGTGTGGTTACACTACCACTGTAGGCTATCTGAGGCCCATAAGTAATAAGAATTTACATAGGTAGGTACCATATGCATGGTAGCATATATATGCTTAAATAATGTTATATCGAAATCTAAAGTGGGCCAAACTTTGGAGCAGGTAACACCCCAAAAAGGCGCGCATCGTCCGCGCCTTCATCACACTCCAGCCCCCGCCATCGTTAGGCTGCAACACATTCAGTCCAACCAGGGGGGGGAATGATGGAAGGATCCACGCTTAAGAAAGCGAATGCTTTTGCTTCGAGTCCGCTGTCAAAGCGCTCCGGATACCTAAACACTCCCTCGGCGGACTCCAAGTCGGATTTCGCGTACTCTGGGGGCGCTCTCGAACGTTTCGTGTTCATCACGCCGGCCTTCATCTCTATCTTTATGATCACATTCGTGACCTTTTGGGGTGCTCGCGTGTCGCCTGCTCTGACAGTTGTATTCATCTGCTGCTATGTTTCTTATGGTTGGGTCAAGGGAATCCACTCAGCTCTGTTCTCGCTTTTCGTGGGTATCCCGAGGTGTCATGCCTATCGAGATGCTAACTGGCGTGAACTCGCAAAAAACCCAGAGCAGCAGAGTCCCATTATTGAACGCACATTCGGTCCACAAGGCCCTGTGTTTAAAGCTGGTCGCCCCCCTTTGCCCATTCAGTCCTCCGCAGGTGGCACTGAATACCACAGTTTAAGAGACAAGTTTGAGTCCCTCGTTCACGTGTGCGTCATCCCGACGTATAAAGAACCTTTAGGGACTCTGAGAAAGACTGTAGGAACTCTCCACGCACAGTCATGTGCGAAGGAGAAACTCATCGTATGTCTCGCCACGGAAAGCCGTGATACAGAGGCCCCAGAGAAGGTGAAGGCTCTGTTATCAGAATTCGGCGATGGCCTTCTTGGGCTCTTTTACACGACACACGTTCTCGCCGAAGGTGAAGCCGTTGGAAAGTCGTCCAACACAGCTTGGGCTGTTCGCTGCGTCAAGCACACTTTGGTTGACACTTGGGGCTTCGTCCCCGAAGATGTCCTCCTCACCATTTGTGACGCAGACACGTACTTCGATGTACAATTCATGGATTGTCTCGCTTTTCACCATGCTCAAGATCCGCTGCCTTATAACACAACTTACCAAGCTGTGGAATGTTTCTTTCCCAACATTTGGGCCGTCCCTATCATTGTCCGCATCAAGGCCTTAATCGACTCTGTCGGGTTTCTTGGTCAACTCGCGAGTCCATTCAGTCATCCGTTCCCTTTCGCCATCTACAGTCAATCATTGAGGACGGCGATTGACTGTGGATACTGGGATGTTGACATAATTCCCGAGGACTGGCATCACTTTCTGAAGTGCTGGTTCCGCCGCGATGGGAACTTCCGCGTCGTTCCTGTCTTTTTATTCATGGGCAACGACGCAATTGAGGATGAGACCTGGTGGGCTGCGAACAAAGCGAGATACACGCAAGCGAAGCGACACGCATGGGGAGCCATTGACCTCGCATACATCGTTTGCCAGTATGCTGCCCGCATGGATCGCGTGCCTTTCCGCAAGGTGTACAAGCTATTTACGCACGCCTCTGAACACCACATCAGTTGGACCCTTTACTGGGTCACAGTCATGCTTGGATCTCTCGTGAGCACCTGGATCAACCCTGTACTTGAAACATATCCATTCGGCATTGGTCTTCGAAAGCTCGCCATGCTTTGCTTCTTACCCATGATGTTTGCTACGACGATGTTCATGATCGGAGACTTCTACATTAGAATGTTCCTTCTGCACGATCGTCGACATTTTGAGGCCAACGCGGCACCCATGTGGTGGCAGGTGCTTTCTCAGATTCAATGGTTGCTCATGCCTGTAGCTGATCTTTTCTTTGGATCCATGGCAGGACTCGATGCCCAGCTTCACATGGCGATACAACCCACTATGAAGTATGAGGTTTCAACAAAGGTGTCAAAGGACGGGAAGGTCGGGGGCTTGGTGCCCGAGAGCACAGAAAGTGGAGCGAGTGATTACCAGTCTGCTGAACCGTAGAAGTTGGGCCTCGTTGCACCACTATTCGTAGTGTTAGTATCTTCGTATATAAAGCCTATAGTTCCGTAAGTGTTGTCTTTAGATGCAGCCCTTGCATGTTCCTTCTTAGATTCTTAGACTTCCTCTCCTCCCCCTCCCAGACGCGAGGGCCATGACTCGTCGACTTTCCTGCTCCTCTGCTCTCCGCGTGGACGCCTAAAATACAATTCAAAATACAAGTGGTACCTTCTTATGTGTAAAAGTACTCTTTCACTCTTTTGACTAACCTGTAATGTTGGAGAGCTGCTGTGTTGTGGCAAGTTTACGAGCTTCCCATGCTGTCAACCTTGCAACATCAGTAGGATGAAGCGTGAGAAATCCGAACCCAGAGTTGTCAGGCACAGACAGAGCTTGCACGGCAGCACGAACTCCACCTCCTCTGACATACATATGAAGTGCAGCTGCTACTCCCAAAGCCGTCGTCCAATCGCTTGGCGCGCACAATATAAGCATTTGATCTCGCTGCGAGCGATCGTGTTGATTATGGTAGCCACCATTCATTTGATCGTCATTTCGTGTTTCCAGCTCACAAATTCTTGCGAATAGATGTTCCACTTCCTGCAGTGCCTGTGTAAATAAAGAATTTGCTCCGAGACTGAAGTCAGAAATAGACGGAAGGGAGATGCGCTGCATGGTCACTCCTATGGCGGCAAGGCGTTTGGTGAAATTGATGATGGTATCAGACTCGTATTCATCGATGTGCAAAAACTCGTCTGATGCACAAGGTGTCGACATGTCATCATCCACAGACTGTTCTCGGGAGCAGACCATAAATGTGAAAGTTTGTAGTTCCTGCACTGACATCCCAACCACAGAGTCAAGGTTTCCTATGTGCACGCCATTCAGTCGAGAAGCTGATCGGAAAGCTCTGAAAATCTTTCCAGGCGCAAGCCTCGAAATATCTGCCGCAGAATGGGGTGGATGCATCATACTATTTTCTTCCACGCGATTCGCTGTCGTTGGGAGGTAGCATGATAGGGATGTGCGCCGAGATTCATTACTTTCCACGGGCCATTTTGTTTCTAGTGGAGCAGAAACTCCTGCACGTGTGGACCATGGGCTATCACTTCCAAGCAAACGGATCGAGGCAAACTCATCTGAGGGAGACACGAAATCAGGGTCAAGTGTCATCCTGAGAGAAGCAAACTTTGTTCTCACCTTGGCTAAATTTGGCCGCAGGCTCGGGTCACGCACCAATAACCACATGATAAAGTGCTTAATCGACGGCATTGAATCCAATTCCTTCACTGACTGAGGTGGTAGCAAGTCAGAATTTGGCGTGACTGTGCGCAGAAAAAAGCGTATCCAATCAGGATCATACAGTAAGAAAGAGTTGGTGATAATTTCATATAGCAGACAGCCAAGAGCCCAGATATCTGCAGGATGTCCGCACTTCTTTGATTTTCGCCTGTCATAACTATTCGCATCCATTTTCGACGATGTGCTCACTGTGAGCATTTCAGGTGCTTTGATATACTCAGTGCCTCTGTTTCGCAAAGTACCCTCAGTCTCTGACGGACCAAATGAACGGCTCTCACCAAAGTCTGTGATAACGATACGAAATGCAGACAAAGTTGAACGTTCTGGTGGATTCCAGAAATCGCTCACCGAGCAACCCTGCGTTGGCTCAAGTAAGAAGTTGTCAGCCTTAATATCGTAGTGAACCACTCCAAACCTTTCTAATGCTGCGACAGCCTCAAGGCACTGCGCATAAATAGCAGAATACAGCAGTAAGTGTCGGGAAGTACAGAGAATTTCTCCTGGCAGGTCGCACACATGCCCATGATTGGTTCTCCATTGTTTAAGTGAAGTCGGGTAATGCTGCATCACAATAAAGAAGCTTCCTTTGGACACACCATAATCAAGCAGTTTCACAACAAATGGTTCACGTTCCATTGCTTCGAGTAAGGCGATTTCAGAATAAACGGCAGTCGCAGCAAAAGTTTCGCGCACATTTTGAGCTGTGTCGATCACTTTCACAGCAACTTCCATCGATCTAAGTGTCCCTAGTTCGTAAGGAAGATCGCATCTATAAACCTCGGCAAAGGCACCTTTTGCAACAAATCTTTTCGTGGCATATCGTTCCGGGCTGAAGAACGCGTCTGATGACAAGCGAAGCAACCTTTCGACATCGTTACCAAGCACTCCAACTCTAGAAACAAGAGCAGAGACTACAGACGCGTTACCAGCGTGATTTAAATGGGCTTGAAGAAGAAGATGAACGCCGTGCACGAGCTTTTCAAAGTGCAGCTGTGTAAGGTAACGTTTTTTAGACGTCTGAGCTTCTTCATCAGCGTATCTTGAAGAGATATATTTCCTGTCGACTTCACTATGTTCAGCAGGCTTAACGTGAACGAGTAAAAGCAGGAGGAGTTCAATCATGGCCGCATGCACACTCGCGTCCTGATACAACTTTCGACAACCTCGTCTCAAGAAATACAACTTTTCTGCAACGCGCCGTGACGACACGGTCGCAGGGTCCTCAACTTCACCAGGATCTATATGTGCACCTGATGAGGGTGCTGAAGTTCCTTTCGTGATGTATATCGAGCTCTTATCCTTGTGCGTCAGTTTGGACACGGCAAGATGTTGAAGGAAGTCTCCTCTTGCTGCAGATGTTTTACCACTGCCATGAAACACGGTATTTTTCTTGTAAGGTGAGCCTCCCGAGTTTTCTAACTCCTCTTGTAGAATAACATCTTCCATTAGATCACCAATATGAGGGGCAGAATGTTCCAGTTGACCGTCTGTTTCAAAGCTGATGGCATCGGGTGATTTGCCAAGTTCAGCAGCGGAAAGCTGTACACCACCGCGACCCGAGCTCATGGTGCTTCTGAACATGGGCGTTGGAATCGCGAGCCCGTCGTTGGAAGTTAGAGGCTGAGAAGGCGTCGTGTACTCATTCAAAACTTGCTCTGCTGAAAGTTTCAAGGTTTCATTCCCTTCACGTTTCAAGGTAGCGTCAATTATGTTTTCCTTTTCTGGAGCAGAATATTTTAAGGCACTCAGAGATTCCTCATATTCAAGAGACAGCTCTCTCAAAATAAAGTCAGCCACACGAAGTCGAGTCAAGCTGCTTGAAAAGGAAGAATTCCAGTGAGTGAGATGATTAGCAGCGAACACATCGCAACATGGATTTGCTCGTCCTGAAGATAGCCCACTGTCGTCGTTGGCTCTCAATAATAATGAACTTAGGGAAGTAAGGTGATTCACGACAAGCCCTGCCCAGTTAGATGGAAGATGTCCATCTGGGCCATAATCACAGAGGTAAAGACGCATGAAATTCATAAAATGTGCGTGAATCATATCGTCAACAGTTCCTCGGTTTTGCTGCGAGTCTGGCTGCATGGAAGAGACAGTCGTCAGTTGACGCGCTAGAACCGTATTGGCTTGTTGCTGAGCAACCTCTGTTCGAGTGGTAACAACAATAGCACTTGGATGAGTTGCATGGCGAGATTTTCGGTTATGCGCGAGGATACCCGATATATCTGCTGCTACATTACTTTCACCCACGTTCTCTGCCAGAGTAGACAGTGTGAGAGGTGTTGAGATTCGATCTGATTCTCCTGAGAGCTCACCCACATGTCCCAGTGTTAACACTTCAGGTGCCCGATGCCTAACGTCGTGGATGTCACCTCTACTCAAACCCGATGCAGCCCCGCGTCGAGAACTGCGCGTCTTGTTGGACAACGTGTGAACATGCTTTCGCCAAACTTTATTAACGTGTAGCCCGCGCCAGTTTGGCAAGTCGACAAACTCGGTTTCACCACCAGGCGGCGAATCGTAGTCCGCCGTGGTCATTTGAATTACTCGGGCATCTTGAAGAATAAAGGCCGTCTAAGCTGGCATGCACGCGGTTTTTATGGCATGTCCTATCAAACTCAGCACTTATGCAGTAGTGCGAACCTTCCAGTGGTGCGAACCTTCCCAGCTTCCAGAACCACGACCCGTCGAAGAAGATAGAGGGATTGCGTGCGTGTGTGCTGGCGCCTTTATTTTGTTCCCAAAAAAAAGAAGGAAGCAAATAAATAAAATGGCTGGCTGGTGGCCGGCTGGCTGCTGGCGCGCCGCGCGCGGCGGCCGGCGGTCATATCATGCACAATTTTCGTGAAAAATCCCCTGCTGGCTGGAACGATGGCTGGCTGGCTGGGGATCAAATTTTTATTTATTTTTTGACAGCAAGTAAGCAATCGCAAGCAAGCAAGGATATGCAAGCATATGAAAGCAATAATAATCATAATAATAATAATAATAATACTTGGAAAGTAATTAAAATAAGTAGCAGAAAACGAACGAACGAAGAAAGTCTCACAGAAGGCGACATCGAACGCACTCCCGATCAACCCAACACCTACGATTCCGAACGGACCTAAGGTAGACACCATGAAGGTACGACATCAGCTATGTTGAGGCGCGCCGTCCTGTTGTTTTCAATGTCACGGATGCCACAGTCGTCCAGTTTAAACCTTGCCCGTGTCGCTAAATCCTCGTGTCCCAAACCTTTTTCTGCAGGCGCCGTCAGAGGTCCAAGCAAAGAGCGTCGGCGAGGTCGTGCTCTCTTGGAACACAGAGCTCGAGAGTCGCACGGTACGTTTCGCAAGACCGAGTCGGTTTAAATTGTTTGGTTTGTGGAGCTCTCTTTCCCTTGCATCACATGTCGCTATCAGACTAACCCCTCGGTGATGCTTGTCCCCGCTTCGCAGAACTTTTTCAAGTCCAAGGCGAAGAGTCTTGCAGAGTGGGATCGCCACATCTTGAAAAACAGGCACCAGCTCATGGCCTTGCAGGTGAGGAGCCCGCAAATATGAAACATTCTCCTAGACTCGTTCCAACATCACTTCATCTCTCTTGTCTATTGAGTGGTGGGGCGAAGTCCTCGCTCGATTACCTTCACCTATACTTACTAAGTTTGATTCGTGCTCTATTCCAGGTTGACCTCGGGAAAGCTTCAACCTCCCAAGACAGGCTGGAGCGTCAGCTTGATATCCTTCAAGTTCACCAAAAACAAATCAGTGATGCGCTGAACGTCATGGAAGCTGAAGCTGAGCATCTGTCCAGGTGAGTTCTATGTGTGAACGTCACTCTATGTTCTCAGGCGAAACTGACCTTCCACGTTCCTCCTCTTGTCCTTCGTAGGTCTCCCCAGCACAGCGCCGCAGTTGGGAGTCAAACGTCCAGCAGCCAGGAGACTCTTTACAGCCTTGCAGAGTCTATAAGCGCGCATCTGAGTAGCCTGGGTGATGCTCTTCACGGAATCGTGCCTTCAAATACAGACGGTGAAGAGGTACGCATCATCGACAACTTCTTACGTGTTGAATACATGTAGGTAACTACGAGCTGACTCCGCAAGTTTCTACCGCCGGTTTCCCTTCAACTTCTTCGCAGGAACTCAACCGCGCGGCGGAAACCTCAGCACTGAACAATACGTTCCCCAGCGAAGTGCTCAAGGCACACCTTCAAACCTTACACTCCATAGAGCAAAAGATATCCCATGCCTCTGCTGCTTTGCGTTGAAAAAAACTAAGCCGACTAGCCCCAGAACCATAATACAACTCACATACATGTACGTACGCACGCTTTGTACAACAACACTTTTTCCGTCCCCTCGTCATCTTGAACTAATGATTCTAAACCACCACTTCTCACGCACTTTTTGTTGTCGACAGTGCAGTGGGGGCGGCGCAAGACTTCAGGCGGCGGCAGGGATGGAGGCAGCAGAGCTTGCAGGCCACGTTTCCGCAGGTGTCATTGCGGGTACTGCAGTCGAAGCGACGTTGTATCCCATAGACACGATAAAGACACGTCTGCAAGCTGCGCGCGGGGGAGCATCGGTGAACTGGAGAAACTTGTACAAAGGGATCGGCGGGAACCTCGCTGGTGTTGTCCCTGCCTGCGCAGTATTCTTCGCTGTATACGAGCCAGCGAAGCGTATGTTGCTTCCCCTCGATGACGATAAGCTGATGCACTCCGACCGCACGATCACTGCGCATCTCACGGCCGCCGCATCCGCAGGACTCGCAGCCTCCATCGTGCGAGTGCCGACCGAGGTTGTCAAGTCTCGCATGCAGACGGGTCAGTTCACAAGTGCACGAGGCGCAGTCTGGCACATTGCCTCTCGGGAGGGCATCGCTGGAGGGCTCTTCGCTGGATTCGGCTCATTTCTTTTACGCGATTTACCATTCGACGCGATCGAGTTCGCATCTTACGAACAGATGAAGATCACTTGGTCGTCTGTTAGTGGAAGCTCTGGAAACGAGATCAAGCCGCATGAATCGGCTGTCATCGGAGCCGTTGCGGGAATGCTGACAGGCGCAGTGACAACGCCTCTGGACGTTGTTAAAACAAGACTGATGACGCAAGGAGGGATGAAAGGCGAGACGCGTTACTATAAAGGCGTGATGGACTGCGTAACACGTACGGTGGCCGAAGAGGGGTGGATCGCTCTGCTCAAGGGCATCAGCCCGAGAGTGACGTTTATTGGGCTTGGGGGTGGTGTGTTCTTCTTCGTGTTGGAAGGCGCGAAGAAGGCGCTAGGGGTCGACAAACGTTCGACAGCTTCCAATATGAACTTCAGAAGCGGAGGAAGTGACGACTTGAAACCGTGAAGGTCGAGTGCACAATAGATGTGCTGATAGTTCTATCATATTAGTAGACTACGTACTACATACTTCGGACGGAAGAAAAAAAGGCATCTTTATTTCTTTTATTTGTTTCCTTCTTCTTCGTTCGTTCGCACGCCGCCGAGGTATCGAACTTTTCGGCGAAAATCGCACGCGGCAAACTCGAATCCATGGTAGCTCAAAACTCGATCGATAAAAAAGAAACGAGAGCGAAAAAAAGCGAATTCAAACCGCCAAATTAACGCACGAATTGCCGAGACCTCGGGATCATGAGGAATTCCTCATAAGTATTTGTTGAAAATGCAATGTACCTGTTCGAAACAGCGT
>JACLAB010006383.1_pt1 | contig 13581 bp, 8 predicted proteins | sample 8027921 | NCBI WGS metagenome assembly JACLAB01 (sample SAMN15725117, study PRJNA655200) | protist metagenome | isolation source: fluorescence activated cell sorting (FACS) single amplified genomes of... | place: USA: West Boothbay Harbor, Gulf of Maine | collected 2000-07-19
AGTGAACAGAAGAGAGAGTTTAGACTTTGACAGCGAAGAAAAGATGATTCAGGAGGTACAGGAGGAAGAAAAAAAATTGGAAAAGAAGAACGCGAGGGAACAAAAAGGAGCTCACACTGATGCGACGCGCCTCGCATATAAACTCACCAACTCGATGGTTCTCAGCGACGAACCAGTTTTCAAAAACGATGAAGCTACGATGGTGACGCCGTTAAAAACGTTTCGCGGTTCGTTAATTCTCACTGAAGATTGCATATCGTTTACAGGAAAAGATACCGAAACCGGTATCGAACACTCATGGATTCAGAAACTCGATGAACTTCATCAGGTACAATCGAGGCGATATTTGTTACAGAGAAGCGCTCTGGAGTTTTTCTTTTTATCTCGAGAGACGTACTTTATCGATTTCGGGTCCTCCGAAGAAAGGAAGAACATCTACAAATGTTTGATTCGAATGAAACCGAAAAACTTCGTTCCTCTCTACCTCGAAGCTTCAAACCCGGAGGTTTTGATGCGGAAGAGCGACATCACTTCGCGATGGATTCGACGCGAACTATCAAATTTTGATTATATCTTAGCTTTGAATACGCTTGCTGGGCGCAGTTATCTAGATATCACTCAGTATCCTGTCTTTCCTCACGTCATCGCGGATTATGAATCGGACGTGTTGGACTTGAACGATCCAAAGACTTTCCGAGATTTATCAAAACCCATCGGAGCGCTGAATCCGAAAAGACTCAACCAAGTCAAAGAGAGGTACGATGCGCTGAAAGATGATCCGGAAATTCCACCGTTTCATTACGGTTCCCACTATTCGTCCGCTGGAGTCGTGATGTTCTATCTCCTAAGACTTGAGCCATTTACAACTTTGGCATACAATTTGCAAGGCGGGAAATTTGATCACGCGGATAGACTTTTCACTGGCATCGAATCCATGTGGAAGTCTGTTTTAAATGATATCTCAGATGTGAAGGAACTCACGCCTGAATTTTTCACCATGCCTGAGATGTTCTTAAACTTGAACAATTGCGATTTTGGCACCACGCAAAAAGGTGAAAAAGTCGGAGATGTCAAACTTCCAAAATGGGCAAGCAACGCGGTTGATTTTGTTGCAAAGCAAAGAGCCGCTTTAGAATCTGAACACGTGTCTAAGAATTTGCACACCTGGATTGATCTCATATTTGGATTTAAGCAGCGCGGTGCAGAAGCAGTCAAAGCAACGAATGTTTTCTATTATACGACGTATGAAGGAAACGTAGACGTTTCAAAAATCACAAACGCGACCATGCGACGCGCTTTGCGAGACCAAATTGAGAACTTTGGGCAAACACCGAGTCAACTACTGAACGTGTCACATCCTGCACGACAGCGAGCACACGATACGTTGAGCGGATCTCATTGGTTATTCGAACGACCCGGCGTCGTTGGAAAGTATCGATTGAAAACGAACGAAACGCAGGCTATTGCAAGCGTATCGAGTTTTGGGAACAATTTACTCGTAATCAACGCAAAGTTGGAAATTGCAAAACATCAGTTTAGTCCAAATATTCCAGATGGGACGTCGAACCCATTCACATTTGTCCCGTCTAAAAGAAGACCGGTAGCGTCGTCGAATTCTACGTCGTCATCATCTGGCGGAGGATTGTTATCGTCGACGCTTCTTTCCAAGTCAACTTCGCTCATCGGTGGATTCTTTGGTTTTCCTCAAAAGGCTATGAATGTTTTAGAAACGATCTTAGATGAAAGCACGAGCGAAAGAAAACCAATGTGTGTAACAGCAGACGGAAAGAGAATATTCTTAGGAGGTAATATTGATAATTCGGTTCGCATATATTCCGGTGATCCAAACGGATGCCGATTAGAGTGCATGCGAAAAGTATACGGCGGGATTGTGACATCTTTGGCACTGGCGTGCGACGACCAAATATTAGTTGTTGGCTCCGTCGATTCCACAGTTTCGCTTTGGCTGGTTAAATACCCAAGCACCAAAACAAATTTGGATAACATTCGCGAAGGTTTACGCGATAACATCGCGATGATGCGTGTCGAAGCCAACAGCATATTCAACGAAGGATCGACAGTCTTGGAAGTCATTCATCGCAGAGAATTCGAGACGTTTGGAAATAACTTTGACGCGGCTTCAGGTAATGATGCCTATATCGTCGGTACACAACCGGTGCGATACTATCGCGGACACGGCGCAAGAATAGACGCAGTTTCGGTTTCCGCAGATTTGAATGTTATCGTGGCAACCTCGAAGACGAATGGGACATCCATTTTTCGTCTGATGACGAACGAAGTCCTCACGAACGTTTCAGCTCTCAGAGGAGAGATGAATGTCATCACTCCTGATGGCATCATTATAGCGTGGGAAAGAGAATCACACACTTTACGAGCGTGCACTCTGAACGGACGTATCGTCGCCGAGAGACCATTAAAAGATCTCATCCCGCTTGTAACTTCTTTAGCGTGGAGTCGATCGGGCGAATATGTAATCGTAGGAACTGAAAAGAAAACTGCATCAGTAGCACAAGCAGGAGGAGGAGGGAATGGTGGAGTTTGCTTGTTTGCCTTGCCGTGGCTCTCTTTGTATAACACGTGGGCGTTAGAGTTTGCAGTCACATCGCTAACGCTTACAAGCGACGAGACGAATATCATCGTCGGTCTCGAAAATGGAGAGATAGTCATCTTGGCGAACCCAAGTTTATCGCTTAGATTGGTGGACAACTTATTACAATCAGGTTGGGTTTCTGGATTGTAAAAGCACCACAATAATAGTTAGTACGGTAGCATTGTTAGACATAGAAAATTAATAAGCATGCGCACGTCATTAGAAGTAGTAGTATGTATACAATATTGAAGCGGCTAAATCTAAGAATTCTTTCTGTTTGTGGCGTGACGCCTCGCGAAGGGAAGATGGCCAGGAATTTCGATCGACTGATGAGAACTCAGCGTGTACTCTTTCGCTATTGAAGGTTTCGAAAGTCTCAGATTAACAAATTCTTCTGATTGACTGACAGCTGCCCAATCACCTTGCGCGCATCTCACTGCGGCTTGCCACAAAGTCAAATCGCGAATTTCATACGCCAAACACGCTGCAGAAGCTGCCAAGTTTGGGTTCATCTCCGTCCGTAACCGGTGTAAGCAGTAGTTTGGTAAACCATCGATTCCGAACTTCATCGCAAGTCGATACACGTCCGCTAAAATCTCCTGGCTCGGTTGGACTGGAATTTCATAAATCCATCGCAACGTGGCAATCAAAACTGGAACTTGTGTATCTCTAAGAACGATAATTTTAACATTCATTCGCTCTTCGGGCGTCACGAATTTCTTCATTCCGTAGGAGAAAGCGACTATTATAAAATACAAAATTTGAATCATCGCGGCGATGATACCATTGAACACGGTTCCGTCTTTCTGGAGCTTCACAACTGCTTCCACCTCCCTGTTCAAAGCCATCCCAACCTCTGAAGCGTTTAAAACGCGTTTCAAATAGTCAGAGTGTTCGCTCAAAACGTCCGCGTGCGCGTGCACTTTAATATCATCGATGACAAACTCAACGTTACCAACTTCGTGATAGCCACACTTTGGAGCGTGTAAAGACTGACCGAAATGTCCTCCAGATCTGTTTGTGATACCTTTACTGTTGAGTTGCGCGAGGACCTTGGCTTCGAGCGCGGCATTTCGAGAGGCGGCAAAACTACCCCCTCGCTCGAAAGACTCGTCCAAATCCTCGCTAAACGAACCAGTCGTCTCATTTTCGTTGAAAGAGTAATTCATTTCGCTATTATCGCCTCCACCTAAACCACCTCCACCACTGTAAAGAGTTCCACCGAATTCAGATTTCCCCGAGTTTGCGACTTCTAAATTCCAATGTCCATAATTTTCTGCGTCGCGGTCGACGAGAAATTGTTCCTCTTCGTCTTCTCCGAGAGGAAACGGTAGCAAAGCTTCTAAATTAATCGCAATACACGCACTCACGTCTTTATTCGATACTTTCGTGGACGAACTTCTCGCGCCGTGAAACATGACTAAAGCGCCGTCTATGCACGTCCCGCAGTGTCCAAATCTCGGGTCTGTGTCTGCTATGGGATCGAGTCTCGCCCACTCGGCGGTTGGGAAATGGAAACAATACGCGTCACCGAGAACGACGACGTTACCGTCGTCGCTCAAGGATCGACCACCGTGGACGATCCAATTATTCCCAAACTTTGAGGCAACGTAAGAGGTTCTTGACGAAGGCACGTCGGATTCGTTGTTGTGCGCTACTTTTGTCCATCGAGGTACCTTCGCTTTACCATCCGATGATGTTTGCCCGCCTTCTAAAATCCAGACGGACATACCGGCGTCCATGTTCGAGGAAGCCAAAGATTCCGTGCTCGCCCGTCTCGAGAGTACCAGAGATTGTTCGATTTGCTGTTGAGAAGACCCGATGAGTTGCGCCGCCGATTGCGTCTCATCCACCGCGATGAGTCCGCCCATCGACGATGAAGAGTGTATATTCTGCATGCTGCTGCTCATTTGAGAGCCACCGGCAGTCGCGGAAGACGGCATGGACGGACTCAACACGTGCAACACAGAATCTACCGCCGTTAAAGCGCACCCTTCTCCACCGCTCGGCCCTCCATGCCTGCTCTCGATGTGCAACCACTCTCTCTCGGCGATATCAAACCCATACAAATCTTCGAAACTTTCCACATTCAATCCGGGCCTGGCGTCTTTACCACCGAAAATAAACAAAACGTTCTCGGAAACGCACGCGCAGTGCCCAAACCTTTCTCTGGGCGCCTCCCCGATGGCATCCAACGGCGACCACGTCGCTCGAACAAAGTCAAACACCCAAAGGTCGTTCATCGCGCCGTATCTCCCTTGACCGCCGAAAACATACATGTAATCCCCGCTCATCGTCGCCGTGTGTCCGTATCTCCCCGGCGGCACGTCCGTTTTCATGTTCTTATTCTGCGGCGTCACCTCTCGGTTTTCGCCTCTGCCGGACCATCTCGTGATGGAATCGACAAACTCTCCGTATTCGCCGAGACCGCCGTAGGTATACAACTCGCCTTCCCAGACGACGCACGTGGACCCGTGCAAGAACGTCGTCTCCGCCGCGGGGTCCACAACAACCCCACTGCTGTTACTTTTTTTCTCTTTCATCGATCCTCCTCCTCCTCCTCCTCCTCCTGTCGTGGTATTTGTGGTTGGTGAGAAATCGTCGATCTGCTCGGCCGCGTCGATGTTGGTGCTCGTCATCCCGCCTCTTCGCGGTGAAGATGACACGTTGTTGTTGTTGTTGTTGTTGTTGTGTGATGGTACTACTACTACGAGTAGTCGTAATCAAAATCAATCCCAAAACCAAACACACGCAACGAAATTGTGAAATCAATCCGCTCTCTCTTTCTGTCGTGTTATTCCCGTCGTCTCGCGCTCCTCCTGCGCATCATCAGTATCGATCGTCGTCTGAATCGTCGTCGTAAAGTCAAAAACAAGTAATAAGAGAGAGATGAGAAGCTCTTTACTCTCTTCCAACAACAACAAGAGAGAGAGAGAGAGAAGAAGAGAGATTTTTGTTTCTTTCCTTTTGTTGTGTTCTTGCGGTATTTTAATACGGCACGCGGGGTCTCATTTTTTTTTTCACTTTTGCGGAAAAAAAACGTTTGAAAAACTCTCTTTTTTCCGCAATTTCGCTCTTCATATCTTTTCCTCTCTGCGCTGGATATCTACTGTACCTATAACGCGCGCTTTTATTGGTGCTTCTTTGCTGAGTACTCATTGTTTAGCAGACACACAGAGAGAGATCTTTTCTCGTTTTAGTAATAATATAATAATAGAGTATAATAAGAATGAAAGAGACGGACAGATTGTTGTCGAACGGGGAGGCGACCACCATTATTGACGAGGACGCGGGTGGAGAAGGGAAATCAAAAATGTACGGAAGAATGGTGAAGACCGCAGGTATCGCGTCGCTCTTCTTACTCGCTGTAGCGGGAAAGAGGAATTATTACGACGACGATAAAGATATCGGTGGTGGTTTTGTTTCTTCCATGCTCTCGAAAGAAGACCAAGGTTTAGTAGATTCATCGAATGCAATCTCGTCGTCGTCGTCGTTCAAGATTCTCAGCCAGTTGGGTGTTCAGCCGATTTCAAAGGTGAAATCTGGCGGTTTAGTTGGAGGACAACAACAAGAACCGCAAATGATTTTAAAGTCCGAGTTCGCCTCCATGGACGACGACGAGCGATATTCGAAAGAATACATTCCGTACTCGATGATAACGCCGGAGCTTGGGAACTGGGGGCAAAGCACGAACACGGAGGAATACAAACGAGACATCAAAGCTTCGTTCGACCCGGAATCGTTGGGTTTGCCGAGACACTTTGACGCGAGGAAAGAATGGGCCGAATGTAAAGGGTTAATAGGTACCGTCAGAGACCAAGGAAAGTGTGGAAGTTGCTGGGCAGTCGCAGCGACGGAAGTCATGAACGATCGAGTGTGTATCGCGCACGGGAAAACAGAAGAGTTATCGCCGCAGTACGCGTTGTCGTGCTACAGCGCGGGCGCCGGATGCGAAGGCGGGAACGTCATCGATACTTTACAGGAAGCGATCGAGAAAGGCGTGCCGACTGGTGGTATGTTTGGTGATTCATCGAGTGCGTGTTTGCCGTACGAATTCGAGGCGTGCGACCACCCGTGTCAAGTGCCCGGGACGATAGCCGAAGAGTGCCCAACGACGTGCGCAGACGGGACGCCGATTTCAGAAACGGAAATGATGAGGCCGACTTCGGAGCCGTACGAGTGTCCACCGGGAGATTGGAAATGCATAACGCAGGAATTGCACAAGTATGGGTCCATGGCGGTGACTTTTGGCCCTGTGTGTGATGATTTTTACGGGCACAAACACGGCGTGTACGAACAACCGGAAGGCGGGAAACCTTTAGGCTTACACGCGACGAAAATCATCGGTTGGGGATTTGAAGGCGACGACGAAGAGACCGGGAAAGGTGGTAAACCGTATTGGATTATGATTAACTCCTGGCAAAACTGGGGCGAACACGGTGTCGGGAGAATTGGAATCGGCGAAATGTCCATCGAAAGTGAAGCAACCTCGATCAAAATGTAACACGCGAGAACAAAAAAGAAGAATTCACTCGTCATCAGACGATGTGACTCAAATAATATACTGAGTACAAGAAGTGAATTGAGTTGATATAATATAGAAAACGAATTGTGATTGTAATGACCAGTGTACCCATGCAGCCCATAATATCGATATAATAACAAGTAAAATCATAAATACTGGTACTGTAATACACATTTGGTACGCGTGCGATGTAAATATTAATCTAAGTGCGCTAAATCGACGTCGTCTGTGAGCGCTCGGCGATGTCTCGCCGCCTCTGGACCAAACGTCGTGGACATGAGTTCGATGAACATTCTCGCCGCAGTCATCAAACCACCCCCAGTGATGAATACCAACACCAATGCTCCTAAATCAAACCTCCCCAACTTACCTTTTTGGTACACAATCAAATGAATACCAGCTCTTTGTAGGTTGATTCTTTCCGCCGGCCAATTTTTGAAGACGTACTCTTGCGCTCTGACTTCCGTGTACCCGACTAAACGCACGTCCATTTGGCAGTGCCACGGAAAGTTCTCAGAGCCTTGCCCCGCCAAAGCCTTAAAAACATCAAATGGCGACGTATTTGAATACGTCAACTCCAAAGCTAAAGTCAAACCGTTTTGCCTCAACGTTTGCGTTTTCCCGTCGTATTCGTACAATTCGTCCGCTTCTAATAAGTATTCCAACCCTTTCTCCTGTAAACCTTTGACAATCACCGACAACTCTTTCTTTTTCAACTCGTTCGGATACAACTCCACGTTTTTCACGATGTCTCCAACTTTAATCACCACGTCCTTCGGCGTCTCCGAGAGAAAGTTTGGTCGAAAAATCTTCTTATTCGGTAAAGTCACTTGAAGAAATCCAGCGTGTACCGACCAAGACGTGGCCACGTATTCCGGTTTCACGTGGATCGCAAACTGTTCCGCCCCGGAGACTCTGAATATTTCTCTCTCCACTTCCTCCCACGACCCGCACTCGGGTTGGAGTTGATGGTCTCCTCTCGCGAGGCGACCACCTCGGCCCAAGTTCCCGCTCGTGTGAAAGTCTTTCATGATCAGATTCGTCTTCGAACTGCTGCTGCTATTATTGTTGTTGTTGTTATTGTTCTCTCTTCTATTTCTCTCGTCGTCGTTGTTAGTATTGGTTGATAAATTTTCTTCCAACTCTCCGGTGAATCCTTTCCGTTTCGCGCAATTTTTCGTCCGTCTCTCTTGATGAGATTCCACCCACTGCGTCGTGATAAACAGCGATTCTTTTCTCACCGGTTTCCCGTTGTTATGTTCGTCGTCCACGATGTTCCACTCTCTGCACGGCGGGCCTCCGTCGAAACAATAGGACATCAAATTCACGTCTAACACGTCTGGACGTTGCAACCACAAAGGAATCGGTTGATGAATCGGCCTTTCGTATTTCAAGTGCGAACTCTTGAATAAGATTTCGTAAAAGAACACGTACCCGATCAACAGAACGATTCGTAAGACGAAGTGCGAGTATCCCAACCAGTGCGGGTTACGGAGACGCACGTATTTGTACGTGACGAAAGTGGAAATGTAATCTTCCAAGGCGTTGCTGTTGCCAATTGCTCCTCCTCCGCCTCCTCCTCCTCCGCCTGAGAAGGTGGAGGATGCCACCATGGATGGGGGAATGAGAAGACGTCTACTCTTTAAAAACTGAAGAAGAAGAAAGAAGAGAGGGTGGTTGTCAATCGAGTAGTCAGACAGAAGTAGAGTCAGAGGAGAGTTTTTGTGTCGTGAAATAATGAGAATTCACTCGCTCGCTTGCTTGCGTGAAAGAGAGCAAATTTAGAAGGAACAAGACTAATATATTTCGTTCTTCTCTACTACACAGTCGTACTCAAAATCATCGTTATTACATCATAACAAACTATTATTCAAGCGCGAATAGCTAATTACCCTTATTATAAAATCTACTTTACCACTCTCCATGCAACGAACACATAGTTTAGTTCGCGACGAAACCTTTCCCGGAAGAGGCCCCAGCCGGGATGACTTTCAAGACGTTGAAACGAACAGTCTTGGACAACGGTCTGCACTGGCCGACGACAACCTTGTCGCCTTCCTTGCATCGAAACGCCGGGGAAATGTGCGCGGCAATGTTCGAGTGTCTCTTTTCGTATCTCTGGTACTTTTTGATAAAGTGCAAGTAATCCATGCGGAGGATGATGGTGCGGTTCATTTTCGTAGACTTGACGACGCCGGACAAGATTCTACCTCTGATGGAGACGTTACCGGTGAACGGGCACTTCTTGTCGATATAGTTGCCTTCGATGGCCTCTTTCGGAGTCTTAAAGCCCAAACCAACGTTCTTGTAGTAACGGGTACCCGCTTTACCCGGCGCTTTCTTTCTCGTAGACGCGGCGAAACTGTGAATAAAGAGAGAGGGAAAGAGGTGAGTAAATACACACGTAAAAAGAGAAAGAGGAGAGAGAGATCCAAGAGGAAACAAGTTTCTCTTTCACCCGAACCGAAACGAAAATTCTAGGTAGCCGATGATCCAAGTTGCTGCTCTCGAACGACGACACGAGCCAAAGCGCGTTCATCAGGGAAGAACACCCCGCGAGAAAGATGCGGGCGGAGACTCTCGTTAAAAAAGCATCACCAATCGCATCCCCCTAACGGAGGCCCTACTCTCCGCCTTCAAAATGAGGGCTTCCTTCGGCCAAACGCGCGCATCTTTACCGGCCCATATTTACATCTCGCGAACGCGTATCAGACACTCTTCGTGCACGCGTGCACGCAATAATATCTCTGATACGCGTTGAAGCGTAAACATGCACCGATACGCGCATCCTGGTGCCCTTAAACTCGCGTCGAAACTCAGCGCCCATTTTCCTCCTCCTTTCAAAGCGCCAAGAGAGAGAAATGCAGAGCGGAGGAGGACAAAAACACAAAATCCGGAATCCTCCCTATCTCTCAAACGCGCGAGAGAAGATCAAACCGTTCTAACTATTAAAACCGCGAAGATATACTTACCCAACGTTAACGCCGACTTGTTTTTGATAACCTCTCTCGTGCTGTACGTCAGCCATGGTTAATGAATGTACGCTATGTTTTTTTTTGTGAAGAAGGAGAAGAAAGAGCTTCTTTGGTTTTCTCGCCTTCTCGACAGGTTTTCTCTGTTTTTTTTTTTTTTGCTTTTCGTTTGCCAAAAAACAGAGAAAAGAGGAAAAGAGGAAGACGCTTTTTCGACCACGAAACGACGGAAACGTTTGATGACGGCACACTTTCTATTCACACAGACACACGGCACCAACATCATCATCATGGTTTTTACTACTGTTTTAAGTACCGTTCGCGTCGTGGCATCATCTGTGAGTCGTCATTCTCTCTCGTTTTCGATTCTTCCTCGTTTTTCTCTCTCTCTCTCTCTCTGCGCGCGCGAATGCGAGCCGTCCTTGCGAGCAGATTATTTACTCCGCTTTTTTATCCATTTCTGAAAAAATGTATTATCACACACAGGCGCAACAACAACAACCACAACAACAGCGAACCAAAGTTGTCTCTCGCGCGTCCGCACCGCCGACGTGCTCTCTCTCCATGAGGCCAGCGCACGCGCAAACGGCGATTACCGATGACGCGAACGCGGACGTCGGCTGTGACTCCAAAACCGAAATGGCCAAAACCAAGTGCGTGCATCCGGAAAGAAAAGACAAGTCGACGTGGTGCAAAGACTGCCCGAGACGCGGGTAAAAGAGAGAGATTTGAGAAGTAGAAACATTGGTAACACACGTGTAATAACAACAATAACAACAACAACATCGACGACAAATAATAGCTCAATGACGATTTCGAAACTTATTAACGCTTCTCGTGTCTCACGAACGTCACGCCCAAATAGAAGAACAGAAAACCAACCGGTATCCAAGCCGAAGCGTACGCGACGTTTTGATAACGTTTCCGTCCGTCTAACGCGAACGTTCTTAAAATGGAGAAACCTGTAATGGGTTCGCACTCCGTTCCATCAGTGCTTTGACTTCGTAACCAGAATCGGAACGCTCGCTCTTGGTTCGGTGGGATGTTTAATTGGACGAACATATCGTCCAACCCTTCGGGCGTGCAGTGTTCACGAAAGCTCACAGATCCACCGAATTCGTTCACCATGACCGCACTCCATCCCCACTGAATCCACGAAAAGTCGTAAAACCACTTCCAAATCACCGGTATCGTTTCAAAGCGTACGAAAAACCCGCTCACGAGCATATTCAACGTAGAAAAGACCGGCAGAACGACCCCTGGACCAATTTCGCCAGGAACCAAAGCACCGATCGAATAACCGATGAGCATACACACAATCATGTTGACAAAATTTGCCAAGACGACAAACCAAAAACTACCTTGAAGGCCGATGGAATAAAATATGATGCTTGTATACAATATCGCGTTGATGGCGCACGCGGGAATTTCCACGAAAATCTTCGCGGTGACGTACGAAAGCGAACGATAATACGAGTCGTGAAACTCTTTCGTGTAGACTTCGCGTTCAGTTTTTAGGTTGTCAATGAACCCTTGCGCCATAAACATCGGTAGAATGATCATTATGAACAAAATTCCGTTGGTATTTATGATTCCGCTCATCGTTCGGTCTTGACCATAAAAGAAAACGGAGAGCGTTGCGGCTAAGAGGGCATATATTATCACACGGGAGAACCAGAACAACGAATGGAACAAATGAACAAAAAATTTGTATCGAATCAAGCAAAGCAGCTCGCCAAAAAGCGTACGCTCGTATTGCTTGTCTTCTTCATCGGTTCCGTTGTTGACGTTGATTTCGTACGTTGTCGTTTCGTCTGAATCCTCGTGATTTTTCGCCGCCAAGTCGCTTTGCTCGTAAAATTTTTCAAAATCGACCGAGTCGTTGAACGAGAGCACTTCGAGTAAATACTCCAACACGGAACATCCGGAGACGCGCTGAGGAATACCCGAAAGCGTTTCGAAAAAACGAACTGGGTTCTGACCCGCAGCGCCGAAATATACGCACTCTCGATTTAATAGAATCAACCCGTCAAAAACATTGTATATGTCCGTAGACGGTTGGTGGATCGTAGTGACTATGGTCCTTCCTTCGCGCCTTTGTAAATCCGCCAAGCACATCATCACCTCTCTGGCCATCTGCGAATCTAAGCCTGACGTAGGTTCATCCAGAAACATGCATCTGGGCTGACTCAAAAGCGCCGAGGCGATCGACACTCTCTTCTTCTCACCGCCCGAGACGCCTCGGACTAAGGCGTTCCCAAGATACGTGTTGCGACATTTCTCCAGATCCATCGCCTGAATAACTTGCTCGACTTGCTCGTACACCGATTGCTTCTCCAACTTCTCCACTCCAGGAATCTTAATCATCGCGGCGAACAAAAGGGTTTCAAATACGGTACTTCCTCCGTAGAAGATGTCTTGCTGGGCGACGTAACTCGCGTATTTTTTAATCGCCAAGGTCGTAGACGGTTTTCCATCGAGCAATATCGAGCCAGAAATAATCCCTTCGGTTTTGCGGCGAGTGATGATGTCCAACAAAGTTGACTTCCCAGCTCCACTTGGGCCCATAATCGCCCATAAACCTGGAGATATAACACCAGTCACGTTCGCCAAAATTGTCTTCTCGAAATATTTCTTATTTTGATTTTGTTGTTGTTGTTGCTCTTGCTCTTGCTCTTGCTCTTCTTCTTCTTGTTCAGATGACACAGCGCCGGGGCCAATCTCCTCGTCCGGCTCGTCGAACGGAAACTCTCTCCTTTTCTTCTCTCCCATCTTCTTCTTCGTCGATTTACACGTAATTTTACACCCGATGTTCTTCAAAGTAATCGTACATCCCGGCCGTTGCGAAAGCCTTCGAGGTACGACGACAGAGTGGAGTGGCAACTTCGAAGAGGACGTTCTTCTTTGTATTGCCGACACGGCGGCGGCGGCGGCGATGGGAAGAACGCGAGCGTCTTCTTCTCCAATCTCGTCGTCGTTCACGTTACCCTCCGCGCTGTCCGATGATGATACCGCGTTCCCCATCGTCGCCGATGATGGTGTGCGGAAAGGAGTTCAAAAAGTGCGTATTTTTGAAATTTTTTTTTCGATTTTTCTCTCTCGTGTGATTGACAAACTTTTTGTTTGTTGATGTTGATGTTGTTTTATTACTACTACTACTACTACTACACGTTACAGACGTGCACTCTAATAATATCTATTCTAATTCTAAACGTGCGCTGCTGTGCTGTATTAATTTATCGGTACGCATATCAACATTTCGCTGGATCATCGTTCGTTCATCTCTTTCGAATCTGTTTCCACACGAAATACGACTCCACCGTGCCGTCTTTATTCTTCTTCGTGATTTTCTTCTTCACGCCTTTCCCGTGCGAAATCTCTTTTTGCAGCGCCATTTTGACCGTCATCGATTTCAACTGTTCCGCTCTCTCTTCGTGTTCGTTCAACATCTTATACGCGCCTCGGTTTAGCTT
>JACLAB010008477.1_pt1 | contig 13578 bp, 8 predicted proteins | sample 8027921 | NCBI WGS metagenome assembly JACLAB01 (sample SAMN15725117, study PRJNA655200) | protist metagenome | isolation source: fluorescence activated cell sorting (FACS) single amplified genomes of... | place: USA: West Boothbay Harbor, Gulf of Maine | collected 2000-07-19
GTGGTACGTCCCACGCGCGGCGGCACCCGAGCGGTGCATGCGCTCGCGGCGTATCGCGGCGCCGCGCGCGGAGAGCGGTTCGGCGAGCGCGACGCTCACCGCGGTGGACGCGAGCGCCGCGCACGCGAGCGCCGCGCACGCGAGCACGCGCGATCGCGACGCGCGGTGGCGACGCGTGCGAGGAAGTTCAGACGTCATGACTATCGATTGCGCGCCGGTACAGTCGCTGCGACGACGACGAATACAGTACTGTTGTCAGTGAACACCATCATCAATGCGCGACACATGCGTCTCGAGCTCACGCGCTGGAACGCCCCGATCGCGCGCGCGCGCGCGACGTACCTCGACAGCACACCTTTACGCACGCGTCGGTGCGGTGCGATCGCGCGTGGACGTTCGGTCGCGCGCGGTGGAGTGGCGACAAGGGCGTTTCGGATCGCCTCGTCACTGTGCAGCGCGCGTGTCATTTCGTCGCCGTTGTCGCGATGCGGGCGGTGCGCCAACGCGATGTGCGCGCGATGGCGGCGCAAATGCGTGCGGTGGTGCGAGTGAACGCCCTGGGCGCCGCGCGAGACGGCGATGCGGGGAATATGACGACGACGATGACGATGATGATGATGATCTCAAAGGCTCGCGGCGCTCTATCGACGATGCGTCGTTCGTACGCGAGCGCAGACGACGGAGCGCGTGCGATTCGCATATGGCCGAGCGCGCGTGCGGTGCTCGCGGCGCATGATATCGACGTTGCGCGCGTGGTGGCGAGCGGGAAGCACGGGATCATCACCAAGGAGGATGCGCTCGCGGCGGCGGCGGGGACGTTAGCCTCTCTTCGCGCGCCGATCGCCGACGAGCCGCCGCAGACGCTTTTAGATGACTATGCGTTTGGTTTGACTCGCGCGCAAACGCACGAGGACGTGGCGGTGCACAAGGTGCGGAAAGTCATCGCGAGCCGGTTGTCGGAGAGCAAACGCGAGGCGCCGCACGCGTACGCCGACGCGGATGTAGATTTATCTGACATTGAAGGCTTGCGTGCGCGAGTTTTAGCCGATCACGGGGTGAAGGTGAGTGTGAACGATTGCGTGATGTACGCTGTGGGGCGTGCGTTGCGTGAAGTGCCAGCATTGAATGCTGGATGGGACGCGAAGACGATGGCGGCGAAATCGTTTGACGGCGTCGACGTGTGCGTTGCGGTGGCGACTGAGGATGGTTTAATCACGCCCATCGTTACCGGTGCAGATGTCAAGTCACTCACTGCGATTGGCGCCGATGTGAAGGCGTTGGCGAAGAAGGCACGCGAGGGTGCGCTCAAACCACACGAGTTTATGGGTGGGTCGTTCTCCGTGTCAAATCTCGGCATGTTTGGCGTCGAGTCATTCTCGGCGATTATTAATCCCCCACAAGGAGCGATATTAGCCGTGGGTGCGGGTGTAGATAAGGTTGTCCTCGTCGACGGTGCGCCGGCGACGAAAAAGGTCATGACGGTTCGCGTGAGTACCGATAGACGCGTCGCGGACGAAGGCGACTCGGCGCGTTGGCTCGCGGCGTTCGCGGAACAATTTCGTAAAACCGATCAATGGGCAATCACATAAGCAATCACAACGCACGCGCACGGGCGCACGTGAAAGGCACCACACAGTAGAGCATAGCACAGAAACATGTAGTATTTCACTGAAAGCAGTCGTAGTCAGCGCTTTACAGCCGCCGCCGTCGTCCCGGCTGCGCCGCACTCGTCGCCATGCGCGCGTCATCCGCGGCGTGGCGCCCGCACGCCCCACACACATCATACTCGCATGCGTCTGCACGCCGTAGCACGCGCGAAGGCGTCGCCGTGCGCGCGGCGCGATCCGCAGGCGCCGTCGTTAACGACGCGAAGACCCCCGAAGAAGTCCTCCAAGCCGCCGAGCTCATCATCCTCCCGGGTCGCGAAACCGCCCCGCATCACGCCCAAGGCATACATCGACAGAAACGATTAATCGCGAGTTCGTTAGCGTTGCGCAGATTGGCGAAAATGCTCCTGGGCGTGGAGCAGGTTGAGGAAAGAGCTCGCGCGACGAGCACCGAGGCGTTCGCGACGCTTTGCGCCGGCGCGTTGTCTATCGGTGACGACGACGGGGTGAATCTCGATGACACTCATGCGGGTGTATTTGCAGAAACCATGCGTGCGATTGGTACGCTTGCGCCGCCACGAGAACACGTTTCGGAGGAGATTAAGAGCTTGGCGCGAACGCGGGCCGAAGCGTTTGGAAGCGCGACGCAAGCCAAGTACGCGACGGCGATTAAATACGGTTTGGACGCGCTAGGTGTTGACGTTCCGCAAGCGCTCGAGCGCGCGTTGACTGGAGTACCGTTTAGATTCATGCCGCGCCTCGCGTCGGGGCTCGTGACCATGGATGCGCTCAGGGCGGAGGTGAAATTTAGAACAGAGCAATTGGTGACTCGAGACGGGACGCGCGTGGACGAGCGCCGACAAACGTGCTGGATGGCTGATGAGGGCGTCGGCGGCTTAGCATACTCTGGGAAAATCATGCAACCCGTACCAATGACGCCAGTCGTCGCCGCCGTGCGCGATGCACTCGAAGAAAGCACCGGAGAAAAATTTGACTGCTGTCTGTTGAACTTGTATGGCGACGGAGACGTGGCGTGCAAATACCATCAGGATCCAGACCACGGGCGCCTCTGGGCCACGGACTCCATAATTGTTAGTATTGGTGAGACGCGACGATTTTCGTTTCGACCGCTCGGCACGACAGATGAAGAATCTCATTGGGTACGCGTGCAAGACGGCGATTGCGTGAGCATGTTTTCTCACTGTAACGAGCCGACGACGGGGTACGAGCATTGCGTGATGAAGTCTGAAGGCGAGAATAACTGCGCCCCGCGCGCGAGCATCGTGTTCAAGCGTAGCATAGCACATAGCGGTGGGAAACGTGGCCATGGGTTGTCTGGTGCGGGTCGTAAGGCGGCGAAATCCAAGAACAAGAACACATCAAGGCGGGCTGGGAAGACATAGCGAGCGTATATTACATGCAATCAATCAATCAATCTAAAAGTATTTCCTTCTCAAAAACGAGTCATCGTCATCATCAGCATCATCATCATCGTTGTCGTCTTGAGCATTGTCGAAAGACGCCAACCGAGACGCTTGAGCGGCTTTTTGTACGCGAGGCAACAACGCCTCGCGACGCCGCCTCAAATGCTCCGCCGTGTGCTCTAACACGCGTCGACGTGCGATATCGGCGCTCGATGTCGAGCCGTCTAACGTTCGTGCCTCATCCATAGTCTTCTTAGCTTCTTCACGAAGGGCCTCATATTCGGCGAGCGCGTCTTCGAGCTCAAAGACGACGGCGTCGTGCGCCACGCTCGGCGCCGACATTTCGTCCAAGTAATCAATCACTTCCTCCTCATCCGCGCTCGCTTTCGTGCGATCGAATAACCAAGCATACAAGGCATGATTCGTGCGGCCAGCGCGGACTTTCGCGGGCGTACCTTGCATCTTTTTCTTCGCCCGCGTCACGTCCAGCCACGCGGCAAACATCGTCGACATGGCGCTCGAAATGCGGTACGCGCGAAACGCCACCACTTTATTCAGCACTTCTTCGCGCTCTTCGTACGCTCGTGCAGACAATGCTGATAGCCTCCATGCGCGCATCGCGCGTGAGAGAACTTTAATGTCATCAAACGACTTGGCGATAAACATGTTGGTGCGCTCGTTTTGTAGCCTCAACGAGGCGTCGCGCCAAGCGTCAAACGCGCGCTTCAACGCAGTCTTCCTCGCATACCTCGCCACGCGCGCCTCTCTCGCGCTTTTGTCGCGTGCATAAGGCACATACACATCCCTCCATCTCATAAACGCGGTCCGCGTGCGCGTCATTGACGCGTGTAAGTCTGCAATGTCGCGCAACAACGCGCGAGCCGCGAGCGCCGCGCGTCTCCGACGCTCCGCCGACTCGCGCCAATGTCCCGCCAATCGCCGCACTCGCGCCTCCAACGCCCGTCGAGCATCACCACCGATTTCTTGTCGCCACACATCCACGACGCGCTGCGCCAGACGCAGGCGATGATACATTACCGCGCGCAAACGCGCGTGTCGAGCCGCTCGAGCCGCGTCGCGCATCGCGCCCAACGCGCGCGAGCTCAAAACCTTCTCACGACATCGTCGCGCGCGCATCTCCAGCACCGCCCCGCGTCCTCGATGAAAAACAAACCAACGCCACTGTTCGACGACAATGCGCGCGAGACGCGCGCGTCGGCGTCGATGTTTCGTCTCGCGCGACCCGTCGTCCGCCGGTTCGGTCAACGCCGTCCGCGACGCGCCCCAATCCCCACGCACCCCTCGCGCGCGTCCGTTGCCGCCGAACTCGCGCGGACGCTCACCCGCGCGCGTGTCCGCGTCGTTCGCCGTCGCACGCGCGCGCGCGTTCGCGTCAGCCGCGCACAAACGCCGCGCAACGTCATCATCATCAACACCACCAGTCAACGGAGAGACATCATCAATCGCGCCGCCGCTGCCGCGCGCACCGCCGTCGCCGTCGCCTTGGCGCGCCGACGACGCACGCGCCACCGCCGCACCGCGCGCCATCGCGCGGTGCGGTGCGTACACGACGCCCATGGGCGCGCGCGACGACGCCACACCGCGCGAGCCAACGACTGACGACGCCACATTCGCGACGACGTCCTCGACGACGACGCCCCCATGCGCGCGTGGGCGACCGCGACGGCGACGGCGACGGTGGTACGCGCTGTGCGGCACGCGCATCGCGCACGCGACGCGCGCGGCGGCGACGCGCGACGAGCGCTGCGCGATTCGCGCCGCCGGCGCAACCATCATCACATTCGATGCGCCGCGAGCTCAAACGACGATACGCGCGCGACGACTCGCGCGTTGACGGACGCACAGCGCGCACAGATGCATGCGTATGCGGAGCTGCTGATGCGCGAGAATAAGGGCGAACATGGGATGCTCACGGGGGCGACGAGCGTGGAAGAGGTGCTCGAGGCGCACGTGGGCGACGCGTTGGCGCTTACGCGCGCGTTTGACGCCTTATTACACGACGACGACGACGACGACGACGACGACGGTGGGAGTGGCGTCAGGCGCGTGATGGATGTTGGGAGCGGTGCGGGATTTCCCGGCATTCCGCTCGCCATCGCGCGACCGCAGTGGAGATTTACGTTGTTGGATACGCTGCGAAAACGCACGACGTTTCTCGAAGTCGTCGCCCGCGAGCTCGGTTTGACCAATGTCGACGTCGTGTGGGCTCGTGCTGAAGATTTAGCGCGCGAGGACGCGCATAGAGAACAGTATGATCTCGTCACCGCGCGCGCAGTCGCGGAGTTGCGCACGTTGGCGGAGTTTTGCGTACCATTCGTCAAGGTGGGCGGATATTGGGCGGCGCCTAAAAACGCCGACGTCGAGAATGAAATCGCCGACGCCGCAAACGCCGTCAGTCTCTTGGGTGCGGGCGCCATGCGCGTGGAGGCGGTTGATAGCATCGGCCCCGATGGACGCCATCGCACCGTGGTGATTAGTCGCAAAGAGAACGCGACGAATGAAAAGTATCCGAGAAAGGCTGGAAAAGCGAAAAAGCGACCGCTCTGACGCGCGTCGGCGCGAGCATCATCACCGCACGACGCCGCCGCCGTCAGTCATGTACCAACATCGATTATTAATTAATACTGGTGTATCATAATCATCGTAACTCGCGCGCATCCGTCGCCAATCGCGTACAGTTGCGTCATGCGCGCGACGCGCGCAAAGAAGATGAGCGCCTTCGCGCGCGCCGTCGCCGTCACAACTCGACGCGCACCGAAGTTTCGTCACCGCTCGTCACCGCCGCGCGTGGCATCGCCACCGCCGCCGCCGTTGACGACATGCCCGAGCCCGCGAGCGGGCCAGCGTTCGTCGGCAACCCGCTCTCGCTCTCGCTGCAACCGCGCGACTTCAACGCATGGGTTGCCCAGAATCAACGCGCCGCGCGCGACGCCACCGACGCGCAACGCGCGAGTACGTCCGCTGGCGCGCCGCACGCATCGTCGAGCGCGCGTGTGCGCGCTGGCGGCGCGTCCGCGGCGCCGCGCGCGGCGTATAAGACGCCAACCATGACGGTGGATGATCTCAGCAAGCCACCGAAACCGTGGCGAGAGTTTTTACGCCTGGACGCGGCGACGGCGGCGTACGCGGTTCCACGCACGATGGAGGACGCCAAGGCGCGTTTAGATGGAAACGTGTACGAATTTATAGGGAATTATATACGGATTGGGGTGATTGTTGGATGCGCGGTGGTGTACCGGTGGCCGACGGCGGCGCTCGGGATGTTGGCGAGCGCGCGGATGTACGCGTGGTGCGAGCGTCATATCACGGTGATGACGGAGACGAGGCATCAGATAATACGAGGGGCGGTGACTGTGGCGTCGTGGTTGGTGATGATGTATACGAAAGCGTCGGCGGCGGTGTCGATGACGATGATGTGTACGTTGGCGTTTGCGTTGACGCACGGATGTTGTCGAAGACGGGACGCGCCAAAGTTGGTAAAAATAGGGCGTCACATCGGCCATGGATTGAAATGGGAGATGAAATCGCCTCAGAAGCAGCGACGGGAGTAGGAGTAGTGGTGGTGGGTTTGGATAGACATATATTTAGCTCGTGAGAGTACGCGTTAGGCGATTCTCTGATGTGTGATGCATACGTACCGCATGTGGTAACATTAAAACATTGACCGACGACGCGTCTCGAGAAAAACGCACGTCACATCGCGGCGCAAGACGCCATGCCGCGCCTCTCTGCCGTCGCAACGAGTGGCGATGGCCCGCCCGCGGCGACGCCAGCCCCGACGGAACCACCTCCGAGGCGACAACGAGAGAAAGACTTTCACAGATTGATGACGCTCGAGGAAGAAACCGGCGGGTACACGGATCAAATTACTCCGAAAGACGGATACGAGACAGCGCCTCCGCGCGACGCAAAGGTCAAAGGGTTCAACCCCGATGGCACCGTCATCGTTCCCGATGCCCCAAAAGTTCCGGGGTTTGATCCGTTCGATCAAATGTTTCGATGGCCCGACGGTTCGCTGCGAAAAGAATACCCGCCGCGGAATCCGTACGTCGTCGCCGCGCGCAAGCGATGGCACGAACTCGTTACGCACTGCCGCATGTCGGGAGGAGACGAAGAGTGCACGAAAGGTGTTAGTTATCGATACGGCATCGGTGTGTTGTGGTGCGAACACGCGAGGTATTTATCGGACAAGCTCAACATTCAACCAGAATGGAACGACCGCAATGAATGGTATGGCTTTGACGAGGACAAACAGGATCCGCTCGCCGATGAGTCGCATCCAATTTACCAATTCTTGCGAGATAATGGTGAGAAGACATACGAAGACCTCGTTAAAGAAGCGGATGAGCACTTCGAAAAACTATTCTCAGAAAAATGGGAAGAGTCGCGCAAGCGAGACGCCGAAGGCGATGCGTACGTGCCGCCGAGTCGATTGGAGAATTTCAACAATCCCGGTGGTCAGACGCCGTTTCGATGCGAACAAGTCGGCAAGCAATCACCCGTTGAACCACAAATTTTGTGCAACGGCGTGGATGAATTGGAATGAGGACGATAATCATTCCACGATGTTGTGTTGTAATGTTTTGTAATGCCGAAGAATCACACTAGTTGTTACCGAGACGCCTCGTTGTATCGACAGAGAGAAAACAAACTAACATCGCGCGCGAAGCGATGTTATACCCATAACTTTACCGCACTCATCACATTCAACGCTCGAAAATGAACGCCAATGTTACACTTCGTACACGCGTAAAGTGCGTTAACACCCACTTCGAATTTTTTTTAATATCATTACACAGGGCGCGCGCGCGAGTATCGTCGTAGTACTATGCGGTTTGGAAAATGTTTTGCGAGACCGAGACGCCAACCTTTTCTGCAGCTCTGTCCAGGGCGTCAATTTCGCCCTCTGTGAGCCGAAACGACGTCGCGCCTAAATTGTCCTCAAGCTGTCGCACATTCTTCGCGCCTGGAATGGGCACGGTGTCCTTACAAATGCACCAATTAATCGCCACTTGTGCGGGTGTTTTCCCACCGTGCGCATCACCGACTTCGCGCATGGTCTCGAGAAGCGTCGGTAGTGCCGGCAACACGCCCTTGTACGCGTTCCCGCGAAGGCCAGGCGGAGGATTACTCACGCTATATTTCCCAGTAAGCAACCCGAGCGCGAGCGGCGAATACGCGATGAGCTTAATTCCGAGTTCATCGCACGTTTCCTTCGTGCCGTTGAGCTCAGGAAACCTCGACAATAGAGAATATTGCACTTGCAATGTGGAAATTGGCACCCCACGCGCGGTCATGTACTTGTGAATTTTACGCAACTGCTTTGGGCCGTAATTTGACAAGCCAACCGCGCCGATGACGCCTTCATCGTACGCGTCTGCGATACCCGCCCAAAGCGCACCTTCTTGCAACGGCTGGTAGTTTCCCGTAGACCAATGCAACTGCCCGAGATCAATTTGTTCACGCCCCAATCGTTTCGCGCTTGATTTCGCGGCGTCCACAAAACTCTTACTCGTCACGCGCCACGGATACGGCGCGAGCTTCGTCGCCAAAATCACACCATCCTTCTTCGCACTCGGACATTCACGTAAAAACTCCCCAAGCAATGTTTCCGAACGACCATCTTTCCCGTATGAATCCGCGCTATCGAACAGCTTGATGCCTCCGTCCACCGCGCGGTTGAACACGCGCTGGAGCTCGTCATCCATGCTCTCGTCGTACTGAAACACCAACTTATTCCCCCACGCCCAGCACCCGAGACCGAGCGTGCCTATGTCTGATAACTTTGCCGGTGCCGAAAACGCCGCGGGCGCGCTGAGCGTGTGCGCGCCGACCGCGAGCGCGCTGCCGAGCACGATGTCCCGGCGCGTGATGATGGGTGCGCGCGGCTGCACCACGGGTGGTGTGTCCACCTTCTTTGACGTCGACGTCGACGTCGACGCACACGAGACGCGAAACGTCGCGCGAGACGCGGTGGCGGAGACAACCATGGTCGACGACGACGACGACGACGACGACGACGACGACGACGCGCGGGACACTGACGTGTCGCACGGTCGACGTGGACGCACGCGTATGGATAAAAAAGCCCTAATTAGTAGGGTATATAAACCCTGTACCCTAGCACCCATCGACAATTTTAGGGGTTTCGACGGGGGAACGACCTCGATGACGCCATTCCATGCCGCGTCGATGAACGTCCGCGACAGCGACAGCAACTTCCGCACGCGCATCCCGCGACCGGCGATCGCGGCGACATCAAACAAACCACCACCATGCGCGAGTAAACCATCCGCCGCCGCGGGCGCCGCCGCGGAAGCGTTAGGAAAAGAGAATCTTCAGCACGGCGCCAAGCGCCGACGACACGAATCGACGACGACGGCGTCGGCGTCGGGTGTGGGCGAGATGAGCGCAGATGCGACCGCGATGACGCCAAAACGGTCAAAGAACTCTGGAGAACACGCGTCGGCGTTGGTGCAGTCGTGCGTGAAGTCGTGCGGGCGGTCGATTAGTATCAGAGAAGAATGTGACGAGGAGGATGAACAGTTGGAGGCGTTGTTGCGCGTGGCGCCTCGGGGGAAGGATAAATTTGATAAGATTGGTAAAGCGCGCGCGTGCGATGAGTATTTAGGGGAATTGAAACCTGCGGTGCGAGCGTTACAAGGGCGATTGATGGATGCCAAGGTGGAGTTGGCAAATGCGGATGCGAATTTTGAGCAAAAGAGCCGCGCGATTCGGGAAAAGTTGCAGTCGGCGGAGCACGGCAAGGCGAGTTTAGAGGTACAGCTTCGTGAGGCGGTGCAAGAGCAGGCGAGATTAGAAATGGAGGCGAAGAATGCGGTTGAGGCGTCGCGTGTGAGCGCCAAGGCTAAATCAGTAGCTGAAAAAGAACGCGATGAGGCGACGGCGCGCGCGGAGAAAGCCGTAGCCGAAGCCAACGCCGCGGCTGAAAAGTCTGAGGGATTACAGAACGATGTCGAACGCTTAGAAGAGGAAATCGTTGCGCTCAACAAGGCGCTCGTCGACGCACAGAGTGAAATTGAAGCGTTGACGTCGACAAACTCCACGCTGCAAGGTGACAAATCAAAGCTCACGACTGACATTGGCACGTTGCGCGGAGAGAAGAGCGTGCTGGAAATGCGCGTGGAAACGCTCGAGCAACAGCACGTCGACCACGCCAATGAGCGCGAAAACATGCGAGAAGAAACAGACAAGCTGCATTCCGAGCTCGCCAAGACACGTGCGGAAAAGGATGGGAGTTCACAAGCGATGACACGGGCGCTGGAGGATGCCGTAGACGCGCGAGCCAAGGCGGCGAAATGCGCGAGCCAAGCCGAAGCGGCGGATGAGCGCGCTCGACGCGCCGAGGATGCGCACAGTCACGCCACTGCAGATTTACAACGAGCGCGCAACGAGCGCAACGTGGCACAGGAACATGCTGCGACGCTCGCATCTGAGATTGAAGTTTTAAAGCCGCAACTCGCGGCGACTGAGGAAAAGCTCAAGGCGAGTACGGCGCGCGTAGAGTCGGCGGAGCGCGAGTTGCGGGCGATGACGTCGTCCAAGGAAACGCTTGATGCAAAGGTCACCAAACTTGCAGAGTCCGTGCGCGAAGCTGAGCAAAAGATTACGAAAATAACTGAGCGCGCGAACGCATCCGAGCTCGAGAGTACTAGGCTCAACGCCGAATTGATTGCCACGCGCGCGAGCAAAGACGCGCTGGACCCAAAGCTGACCAAGCTCGGCGCCGAACTCGCGGATGCTCGCGCCGAAGCGCGCACGTTGAAGCACGATAAGGAACGATTGGAGAATGAAATTACGTCGCTCAAGCATGCCGCGCAGGCGCTCGAGGGTGAAAACGCAAGCATTAAATCGAAAGTTGATACATTGAAGATTGAAAAGTCTTCGCTCGACGAACGATTACGCGGCGAAGTCGAAGCCCGACGAGAGATGGAGGAAGAATTGAGACACGTCAAAAAATCACTCAAGGAGGCGCAACGCAACGCTGCGGATGAACGTGCCAAAGCTATGGATGCAGAAGACGCTATAAATGATGCCAATGCCGTGCGCCAGCAACTCATCGCTCTGCAGCACGCGCACGCGCAGCAGGGTGACGAAATGGCGAGGTGTAAAATGGAGCTCACAAACATTGTGAGCGATGAACGAAGCACTTCGGCGCTCATTGCACGTTTGCAAGAAGTCAAAGAGACACTCGCCGCGCGAGAAGAAGAGCTTCAGCACGCCATGGTGACTCGGCGTCACTTGCACAACACAATTCAAGAGCTCAAGGGGAATATCCGCGTGTTTTGTCGCATCCGACCGCCTTCGCGGGACGAAGACGCGTTTGATGAATCGAATTTATCCATTGACAGAAAAGGCGAATTCGCCGGACGTCGTCTCGATATCGCTCCACCTGACGCGCCGAAGAAGTACAAGTTCACCTTTGATCGGGTATTTGCGACGAACAGCAATCAAAAGTCAGTGTTTGATGAGATTTCGCTCCTCGTGCAAAGCGCGCTCGACGGGTACAAGGTGTGCATCTTTACGTATGGACAAACTGGTTCAGGAAAAACTTACACCATGCTTGGCGGTAAAGGCGAAGAGCGTGGTTTAATACCCCGATCGATGGAGCAAATCTTTGCGTGCCAAGCGCAATTGAAATCTAAAGGGATGACCATCGCCATCACCGCCACTTTGCTTGAGATTTACAATGAGGACATCAGAGACTTGCTCGCTGATGGATCTTCGGATGGTAAAATTGAGTACAAAATCAAGCACGACGACGACGGCAACACGCATGTAACCAATTTGAACGCCGTTGAAGTGCACTCGGCGATCGAAGTCGAGGCACTCATGAGCCAGGCAAACGCGGCGCGCGCCGTGGCAAAGACGAATATGAATGATCGAAGCTCCAGGTCGCACATGGTGATGCGCTTGAGCTTGGACGGCGTCAACGAAGCCGGTGAAAATATTCACGGTGCGCTCAATTTGATTGATTTGGCGGGCAGTGAGCGCTTGAAAACGACGGGTGCGACAGGTGATCGGCTGAAAGAAGCCCAAGCGATTAACAAGTCGCTCTCATCCCTCGGCGACGTCATCTTTGCATTAGCCAACAAGGACAAGCACATTCCGTTTAGGAATTCCAAGCTCACATACTTGCTCAAAAATTCTCTCGGTGGCGACTCCAAAACACTGATGCTCGTCAATGTGTCACCAGCGTTAGAGAGTGCACAAGAAACAGTGTGCTCCCTGAGATTCGCTGAAAAAGTCAACTCGTGCGCGATGAAAAAGGCGTCAAAGAAATCGAGCGAGGCGTAAATTCTTTTCTCCTCCAACCCAATCCACAGTATAAACACTAGTAACAACAATTGCTTTTCAACGTGTATGTAATTTACTATCGATATTCATCACAACATTTTACAACAACAACATACGTGCAAGGCGAGAGACATGATTTACTTTTCGAGCTTGCGCAACGTCTGAGACGCGAATTGCGCCACATCCGCCGCTGAAGCGCGCTCGAGAGGATTCATCGCCAAGCATGCGTTAATGAGTTGAGATAACTCGGGCGAACGACCGTCGGGGAGACCAGGTGCCGCTGCGCGCGGCGTTGCCCCTCGAGGAAATTTCTTACCGCTCGCGGTTTCATACAAGGTAACGCCGAGTGAAAACACATCCGCCGCCGCCGTTGGCTTTTCACCCGGGAACAAGTTCAACAACTCTGGCGCGACGTATCCACCATCGCCTTCTTCCCAATCCCAGCCCTCGTCGAGCGCGCACGCTAACCCCAAGTCGCCAATTTTATACGTACCGTTGATGTCGATGTAAATGTTCTCCGGTTTAATATCCAAGTGAATCACGCGTCGTTGATGCATGTGCGCGAGACCACTCGCGACTTGATGCGCCAAACGCCACACGTCGAGTTCGGCGACAACTTTTCCCGGAGCTAAGCGCGCGCACACGCTCGCTAACGACCCGCACGCGCAGTGTTCCATTTGAATGTAAAACAACTGGTCTTGTTGCCAGCTGCGGAAATACCGAACAATGTGCGGGTGCTCGCCCAATAAATTCGCCGCCTCCACCTCTCGCTTAAACACCGTACGCTGCGCATCCGTCGTGAACGAATGCACACACTTCTTTACGACAAACGCATCGCCACTCGTCTTACTCGTCACCAACCACACTTCGGAATTCTGCGACGAGCCGATTATCTGTTCAAACGTAAAGTGCCCTTCGAAATCAAACATCACGTCGTTACTCACTGAAGTCTGTCGCACCAACCCCGTTGACGTCAACACCTTGGTCTCCATCAACGAATTCATTCTCGATAACGTCGACGGTAGGTTGTGATCCATACTTCCGGATGCCGCGCCGCGCGTATTAAACTCGGAACCAAACGACGCCGACGCCTCCTCAGAACCAGACGACGCAAACAACGCGTTCCCCGCGTTCCCCGCCGTCGACGCGCCCCGGCCAATATCCCGTCCAAAAACACGAAATCCGTGCTCAAATCCAACGCCTTCATC
>JACLAB010013084.1_pt1 | contig 13574 bp, 12 predicted proteins | sample 8027921 | NCBI WGS metagenome assembly JACLAB01 (sample SAMN15725117, study PRJNA655200) | protist metagenome | isolation source: fluorescence activated cell sorting (FACS) single amplified genomes of... | place: USA: West Boothbay Harbor, Gulf of Maine | collected 2000-07-19
CTCCGGTCCCTGCTGCTGCGGCGGGGAGGCGGACTCCTCCGTCGGTCGGGGGACCGCGAACGCCGCCGAGGCGGTGGCGAACGGGATCTCTGCCGTCGCGGCGAGGGCGAGCGAGGCATGACGCGCGTGAAATGGAAGATGTCGAGGTTTTGAGTTGGCTGATGGCTTTTCTGGAATATACATTTTTGGACCCGCGAGCGAAGCGGACCGCCGCCTGACGCGCTCATCCGAATCGCGCCCCCACCACCGCTCTCGCGCGCGAGCCCGCGATCGCCGAGAAACGCCTCGATGGCTCGTGGAACCCTCCCGCACGGCGCCCCTCGTGCGTCCCGCTCCGTCCGGGAAGCCCCACCGACGCGCGGGGAGGCGCCGCCGCGACGCGAGGCGAAACACACTTCTTCGGCGCCGCCGGCCAGCCGAACCCAGCCCCTCGGACCGGTCGCGTCCGGGAAACCCGGGAAACGCTCGACGAACGTGCGATCGCCCTTAACACGTTACCACCATCGCCCTCGCGCTCTCTGCTCTCCGTGGTCACGTCCATCGCCTCGACCGCGGTTTCCGTGTCTTCCGGCGCGCCTCCGCGTTTCCCGGCGGCGGCGCCGCCGCGCCGAGCCCCGAAGGCGCCGAGCGCGGCGAGCGCGGCGCCCGCCGCCGCGAACGCCCTCGCCGTCGCAGAGCTCGAGAGGTCGGCGTTCGCGACCGCCAGCAACAGCGCGAACGAGCAGAAGTTCGCGGCGTTCACAGCGGCCGCGCCGAGCCCCACGTCGCACTCGTACTCCACCGCGTAGGTCACCGTGAGCAGCGGCACCGGCGAGATGAGCGCGGCGAGGACCACCCCGAGCACCGCCGGGCCCGCCGACGCGAACTTCGCGACGAGCGCTGCGCCGAGGAGGAGACCCGCACCGTACCGCAGCGCGAGCAGCGACGCGACGTCCCGGATCTGCCCGCCCCGAAGCGCCGGCTCGAAGAGCACGCCGAGCGCCAGGAGCGCGAGCGGTTTGTTGGCGACGGCGAGCGAGGACAGAAAGGAGACCGCCGGCCCGGGGAGCCCGAGGCCGAGGACGCGAAGCGTGACGGCGGCGAACATCGCCAACAGACACGGGCTCAGGAGTTGTTTCTTGACGTTGCCGAGCGCCTGCACGAGGGAGAAAGACGCACCGGCGATGACGGACGCGTATATCAACGGAGCGACGATGAGCAGCGACCATTGGTTGACGGCGTCGAACAGGACGAGCCGGGTCACGCCGGCGGTGCCCCACACCGCCTCGACCAGTGGATACGCGAACGTGCCGAGGTTCACGCCGACGCACGACCCCGCGAGGAGCGCGGTGTCCTTCGGATCCCGGCCCGTGCCCTTGAACGCGAGGTGTGCCACGAGCAGCACGGCGGCCTGCGCCATCGCGCACAAGGACACGGCGACGGACGTGGCATCGAACGTCAAGGACGCGAACGTCATCAGGAGCATCGCCGGAAGCGTCGCGTTGAAAAGTACCTTCAACATTGCTTTGCCGACGTCCACGTCCACCAGTCCGACGCGTTTCAGGAAGTAGCCGAATGCGATGGTGGACACCGCGAGCGCCAGCCGCGCGTTCGCATCCGCGGCCGACATTGCGGAGTCGAAGCACCGCCGCGAGCCCGAGGTCTGACTGCGGGAGCCCAGGGAAGTCTGGGTTTTCGTCCGATCTCTCGGAGTCTCCGACGAGGATTTTCGTTTCTCGTACGTAAGGTCTCTGCACGCAAGACGCGTGCAGGTGACGCCACCGGGCATCTTCCGATGCGCACTGGTCGCCGACGCGTCTCGGAACTTGCTCCATCCGTCAGCGTTAGCGCGGCCGGCTCGAGCTGAGCGTCGGCTCGCTCACGGGTCATGCCGGAGCTCACGTCTCCCGTCGTCATCCTCGGTGCGTTTAAATCTGACGTCCTCGTTGTCGCTTCCCGATGTCCGACTTCGCTGACAGTCCGTCCCGTCTCCGTCGCACGCAGGCGCGCAAGGCTCCGGCAAAACGCTCCTCTCGCGTAGGCTCGTGTCGCTTCAGAGAACGGGGGAGCGTCACGTCCCCATCGACGCAGACGTCGTCCCCTCCATCGGCGTGGACATCAGCAACTTGCCCTTGGACAAGACCAAGACCGTTCAAATCAAAGAAGTCGGCGGCGCCATGATGCCGTTGTGGCCGACATACCTGAAAGGCGCGGCGGCTCTGCTGTACGTCGTGGACGTCTCCGACGCGTATCAGCTCGCCGCGTCCGCGACTGCGTTCCACCACCTGTGCGGCCTTCCCGGGATGCGCGACAAGCGCGTGCTTTTGCTTTGGAACAAAACCGACGCGCCGTGCGCGCTGCGCGACGCGGAGACGGCGGCGTTTGACGCGGCGCGCGCAGAAACCGCGCTGGGGGACGCGCTGACGACGATGCGGGCGAGCGCGTTAGACGGGTCGAACGCGCAACAGGTGATGACATGGATTCGAGGGGTATACGGCGTGTAGCATGAGCTAGCTCTAGTGGGTCGTTGAAATAGATAGGAGCGATACAAACGGGGGTTCCGACGAGGGATAAAAAAGCGTAAAAAAAGCGTTTTTCACACAACCGTTCGGCGGCGTACGCCGCCTGCGGGAGCGCGCTCTCACTCCGCGCTCGCGCCGCTCTTCTCGGCGTAGATGCCCTTCCCCCGGTCCTCAACCTCCTTGAGGTACTCCGCCTGCACGCGCTGCGCGTACGAGCCGTTGGGGAGGTTCAGAACCACGCCCTCCATGCGCTTCTGCAGGTCCTGCGTGAACGCTTCCTCTCCGAACCCGCCCTCAATCACCGCCTCGAACTTCGCCGGCCAGTCCGACGCGGGCGCACCGATGACGATATCCAGCGGCGTGGTTCCAGTGTCGAGCTCGCGCGCGGCGTAGCACTGCAGCAGGTGCTGCAGAATGTGCACCATTCCGTCGAGCTTGTCCTCGTCGGATTTCCTGATCCACGCGTACACAGTGTTGAGCATCTGCTCGTCCACGGCGGCATCGTTGATGGCGACGCGCATTCGCGCGACGCTCTCGCTCGAGAGCGGCACGGCAAACTCACCGGTTTCGGGGTCTGCCGCGACGGCGACGATGCTCTCGAGCGCCTTGCTGGACTCCTGGATGCCGCTCTCGGTCTTCTCGACCATCGCCTCGATGAGCTTCATGCACTTCCCAGCGAGCTCCATGAACGCGTCCTTCTCCTCCTGCTTCTCAGCCGCGTCGCTGCGGGACGCGATCCTTATCCAGAGGGACTGGTCGAAGCTCAGGACGTTCTCCGCGACGAGCTTGACGAGGCCCTCCTCGTCGGCGGCGATGAGGTTATCGATAAGCGCGTCCATGTTGGCGACGTCTTCGGCGGCGCCGCCGGGGCCTTTCGCGGCGGCGGCGACGAGCGCGTCGCGACGGCGGCGGCTCGCGTGCGCCGAGACGCTTTTCGGCGCCACGGTGGCGCGGGAAGCCGTGGCGGCGTGCCTCGAGCGGGCATCGAAGCGGCGTCCCGCGCAGGCGTAAACGCTGACGCGCGCGGAGACGGAGGTGGCAGCGGCGGACATGATGCCCCCGTAGATACCGTATGCAGCGTTGGTGTGCGCGCTCGTCGTCCGATCGAGCGCAAAAAGTCGGCTAAAAAACAGAACCCGCGTGTGCAGTCGACGACACACAAGAAAAGTGCACGGACGCGGAGAAAACGCGTGAGAAGATACTTTGATCTTTAACTGCCTCAGTAGTCGCGTCACGGAGCAGCGGTGGCCGCGGAGCCAGGATGCTGGTCCGCCCCCGTCGCCGGCGTCAAGCCGGTGATGAGGTGCCCGCCCCGGAGGCTGGCGCGTTTACCGTATCCGCCAGACCGAGGCCGAGGCGTTCGTTGTTTCTCGCCAAAATCGACACCGACGAGATGGTGGACAAATTGAAGAGCAAGTTCCCCGAGACGTGGGGCGCGCTCGAGAAGAGCGAGGCGGCGTCGGCGATGAAGAAGAAGTTCGACGAGTTGACCAACCCTTCGTTCCAACCCGACCGCCGGAGGCTGAGCGCGGTCGAGGATTTCTTCCGATACACCGAGGAAGAAGGTGCGTATGCGTCGATTTGGGCAACCCTAACGGACGAGTCACCTCCAACGACCAGTCAGCTCGGCAACCCTTCAAACGCCTTCTCGAATGCACAGTGTGCCCCTTCGCCTCCTCCTCCATCGCCAGACCGACTGACCCTCGACCTCCCGCGTGATTCCTCTCAAACCTCCACTAGGTCGGCGATTCTTCGACGACATCGACCGGGACGGCCACGGTCGCCTCAAGCTGGATGACCTGAAGGTGGCGATGCGCAAGAGAAATCTGCCAGACTGGTACGCGAAGGCTTTCATGGAAAAAGCGAAGCCGACGTTCTTTTCGCGCACCATCGGTTGGGAGGACTTCGAGAGTGTCATGAACGAGCGCGAATCCACGATGCTTCGCGCGTTCAACAGCCTTGGACTCAGCCGTAGCGGGATGATGAAAGAATCGGATGTCAAGCAGTCCCTCAGACGTTTGGGCTTGCCTGCGACTGACGAAAACGCGACGGCGATGCTGAACCACCTCGGCATGAACGGCGAAGGGTACGTCTCGTACGGACAGTTCCGCAACTTCCTCATGCTGCTCCCGCAAGACGTGGCGACGGCGAAGGACCCATCTGTCCTATGGTTCGAGGCGTCGACGATGGTTCAGATCAACCCGCCTGAGGCGGCGAGGTCGGCGACGATGAAGCTCGCCATACAGGCGGCGTTCGCCGGAGCTTTGGCATCGGGATCGTCCACCGCCATGATGCACCCGATGGACACGCTTAAGACGCGCATTCAGGCTACGGTGGGCGCGGGACCAGGAATGAAAGCGTTTCTCAAGACGATCCCGCAAATTGGCGCGAGGAACCTGTACCGCGGGATCATCCCCGCCGTCGTCGGCGCCGCGTCCGGCCACGGGTTCCGCACGGCGACGTATGAGGTGGCGTGCAAACTCCTTGCGCCGCTGACGCTCATGCCGCTCATCACTGAGATTCAGATTCAGGGGTTCGGTTCCGGTCTCGGGACACTCGTAGGGACCAGCGTGCGGATCCCGTGCGAGGTGCTCAAGCAGCGTCTGCAGACGGGACAGCACGCCAACGCGGTCGAGGCGTTCAAGGCTGTGACGGCGAACGGTCCGAAGGGCCTCTTCGCGGGCACCGCGGCGACGCTCTCGCGTGAGGTTCCCTTTTACGTGATCGGGCTCGTTGCGTACGAGAAGCTGAAGAAAGCCGCAGCGACCATGAAGCGGAAAGACTTATCTGCGTGGGAGACCATCTCTCTCGGAGGCATGGCGGGTGCCATCGCTGCGGCGTGTACGACGCCGGCGGACGTGCTGAAGACGCGGGCGATGACTGGGGCGTCTCCCGCGGGCGAGGCCATCTGGATCACAGTGAAGAAGATCGTCACCTCGGAAGGCGCCGGGGCGCTGATGAAGGGTTGCGTCCCGCGTATGCTATGGATCGCACCGCTCGGCGCCATGAACTTCGCGGGGTACGAGCTCGCGAAGAATGCGATGCAAGCCGCCGACGAGGACCCATCGGCGAAAAAGGAACCGGAGAAGGCAATCAAACTCGAACCTGAGCGCGCGGCGCGCGTCAATCCGCCGCCCGCCTTGCCCGCGCCAGTTGCCAGTGAACCCGTGGCAGCGGAGGCTGAGCCTGTCGCGCACCCCGTGGAGGCTGCACCGACGAGCAGCGAAACCACCGAAAGCCAGACCGTGGTACATGAGGCCGTGTTGGAGAAGGCGCCTGACGAGACGTCTTCATCCCCGGCCGAGGCTGAGGTTCCGGCGCCGCCCGCGGTGACCTCGAGCGGATTCCGCAGCTTGCCGCCGCCTTCAAAACCCAACCCTCCGGTCGAGCGTTGAGTACAGACCACAGAATGTAATGAGATGTTTTCGCTAATCTTTTCAACTCTACATATTGCATGCATGATAGCTATCATTTCGCCTCGAGCGCGGCTATTTTCGCGAGCAGAGCCTCCTCCTGAGCCGCGAATTTCTCTTCCAGTTGTTCCTTCATTGCTTCCATCGACGCCGCCAAAGCTTCTTGCACCTTCGTCGTGACCTCCGACGGAATCGCGGCTTCGTACTCTGCCTTGAGTAACGCTTCACGCTCCGCCTCCTCGATCGCTGCAGCCTCTTCTTCTGCCCTAGCCTTAGCCTCAGCCGCTTTTTCTGCCAACTCTTTCTGCTTTTCAGCCCACTCTTCCTTGGGGTACGCCACGCCTAACGACTCAAACGCGTTCGCGCCCGGCGTCTCGAGGACGGGGGCTGCCGGGCGAATGTCCAGTCGGACCAAGTCCGTGAACGCGTATTGATACAGCTTGTAATACCGGAAGTACGTGCTCAGCGCGTACTCCGTCATGTCCTTCATCTCCCCGAAATTCAGGATGCCGAGACTATACGGTGGCCGATGCACGCTGCTCTGCAAGGCCAACAACTTGAAAAAACCAAAACTTTTCTCAATCGTCATGCGCTCCGCCATGGACTTCTCGTGGGTCGCCTTGAAAATGCCGAGGAGACATGAGGTCTTCTCCAACGACAAACCCTGGTTGTTGGCGTACACCAACGCGTTGAAGTACAAGTCCAGCGCGATCGCGCTCCGCTCATTCGTCGGGTGATTCGCCACGTCAAAAACCACGGCCAGCTCCCTGTGGAAGGGGAGGGGGAAGGGAAGGAATGGTCAGTCGTGGACGCGGAAAGATTCGTTGCCGAGCCGCGTTGATGTTGACGAGGACGTTGGCGTCGCGACGCACTCTTTGGTCATGCCCGGCTTAACCGGGATGTCCTCCAGCTGGACTTTCCTGGGCGGTGCCGACGCATCTATCTGCGTCATGACCCGCTCTTCCTTAGTCCGAGGTGCCGTGCGGGCGCGCGTGCGTCGCTGAGCATTTCGTGAACACTGCACCCGTTTTGGAGTTCACGAACTCATGAGCGGGTTCTCTTATTTTTATCAGTCGGTTCCGACACCTCCGAACACTTGGTGGGCTCCCGCGGCGGGCAGAAGGGCGCGTTCCAGGTGAATGGCGTGCCTCCGTGAAGTCGTTCGGAGGTGTGTTCCGATCGTGCGATATCCCACAACTTTGCGTGGACTGGCCTCGTGTACGTCCACCCTCACGGAGGCGGCGACCGATGTTTGGGGCGTCGAAAACACGGCCGATGACGAGAGGAAAGACAAAGCCTTCGTCGACCGCCGACGCGTGGTCATCACGGCTGGTAACGGAGGATCCGGGGCAGTGAGCTTCATGAAAGATGGTGGTGCGAAACGCAGAAGGGGCGCTGACGGGGGTAACGGGGGCAACGGTGGGGACGTGTGGATTGAGGCTTCACGACACGTAAAAGGGCTTGGAGATTTGCCTTTCAGGATAGCCGCGGGTAATGGAGGTAGGGGTGCGGCGCAAGGCACGCAAGGAAAACGTGGGGACGAGATTAACATTAAAGTCCCTGTCGGTACAGTCGTGTGGAAAGAAGTCGTCGACGAAGCGGAAAAGGATGACGTGTGCATCGACGCAGGCGACATCGACTTCTCGAAATGGGGAACTTCAGAGCCCGTGTCTAACTTCGACAGCGACGACATGGTTGATGGTGTTGACGACGAAGCAGAACCCATGCCAGCTCCGAATATTGGCGATAGACCACGTGGTATCTATAAGGGCACATGGAATATGCTTGTCGACCTCGATGAGCACAGCTCAAGGCTCCGACTTGCGAAAGGCGGACGCGGGGGAAAGGGAAACAAGTCCAAGCCGACTGGAAAGTTAGCCGGCACGCGCGACCTGGGTACCGAAGGCGAGAAGCTGACCGTGGTACTCGAGCTTAAGTCTGTGGCTGACATCGGCCTTGTCGGCTTCCCAAACGCAGGAAAGAGTACGCTGCTGCGAGCCATTAGTGGCGCGCAACCCAAGGTTGCAGAATACGCATTCACGACGATGCAGCCGCAGCTCGGGGCAGTGACGACGGACGGTGGTATATCGAGCATCACTGTCGCTGATATCCCAGGCCTCATCGAAGGTGCGCACGAGAATTGCGGTCTCGGCCATAATTTTCTCCGGCATATCGAGCGGTGCGCGGCGTTCATCTATGTTGTCGACCTTAGCGCGGGACTAGGAAACAGGCCTGGGATTCGCCCGTGGAAAGCGCTCGAGGTGCTCAAAGCGGAGCTTGAAGCCTATTTACCCGGGCTCTCCAACCGACCGGCGATCGTCGTGGGAACTAAAACTGATATCGAACACACTTCGCGAGCGGCAGAGGCTTTACGCCGCAAAACCCACCTGCCCGTGGTCACCGTGTGCGCGAACGAGGCTCGCGGAATCGACGCACTGTTGTCCGTGGCCGAGAAGACGCTTCGCGATACGGCGAAGGATTCGAGAAGAGAGGAACCTTAGATAGCAAATACTAGCCAAGGCCTAAGCCTCACACACACGTCGAGTGTCCACCTGTGTCATCGTCTCGATTCGTGAACCGTGAATATGCAGCGGCCAGAACGAGTCGTCGACTCGTCTGCGCTTGGGCGCCGGACGAAGTAAGCGTCTGCTTCCCGCCAGCCCGAGACGCGCCGATTTTGAAGCAGCATTTGGAGCTAACTTGTGCAACAGTGTTGAGCGAGAGACATCGCCTGCAGACTCACATAGGCGTAGTCTCCCGTCGAAACTGCGATGCCAAGTGCTTGTCGTCGGCGCGGTGAAAGGTCTTCTTAACCTCGGCAAGAGGGGCTTTGTTAGGGGAGGGTCAGAATCGGAGGCAAAAGCTAAAAAAGCTCTGGGTAGAAACGCCTCGTTTTGGAACGACGAGATCTGGTTTTTCGGCGTGTGCACGCCTTTAGGATGTAGGTCGCGGGGTGTACGCACCATAGGTTTTCCGAGTATGACTAATGATACCCTTCCTTGACGAAGTTCCATTATTGAAGGATCCGTACGGAGCCAAAAGCAGGTGGCTTGCGCAGCCGAAAGTGGTGATGCACCCGAAAAGAAAAACGTTTCGGTTCTCAAGCGTTTGGGAAGACGGAGTTCGTGGATGCCGCGCCGCGACTGCCAGATAACGGGATAAAAAGGGGGTTTCGGAGCTCGCCTTCACTTTCCCGCGCACCGCCCGCGATACGAGCGCGAGAACTCATCAATGCTAGCCTAACAAACGTCCTCTGGTGAAGTGGTGACTGTACATCATGTCATTGGTGTCGGATGACCCCCTGTGGGAGTCACTGCGCCAGGTACGCGTCGTCCCCGAAATGCGAAAACCGCGCTTCGCGAGTTCACGCAACCCCTCAGTTCCTGACCTTCGTACGAAACTCTTCTCACGAACATCGGCGCAGGGTGCACAAGAGCTAGCTATCAAAGAGCCTCTGTTGGGCGGCTTCCTATATTCTAAGATCCTTAATCAGCCCACCTTCGAGCGCTCCTTGGCATTCCTGCTTGCCACCAAGCTCGCTACCTCTACGATATTGGCGTCGCAGTGGAATGACCTTATTATTGACGCCATCACGACGTCAGCAGAGGAAGAGCAGAACAGGTCTCCCGGCGCCGGGTCCATCGCCGCAGCTGCGCGTGCGGATCTAGAGGCTATAAAATATCGTGATCCGGCTTGCCCGAGCTACGTACACGCATTTCTGTTTTACAAGGGCTTCCAGGGTCTGCAAGCGCAGCGCGTCTCACGCTGGCTCTGGGGGCACAATAGAAAGGTCTTAGCGTGTATGGTGCAGTCGAGCATATCCGAGACCTTTGGCATGGACCTCCATCCGGGTGCCAAGTTCGGCAAAGGCATCATGATAGACCACGCCACGGGGATAGTGGTTGGTGAGACTGCGGTGGTGGACGATGATTGTTCTCTGTTTCATGGAGTCACGCTTGGGGGCACGGGAAAGCAGGCGGGTGACAGACACCCGAAGTTGCAAAAGAGGGTAACGGTGGGAGCGCACGCCTCCGTGCTCGGAAACATCACCATAGGGCACGATACGAAAATTGGCGCGAGCGCGGCGATTCTACACGATTTACCTCCAAGGAGCGTCGTGGTGGGTCACAAGGGGATCATCATAGCGAAACGAAGAAAGGGAGAAAAGGCGAGTGCCGTCATGTCAAAGCTCTGAACGAGTGTGTTTCTAATTAAAAAATAGTCTAGACGTAAAAAGTATCATAGCTACTGCTTCTTCGGCTTTACGGCACTCTTGCTGCGCAGATGCCAGCGCACCAACCACCCTGCCGTAACTGTCGCAAAGACACCCCAAAACCATAGCACGTGCCTCGGCCAAGGCACTTCGAACATCCCGCGACCGTGCTTCAAAACCACGATAATTTCGATTAAAGCCCCCGCGATGGCTAACCACGCGTTTGCGCCCATCTTGGTTAAGTGCATCCCTTCCTTCGAGGTGATGAACACGTAATACTCAAGCGTCGATATATTTGCGATCCCGAACCAGAGCGCGAGCCGTATGTGATTCAGCAGGTGTGGTGGTGGAATCCAGAGCACGTACTTTAAAAAGAAGGCGTTCAGCTCGAAAACGAGACACAGGATCACCACGAATGCGCATTGCAAGAAACGCAAAGGACTTGACGTGGGGTTCCATATGTACGAGTCCCAAGTAGCGGGTGTGAAGAGCTGAAGGCCCTGTCGCATCTTTTTGGTCAATCCTGTCGCATTCTTGGTGCCCATCCAGTCGTATGTTCTTCCCTCGAAGAAGCGCACAGTCATCATCCCGAGGCTGATTCCTACAAAGTTACACAACGCGACGTCGAGCACCCAAGAGTCCCACCAGCACTCGTTAAAGTTTTTCAGCCAGTGCTGGAAGGTGAGCTCCATCAACTCAAATGATATAGAGTATGCCCACAACAGCGGCAAGTTTCTCAACGCGATAGCTTTCCCATACCATCCAAGAATGTGCCCTACGAAAAACTCGTCAAAGACCGTATCGCGAAGCACCCGAAACTTGGAATCTGGGTCTTCCGGGGTGTATATTCGGCAATCCTCTCCATAGGCGCGCTCCGGCAGTTCGACACCGAGGTCTGGTGCGAGGAACTTGAGGACCATTCTCGCGTCAGTAGTCTCTTGACACAACAAGAACACCAGGAAAAGCAAGTATAACACGAAGAGACCATGCATGACTTTCCAAACAGCCGGATGAGGCTTCACCATGTGCGTATCCGGACCCTGCAGAGCTGAGTACAGCAAATACGAAGCACACACAGCGTTCAGGGACGACTTCAGGTTCCGCGAACGCACGGCTTCACGCTCCGCCGGCGATATCGATGACATATCCACCTCAGGCTTGAACGCTCCGGATAAAACAACCAGAAGCATCGCACACACGAACAGAGCAACCAATGATCCACTCTTCACGGTCTTCTCGAGGTTGGCCTTGCCACCTTCTTTGGTGACGGCCACGGGGCCGCTTTTAACTAGCAGCGCCATTCGGTCGGGCTTCCGATACGTCCCACAAGCACACGCCCGAGCCAGACCAAAGATTTAACCACAGTCGCGACAACGAGATAACGAACTATACGTAATACATCACCGATGGTCTCCGCGTGCAGCGCGAAGTGACAACGAACCTTCGGACGTCGACGCGGACGATGTCAGTTTTGGGTCTGTGTGACAACCAAACGCCGTGAAATGGAAACTCGCCGCTCTGCTGCAGTTCGTGCGGCAGCGAAATAATCAAACTTTGGGCGACTTTGACACCTAGGAAGTGCGTTCGGCGTCAAGAGCATCTGGCCGAAACCCTCCCCAGAAGGGGTCGGAGCCCTCCTCACGGCGGACGACTTGGGACGAGACGTCGAGAATGAATCCGAAACAAATACAAGAAGGGCACCTGGATGTGTGCGAGCGGCTTGGAGACCATCCGGTGTTCGCTGAATCTTGGTTGAGCGCTGCGGGGGATGTACGCTGGAAAAGTGGGCACATGGTGGAGTTTCAGCACCTGGTCGAGTCACGTGCGCGAAAGATGTTGAGAAACAGAAAGAGCGGGTTGCGTCCTGCAGAAGAGTACGGCGTTCCTTTAGTCGGACCGGAAAAGCTTAGCTCGGCAGGTGTTCCGGAGCTCGTTCACACCAAGGCAGACGGTATGTTCGCCTTCATGAAGGCTCTCGAGCGTTTGCCACTCCAGCAGCTGGCTAGATCAGTGCCGCACGGGTTGCGACAGTCCAAACTCTTTGAGGCACTCATCAGCCACCAGATTCCCATGCCACGAGCTATTTGGCTAGTTAAGATCATCTATCTGAACCGCACCAAGTCTGCTGCTGAGCGGTCGAGCGTGTGGACGAAGGACCTTTGCCAGTACATTGGCGAGTTACTTCGCAAAGGTTTTGTTCCAAAACCCACGAAGCACGGGAACGGCGAGAGCACCGCGACACAACAGCTTTCGCACGAAAACAAATGGGATTACGTTCTTGCTCTTGTCCGATGGTGTGTATCTGCCAGAATACTCGACCAGGAGTTATTTTTGAACAACGTGATCGAGTTGATGGAGAGGGCGAAGGAGCTTTTTGGGGCGGAGCACGTGGCGTCTGTCACCGGCGAGCTGCTCCTGATTCTCGTGCCCTTCGTTCCTTACGCCATCGGGTTGCATCGATTGACTGGACGACTCGCAGCAGCATGCATCAATATTTTGCGGCAAATCAGTGCACATCCGACCACGACTCTCCCTGGAAGAACAGCACCCATCATTAGGCTAGACGAAAGCGCCATAATTGTCGTGTTTGACATCTTGAGAGAGTTGCTGGACGAGTGCCCTGACGCGTTTCTTGTCCTAAAAATCGAGCTTCCAACACCCATGCAGATGTGGGAGGTGAGACAATCCTATCCGAGCTTGTCCGATGAACATTTTTCTCGACTTGACAGCTGCATGAACATCGTTAGGGAACGGATCGGGTTACTGAAGCTCGCGGCGGCGCCCACCGCAATTTCAGAGCGTCGGCTGGACGTTATTTTGCTTCTCGACCGAATTCTCGCAAAAGGAAACTACTTTGAAGACGTGCACAAGTATGTTGAGAGATCCCCAGTGCTGAAAGCTGCATCGACAGACCAAAGAAACGGTCTTCAGGGCCTTATCAGTACCATTTGCACGTGGTCTATGCCTCCTGGATCAGACTCGGTGCAGTTGGGGCCTCGGCGAATAGTCGCGGCGAAACTGCTCCAAAAGCTCGGGCACTCGATTTCTGAAAATGGCGGAGACAAAAAACCAGAAAATAAAATTTTGCTCCAGACGGAAATATACGCCTTGCTCGAATTCACCTTCACACATTGCCCCACAGATGTCTTCGCAGACCTGAACCGTGGCAAGTTTGTGGAGTGGTCGGAGCTCATCAACACGATGATAGAGAGCGGCGTCATAACCCTGGAAGGCTTGACCTCACACTTGATTATCACTGGGAGCGTCGAAGCCAAACAGCCGAAGACCTTGAGTGCCTTTTACGGCGCACTGCTCCTTCGTCTGAGGCCGACGGAACACGCTTGTCAGGGTAACTCGACGCTGAAAATGCTCCGCGGAACGTGCAACGCGCTGATAGAAAGCGCAAGAAACTCATTGGGCTGTCACATTGGCTCCAAGCGGAAGGCT
>JACLAB010000233.1_pt1 | contig 13573 bp, 10 predicted proteins | sample 8027921 | NCBI WGS metagenome assembly JACLAB01 (sample SAMN15725117, study PRJNA655200) | protist metagenome | isolation source: fluorescence activated cell sorting (FACS) single amplified genomes of... | place: USA: West Boothbay Harbor, Gulf of Maine | collected 2000-07-19
GAACGGGTCTGCGTCGGCACCCGCGGGGTCGCGCCCGGCGTGAGCGCCGGCCGCGCTTTCGCGCGCGACATCTTCCGTCGGCTCGTGGCCGGTGCAGTGCGTCCCGGTGTGGGCGGGACCGGCGCCGGCCTCGACGCCTCGGAGCATTTCGTCAATCTTCGCGTCCGCGTTCGCAGCGGACAAGACGACGGAAAGCACGCGTTGAAATCCTCGGGCCGGCCAAACCGTGTCGGTGACGGTTTCGAAGTCGCCCTTGATGCGGTCGTGCACCTTCCGGACGCTCTCCACGGCGGCGTCCGCCGCTTTCAGGGCTTGCGCCGCCTTTTGCGCCCTCGCGGTGTCGCTCTGCACCCGCACGCGTCGCGTCGATGCTTCGGCTACGACGCGTTGGTCCTGCAGGCGGTGCAAAGCATCCTCTTAGAAAATTAGAATAGACCGATTGCCCTAACTCGAATCGCCAAAACTCTCCATGCACGTGCTTTTTTCCCGCCTTCTCTTCCGAGACACGGCATCCTATGAGCAAACAGTGTAAAAATTGCCTAAAAAAAGGGTACCGCGGACGCCACAGCGCGACGCGCGCGGGCGTTGCGCCACCACCCAGTGGTCTCCCGCGGAAATCCTTCCGTGGGGTGATGGACATGGGGCTTCCTGTTGAGTATGTCGGAGGACAGCTCCAGCGACGGAGCAGACACGTCCCCTGCTGGGCGTATCCGCGGACACCTTGAAGCGCTCTCCGGATTTGCAGAATACGGCAACTATGATACGCATATGCAATTACTCATTTTGTTTGGCTTAAAAGAGAGGGTATATTTTGACCAAAATAAGCGACCCAGGAGGGTTCTCATGCCGCGTAAATGTCGAAGACGTCGACGCAAGCTTGCGCCACCACCTGAACATGAGGGGAAACTCCACAATAAACCGCACGAGGCGAAAGGGCGACCCATGTTGCCGTTCACTTTCGTGCGTCAGACGCGTGCGAAGTTGCGCCTGCTTGCTATATTTTTGTTTTAGTCAAAATTCGACCAAGCTGAAGCAGTGTATCTAGTCGTGTTTATTTGTCAATTCAGCAGAGATCCTCGTGGTGTCCGCGTATACGCCCCGGTAGCGACCTGCACGTTCCATCGCTGGAGCTCGCCTTCAAGGAACTTGAGCACACGCTCCTTATATATCATTTTGACAAAGGATTTACAAGGGAGACCACTGGGTGGTGGCGCAATGCCCGCACGCGTCGCGCGGTGCTTCAAACAATTCAAACATTTTTGAACATTTTTGAACTGTTTGCCCATAGGGAACGCGTTTATGAGCATTTAGCATGTGCATGGATGGAGAGTTTTTTGGCGCTTCGCACTCGGAAGTTTAAAAAAACTCGACATTGGTTTAATCAGGAAATTTGCCATATCATTCAGTTAGGGCAATCGGTCTATTAGAACGTTTTTAGAAAATTCGTTTTCGTAGTGCGTGCGTGTGCGTGTACATATGTATTCTGGATTAATTGCAATAATAATCCCAAGTGCCGTCCCGACAAATTATTGACTCTGACTTGAATGTCGCGGTCGGCTAGTTGGGACGAGACTGCGATACGACGACTGCGACGTCACATGATTTAGTCTATGACTTATGCTATTGATCGAGCTGTGGACCAATCAGGAGCACGCCTCAAACTTGATTGACCAATCACAGCGCGAATAAAAGCTTCAAAAGGGGCGCCTTTTCTGAAATCTGTGACTAATTACTCACCTCTAAAAACTTCGATACCAAGTGCCCGGGCTACAGAATTTCTGCTAATATAGATAAGCGCACGAATCGCTCGACCCCCTCGTCTTGACAACAAGGTCATCCGGCATCTTCGGGGCGTTCGCCCCGGGCACTTCCCCTGGCCTCCCCCTTGTCTCTACTGTCTCTCCTCATCTGACACCTCCCTGCTTCATGCTTCGCGTCATGTCGGCCGCGTCACCGCGCACCCCGCGTCCGGGTCGCGAATTCGGGGCCCGCGGGGGCCCGGGTCCGCCGGAGACCGCGCGGGGGGCGGCGCGGGGGCGGCGGGTGCGCCTCGCGGAAGCTCCGTAGCGTATCCCAACATCTCGGCGGGTCAACCTAACTTCCACCGAGATACCGGATGCCATGCGGAGCGACCGCGTCGCCCCGTCGCCTTAACCCTAACATTAGTTGCGCACGCTCGCGACGCAGGCGGTGGCGCCGAGTGCCCCGTTGACTTTTCCCCTCGCTACTGCTACGCCAACTCCAATGAGATGAGCTCTGGCACTTTAGTTTTAGTAACGTGTCCGCCCCCCCTTCCGCACCCAGAGTGCGGATTACAGGACACGGTCGGTATCTGTCTCAAGGGCTCTCGGCCTGCCTCCTCGCTCGCGGGCTGCGCGGCTTATCGTTTCGGTTTTTTACCCTGGGGTACCATACCAGGGCATCTTTTTCGCACGTTCGTGCCACAGGCGGTGGTCCGGGTGCTTTCCAGATTTTTGCTTTGCGGCTTGCATGTGTCAACTACCTTCCGCACCCAGAGTGCGGGTTTCAGGACACATGCATCGGCATCTGCACCGGTCTCGAGGGCTCTCGGCTCACTTCCTCGCTCACGGGCAGCGGGAAGGATGGTCATCGTACTAACCACGAACAACGGGAGAGAGAACAGCCAGGACGGTTTGGCGCTCGTGGGTCCGCGGACTTGCAGGCGTAGATTAGTGTTTTTGTGATCCAAGCAAGCAAGCAAAGGGGATTTTTCACTAAAAATTACGAAAGTAAAATTATTCGAGTAGTACCAAGCAAACAATTTCGGCCAAGTTGGCGACAAAACTTACGTTACTGCAGCAGCTCCCAAATTGGTTTACAACGGCGGAGATGGAGAGAAAGCACAGAGTATATCTGCTGGTTTTTCTAACACGTGTGCTGTGCTCACCAACGCTTCGGTTTTGTGCTGGGGGAAAACTTCAATCGAGGAAACAGTTTCGGACACTTCGAATGTTCCCAGGGGCTTAGGGGGTGGTAGTTTTGCCCCTTTTCCCCATTTTTCGCCAATTTTTCCACTTTCACGAAAATCCCTCAAGTTCCGTCATTTCAGGCACGTTCTCCCGTGAAAACCGTTTTCTCCAAAAACGCCGAAAACGCCCGAAAATCGCAAAACACACCAAGCACGAACCCTTACCAAAACGAGACGCAATTTTCGCCTCTTTCCCTTAAGTCACGGTCGTCGGGACACCCCCGACAACCCAAAAGTGTGATTTGTCCTCCCGTCATTTCAGGCACGAACTCCCGTGCGAGTTCCCTTAAGTTCCCTTAAGTCAGCGAAGTTTAGACACGGGACAGCGGGTCTAAGCAACCATAGGAGGAAACCGAAAATCAATTGTAAAAACTCGTGATTGTGCCGTCATCGTGGACGACACCCTTGTTGTATAGGAAGCGGAACTTCTTCGTGACCTTGGGAGTGCGCATGGAGAACTTTTCATCCACAGATAGGTGGTTCATTTTGGGGCAGAGAAATTGAACCTGCTTCTGCGTTTTTTCGCCTCCACGAGCCATCGTCTCGAAGTCTTCGAAGGAGAGTTCCTCACCTTTACTTTTTTTGTATCCTTTACATTTTGTGATATCATCACACCCTTTTTTCCTGAGGCAATAGAACTTACAACCACCCAAGATGAGGGCATCGAAATGGAGCATCCCTCCCTCCTCTTCTTTAAGCCTCTTTATGTCTTCCTTACTCAACCCACAATCCTTGAGGTGGTCGTCGGCTTCATTCTTTAGAGAACCGAGGGCATCGCCACAACCGTCCCACATAAACTCCTCCATCAGGTCGGGATAGTCATTCAACTTCGCTTCGGCGATGACCGAGTCCGTGTCGCACATGAACACCCGCTTACCCTTGGACTCGATGCCGTCGATGAGAGACCACAGCCGACACCTCGAATACGACGAGATGGCTGAAGCTACGCCAACATTAAAGTCCTTGATTGGGAGGTCTTTCAACACTCGAGCGATACAATACTTACCGATTTCGGTATAGTTCAAAAACTTACCCCTGTTGATGTAGTCGTGGATATCACACGCACCCTTTTCCTGAATAAGCACACTATCCTTGTCCTCAACCCTGATACCCCAGAACCCGTAGGCTGAGTTGATGATGATTTTCCACACCTGCGCCAAAGCCTTGTTCCCAGCCTTTTTAGCCTCCGCCTTGCGTTTAAACGCTTCCTCGAAAAAAGCTTTCATCCCAGGCGCCGACTGAAACGACCACCCGCCGCCTATCTTATACTCATACATACCGCTCTGGATGCCGAGCTTCAGCTCCTCGCTAAACAGATTCATAGGAGTGAAGTCCTTGTAGTGACCGAACTGGAACTTACCATCCACCATCAAGCCATGAAGGGGCTTCTTACCAACCATACCCGGTCGACTTTTGACTTCGACAGAAACGAAACCGTTTTTGGATCAACCTTTTCGACCCACACGGGTTCGCCGTACGGCAAAGACTTGGTCCCAGCCCAGGGATACAAGCTGGTGAGGTCGAGGTAGTAGAGCGTATCACGAGGCACACGACCCATGTGAATCTCGACACGACCGCCACGATAGAAGTCGCGAATGAACTTATCGATCGAGGGGGCGAGCGTGTAAATTGGATACTTCAACTGTTTATAATGTTTCGCAAAGATGGTCTTCTTTGCTAAACTCGCACCCGTGTAGCAGGATGTCATGTTGATACCAACCTTACGACCAGGATCGAAGGGCGTGGAAACGGATATACCGACGGCATTACTCACAAACTCGGGAAGCGCCTTGAACTTGACCCAGTACGGAACACGATAAAGCTTGATCCCGTGCTGTTCGCACAAAAGCGTTTTTTTCGCATCGTCAGCTTGAAGCTTCTGAAACGCCTCTTGCGACTTGTGGAACCAATTGGGGAACTTGAAATGTTTTTCGCCGTCGTATTCGAACGCGATCTTCAAGTCCTCGCAATACCCGTCCAACTCCAAGCCCTCGAGAAACTTTGGACGAACCCTGGCGAAGGGACGACCGAAGGCACTCGCAAAAAGCTGGCGTACGTAGGCTTCGCTGCCCTTGAACTCGTCTTCAGCGGTGCTGTTGAATACCTCCTTACTGAAACACGCCAGGCACTCGAGAAGCCCTTTACAATTGTTTTCCAGATACTTATGAAGCTCAGGAAACGTGTTCCAATTCTCGACGGTGATGTCGTCGTGTGAAACAGTCTCGGTGAGTTTTTTTATGCTCGACGTTAAACTCTTTACACAATTTTTCTAAGCCCGGAGGCAGCAGACGAAGACTATCCCTGAACGTGATGATCGCATCGCCGCCGACGATGACCTTGAAGTGGATGTATTTACCATCCTGATCAACGGGAGGCTCAGGAATATCAAACCTGTCGTCTTCCAGCAGACCTTCCTTGAAGAGGAACATAGCGTCGTACGAACCCCCGTTATGAGCGTAGAAGGTGTGACCATGAAATCGCTTACGATTTTCGTAGATGAAGTCCAAGCCCTGCTTGATTGACGACCCAAGACCCCAAAACGAAGCATACCGGTCTTCCCAAGCGAGACCCATGGCGTAACACACGTGGACGCCATCTTCCCTCCCATTACCCGTACACTCAAGGTCCCACGCGACGAACTTTTGATCGTAAGGTCTGAAGAACTTTTTTCGTTTCACTTGAATCACTTTACTCTCACTCTCAGGTTCAGCAACGATAACCTCAGCTTCCCAAGGCTCGTTAATCTCCACACGACGCAAGAGCGCCACGAAGTGGTTCTCTCGAAGCTGGATTTCGATAGGACGCCTGTTTAGCTTTCGATTGGGTTTCTTCCCGATCTCGCTCGAAGGCTTGAACCTCCTGATTTCCGCAAACACGTTGTTATACAAAACGATTTCGGTCTTCTTGTAGTCAGCTATGTCCTGAAGGTCATCCACGTGCGTGCGCTTCTTGTTCGAGGGATTCACGTGTCGCTTCAAGTCCTTGGACCTATCGGCGAGGCGCTTCTCGCCCTTTTCCAACAACCACCTATACTTATCTCTGTTGATGGATAACACGCACGCCGAAAACGCACAATTCGTCGTAGTATTCGGCGAAACAATCGCCCAAGTCTTACTCGCCTGAATGAAACTCCTCCCGCCTTTACCTACTGACGCATCGGGTTTGATGACTCGAATGGCGACATCGTTAACACCCCACTCCAAGTAATTCAGCGTGAGATTCCTAAGCTCTCTCTGGAGCGCCTTCACAGCCTCGGCTCTTGTTTTTTGAGGAGGCACGTGTCTTTTTGTTCCATTACCAAAAAGCTCGAAGCCATACAAAGCACCAGCCACGAGAGGCACACTCATGAACACCATCTGCCGAAGCTCAGCCAAGATGTCGTCCTCTTCTGTCTCGCTGACGTCGAACATGTAATCATCGAACACCCCGACGTCCTCGAACGATCGGGTCGTGACGCTTTTCGCTCGTAACGACCGTTTTCGAAACGCTCGTTGAATGCGTTTCGCGGAAACTTCCTTTCTTTCTTCGTACTCCTCCTGGAGCTTGTCCCAAATCTGCTCCGTGCTGAGACCTCGGAGCTTCCAGTCACCGTACTGCTCCCAGCCCCTGATGCTCTTCAACCCGATATAAGCCCGAAGCTCATGTTTTATCACATCTCTCTTCCTAACCATCCTACACTACTGTGAGATTTTTCCTTAAGCTACTTTATCATATTCGCCCTCCTGAGCTTTTCGAGATTAAAGACCTTGACGGGCAACCCCGCGCGATGTCTAACGAGTGCCTTCCTGAGGAGAACCTTTTCACGGTTCTGCTGATAATACACTCTCACCTCCTCCGCGTCCAAAATGTCCACGCACCTCGGTGTAAATGTAGCTCTCGGTGAGGAACAAGCCGTCGTCGATGAAATGATTGTTGATACTTCACTCGCACTCGCCCCTGAGACGATGGGTCTCAGCATGGTCGCCGGTGCCGGGGCTGTGTTTCTCCATCACGTCGCTGGGAGCTGGGTCGAGAAGCACACGTCGATAAGGTTGCCGACAGAGCTATCGACACGGTCTCCAAGGCTGGTCACAAAGTCACGCGTGCCTTCTTTTCGTTCTTCAGTTACAAAATCTTCGCGAAATGTATAGATGTCCTTCATCAACGACATCGCTTTCGACGAAAGGGTGGATGAGTTGGAAGTCGAAGGGCATCTTCGAGTAGGGGGAGACATACTGCTACATGGAGAGTTTCCTAAAATGGATCAACAGATAGCCATCGCCACGAACTCACTCGACTCTTCGATTTCATTAAAAGCGAATCAGTCCGATCTGGATGTAGTGGTAGTCACTCTCAACATGAAAGCGGATCACGAAGAAGTTGTCGCTTCCTTGAGCCTCAAAGCGGATCAATCCGAGTTGGACTCAGCGCTCAGTAGTGTTGATAGTCGCATCGACGGCGTGGATGGTTTGCTAGGGACCAAGGCAAACCAGGGTGCTTTGGATACTTTGGAAATTCGGGCGAGTGTTTTGGAAGACGAACTGACGAGTAACGCCTCGCGTGTTTCGGTGCTGGAGACCGACCTTTCTGATAACAGTTCTCGGGTGAGCGTTTTGGAAGAGGACCTGGCGAGCAACATCGAAATACTTCACGGCAACGTCAAAACGCTTTCGAGCAACATCGAAATACTTCACGGGAATGTCGAGGATATCGAAGCAAATATCTCGGCACTTTTCGGTAATGTGGAAACGCTCACGAGCAACATCGACATCCTTCACGGGAATGTCGAAACCCTTTCGAACAACATCGACATCCTTCACGGAAATGTCGAGACCCTCACGAGCAACATCGAAATACTTCACGGGAATGTAGAAACGCTCACAGACGATCTTGTATCAAATGTATCACGCTTGGCTACTATTGAGGATGACTATGTGACGACAAATGAATTAGTTTTAGCTACATCATCTACGGCTGCTGGTGCTGGTTTTCTCACGGCAGGTTCGGTTATATTCAGCTCGTTTAACAACGCCACACAGACCACGACTTCCAAAACTTTCGGGTATCACTTCGAAGAACCTGAAGACCTTTACAATGCGAACGAGGATTTTAATATGGAGACCTTCGTCCAGAAGCCTACGGATTTCAGTAGTGTACCTCTTCCACAAGGCACTACAGAAAGCAATCTCAAACTGTATACGCAATGGAAGGTGGACAGGCTGAAAGAGGGAAGAGGGTACGGCACTAATGATGAGAAGTCGTACCTGAAAGTTCGAGATGCGAGTGTGAGTTTTGATGGAAATCGAATTGGTACGCAGAAGATAGAGTTTCTTCGCACGACGGTGAGTGAAGCTTTCGGTGCGAACGAATGTGCTGACTGGCGTTTGACCACCAATAACACGTGTGGTTTCGATGTGTATCGAAAGGCGACGCACCCCACGCTCGGTAGTCTGTACGACGGCAATGTTATCGAGTTCAAGCCTGACGGCGACATCAACATACCGAAGGCAGGTGGGATTTTCATAGATGATGAAGAAGTCGCAACTATACAAGACATCACGATCAGACAGCCCCTATAGACCAAACTGCTTCGCAACTCGTGTCGCTGACGAACGGACACAACTCGTATTACGGACCTCGAGGATGCTGGGTATGTGACGCAAACGAACTTGAATAGCACTCTCAGCACCTACGCCTTACAATCTGCTCTCGGTACGACAAACACGACGGTGGGAAACATAGACACTCGGCTCCCGACGGTGGAAAACGCTGGGTATGTGACGGCTTCGGGTCTGTCGGGGTACAACTTCGCCACACGGGGGTATGTCCAGACGGCTGTAGCTGACCTCGCCACAGAAACCTATGTCGATACGGCTGTGGCTGGGGCGAGTGGAGGGAGGTGGTATAAATTCGAGTGGTGTTTTGGATATCAGTAAAAATGGGGAGGTAGCGAAGTTTCAACCTGCGACATCTGGTAATCACACCCTCGTCAACTTCAACTCAAAGGTCAATAGTGGAAGCGACAAGGGGTTCATCTTAGTTCAAGACGAGAGTACGAACTCGCCAGGTACGAGTGGAGAAGATTTACGGATGACGGTGGGCGTGTATAACGATTTCAAACAAAGTGCTAGTCATTCTGATGAGCTTTGGTTTCAGGGTGGTTGCCGTCTTTGCTATAATGTGGGTGAGTGGGACAGCGAACTCAACACCATCATAGGTGATCCTGGCTCTGGTCTATCACACGGCGGTGTTAAACACGAGTGGCGGATAAACAACAGTACGAAGATGACGCTAGACAATTATGGGAATCTCGGTATTGGGGGTTTACCTGTTGTATCTGGATTAACCATTTGGAATGGTCTTCGGGTTAACGGCATCGAGTTTGGTCAACATACCTATGGTGGGAGTGCTGGTTTGTATCCGTCACAAGGCTACGGAGGCACTAAACCTATCGCACCGTTTAGAACAAACTTCTCTGCGTATTTCGCGTGGACAACCCGTGCCCCAGCATATCTCGCCTTTAGTGATGAACGCATCAAGAGCAATATCGTAGACATACACGACACGACAGCTCTCGACCAGCTCAGGCAACTTCAACCGAAATACTACGAGTATGTCGACAAGGTGGGGAGAGGCTCTTCGACCATCATCGGTTTCATCGCACAAGAGGTGAAGGATGTGGTACCAGAAGCCGTCTCCGTGGCTGACGGGGACATTCCAAACATCTACGAGACAGCGAATGTCTCTGCGAACGCCATCACCTTTACGAACTTTCACACATCAAACTTGGACGCAACAAGCAATACGCTCGTCGTATATGAGGGAGGCGATACACGCAAGGAGCTTACCATTGTGGAAATCGTCGACGAACACACCATCCGTGTGGATACGGATATTGCTGAGGAAGATGTGTTCGTGTATGGACAGGTGGTTCAAGACTTTCACCACCTCAATAAGGATTACCTGTGGACTATAGCGACCTCAGCCCTTCAAGAGGTGGATCGACAGCTCCAACAGGAGAATGCGAGAAATGACCGTTTGGAGGCAAGATTACAGGCTTTTAGAAACGAAACTTTGAAGGGTTTTCCCCTGCCCCCTATAGGGGAAACCCCCACGTTGCTTAGACCCGCTGTCCCGTGTCTAAACTTCGCTGACTTAAGGGAGCTTAAGGGAACTCGCACGGGAGTTCGTGCCTGAAATGACGGGAGGGCAAATCACACTTTTGGTCGGTCGGGGGTGTCCGGATGTCCGTGACTTATGGGGAAGTGGCGAAAATTGCGTCTCGTTTTGGTAAGGGTTCGTGCTTGGTGTGTTTTGGGATTTTCGGGCGTTTTTGGCGTTTTTGGGGAAAACGGTTTTCGCGGAGAAAGCGCCTGAAATAGGGAGATTCAGGAGCCCAATTGCGAGCTCAATTGCGAGCTCGAGCTCGCAATTTGAGCTCGCAATTCATTTCTGAGCTCGCAATCTGAGCTCGCATTTGAGCCATTTTGCGAGCTCGAGCTCGCAATTGAGCTCGCAATATGAGAATGAGCTCGCAAAATGGTCGGTCGAAAATCGTGCAAATGGCGTTCTGCAAAGAAAGTTGGAGTCCTATTCCCACCCAGACATCGACCATCAACTCCCAAAGGTTGATAGCAAGTGCTATGTTTTTATGGCGTGAATACAATCCGTGTGTCATGCCGAGAAACCTGTACCGTCAAGTCTTCCCGAGATATCCATGTTCTGACTCAGTACGACGGAGCCAAGCGGACCTGGTGGCTTGCAGTTTTTGGTGCTTTGAAGAGAGCAAAAAATGAGCTCCGTTTTTGAGCTCCGAGCTCGCATTCCAAATTGCGAGCTCAAATGCGAGCTCAAATTGCGAGCTCGAGCTCGCAATTGAGCTCGCAATTTGGCGCTCCTGAATCTTACTAATGACGGAACTTGAGGGATTTTCGTGAAAGTGGAAAAATTGGCGAAAAATGGGAAAAAGGGGCAAAACTACCACCCACTAAGCCCATGCGCCGCGACGTAATAATGTCAATTTACCTGCTCTCCGTGCGAGCGTTTTCATGCGTTCGCTACCGCGCCGGGGTTGCCCTGCTCGACAGTGAGCGTCGCGCGCGGAGCCATCAAAGACGCAAACGATACGCACGCGTGTCGACAACTCGAGTAGACGCACGAGGAACGCCCGCGGCCGGTCCGCAGGGCGATGGAGAGGCGAGCACGAGTCGCGTCGTGACCCTCGATTCGGTGCCGAAAGTTACGACGACGATTCGTGGCTCATGGCGAACTACGCAGGACCCGCCGAGGCGGTCATGCGCCGTCAGAAGCCCGCGGAAGAGGTGGCGGAACGATGCGCCCCGCGGCACCCAGAAGCGGAGACTCGATTTCAGAAGTTCACCTACTAATAGTGGCAGTGAAGGTCCTTCTGGAGGGCTCCGGGGAGCGTGGTCCGAGGATTTCAGGGAAAAGATGAGCTCGTGAGAGTGTCTGCCCCCCCCACGCACGCCAAACGATGACGTCGAAGTGGGGAGGAGGCCATCACTGGGAGCATAGGGAACGGGTGCTGGGGTGGCGGCGGGGTCCACCGGATTATTGGTTGGGTCCATCACCTCGCCCTTGCGCCGGGGATGCACTCCTGCGCGTGGGCTGCGATCAGCTTCTCACTGGCAAAACAATCAGAGTGAGCCATTATACGCAATTGTTCTCGTGAAGCCAAAGAAACTATCCTGATGCAACCGACACAGCGATTAACTCTTGGCGGCGTGACTGGAGTAATTTCTTCTATGATACTCCCTCCAGGCCTCGCGCCTTGCGACACACGAAAGAAAATCCTGACAGTGCTTCAAAACAAGTGCTCAGCGCAAGTGCGTCTCAACGAAAGCTTGGAGTCGATGCCACCATATAGGAACTAGATGAGCGTAGTGTCTACCATCACCCGGTTTGGAGCAGCTGCAGTGACCTTTAGTGAAATTATAGTCATCCATAATTCCGATTTGAGGGAAGTTTTCCAAGACTCTGTTTGCAGCTAAATTCATATTTTGAACACCCTTGTCATCAAAGTAATATCTTTCGCAATATTCCATGGCTTCCGACGTGCTGATTCCCAGCCTTGAAGAGCACACGTTTGCACACCTTGCCTTTTCAGTCCGATCCCACCGCGACAGCTGGGCCTTGAAATCTTTGTTATAAAGTGACGTGCAAATCGAGTTTGTCAACTTGTAAACTACTTTGGTCGTCACGTCAGCCGGTTGTTGTTGTCGTAATAATTTGTATTTATAATACTTGCTTTGCGGTTGGTCGACTGGAGCGCCCGTCAAGGAGTCAAAGATTTCAGAGAGTAGAACCTCGTGGTTCAGTGTTTCATTCAGGAACTTTGGGCGCAATGGATAGAAGTGTAGGTGATGAAGCCCAAAATTAAGAACGACAACAATATGATGAAAGCCTTCCAGCTCACCCAAGAGCTGTTCATAGAGTTTTCTCGTCCTCGTCACATCAGCAACTTCAACTTTTCCGTAGCACACTGAATAGTACCTGCGAGAGTCATCGCACTGCAATGCGGAGCACTGATTTTCCAAGGATTTATCCTTCCAGTCCTTTCCGATGGCAAAGGCATACTTGTTTCTAAGAGTTGAGTCACCAAGAAGAATAAAAGCAGTGCTCTTATTTTCTGCTGGAGTACTGCAAAAGAGTCGATTGCGGACTTGGTCCTCCTCTTCCTTGTTAAGTACAAAATTATTAGCTGAAGATCCGTCACTCCAGGGTCCAGCTTCCATGCAGCCGAGAGCTTTGTTGTAAGGGTTTTTCAGCTCAGCTGCGAGTTTAACATCATCTGCCGTTATTGCACTCGGCGCGCTCATAAGGGCAAGCGACAAAGCTGGCGCAGTAAACAACTCATACAGCGCATCTATAGAAGTTCTACTAGTAGTAGTAGAGCTAGACGCCGTCAGGCCTGTCAAAATCCCCTGGGGCTGGGGGTGGGAGTTCGCAAAACATCCCAAAACTAACAGAGCTGAAAAACACGCGCAACGTGATTGCAGGGAGGGAGTGCGCACAGAACTAAGTTCGGTGGCCATCGTAGCGACGGTGTCTGCTAGCCGCGCGCCGCGGTGGCGAGAGTGACCTACCGAGAATATGGTCGCCTGATATTTTGCCAGTCTGGAGGAAAAAAATTCTGTGATCAGGGGTGATCATTTTATGGTGGACAAGAGCTCCAAAATGATTAATAAGGTCATGCACCCGCCCCGTGCATATATGTAGTGTACGTAATAAATCGGGGGCTCAAAAACTGGTAGTAGCTACTCACTGGAATTGTATGATGCCAGTCATACATTTATGATACATACAGTATCTACAAGCTAGTAGTAGATAGCAAGTAAAGCGGACACGAAGAAATACTTTATTTATTTATCTCCTCCATAATATATTGCACATACACGTACGTATTTTCAGATCAAAGCGTGAAGGCTAGTTGACTTGGCTTCGCGTACTCTGTCTTGACCGTGGATCGCGCGCATGGTCCGGTCGGTCGGCGGAGACATTCCGAAATTGGGCCGGGGGGTTGTCCTATTCGCACTCGCTTACATTGTGCTTCACCAGTCACGCTCGCTCGATAGCTCAGTTTAC
>JACLAB010009435.1_pt1 | contig 13566 bp, 9 predicted proteins | sample 8027921 | NCBI WGS metagenome assembly JACLAB01 (sample SAMN15725117, study PRJNA655200) | protist metagenome | isolation source: fluorescence activated cell sorting (FACS) single amplified genomes of... | place: USA: West Boothbay Harbor, Gulf of Maine | collected 2000-07-19
CGATCAGCATTGGCTTGAACCTTTTCCGCTTTCATGTCCTGGTGCAGGTCTTCGAGCTTAGTTGCGATGGACTCAACGCCAGCCGTAAGGCGAATGACTGCCTCACGGCTTTCGCTGGTGCGTCTAGTGAATCCAGACACGGACATTCCAGCAATACCAATAGAAGCGCCTAAAATCGCTGCGTAGATTTCAATCACAATCCGGGCGCTCCTTCCTTGTCATTTTAAGGGGTCTGGCCTGCCGCTTAAAATCGCGACCGCACGTTTGTAAAACATGCAGTCGGTTTTGCCAGCTTCCCGCAAAGCTTTTTCAACTTTTACCCAGTTTTTCAGCGTGTCTGAGTCCATCCTTAAACGTCTAAGGCGTCCGCAAAATCATGATGTTGCTTCAGCCATAGATAAGCATTTTGCAGTGGGTTATCGATTACCAATGCTGGATCTGGTGCGGCAAGGATGGGGTTACCATCAGCATCAACCTCGCCAGTGTCACGCGGTGCATTTAACGCACCAACACTTAACGAAGCTACGGAGGTTTGGTAAGACCGCTGGTCAATTTCTTGTGAGTCAGACTGTCTTGCCTCAGCGTTAGCATAAAACTTAACAGCAATAAGAGCATCCGATCCAAGCAGTCGAACAAATTCAATCCGTGCGTATGATTCAGGCAACGGAATGCCAACGGGGGTTGTGGTCAGGTCGAGCTGTAAGGCCATGACGTGTCTCTGTGGAAAAGAAAAAAGTGGACAGTGGTTATGTGAGTTTAGGGTTCGTCTGTCACATAACAAGTCAGATAAGCAGTCCAGAGGATTGAAGCGGAGCTGTCTCCGGAGACTTGCATCCTGCACCAATACTCCGTAGAAGTTCCAGACCCGCTGGATCCAAGGCCAATGCCTGCTGGGGCGTCCCAACCATCGGTGTTGATTTTTTCGGTTACGTTTGTGCTGTGAGTTCCGCCAGGACCTCTAACGAATCCTGATATCTCCCAAACTCCGTACTCTGAGTTGTTACCACCACCTATTTCGGATGCTTTGATAATACCCTCGATGTACATGTGCCGTGAATTTGTGCCATCTGCTCTTCCGACATAGATTGAGTTGTATTTGGTATCTGTGGCGTTGTCATCAGCCACAGATCCCCCATCAGTTGTTAGATACCGTCGAGAGGAATCGCCGCTGCTTTCAGGAGTTACAGCAGTAAGGATTACTTTATAGAACTGTGGAAATTTGTATGATGAGCTATTAGTCGCAAATGGTGCAATCGCATGTAATCCGTTGATGCCATGCGTGTTAGCTTTGAGTCCAGACGCCATTGAATATTCACCATCTGCTGTTGCGTTTCTTCCAATCGCTACACCCCAATCAGCACTGGCTGTTGACTGGTATCCAATCGCTGTGCCGTATTGACCAGTAGCAGAGCTAAAAGACCCGAACGTAAATGCACTATATCCAGATGAAGTGTTTGCGTTTCCGTATGAGTGAGCGAACGCGCCTGAAGATATGTTTTGCCTTCCCATCGCAACTGAAGCAGTTGCAGAGGCTGTGTTGTAGTAACCACCAGGAATTATGGAACGATTGCCACCTGCAACTTGAGTCGCTGCATTGCGAAAAGTTTGAAGATCAACTGCTTGAATGCCTCTAGCGTTGCCTCCTGCTGTTGTTCCATCAGGTTCGTCAGCAATAAGCGCACCATCGCCTTTTGGGCTTAATACAGCATTGATATTCGTATCGGTTCCACTAGCATCAAAAATGCTGCTTACAGAACTGCTGTATGTGGACTGGCTTTCGGTGAAGTTAGTTAAACCGCCACCGCCACCGCCAGAGCCATTAGCCGCCGCAGTAACTCGACCTTGAGCATCAACAGTAATGTCAGCAGCGGTATAACTGCCAGCAGTTACGGCGGTGTCAGCCAGCTTGGCTGCGGTTACAGCATCATCAGCTAATTTGTCTGTGGTTACAGCAGCGTTGGCGATTTCAGTCGTACCAACAGCATCTGCGTCAATGCTCCAAGTCGCGCCACCGCTTGAAACTGTAATGTCGCCCTTATCTCCGTCAGTCAGCGGAGATAACGCATGGCCTCCCGCTGTACTTCCATCATGGACTCGTACAGTCTGATTGGTTGTATCGACTGTAATTTCGCCTTCAACACCCGTAAAACTATTGTTCTGGGACGCGGTGCCACGGCGTAGCTGTACTTGTACTGCCATTAGCTCAATACTCCGTAATCAGCGGTTGAACTGACTGAATTGGTTACCAAACCATAGTCTGCCTGATTTGCTCCAACACCGCTACCGGCAGACTGAGCAACCCAGTCATAGTTGGAACCTGTCCAGCTGAGAACTTCGTTAGAGGAGGCAGTACTTGTGTTTAGATGAGCGTCTACGTCTGAATCTGTATAGCTACTGCCGCCACCAGCCGCCCAAGTTAAATTGCCGCTGCCATCAGTCTGTAAAAAGTCACTGGCAGCACCATCATCATTAGGCAAAGTTAGGGTGTAACTGGCTGCGGCAGAATGTGGCGGGCCTTTGATGACAATCCCATGACTGTTTTGCTCACAGTTCAGCTTGATTTGACCTGAGCCACGAGTCGCATTACCTTTGGCAACAACAACGCCAGATCCATCGGGGTCTAGATCAATGTCGCCATTAGAAGTGGTAACAATGTCATGACCGTTTAGATCTAAATCACCCCCAAGTTGAGGCGTTGTGTCATCAACAAGATCTCCAGACGGGATTGTTGGCTTGTTTTCGATGAACGCATCGCCTGTAGTTGCATTCCAATCAGCGTTGACGTTTACTTCAGCGCCTGCTTCAATCCCTGCAAGTTTTGTTGCCTCAGCGGCTGTTGTGAATTTATTGGTCGTTGACGCATCCGAAATATTATCGGCATCTAGGACAACTGTGCCGGTCTGAGTGTTGACACTCAACACAGGGGAAGCGGGGTAGCTTAATGCTGTCCAACTTCCAATCTGGGTTGGATCGTCCCCAGTAATCAGGTAAACCTTGCCGTCATCACTTCTAGTAACCCAATCGCCTTTTTCTCCGCTGATCTCAAGCATTGCCGCTTGACTAGCGACAACACCCTTAAATTCTGTGATTGCTAGGTCTGGTAGCTCAGAGGTTACAAGCTTGCCGCCTGAAAGGTTTGCCTTGCCTGCAAGATTTGTTGAGAGGTTGTCAAGCTGCGTTTTGTCTGCGCCCGTAAGCAGGCCAGCATCTCCAGCCGCTACAGCAAGCGGCAGAGTTGCGTCGGTTCCGGTTGACGAGCTGATTATGCGAGTGTTGCTTGCATAGCCGAGGTTCGTGGAAACGTTTACCTGAGCGCCAGCTTCTACGCCTGCAAGCTTGGTCGATTCTGCTGTTAGGTAGCCTTGGTATCCCGTGTCATAGCCAAGCGTAATGGTTCCCGATGTTGTAATTGGTCCGCCAGCTGAAGTGAACCCAGTTGGCGCACTTAGATCAACAGACTGAACCGTTGTCGTGTCAACGTAATCTTTAACAGCGTTCTGGGTTGGAACGGTGTTGCCGTCTGGTGCTCCAGTTGATGCAATCAAGTTGGTGTTATCGCTCACCTCACGGAGCTGTACGCCAACCGTCGAAAACCCACCGTTGCGGCTAAACGGACCAACAAAATTCAGCCCTGAAATATTGAACTCAGAAGTGTTAATTGTTGCGCTGCCTGTCGTTCCATCAATGCTGAACGTTCCATCGCCAATTTCAAAGTCGCCTTTTTCGTTAATTGTTGCGCCAAACACCCTGCCGTTGTTTAGCTCAACGCGCTGATTTGCGGCAATAGGTACACCGCCATTCCATGGTAATGCGTTGTAATTAGTGCCCGAACCTACATACTCCATGGTATGTAAAGCGCAGGAAATTTGAGACCTTAACCTAAAATCAATAACCTGACTTGCAGCGATAGGGGAACGAAGGCCACCGTTTATTGTGTTGTAAAAATTGAGTCTGTAACCTGCAAGGCTTGGGCTGTCTACTGCAACAACATTTCCGCTTGCGTCGATTGGTACGCTGCCGGTAATTGTATACACCCCGTGCGTGGGGCAAATAAAGTCCAGCCCGGATAATACGGCTGAATCACCTGTGGTCGGTGTATAGCCAGTTGCTGTCAGTGTTGTGATCCCAGTTGCATGGTCATAACTTGCAGTGGCGATGTTGTAAGAAGTGCCGCCAACTGTTACCGTTCCACCAGAAACATATTCGTGTGAATAACTGAACGTATTGAGAATTACCGTAAACGTAGATCCAGTCCCAGCCGTGACGCCAACTGCATTGCCAGCAGAACCAGGTTGCCCAGCAGACGGGAACGTCTGGCGGGGGAACATCAGCTGCCCTGGATTTGGCCTGGATTTGCTCCCAATTCTATTTGCTGTAAAGCTGATCACATCAGCAGTTAATTGACCCTGGCGAACAAACTGATACGTCCCAGTCGCGCTACCAGTAATGTCAATTGATGAGCCGCCTTCAGTCGCGCTAACCTTGAAAACCGTAGCTGTCAATCCTGACGCGATCACGTAATAGGTGGTTCCTACCGTTACGCCCGTTGGCAGCGTCCCGTCAGTTGCGCTGAACGTAACCTGATCGTTTGCGACAAGGGTGTGAGCGTTACTAGTCGTAAAAGTGTCCAGACTTGGATTGATTACAACTGGGGCTTCAGCCCTATCAGCGCCATAAGCTGCAACGCGAGCAGACCCTGTGAAGTTAGGTAAGCGGCTATATCCATCAGCGACTAGACCCTGATCGCCAAAGTCAGTCGTTCCACCGCCGCTTAAGTTAGCTTGACCGCCAGTCTCTGATTTAACATGAAACGTACAAAATGTGCCAAAAAATGATACTAATTGTGCATATCCGTCGTTTAATACTAAACATCCAGGGCCGCCTAAATTCACCTGCGTATAGCTATCCACCACCATTGAGCGAATAGGGCTATTCGCCGCGCACTTATCACCATCAACCTCGATCCCGCCGCCAGTGTCACCAACAGAGACTGAGCCTGCCGTACCAGCATCATCCTCAGCCGTAACGCTGGAACAGTTCTGCACATACGGTGATTTAAGAATAAACGCGCCTAAACCACTTGCATTTAGCGGCGCTGCGGTGTTGTCTGCCTGATCATCAAATGAAATCGCCCATGACTGCTGGTTGTTGGCAAGGTCAGCCTGATGTCCAGCGAACTCAAGGCCCCACACCCAGAAACCTGAATCGACTTTGAAAAAGCCGTTCATTTCCTGCCCAGCAGCAGGTTGGATCTTTACTTGACGCAGCGACTTGGCAAAAATTCCAACGTCCCTTGGAACGCGAAGCGGTAGCGATGCCTCTGTATACGTTCCAGGGGAAACCTCGATGACATCACCGGGCTCTGCCGCCGCGATTGCAGCTGCAAAAGTCAGTAATGGTTCTTCTGGTGACGTGCCGTTATTGCTGTCATTTGCTTTGGTATCTTTGCTGAGGTAGATCCGGCGGCTATCACGAGCCCGCTTTGCAATTAAATCTTCAAGGCTGACCTTTTTGATGTCGCTTGCTGCCGCGTCGAAAATCGCGAGCTGATCGCCATTTACGGGAGAAGAGTATTGATCTAATAACGCAAAATCTATCTCCGGCCCTTGAGGCCCTGCGGTTGTTGCTGTTACGACTGAAGTAGACCCGTTTACCGTAACCTTGGTGATTGGTGCCGTGACATTTACGGAAGTCATTCTGTATAGCCTTGAGAAACGGTAATTTGGCCCTCTAGGTAGTAATCCTTAAGACCGCCAGCGCTTGTAACCAAAACGTCATAATAAACAACGTCAGGCAGTAAAGCTGTTTGAGCGTCAGTCATTGAAATGGTAACTTCACCGTTTCCCCTGTTTGGATAAACAACAGCAAAATCAGCATATTTTGTGCTTCTTTGCTTGTTCCAAGCTTGAGCTGATACTGTTGAACCAGTCAAATCAACCGCTACGTCATTGCCGCCTTTGAACTGTAAAGCAAGCGAGTAATCTGCTCGCCGTTGAAGCGTAAAATTATACGTGCCGGGAGAAACAGACATCAGCGACCCTCACTCGGCCCATACTAGCTTCTTTTACTTTAGCGAACAGGCTGTTAGGTCTTGATGCAGGCTGGCAATGTTGTCTTGTCTCCTAGGAGGAACCAGGGTTAGCCAAAACTGCTTCATCTTCGACTTCCGCTTCTGAGCCTATGATGGGTACTGGGGGACCGTCAGGATGTGGGGCGTAAGCGACTAGTGTTTCTTCGTATTTAACAGCCGCTTTGCGTCCTGCAATTGCAGCGTCGAACTCTTCAGGCGTATTGGCAAGCTGCTGTTCGAGCCAGGTTATTGCCAGCTCTTCAGTCACATCAGCGAGGGGAGTGTCGCCGTAAGGCTTTTCTAGGGTGTGCTGATTGGATAACGTTCCATCAGCGTTGCCATAAGCCCAATCAAGGGCAACAACTTTTTGATCGCCGTCTGCGATCATCCGTGAAATTGAGAAAGGCATGGTGGTGACGAGTTAGTGACAGTTACCTGCTGAAACGGGTGTTAAGCCGCAGAAGCAGAAAGTGTTCCGTCATTAGCAACGGAGAGACGGAAGGATGTACCGTCTGGTGATTTAAGGATCAAGCCTTTGGAGTTATTGGTACAGGTAATGTCGCCAGCAAACGTAGCCGACCCATCGGCATTCAGCGAGATGTTCGGCGAAGCGCTTGTACCGCCGATGGAGGTACTGCCTTTAAAATAACTCGGCGCGCTGCCTTCGGCGTAGAAGTTGTAATCATTGCCAGTTGTTTGGTCAACATCAGAGTAATATCCAATGTTTGTAGCACTGCCTAGGGTTGCAAAACCAACGCCACCATCTGGTCCTACGTGATACCCGTAGTTATTAGTAATTGTTGCACTACCTTTACTTCTAGGTCGAACAGCAACTGCATACAAATCAGTTACATTACTTGTACTTCCATAGGATGGTCTAATAATCAATGAGGTGTGTGTTGCGTGAGTGCCGCCGATAACAGGTCTTAGAGCTACACCTGTTGAGTCAGTTCCAGTTGTAGTTCCACTAACCCTGACCGCATCACCAGCTAGGTTGAGAGACATCTTGACTTCATCTGAAACTGTGAAGTCCAGGACTCCTTCGCCTGAGAATGTTCTCTGTGTGATGCCATTTGAAATTGTACTTCTATTACCACCCGTTAACTTGACGCCACCGCCGAACTCGCCAAGTCCATTAGCATTCAGCGAGATGTTAGGCGATGAAGGAAGCGTGCCGCCTATACCAACGTCTCCCGAGCTGTCGACAAACAACCTCCCTGTACCATTAGTGCTGATGGCTACTTGGTTTGCGCCTGGTGAATAGATGCCAGTGTTGGTATCAGACCCTGGATATAGCGATGGCAGGGCAGCCGTACCAAGCGGGAAGCTAACTTTTCCATCAGCAGAAATCAAGCCTGTGGTAGTAACAGCTTGGCTGCCGAAGTCTGGGCTGATTTTGGTGCCAGCAATTGCAGCAGCTGAATTAATGTCAGCATTAACAATAGAATCCGGCAAAATATCGGAAACAACTGCCCAGCTGCTGCCGTTATAAACCCTCAGTTCTCTTGTGCTCGGCTGAAACCAAAGCGTTTGCTCTACTGGTGCTGATGGAGCAGCCTCGGCAATCTTGACGCCACCAACCTGCTGAATATTGCCCGCTGAGTCTTTGCAAGAAAGAAATGCGCCTTCTTCGTTGTAGTTAAGTGCAAGCTCGCCAGTTGTAAGCTGGGCAGCAGTCGGACGCCTGTCCTCGACAGAGCTATTTTTTAGGATTAGCTGTACTGCCATGACTATCCAGCCGAGGGGACACGGACATTCGCCGTGTCCTAATTATAGCCACAACTGTGTTTAGGCTTTAGTTACAACAATCATCCCGTGGGCTTCGTGCTCATTAACGATATTTGAACCTGTGCCGAGGTGCTTGTATAAATAATAGATCTCATTCATACCAGGAGCTAGGCTCCTAGCCCACTGGCTGCCAGCAGTCGTGTTATCGCTTTGGACCTCTCCATAGAAAGCGTCAGTAGGTGGACCACCGGTAGTGTTAATTCCTGGTGCTACATAGCAAACAGTGGCGCGGGAAGCGTCGTTGTAATAAATATCCAAGAATGACGTAACTAGCGTTTGGCTTGCCTGGACAAAGGCACAACGCACAGTTGTGGGGTAAACGCTAGAAGGTACAGGTGCCCAACCTCCACTTGGAACGTTCCAGCTATTGCCGAAGAAGTAACGGCTGCTTACGTCATAAAGGTTGTAGACGTTCGCTACATACATTTTTGGGTAGTTCGCTGAATTTGCGCCCGTAATGACACCGCCCAGGTCCACAATACTGTTGCCTGCTGTTGTAGTGCGAATTACGCCAATCAATCGTTTGGTTGCCTCGCCATTTTTAACCTGGATTCCATCTTGGTTACTTCTTGCGGGTGGTGTTCGGTCACCGCCCCAAGCCACATACTCCAACGCAAATACCCCGTTGACAGGATCAGTTGGATTTGTGTCGTAGAGGTAAACATCATAGTTGGTATTAGCCACATTTGCTGCGGCCAAACTAAACGGAAGCACAGTGCTGAAACGTCTGACGCGCCACCGCCCAGTAATGTTGTCGTACAACGCAAGTTCGTTTCCGTTGTACGGATGCAGATACAGGGTGCTGCCGCTTTGGTTGCCGCTAGGAACTGCGCTGGTGGAGCTAAGACTGATTCGGCAGTTCACCACGGATTTAACGGCATCGCCTAAGGCTTGAATCAATGTGGCTGGGCTAATCGCCAAGTCGTCACGAACAAAGGCTTGAGCCTCTGATTCTGTTGCGAGACGAATTACCCCTTCCTGTGCTTGGGTAGACTTAGGCAATTCAGGCAACGGTCCACCAAATGGCCCCATGCTGATTTTGTCTACTGTGTCGAGGTATGGCTTAGAGCCGCTCTCTTGCCATGTTGGCCTGCCAATTATTTCAGAGCTTGCTAAATTTAATTGAGAATTAACGGATAAATTGTCAACAGAAAGGTTTTCGTAGTAAGTAGGAAAATCAATTGTGTACTCATCACTTCCTAGTTGATCAACACTTAAAACTGATCCAGTTGCTAGATCTTCTAAGCCTCGGTTATTGACGAGGAATCCCTCTTGGTTAAATCCTGATGCGTATACTCGTCCGCCGTTTTGATGGGTGAAGTAATAGGTAAAGCGGTTGATGTTGCCCAGCTCTTGCTGGTATTGAGGCATTGCCTTTGTGTAGTTCAAATATCCGGCCCATTCCCAAGCGTGTGAAAACAGCCTGACGATGCTGGGACGACGGAACTCAAGTGGCCAGTTTGCCCAAGTAGTAGCAGCTCCGCTTGGTGGGGCAATACCATCTAGCTGCGTTCCAGGGTTCCGGTCGCGGTCGTCAAATGCTCTTGGCAGCAGAATTGTGTGTGCATCGCTAGCACTAAAACCTATGCTCACAAGAAACGAATGTATCCCTAAGTAATCAGTGGCTGTGCGGTATTGGTTAATGACAAGAGGGTCAGTGCTCCATACAGTCGCTAGGTCATAGCCACAAGTTACGGATGTTCCACTGCCATCAGTGTCATTGTCAAAAGCAATTTCTGGCTGTGCATTAGGCAGGAAATCTTCGTTGTTATAAGTTTCTTCCATGTGGACAAATGATTCTTGCCATTCGGTGTCTAAGAATGAGGTATCAGTTGTTTCCTTGACGCACATATAATGCTTTCCGTTTGCCGTAGCATTGTCACCAGGACGGTAATACCGGCCAGAAGTCCACGGTGCCGCAGGATTCTGACGGCGTAGTACAACACTTGCGGTTCTCTTTACTCCGGCTTCACTTGCTGGTTCTCCGCCAACTTGCAAAACTGTAAGTATTTCAGTATTTGGAATACCTGATGTTGGCGTTTGTGCTACATAATCACGGACAGGCAACCGGCACTGATTGTTTGTGTTGTTCAGAACTACACTGAAGCGTTTTGCCTCGCTGGAACGGTTATCCCGCAAACGACGAATGTAAACTCGACGGCCTGCAAGTGATGGATAGTATTGACCAGTTGGTACTCCCGAAGGTGCCAAAATGGCCTGACCAGGCTGAATGCCGTCTTCGTTTTCTACTGTTCCCAAGAAATTTAATTTATCAGGATCAGTTACGTCCCAAGTGTTAGCAGGCAGCTGTACTCTGTAATCAGCGCCTATAGGATTTTCAATCCATAGCCAAGACCCTTGGCGGAACGTATAATTCCGTTCTCGTAAAATACGGGGTTCGCCAGGTGTTACAACACTTTCCTCTAAAGATTCGCCCAAGTTGAACCAATCTTGGCTTTGTATTGCAGCATCGGTTTGACCGTCAGCAACATCACCAACATAAATTTTAACTACGTTTCCTTTTTTTTCTGCAAGGTTACCTGCAACACGCAAACGACTTGTCGTCCAGTCCTGGTCGTTGTTAAATGCGTATGTTCTGTAATCCTCAGATAAAGCTGCACAACCTCCGAAATTAGAGTTGCTATTAGTGATCGTAAGTTCACCACCAGATTGAGTCCAATGGTGAACACCTTGCCCAATTGCAAAAACACTTACTTCTTGGATAACAGCATTGTTAATTGCTCTTATATGGAATGAACGCCGATCAGGGTTCATCCTGATGTTGTCTGGACTGGCGTTGATATATGTCGTGTAATCAGCAACTGCTCCCCATGTTCCACTGGAATAAAGCTGCCAGCAGCTCATGTCTTGCTGAAGGGCCACAGCCGTGAATTGGGCAATTACCATGCTGCGGAAGCCTTCTGGCTTGTTCCCATTCGCAAAAACACCGCCCATACCCCACACTGAGCGAACACTTGTGTTGTAGATATATGGGCTTGCGGAACCTACGGTGTCTGAAGCTGACGTGGGTGTAGGGGGTAACGGTCCAACAATTTGATACTCTGTTTCGCTTGAAACTGTATTGCTTGCAGATAGGTCAGCAGCAGCAAAACTTGCCAGAATTTTTTGATAGAACAAATCAAGTTCGGCTTGACTGCAAAATTCAAAGGCGTGCAGCAAATGGTGACTTTGAGTGGCGTTTAATTTATCCTTGAACGTAAAGCCGTAGTAGTAACCCGTTCCACTGACTTTAAAAATAGACCTTCGGTTGCTGTAATCCGCTGCTTCATCAGCAGGTGCCGGTACAGCATTGGGGCGTAATAATGTTTTGCGAAGATCCAGGCTGACGACACTGCACCCTCTGGGCAGTACTACCCCGCCTGATGGATCGTTAAAGCTAATTAGATCTGCATCAGTTGGTTCATAAGAACTGCTTCGTGCTGGGAAGTCGGCAGGGCTAAATACTTGGCCATCGTCGTTCAAAACAATATATTCACCTGGCGCTACAACAATTGAAACTAGGGCGCGGTCCTTTTGGCGTTGTGTCGTGAACCAGTCGCGGCTGGTAATAATGGCTGCTTCAATTGCAGCGCGGTTGATGGTTTTAAATGGACGGGCCTCGGAATATCCGCACTCAAGTTTTTGTAGGCTTATACGCCGCTCGATTTCAACTTCAGTCGCTTGGTACGCACCACCGACGAAGGTGTCCTGCCCGGTGTATCCATTTACATACAGAACATAAGGGGCAGACAGCGGATCCGATGGAAGATCTGCATTGCCCGCCAGCTGCCTTAGCTCATCTGCAACCGCATCAACCTGACCCCGGAAGCCTGCCTGGGTCGTGTCAATATGCCCTAGAGAGCCAGTCTGGCCAGCGCGATTTATTTCAGTCACGTTCTTGAAATCATGATGATACCAATAGTTTAATGTCTTCTGTCGTCACAAACTGCACCGTCCCCGCAACGATTTCCGTTGGACGTAAATTCACGGCGCTTGCAGTGACCAAAATATTTGCCTCGTAATATAAGCCGCCTGGAATGGATCCGTTATCAACTCCATAGTTGGCCTCTCGATCAACCATCCAGAACTGTGCGGTGGCTTCGCATCCTTTTTCCGTCATCATAAGAAGCTGCATCAGCGCAAGCCCGTTGTCTTTTTCATTGGCGTAGCATTTGCGGTCGATAAGAAACTCAGCAGAACCGCCACCTGTAACCAAAGACTTAACTGCGTTGCCAAATTTTTCTGATACTGATGTGGTTTCTACGCTTGGAGCATTTAACTCAAGCGACCATTGAGCGATATCGCAAAGCTGTTGCCAATACGGCGCCACTTGTCCTTCCGGCCCTCTTGGCAATAGATCTGCATTGTTATAAGAAAAAGTTTCGTCGTTTGGATTCCCTGCGGGTATTTGATAACTAGGCGCATCGGCGCAAATGCTTATCAAAGTTACAGTGTCTTGAGCATCGCTAAAACTAAAATCACCAGCGTTCGTAACGCAATCCCAAACAGCATTTAGATAGTCAGCAGTCCCGTAAGGAGAGACGGTAAGCGTTCCGGCAACAGAGAACAGGTTGATTCGATTCGTTAGAGACCCTAGAAGAGCGGCACATCGATCAAGATAAAAACTTACGCGGCCTAGGCTGTCGATGTGTATGTAGTAGTCATCAAAACCGCAAGACGGAATAACATCGCCGCCAGAAGTGTCACCTTCTCGTGAATAGAATTGTGAAGCATCTCCTAGATCACCGTCTGGATAAGCTTCTGCAGCAGTTTTGTAAAAGTTGTCTGCATTGCTGCTTATTTGCGATCTGTTTGGCCCTAGAAACCACTTGCTCCCTAAATAACTTCCGTATCCGCTAACTCTTGGAGGGAAAGGGCCAGTCGATGTTGGCAAGCAATCAACGTTTACATGATCTCCGTTCCAATAGCCTGTTTGCCAAGCAGTGTAAAGATTATTACCGGCATCTAGAGCCGAGTCTGAAATAATAAATGGTTCTGGCGCTGCTCGCTTTAAGAGCAATTTCCCACCTATACCAAGTACAGCCATTAGAAATTCCCTACAGGCTTCCCATTCACTTGAAAGCTAACAGATACGGCTTGAACCGCACCAACCGCAACACTTGGGCTGATGCTAGTTACAAAGGCATAACAATTAAGACTTGTGCCGTCCTGACGGCGAAGCACAAAATCTACTTGAGAATTTGATTGCTCATTGCTGAAAATAGAATTAAGCAATGAAGCCGCAGTTCGGTTGCTTGGGTCATACAAAACAGTGGCCGATCCAGTTGTACCCCTCATGCCTTCAACATAAGTTCTGTCGTAGCTGCCGATTGATGTATCCTCTAAAGCGTCTTTTGAAACGTTAAGAGTCCACTCTCGGCACTTACCTACAGCACTGCCGTTAAACCTTAATTGCCCATCGCTTCCTGTTAAGACTCCCATCAGCCGTCCAGAGTTGCTACCAACGTTACCCGTATTCTAGATCGGCCAGGGACTAAAGACTCAACGTTTGGCGTTTCTGCCCATCTCCAATTCAAATAAGTTGGTATTTGATTTTCTGGGCCGTTCATGCCTTCAAATACTGTCGCCGGTAACGTCAAAATTTTTGCTCCGCCCAAACTGTCGTGCCAGCTTTGAAGGACTGCTGCAGTCTTAGTATCGTCAAGCAAAAACTCAAGATTTAGAGTTGCATTTGACGCCTTGCTGCC
>JACLAB010005492.1_pt1 | contig 13565 bp, 8 predicted proteins | sample 8027921 | NCBI WGS metagenome assembly JACLAB01 (sample SAMN15725117, study PRJNA655200) | protist metagenome | isolation source: fluorescence activated cell sorting (FACS) single amplified genomes of... | place: USA: West Boothbay Harbor, Gulf of Maine | collected 2000-07-19
GATGCTTGAAGGGCTGCTCAGCGCGTCCAATTTTGATTATGTATATATCGTACGTATGAAAGGCTTTTAGTTTTGTAATAAATAAAAGTACATATCGAACTACACTACACTTACATGAGGTAACATGAACAAGAGCTCCAACACCTCTTGTGCGCGCGCGTTTCACACCAGCACGGGAAGAGATGTGTGGGTGTTCCCTCCACAGCGCGTGCGCCGTGTGACGGTTTGTTTTCTCCTACGGGTATTTAGTATGCATTCATCAGTTCAATGACAAATTACGGCGTGTTCATGAAATATAGGCGATTTTGGTTCTATAGTACGGTGAAATTCTGTCCCGATCGCAGTCGTCGACCGATGCGTCGATGCTGCGCCATCGACAGATCACAACACTAAACCAACACCTTTGCCCGTGGCCGGTAGGCTTGATTGATGCGATGGCGATTGACGACGCCATTCGTTGACGACCGAGGTCGTGAACGTGTGATCGCGTGACACGCACTGGTGTGTGTGACGACATGTCGTCGTACTATGCGTCGCATGGGAGCGACAGCGCGCGACCGCTTCGCGCGCGCGGCGACAATGCGAACGACGATGGCGGTGTGAATGGCGTCAAGCGCGTGGGCTGGGGACGCATCGCCGCCGTGAGCGCGGGCGTTGCTTTCGTGGCGTGCGGTGCGAGCGTTGTGCAACAACTCGGAGGTGTGCGTGAAACCGCGCACATCGTTCGTGGCCACTACTTGTACGCTCGCGTGAACGCGGGTGCGTACGGCGAGCCCGACGCGTACGCCGAGTTGGGCGCTGAGTGGAAATCGACGACGATGGATGTCGCCAGCCTCGGCGCGTGCAGCGTCTCTTCGGGATCATCTGCGCCACAGTATTGTGCGCTTCCTGAGGTGGCTGTTCGCACGTGCGATTACTCGTCGAGTTGTTTGCCTGTTCCGGTGTGTGACTTCGGAGATATTCCCGTGGGTGGAAAAGGCGGGTGCGCATCCCGCCGCGTCTGCGCGCCGCAAATCTGCGCCCCACGCATCTGCTCCCCGTCCTTCTGCTGCGGCTGGAAATGGAGAGGTAAATGTAGAAGACGTTGTGGTGGTAGTTGCTGGGGTGGTGGTTGCACTCCCGGTGCCTGCACCTCACTCACCTACGCTTGGAGGTTTACGTGCAGACGCGCGCGTCCGGTTACCACCGGCAAGTGTACTGGTTGTGCGCCGTTCTTCGTCGCTCGGGACTCCAACACGAAGTGCATTGTCGATCCCACTCTTACTGCCGCCTACGATGCGTCGGTTGGGGCTGTTAACAGCGCCAAAAGCGCCGTGCAGAACACCATTGATGACATCAACGACGTCGTTTCGGATCTCATGACGACCATCCCGAACAAAGCGAATGAAATTACGTCCGCCGTGTCTAATACTATCACTGGCATCCCCGATCTTGTGGAAGACGTTGTGAACGATCTCATCAAAGCAGCGTTCCCCTCTGATGCAAAGGATGTTTTACAGAAAATCACCAGCGTCTTTACGAGTGCGTCCCTCGGGGCTGCGCCGACGGGCAACGGCAAACACGACCATTTCGGGCACGTTCTCAACCAAGAGCGCGTGCGAAAGTTGCTTCGAAACAAACTTCGCGGTACGACCGAAAAAGTCCCTGAATATACTGCTCTTCGCGAAAACGCACATTTGGGCGCGTGCTCCGCTCCGAAGATGGAAATTTCGCTTCCGCTTGATGAAATCTTGCCAGAGTCTGTGCTCGATTTGTCGTACGACATGCCATGGCCGGAAAAACTCGGCGACAGTCCATTCGCGCCAGCGACGCTCAAGGCTGGATTTCCAGAGCCCACGTGGACCATGGGCTTTGAAATTCGCGACTTCTCGTTCCCGGAAGCTGTTGCGACGAACATTTTGGCCGCCTTCTTCGCCTTTTTTGAGCCGCTCTTCAACTCCATCGGCGACGGCGTGACCGACGTTGTCGATGATGCGAAGACTGCAATCATGAGCCCTCTCAATTCGTTGACTGGGGTGGTCAATGATGCGAAAAACGCCGCAAACTCCGTGAAGAACTCGTTGAACTCGGCGATGAACGCCCTCGGTGGTCGTAAGCTTCTTTCCACCGAAGAAGCCAGCCACTACCAGCATTTGCACGGTATCCACACGCAAGCCACAGCGCACTTCGCCTTGATCGAACAACAGCATGATATGCTTTTGGATAGAATTGAGAACCATGTCATGTTGCAGGTTGCCAAGATCCGCACCGCTTTGGCGGAAGATCCGTGGCTCGAGCGACCGGGAACGATGGCTCAGTTCCCGCACTTGCGTGCGCGCCTCGGTGATCCTCTTACTGACGGAGCGAATGCCGCCAAGACAAAGCTCATCGATGCGATGAAGTCTTTGAAGGATTTCACTATGACTGCTGTTCTTTACATGCGCATGCACATTGAGTTTAAGGTCGAAGCCGAAGCCGAAGCTTTCATGGCTGGTGACGTGCTCGACTTGGTGGATGGCGTGCCAAAGAGCGTGAGCTTTGAAGGTGAATTCCCGATTCCGATGACCCCGTTCACCATGAGAATGAGCATGGGGGCTGGTATTTCACTTCCTTATTTCTTAATGGCGAAGGCCAGCGGGGTTTTCTCGTACACTGCGGAACTCACCGGCATGGAAGTTGGATTCACAGTTGCGAATGGCGGAATCTCCGCTGTGTTACCTGAACCAGGAGTGGCGCTTACGCCGTTTCTCGACGCCAATCTTGAAGCGCACGCCCAACTCGGTGTGGTTGCCGAAGTGACTGATCTTACAACGCAGCTCTGCGTCGCTGGTATGGTGTGCAGTGGCCCAAAGACGACTGCTGAACAGCGCATCTACCTCGGCGCGGACATGGCTGCGCAAGCCACCACCGGCGCAGCTAGTTGTGCGGCGATGCAAGCTCAATTCAACGACAACTTCGAGTACACCGATGCTTATATCGCTTCCAAATGTAAGACCGCGAACTTTGCTGGCGTTCAGTTTGCGATTGGCTTGGGTGCGTATGTTCAAGTACCAAAAACCGACCTCAACATCGTTTTGAAGACGGACGTCGACATAAATGGAGTTTCCATCTGCGTCGACGACGTGCAATTGTACACCTGGCCACCTGCACCTGGTGACTTTTACCTCAAGATGTTGTAAGCTCGCCTAAGGGCGAGTTCACGCGAGATGAGCAGCAGCACGCGTCCTTTTTTTGGTGTTCGATGCTTGAAGGGCTGCTCAGCGCGTCCAATTTTGATTATGATAATATATGTATGTCGAGCGATTTTCGCTGCTGGAAACAGTAGCGCGCATGGAAAACGTGTTCGAACTTTTTGGTTATGAATCTATTGTTGCTGGAATACGAGTTGTCTTTGATGCTATTGTTGTTTGTTGTTGTTCTTGTTGTTTTGTTGAGTTGTCGTTGAACGGTACGAACCGCATGTACGTGTGAAAGCCTTTTAGTTTTGTGATAAATAAAAGTACTGTACATGTCGAACTACAATACACTTATATGAGGTAACATGAACAAGAGCTCCAACGTTTCACGCGTGGTGGTCGTTCACATCAGCACAGGCAGAAGTCAATGGTGTGATGTTTTGATCTCCTCCACCTGTCGAGGTAAGTTCGCGTGGATGGTTCGAACATCACCTAGGGAGCCTAGGTCTAAGCGCGCACACTATGATACTAGTGCAATTTCAAGCGCTCCTGATGCTGCTGCGCACGCCGTGTGCAGTGTGGAAGTCAGCTCACTCAAAAGTAGATCATGCAGGCGTGTTGTTTGTTCCACCTTCGTTGCTTGAGGTATATCGACGTTTCCTTTCCGCACCCTGGCGTAAAGCTGCTTGCGTAATATGAAAATCCTTCCTTCGATATCATTTCTGAACAAATCAAGAGTAGACGTAGTAAGGCGTAGCGCAAGGTTGCACGCCAAATTGAACATTCTTTCCCTCGTGACGGCTGCCAAAATATGTGGCATCAAAACGTCGCGACCTCTACGGTGTGTCAATACTAATGACACAACTTGATCACAAATGACCGAATCAATCATCACAATCGAAGCGATTCGATTTCTATATATGGCCAACATAATCATATCCAAATCTAAAATTTCTTTCAGCTCGCAAGCGGTAGGATCAATGCCTTGCGCATCTATTAAAAGCCTCAACTTTTCGACCAAAGCAGTGTCCATTCCCGACGTTTTCTGTGCGGTTTCTAGAATTTGAGCCACATCTGCCATTGAAAACAATCCTGAAGATGAGGTGCAGAGAATCTGCTCCGCCAAGAAACTCAAGATATTCAATGCGTCATTGTTGGTACCGCTCAACAATGCGCGTTCTACGGCGGCCAGCCAGCAGGGTTTCAGCGCAAGCTTTGATTGAGTATAACCAGCCCACATGGTCAACAGCTGAGAAAGCACGTCAAAAGGTATGCAATCCTGAGCGAGTATAGAATTTCGAAAGAATTCGCACATCGCGGCATCATCGCGCACATCCTCCTCACAAGGGATCGGACATCCGACAAACGGAGCCAGCAACGCCGCTGTGCGCATGCTGACGATGTGAACAACGCCGTCACCGTGATTTGAGGATGCCCATCCTGGCCAAATCTTATCACCAGACATGATATTTGACATCAATTCAAGAATACTTGCACAAGCGTCTGAAATCGAAGAACCATCGTTCGACGCGACGTGTTCTTTGAGCTTGGCAAATGCACGCGTGCGTGCCGTAGCAAGAGCGTCGAGATCATTTTCTCCCCAAAGAGTCTTTTCCACGATATCAAAGACTTTACCAAGCTGATTTGATGAGCGCACCAGAGCTTTGTCTAGAGTCTGCATGATAACATCGGTAACATCAATATCTACTTTCATGCACTGTAGTTCTCCTTGTCCAGCAATAGATACGAGAGTTGAAATTTGACTGAATGTCGCGCCTCGACTTATCCATCTCTCAATAATAACTGATAATGTCTGATTCTCCCTAGAATCGCTCGTCAAGATTTGAAGTAAATGAGCGTCAAGCTCTGGCATTTTCATGGCTACAGTGTTAACGAAACTGAGACGGTTGCGCACGTCTAATACATCTGGAATTGCCGTTAACTTTGAGGTATCGAGCTTACCAAGCACATAATCCAGCGCCTTGAGTTGCAACGATGTAGAAATTTCGGATGCAAATTTGTTCAATTCCTTCGAACGTTGATCAGTCGGCGCGCACACACTTAGACAATGAGCCATTTCCATCGCATGATCTTCTCCAATTTTATCCAATGCGCCACTATCAACAACTCGTGCCCACCTTTGTGCAGAACTTAAACGACACTCTCCAGCCGGTGGCGACAAAATAGAACAAACTGCGGAAAAATGTACGTTTTGTGAATTGAGTGCTGCATTTGTGTCAGGTAAAGTATTGATTGCCTTGACAAGATTTGCCAGCATAAGTTTTGGGTAAGAATTTGTTCGATTACTTTCAGCACACACATCTCGCTTGATGGCATCCAAAACGTCAGCGGTATTTGTCTTTGATGCACGGCCACGCGCATCAACGAAAAGTTTCAAGTCGATTTCCGGACACGCAACTGCAATCAATTCCATCGCTACCAATAAATCACTATGGTCTTTCATGTTGATACTCTTGCACGCATGCAGCACGTCGAAGTACGCCCGCATCGATTCATATCCCTGATGTCCGTGACTCGGCAAACTTTTCCACGTTGACATGTAAATTATATCCAAACTTTTTCCACGAAATTTGGGAAGGACTTCCTTCAAAGTTTGTGCAGCCTGCACTACGTCGTGCTTGTTGTCGGAAGCTAAAACAGCGCTGTGGGCCGCGTAAACGTCGTACTCGTCTACTTCATACGCATGCGCAAGTCGAAGAGCATGCTTGAGCGATTCACCAACTCTGACCAGACGTGAGCTTCCAGCCGCGAGAGCTAAGATTGCACGTTTGCGATAGTCTGCAGTATTCGACGTGAACGCACCGGCATCAATCTCCGGAATGGCTTTAGCGAGCCACTCAGCGTCAACAACCGAGCTGAGACTGGAATTGAATTGCTTTGCAAAGCATACATCAGCGTCTTCGTCGAAATTTTCTCTATTTTTAACTTCCGACACCTGCGCCAGTAAAAGCGAGGTCTGAATCGGGAGCTGTAGGTGCGAATCGACCGAACGAAGTGCGCGCAACGCGTGCACGCAAGCTCCTAGATTCAAAACTGTTTGTAACACTAGACGCTCCTGAATTCCACTTGCTATATTATCAATAACGTCTGAGACAGCGCGCGCATCTCGCATGATGAGCAAGATGGCAATTGACGGCCACGTTGATGATGGCGGCGTATCCACTCCCAGCTCCTCAATCGATAAGGACTTCACAACTTCTAAGATTGTCTGAGTCGCAACTATCGATAAAATTTGATCTGACGAATGCACGCCATGAATGCCAAGAGCATAAGCCATCGCGCCAGCCGCTTCCTTTGCCTTCTCATCTTTCGTTTTGAAAATAATATCAAGAGCATTACCCAGACATGGTTTGTGTGTAAACAAGTTCACAATTGGGCGCATATTTGCCTGCATCGTTGTAATATCTGCTATTTTGACCAAAATTCCTTCGATATTTGGCTTAAATGATTGCGTGTCAGGGTCCGCGGTGCATTTTTCAAACTTCTTGAACATTTCCCACGCTTGCGTACTTTGCCAATCACTCAGTAGACTAGGAAGAACGTCTTTGTTGGCGTGCGCAACTGCAAACGCTAGCAACGTTCCTTTCTTAATGATAGACTCATCATCTAACGGTAAAGCACGTGCAACTTTAGCACATAACTCCCATGATGGCGCGTAGTTGCGTCTCACCAGTCGAACAGCTGTAGCGACGGATGCTCTCAAATCACTAAGTTCAAAAGCCTTGAGACCAGTCGCGAGCAGGATCGCATGTTGATTATCAGTATCTGTCACACCGAGCCGCAGTGCGATTGACTGCAGTTCGTCGGGTGACCGATATGACTCGGGAAACTGTACCAAGCTTTCAAGTACCATTTGCAGCGCAACTTCGCCACTGACGTCTTTTGGTGGTCGACGGACACCAAACAGTGCAAGAGAACGTAAAGCACTGACGAATTCTAGTTTTAATGAGACGGTGGCGTTCAGAGGCATTAGTTTTAGGCACTTTTCCGCATCCAAAGCATATTTATCTTCGATATCACGTGCTTGCTGCATAAATTGAGCACTGACGGCGCAAATGACGTCCTCGGCTGCAGACACTGGAAGAATCGATGAAACTGAGCCACTAAGCTCTTTTAAACCACCTACGAGAGCACCTACTGTGCCTGCGGTACCGCTTGCTGGAATATGTGCTTTAGCGTGTGGCCAATCTTCATGCTCTAGTTGTGAGCGTACTAGTAGGCTGAGAATTTTATCGTGTGTGAGACAGCGATGAAACACCCCACTTTGCAACGACAAGAGCTCTTTCCATAGTATTGACCAGTTTGTCGTAGTTTCACCTTCAGAATTCTCAACGAAACTACTGATGAAGGTCCTGATTATATCCAAAGCTTGCGATTCGCTTCTTTCAGCGCTGATAATAGCCTCAAGTGATATATTTAGTCCACGCAGCCGTAACAAGTGACATGCACGAAGTCGAAATAGTGCTGTTTTTGCTACCGGAACGCCTGAAACAGACTCTGGCAAATCATTTAGCATATCAACTAATGCAGTCAAAGAACTGTTGTCAATATCGCGCTGACAGAGCGAAGCTTCGGCAACGACGGCCGCAAGAGCCTCAGCGCCACCAACAACATCTATGGACTCCTTTGAAGATGAAAACCAACGCACAACGTGTGACATCGAAGAATATTGTGCATTTTCAGAAGCACTCAAAATCCACCTCTGTAATATCTCACATACTCTCTCATCAGAATTGTGACTTACGTGATCTATAAAATCGCGAACTGCTCCTGACATGATACTCGTCACGTTTTTCTCGCTCAGCAATGCGAAAAGTACATTCAGCCTTTCAAAAGTATTACCTGCCAAGAATTCCTTTAGAGAGCTTTCAACAACCACGTCATCTTCAACAAAAACAGTCATCACAGCAGCTTCCAAAATCGATGCTGCGAAAGCATAGTCTATCAATGTTTGCGACTGCAGCCCTGTTGCCGCTGATTGTAAAATTTGACGAGCGCTTGTGATTTGACCTAATGCAGTGTCCATCTCACAAGCTCTTCGTATGACCCACGTCTCCATATCTCTGGATGATGGCATTTGTGATCCGTGAGTTCGTTGCCTAATCAGACATAACTCCTCCGTGGCTTCTTGCAGCCAGCGTTGTGAAACGTTCTCTCTTTGCAAAACGTCAGTCACTGCTTGGCACACATCAGCCCTACGATTTAACTCCTCGTGATCATGAGCTTGCGCTGAATCAATATGATGCAGGTAGTATTCCGACTCCGCCCAATCGTGTGCTCTAAGTTTTGAGGAATGAAAATCTTGATCCGAGACATAATTGTTAGACCAAGGCAAGAGAGTTTCGTAGGACGAAACGGAGCATGTTTCTGGCAGCGCGTCAAGTACATCAAATATTCGCAGCATCAAACAACTCGCGTGGCGCTTGAAAATTATCTTCAGCGAAAACAAGTCACTGGAGTACGCTGCATTCATGGCCGCATCCAAGATTGTCGATTGCCGCAAAGTTTGGTACATATTTGGAGAAAATCCACCATTGCAAATCTCGTGGACCGTATCTGCTCGATCCAACGCACCAAGCAACACCAAACGCAACTTCACCCACCAACTCCACTCCGGCTCGTTGTTTATAGAGTTTTGTATTTTTTTCGCTTGCGTGTCAGTTTCTTTCAAACCATAAACCAAAATGTGACGCTGCGTTTCATATGACGTCGCACACGCGATTAGACACTGCACTACTACCCACGGTCTGTCGCTTATGCGCGACAACCAATCAGACATACCTTCGATCGATGCCGGCGAACTAGACCACCTTGCTTTGTAGATTTGATCCGTGTCTAAACCATGCTGACGTGCTAACATCAAGGCTGAGCCCCACTCTTCAAGATCCATGTGGGCGTGTACTAGTTCAAGTGGAGTACGCTCGTTGAGTGAAATAAGTCTCCAACCACCAGTTTTAGGACGTTCCATCAATAAAATTCTAGCACGCCGAGTGCCGTCGACGTTCCGTGGAACGGAAATCATGCCGGCAACCGTCTCAAAGCATTCGGGTGCGTCTCCAAGTATGCGCCGTCCGGTGGATACGTTCTCGACTATCACTTCACCGTTACGTAGTGCAATAGCAATAGCTTCGGATGACCACCATGCAGCGGCGCACACGTTGCGATAAAAATTGAGTTTCGTGGCATACTCGCCGTTCTTTGAAATTTGAACTACGCTCAATGCGCCCGTTTCAGATATTATGGCTAAATTCAAACACTCGCTGCCTTCATGAAAAACTGACAGCGATAATAATACACGCGGAGTTTCAAAGACACTTCGCCTTGGGGTCAAGTCAATGCCGAAATCTATAGTCTTCAAATGCATCAGAGCGGCATCGCTTTTGTCTGAACCGTCAAAATACTTCCATGTCGTCACTACTGTTGACGGCAGAGATTTTTGACGACTAATAACGACGAGCGTACGATCTTTTTCCAACCAACTTGCGCAGTCGATCTTTTTCAAACCCTCACCAAACATTCTAGATATAGTTTTACCTACCGCAGCACCATGAACGAGTTCGACGCGTTGAGTAATCAACGCCGGTGTTCCCACAAGGTTGACGCTTATTAAGTCATACGCTTCTTCGTTGAGCAACGCCAGCGCCGCAAAGGCAATTGGTGCAGCTGACACATCGCGCTCGTATACAATTTCTCCTACGCGTGTGGCCACACTTAACTTTGCCGGTTGAACAATCACGAACGCTAGACCATCGGAAGCCCAAGAGATAGACTGAACTTGCGCTCTGTGAACACCTCCTTTCGGAACGTGCCAGTCATCATCTGCGCGGAAAGTTTGAACGCTCCTTCCAGCGACAACGCTTAACGTGTCACCATTCGACGTCGATGCGAGAGCTGTAGCTCTCATCATTTTCCGTTCTCCATTATCGATTTCCTTTCGCCGAGTGAAAGTCTGAGCTAGCGTCTGCAAGGTAGACCAACTCCTGGTCGTTGCTGGCGAGGCATCTTTGTCCACTTCGACGTCGTTATGAGCCTCCGTGACGACACTCTCCGTGTGTACGTAAGCGTCATAAAGACAACGTTCTAGGTCTGGTTCCCGTGCGAGTCCTGACATGTGCACCGGTACCCGCGCGCCGCGAGCGTCACCCTGTGCGGGGCGCGCTTTTGTCCCTGTAGTCCAGTGTTGCACAAGCACATCAACTCGAAGCCAGAGCGCATGTAACGTGACAATCAAAACTTACGCCCGTCGCGTTATGAAAGTGAATGTGCGGTTACGAGCGAAGTGCAGAAGTGAGCGCTTGGACGACAATCGTTTCTTTTGTCGTTTTCTGATTTGCAAATATGCGTGCTACAAGACTAAACAAGGACTAAAGCTAATCCATCATTTCCCAAAGCTCATTCGCTACGTAGAACTCGTTCCCGGGTCTGATTGGCATGTCAATTTTTCGAACATCTCGGCTCGCCTTGGCGTTGACGTGTCCAGAGATACGATCGACGATTTCATAGTGCCAAGCGATGTTTGAGATGTGCGCGTATAAACTCACTTCTCGTTTTGTCGAAGGAATTTCTTCGTTTATGACCGAATCAAGATGCTGTTTCTGAAGTTTTAGCTCTGCTGCTCGCTTCGCTAACTCTTCTTGTTCACGTTCAAGTTGTTGTGCCTCTCGTTCCATCGTCGAGAGGTACTCCCCAGCCGCCCGTTTTTCCGCTTCGAGTTTCAACAACCGTTCACGTTGCGCCATAGCCGCAGGTGGTAAAACCGCTTTACGTTCAGCAATCTGTACTCGTCGGGCCATTTCCTTTATCACTCCGGCCATGTGTTCTTCTCTCGCCTGACACGTTCGTAGTATTTCTTCTCGAGCGCTTTCAATCTGTCTCACTCGCAGCACATCCTCGTCGCTGGCGTAAATCTTTGTCATTTCTTCCACGAGTTCATAGCACTCGCGAAACGCCGCTTCGGTGGCATCGACGCTGTGCTGCTGGGCGTGTCGAGACATGTTTCACTGAGCGTTTCGTCCGCCGACTGTGTCGTATCGTCAACCCACGCTCTCGCGCGTGCGTGGTCTCGTCGTCAACTGCAGCGGTGTGAGGTGCACAGAGTCGTTTAAAACGATGCGATGCACGAGAAAGTGAAATCCGTCATTGTGTGTATCCATGTCCCACCAAAACGTTTCAAGGCGTGCCGCCGCCATCGCCACTGCGCGACGACGACGACACGGTACGGCACTGTACGACGCGACGCGACGACGCGAGTGACGACATCGGACGACGACATCGGACGACGACGACGGAGGTTGTGGGTGACACCGAACGAACACGCCAGAGTGCGATATGAGAACCAGACGGCGCGAGGACGAGGACGAGGACGAGGACGAGGACGAGGACCCATCGGTGTCGACGTCGGGGGAGGAAGACGACGGAAGTGACGAGGACGATGGCGAAAACAATGATGGCGAAGACGACGACGACGACGACGAAGACGACGACGACGACGACGAAGAGAGCGATGAAGAGACATTAGCTCGTCCGGTTTCAAGTCACGTGATGGGAATGTCAAGAGCTTTTCAAACATTAGTTGGTGACAAGGAGTCGAGCGCAGCGGCGGTGGCGGAAATGTTGCCGAAGTCAAAGAAACAGCGACAAGATGAAGCTGAAGCCAAAGCTGAAGAGAAGGAAAGACGTCGGATCAAACGAGCAAAAGTAGAGCTCAAATTTCGTGGTCATGTCGTACCTCAACCTCGTGGACGCGATCTCGAGAGTGACACGCTTGAACGACGTTTGCATCACACCGCGACAAAGGGCGTTGTGCGGTTATTTAACGCCGTTGGGAAGGCACAACGTGATGCCGAAAAGGCTAAAACAATGCGTAGAAAAGATGCACTTATTTCTAAAACAAAGTTTCTCGAAGAACTCCGAGGTGACAAGGCGAAAACTAAAAAAGATGAGAAAACAGAGGCTGACAGTGGAGCGACAAAAGCGAGCTTTTTGCAAGACGACTTCATGCTTGGCCGTGGGAAATTGAAAGACTGGGAAAAGGAAACAATAGCGGCGCCTCAAGAGGTTGAGTATGACGAAGATGACGAAGATGTTTTCTAGGACTAGGATCTATGTAGTACTACTTTGCCACCTTGCTAAGAACTTTTTGCGCATAAGAACACGTGGCTTCAACGTGAAAGTCACCACTGACGTAGAGTTTGGCGAACGTTTCAACCGCACGCACAACCTCTTCACCTAACCCCATTCCGCGAAGATTCACAGGAGTCCATGTGTGATCAATAGAGAGTGCACCACTATTAATACCTGGCTTTCGAAGGTCCCATACGCGCACGTAAGGCGACGTGACGCCCTCATCCTCCCCACACATCAACAACTCCTCCGCCTTTTCCTGGTCCCAGTCGGACGTATATTTGACGATCCACCATAAGTCCGTCTCGCATTCAGGATAATTTGGATGCTTGACACGTGTTTTATGAACGCTGAACTTTTCCGAGAATGTAGCGTCTGTCATGGTACCAGACAGGCTCTCCCGCGAGTCGGTGAGTGTGGTATCTCAGGCGTGGTGCGTGCGCGCTATGAGCGTTATATTCGTGAGACTACTAGTAGTGTGGTATTTATTGCAACTCGTTACCGTACATAAATAAATATATACGAGCTAGGAAAACAAGCAAAAGATGAGCTCATCTACAGTCATGTTCAATGTTGACTGCATGACAACGCCGCCTCGCTCAAAACAAACAACGCGAGTACTACGGCTCGTCTACCTCCGCCTCTGGGTTCGCGTTAGATGTACCATTCGTGTTCCTCTGGTTCACCGATTGTATTTCTTCTTTGCCGTGTGCGAAGTGACAGTTTTCCCCGAAAGAACAGGTTCCTGTGGCTTCCCAACTTGCGCACATTTTCGTCTTGAAAGCCTTTGGCTGCCCACCTTCTTTGCCGTTGCGATGATCTCTAGTGTGTCCACCCACCTTGCTTCGCATTGTGATTGAACTTAAACGACTATATATAAGCTGTTGCGCACGCTGCACGTCGAAAGGACTCCCCGCAATTCGCAACAGGCGGTTACCATCGGGATTGACGTGCTCGGCGCCCAAAAGTGAAACCTTTGCCCCCGAAAGTGAGCTCACCTTTGCCAAATTTGATCCAGCTTTGCCGACGATGATGCCCACGTGCGTGGGATGGACTGGAACCAATATCGAGTGTTCTGTTAAAATAACGCAAAACATGTTAGTGTCGGTGGTCGTTGTCCCGTAGCAAGGTAAATCAGAAATGTGTGTCGTGTTTGTTTTCGAGGTGGCTCGACGCGCGCGTCCCGACGTACCGTAATGGGGCATCATGAACCCTCCCATGTTACCCATCGCCATCGTGGTTTCTGCTAAAGCTATATTGGTTTCT
>JACLAB010011591.1_pt1 | contig 13558 bp, 12 predicted proteins | sample 8027921 | NCBI WGS metagenome assembly JACLAB01 (sample SAMN15725117, study PRJNA655200) | protist metagenome | isolation source: fluorescence activated cell sorting (FACS) single amplified genomes of... | place: USA: West Boothbay Harbor, Gulf of Maine | collected 2000-07-19
TATGATGGCAGACCGTCTCAATGCAGGACATGGCCATTTTGGAATGAAAATATGAATTCAAAGATTTGGAATGAAGATATATCTCTTAATTGCCCAGGTGTAGGAAAAGGTAAAATAGTTAAAGCAAATAAAATAAAAGAATTTTTAAAACAAGATTCTTACAATGAAAAAGAAATATTTAAAAAAAGAGTTAACCTTCCGAAGTGAATTCCATATTTTTATAAGAACCAACATAAATACCTGACTTCTTACGCAGCGTTATTTTAATAGTGGTGCCTTCTAGAACAACTTCCAAAAAATTATCATTTTTAGATAAAATATCACACTTTTTGATAATTCCAGTTGCAATATTTTTAATTATTGTTTGTCTCATAGAGAAATGGTGAGCCCTGCAGGATTCGAACCTGCGACCCATTCCTTAAAAGGGAAATGCTCTACCAACTGAGCTAAGGGCCCCACACAATTTTTTTTATATACAGTTCAAATTTAACGAACGCAAGTCCTATGATGATGAGTTTTTCTTTTTTAAAACTTTAATAGTATTTTTGGAAACAAATTTTGATACATCCCCACCAAGTTTATGAACTTCTTTTACTAAATTAGATGAAATAAAAGAATTATTATCTGAAGACATTAAAAAAACAGTCTCTATGTCAGGATTAAGTTGATAATTCATCCCTGTCATTTGGAATTCATATTCAAAATCAGAGACAGCACGCAATCCTCTGATTATACAAATCGCTTTATGTTTTTTTGCGAAATCTGTTAATAATCCAGTGACTGAATGTATTTCTATTTCATTAATTCCTAAATTAAATGAATTAATATCTTTAAGAATGATATCTTTTCTCTCATCAATAGTTAAAAGTGGTTTTTTGTTTAAATTATCAGCAACACCTATTATTAACTTATCAACTATTTTTAAAGATCTTTGAATAATATTTAAATGCCCATTAGTCATTGGATCAAATGTGCCAGGATAAACTCCAATTTTAGTCATCTTAAGTATCAAGCTCTTGAATTCTAGAAATTGAAACAATTGAGTCTGAGTCTGGTATTTTAAAGACACTTACGCCTCTAGTTGACCTCCCTGCAATCCTGATTTGATTAATATTAACTCTAATAATTTGCCCCTTATCAGTAACTAATATTATTTGATCATTATCATTAACAACAAAGCAATCTATCACTTCTCCATTTTTTTCTGATGTTAATATTCCTGTAATACCTTTACCACCCCTGTTAGATATTCTATATTCATAAGCAGAAGATCTTTTTCCATATCCGTTAGTTGTTAGTGCTAATAAAAATTCTTCGTTAATATTTAATTCTGCAAACTCTGGCTTTAAGCTACTTGTATTTTTCCTATTTTCAGAAGCAGCTCTTAAATAATCTTGTCTTATATTTATGTCAATTTTTGAGTGTTTTAAAATTGCTTGTGAAATTACGTAATTGTTTTTTTCTAATTTAATTCCTCTTACACCAGAAGAATTTAATCCAGTGAAAAGTCTGAGTTTTTCTAAAGGAAATCTTAAGCACTTACCGTTTTTAGTGGATAGGAGGATATCATCATTAAAATTGGCTAACTTTATTCCTATTAATTGATCTTCAGAGTCAAGCTTAATTGCAAGTTTACCACTCTCCCTTAATTCTCTTTTACCACTTTTAGCAACATCAATCAGTTTATTTTTTCTTACCATTCCTTTTTTTGTTGCAAAAATTATTAGACTTTCAGACCATGATTCTTCTTCCAATGGAAGAGGTAGGAAAGTTGCTATCTTTTCATCTTTAGTAAATGGGAGCAAATTAACTATAGGCTTTCCTCTAGCCTTTAAAGAAGCCTCAGGTATATCATGAGACTTTAAGGCATAAACTTTTCCTAATGAAGAAAAAACCAATAATTTAGTATGAGTATCTGCTAAATGGATCTCTTTAACAAAATCTTCCTCTCTTGTTGACATTCCAGTCTTACCTTTACCTCCCCTATTTTGAGCTCTGTAATTTTCAAGCAAAGATCTTTTTATGTAACCATTATTGGAGATAGTTATAACTATATCCTCTTTTTGAATATACCTTAAATCATTAACCTCTTCATACTCTCTATCAATAATTTCACTTTTTCTAGGTGTGGCAAATTCTTTTTTGATTTCTTTTAATTCTTTTTTAATTTCATCTAAAAGCATTAATCTTGATTGTAATATTTCTAAATAGCCCTTTATCTCTATAATTAATTCCTCTAAATCTTTTTGTATATCATCTCGCTCTAATGAAGTTAATCGATGTAACCTTAGTTCCAAAATTGCTCTTGCCTGTGAGTCTGTAAGTATAAAAATATTTTTATTTAATTGAGTAGTCTCTTCATCAACTAACTTAATAAAATTTACATTCTGTTCAGTTAATTTCCATTTTTTATTTATTAATTTTTGTCTTGCCTCTTTAGAGTCTTTGGATGATTTAATTAAATTAATTATTTCATCAATATTTGCATTGGCAACAACTAGGCCAAGTAATATATGAGCTTTATCCCTTGCTTTATTTAAATCAAATATTGTTCTTTTTGTTATTACATCTTCTCTAAACTCAATAAAGGCAGTTAACATATCTTTTAAGTTCATTTGTTCTGGCTTACCTTTGTTAAGAGCCAACATGTTTGAGTTAAAAGTAGTTTGAAGGAGTGTATTTTTGTAAAGTTGATTTAAAATTATATTTGAGTCAACGTCTTTTTTAAGTTCTATAACAATCCTTACTCCGTTACGATCAGATTCATCCCTAAGATCGGATATCCCTTCGATAATATTATTTTTTACAGTCTCAGCTATTCTTTCCATAAGTTTGGATTTATTAACTTGATATGGTATTTCATTAACAATGATTGCTTCCCTATCTTTTTTAAAATTTTCAATAGATGTTTTGGATCTTAAAACAACACCACCTTTCCCAGATTGAAAAGCATCTAAAATACCTTTTTTACCTATGATCTGACCTCCTGTTGGAAAATCTGGACCAAATATAAATTTTTTTAAGTTATCAAGTTCTGAGTTTGGATTTTCAATTAAATGAAGAGTGGCATCAATTACCTCACCTAAATTATGTGGAGCTATATTTGTTGCCATTCCAACAGCAATGCCTGATGCTCCATTAACTAAAAGGTTTGGGTATTGTGCTGGAAGAACAGTTGGTTCCTTTGTGCTATCATCATAGTTTGGTTGAAAAGAAATTGTCTCTTTTTCAAGATCAGTGACTATTTTTTCAGCAACCTTAGCTAATCTAGCCTCAGTGTATCTCATTGCAGCAGGTGGATCGCCATCTAATGAACCAAAATTGCCCTGACCATCAATTAATTCTAATCTCATTGAGAAATCTTGAGCCATTCTAACCATTGATTGATAAATGGCACTATCTCCGTGAGGATGATATTTACCCATCACATCCCCTACTATTCTTGCTGATTTTCTATAAGGTTTATTATGATTATAACCAGATTCGTTCATAGCATACAAAATTCTTCTATGAACTGGCTTCAATCCATCCCTGCAGTCTGGAAGAGCTCTGCTTACTATTACAGACATTGCATAATCTAAATAAGATTTCTTCATCTCTTCAACTAAAGAAATATTAGATATATTATCTGTACTGTTATCTTCTGAATTTATATTGTTATCTGTCACTGATTTTTAAGAGTTTTCTGCGAAAAATTGAAATTATTTATATCAAAATACTGTATTTTATACAAACTTATAAAATTTAAATAAGTGAAAATATAAGTATTATTTATCAATAAGTTAAATTTATTATTTAATTTTAAAATTTAAAATGGAATATCTTCGTCAAGATCTGAAGAATCGGGTGCACTAGAACTAAAGCTTTCATCAGAAATTGAATTACTTTGAGAGTTTTCAGATTGATTTTCAATGCTATTTGATTGATTCCTAGAGTCAAGAAGTGTTAAATTGCAGTTGTACCCCTGAAGGATTACTTCAGTGGTATACCTATCTTTACCATCTTGATCTTGCCACTTACGTGTTTGTAGCTCACCCTCAACATAAACTTTAGAGCCTTTCTTTACATATTTTTCAACTACATCTACGAGACCGTCTCCAAAAATAACAATATTATGCCATGAAGTCTTTTCTTTTTGTTCTTGTGTATTTTTATCTTTCCAACGCTTAGAAGTAGCTATTGAAAAATTAGCCATTTTACTTCCAGATTGCATGGATCTAATTTCAGGATCTCTTCCTAAATTTCCTAAAAGTATTACCTTATTAACACTACCAACCATAATTTTTATATATATATCTTTATAACAATTTGTTTAAATAAACTATCAGTAAATTAATGAATCACGATAAAATTGTTATAAAAGGTGCAAGAGAGCACAATTTAAAAAACATCAATCTTGAGATTCCAAAAAATAAGTTAGTTGTAATTACAGGTGTTAGTGGTTCAGGTAAGTCAACATTAGCTTTCGATACAATTTACTCTGAAGGTCAAAGAAAATACGTTGAAAGTTTATCTGCTTACGCAAGGCAATTTTTACAAATGATGAATAAGCCTGATGTTGATGCAATAGAGGGTCTGTCTCCAGCAATCTCTATAGAACAAAAGACAACTCAAAAAAATCCAAGAAGCACTGTTGGTACAGTTACTGAAATATATGATTATTTAAGAGTTTTATTTGCAAGAGTTGGTGTACCTTACTCTCCCACAACTGGACTCCCTATAAAATCTCAGTCAGTAAGTGAAATAAGCGATAATATATTAAATAATAACAAAGGAAATAAAGCTTATATCTTATCTCCTATAGTAAGAGATAGAAAAGGAGAGTACCGTAAAGAAATAGAAGAATTAAAAACAAAAGGTTACCAAAGGTTAAAAGTAGATGGGAAGATTTATGAGATTGAAGAAGTTCCAAATTTAAAGAAAAATTTTAAACATAATATTGATGTTTTGATTGATAGGTTAATTGTAAAAAAAAGTATTCAACAAAGATTAACAGAAAGTATCGAAATAGCACTGACTCTTTCAGATGGTTTAATATATTTAGAAAATTTAGATACAAAAAAAATAACAACTTATTCATCAAAGTTTGCATGCCCAGTTTCAGGTTTTTCAATTGAAGAAATAGAACCTAGATTATTTAGCTTTAATGCTCCTATGGGCGCTTGTGAAGAATGTGATGGTATAGGGATAGAAAAATATTTTGATGACAAAAAAGTTGTACCTGATGACTCGAGGTCAATATTAAAAGGAGCTATAAAACCATGGGAAACCAAAGTATTTGGATATCAAAAAAAATTTTTTGTAGAAACTATTTCAAAAATATTAAAAGAATATAGGATTGATATTAATACTCCATGGTATAAAATTTCTAGAGAAGTACAAAATATAATTCTTTATGGAGATCTTGATAATGAGAAAAGTTTTATTAGTAATTTTGAGGGAATTATCAATTTTATTGATAGAAAATATTCAGAGACTGAGAGATGGTGGGTACAATACGAATTAGAAAAATACCAATCAGAAAGAGATTGTGAAGTCTGTAAAGGTTTTAGATTAAATAAAAAAGCATTAGCAGTAAAAATAGCTAATAATCACATAGGTGAGATAACAAAAAAATCTATTGATGAATGCTTTAATTGGTTCAGTAGTTTAAAAAAAAACTTATCTATAAATGAAAATAAAATTGCAGAAGGTGTTATTAAAGAAATTAAAGACAGGTTAGAATTTTTAAATCGTGTAGGCTTAGATTATTTATCATTAGCAAGAGCAAGTAAAAGTTTATCAGGTGGAGAAAGCCAAAGAATAAGATTGGCAAGTCAAATTGGATCGGGTTTAACTGGAGTTTTATATGTTTTGGATGAACCATCAATTGGCTTGCACCAAAAAGATAATCAACAATTAATTAATACATTATTTAAGCTTAGAGACTTAGGTAATACTGTAATAATTGTAGAGCATGATGAAGATGCTATAAGACAATCGGATCACATAATTGATATAGGTGTGAAGGCAGGAATACATGGTGGGGAAGTAATTGCAGAGGGTAGCTTAAAAAAAATATTAAAAAGTACTAAAAGTTTAACTGCGCAATATCTTAATAAGAAAAAACAAGTTTCAATTCCAAAAGAAAGAAGAAGATTTAATAAAAATAAGATTTTTACACTACAAAAAATAAAAACTAATAATCTTAATAATTTAGAAGTTAATTTTCCATTAGGTAATTTTATTTGTGTAACAGGAGTTTCAGGGAGCGGTAAATCTTCATTAATTATTGATACTCTTTATAAAAGATTAGATGAATATTTTAATAAATCTTTAAATAAAGAAGAGAGCTATTTCAATTTTAAAGGTATCAAAAATATAGATAAAGTTATTGATATTGATCAGTCGCCAATAGGAAGAACACCTAGATCGAATCCAGCAACTTACACAGGATGTTTTACTCCTATAAGAGATTGGTATGCAGGTTTAAATGAATCTGCTGCAAGAGGATATAAACCAGGTAGATTTTCATTTAATGTAAAGGGAGGGAGATGTGAGTCTTGTGAAGGGGATGGAGTTAAAAAAATTGAAATGCATTTTCTAGCAGATGTTTATGTTGAATGTGATATTTGTAAAGGGAAGCGCTACAATAGAGAAACACTGGAAGTTAAATACAATTCTAAATCTATAGCTGATGTCCTAGACATGACGGTTGAGGAAGGCTTTGATTTTTTCTCTAAAATACCTTCAATAAAACAAAAACTTAAAACATTAATGGAGGTTGGTCTTGATTATATTAAGATAGGACAATCAGCGACAACTCTATCAGGAGGAGAAGCTCAAAGAATCAAATTATCTAAAGAATTGTCTAAAAAATCTACGGGTAAAACATTATATATTCTAGATGAGCCTACAACAGGATTACATTTTGATGATGTAAAAAAATTATTAATAATTTTACACACTTTAGTTGATGAAGGTAATACAGTTATTGTTATTGAGCATAATCTAGATGTTATCAAAACTGCTGATTATATTATAGATTTAGGACCTCTTGGAGGTATTAAAGGTGGTAAAGTCATTGGCAAAGGAACACCTGAAAATATTGCAAATATTAAAAAAAGCTTTACAGGTAATTTTCTTAAACAAGTTTTATAAATAAAGGAATAAAAAATGATAAATTTAGAATTACCTGATTTACCATATAGTAAAGATGCTCTTGACCCTTTCATGTCTGCTGAAACTCTAGAGCTTCATCATGACAAACATCACATGGCATATGTTACTAATGGTAATAAATTTATTAAAGAAAATAATTTTAATGAAAATTCTATTGAAGAGATTGTAATAAATTCTTTTAATAAAAATGCACCTGTTTTTAATAATGTTTCTCAACATTTAAATCATATGCATTTTTGGAAAATAATGCAAAATAATCCTAATGGTAAGATTCCATCAGAGCTTGAAAATAAAATAAATGAAGATTTTGGTACAGTTGATAATATGAAAGAAGCATTTATCAATGCTGGCATAGGTCAATTTGGATCCGGTTGGTGTTGGCTGGTTCTAAATAATGGAAAGTTAGAAATTTCTAAAACACCCAATGCTGTAAACCCAATTGTGCATGGTCACATTCCTTTATTAGGTTGTGATGTTTGGGAGCATTCATATTATGTAGACTTTAAGAATAGACGTCCTGATTATTTAAGATCATTTATTGACAATTTAGTTAATTGGGAAAAAGTTTCAGAAGGTTTTACTGAAAACGTCTAGTTATTCACCCTCTTCTTCTTGCGGTCTGAACTTAAATACTAATAAAGTTGGGACCGCAACAAATATTGAAGAATAAGTTCCAATTAAGACCCCTATAATCATAGTAAGAGCAAAAGGTTTAATTACTTCTCCTCCAAAAATATATAGTGATAAAAGAGCAAGAAGTGTAGTAATGCTAGTCATTACAGTCCTTGATAAAGTATTATTTATAGACATATTAAAAAGATCAATTAATTCTAATTTTTTATATTTTCTTAAATTTTCTCTTACTCTGTCAAATATAACAACCGTATCATTTATAGAATATCCAGCTATGGTTAAAACTGCAGCAATTGTTGAGAGTGAAAATTCAACATTAAATAAAGATAGAAGACCTAAGGTAAAAAAAACATCGTGAGTAAGAGCAACTACTGCTCCAAAACCAAACTGCCACTCAAATCGTAGCCAAATATAAATCAAAATAGCGAATAATGCGAAAGATACTGCCTGAAAACCTTTCCACAACAACTCTGAACTAACAGTTGGACCAACAAATTCAGATCTTCTAAATTCACTTACCTTTTCATTAATTAATTCTTTAACCTTCTCAACTGTTTTAATGCTTTCTTGATTATTATCATTTTGTAAACGAATAATGATTGTATTTTTATCACCAAATTCTTGAAGTGATACCTCATTAAAATTTGGAGCTAATAAACTTCTTAATTCTCCAATACTAGAATCATTAGTACTAACTTCTATTAAAGTTCCTCCTTTAAAATCGATTCCTAAATTAAGTCCTTTAAATAAAAGAAAAACTAAAGATAAGAAAATAGCAATTGAAGATGCGATATAAAAATGTTTTCTATAATTTAAAAATTTATAATCTGAGTCGACTGGAATAATTTTATTTAACCCGAACATTATAGATTAATTTCCTTTTTAGATGTGAATGAGACATAAAAATGAACAAGTAAATTTGTTAACATTAACGCTGTAAACATTGAAGCTATAACCCCTAATGATAATGTAATTGAAAAACCTTTAATAGGGCCTGAGCCAAAAACAAATAATAGTAAAGACGCTATCAATGTTGTTATGTTAGCATCTAAAATAGTTGATAAAGCTCTATCAAAACCTTTTTTTATAGTTTCATATACTTTTTTATTTTTTAAATTTTCTTCTTTTATTCGCTCAAAAATTAAAACATTAGCATCAACTGCCATGCCAATTGTTAAAACTATACCTGCTATTCCTGGTAGTGTTAAAGTAGCGCCTATTGATCCTAAAAGAGCAACAATTATAAATAAATTAGCTATGAGTGAAATATTAGCAATGATACCAAAAGAACCGTAAATAAGTATCATAAAAATGCACACAAGTATCATGCCAATTATAGAAGCTATTTTACCAGCAGCTATAGAGTCAGCGCCTAGTCCAGGACCAACAGATCTCTCTTCTACAATCTCTAGAGGAGCAGGTAAAGCTCCGGCTCTTAATAAAACAGCTAAATCTGTTGCTTCTTGAGATGAGAAATTTCCTGTTATAATTCCTGAACCTCCCGTAATTGCTGAATTAATTACTGGAGCTGTAATTACAACGCCATCAAGTACAACAGCAAATCTTTTACCAACATTTTCCGATGTTGCTTTACCAAATTTCTGAGCTCCTTTTGTATCAAATCTAAATGAAACAGCATGACCTTGAGTGGGGTCAAATGAAGCATAGGCATCTATTAAATTCTCACCTCCAACTTTTGATTTTTTTTCAAGAAGATATTTTATTTCTTTATTATTAATATCTTCAATTATCATTTTTCCAAAAGGTGCTAAATTTAAAGACAAAGACTTTGAGTCATCGTCATCAACCATATGAAAATTCAACTTAGCAGTTTTACCTAATAAGTTTTTTATTCTTTCAGGATCTTTTACCCCGGGTAGCTGTAATAGTATTCTGCTTCTTCCTGAACGTTGAATCAATGGCTCTTTAGTGCCTGATTCATCTATTCTTTTTCTCACAATTTCTAAAGATTGTTTGATAGCTGAGTCTTGTATATTTTTTTTAAATAAGTCATCAACAGTTATAGAAGCTAAATTTTTATTTATACTAAACTTAACAGATCTGTAATTTTGTAAAAATGAGCTTTTGATTAAATCTAATTTATCAGATGATTCAAAGCGTATTTTTAATTCATCATCTAGTTGTTCAATATTAATTATTTTAGTTCTATTTTCTCTAGATATAATTCGAAGTGTATCACTAAAATTCTCAAATTCTTCTTTTATGAGAACATCTGTCTGAACCTCCAACAATAAATAAGATCCACCTTGAAGATCTAATCCTAAATTTAAACGATTATCTAAATACCAATTACCTGTGTCTTCTTTGTATAAAATAGAAGGCAATGCAAAAACTATACCTAAAAATAGCAATAAAAAAACTGTAAAAATTTTCCATAATGGATAATTTTTCATTTTAAGTTATTTTTTTTTGCCCAATAAACCTGAAAACATTCCACTTTTTTTTTCAATCTGATTTTCATTAACAGGTTGTTTTTTTTGTGTTTCAGGAGAAGTATAAAGATCAGCTACCATTCCCGGCGCAATTTTAATTTCAACACTTTCAGAAATTTGAAGTTGCATTTCTTTGTTGTCAGTGACTTTGTTGATTGTTCCAATTATTCCCCCAGAAGTAATTATTTTATCACCTCTACGAAGATTATTTAACATCTCCCTATGTTGTTTTACTTTTTTTTGCTGTGGTCTTATTAAAAGAATATAAAAAACACCAAAAATAAGTACAAGTGGAAGAAAAGCGCCTATAGATTCCATATTTTTCCCTGATTATTAATTTGAGAGATTTCTTATACTGTGTAAAAGGAAAAAGCAATTAAACTAAATAATATTCATGTTCTTTAAAAGTTATTTTTTAAAAGAAAAAATAAAGAGAAATTCTTACTTTATTTGGAATAATGAGAATAAAAATATTCAATTGGTTAAAAATTACAGACCTTTGAATTTAAATTTAATTATTGGAATAGATAGTCAAAAAGAAATACTATCAAAAAATACACATAATTTTGCTGAAGGAAATTTTACTAATAATGCACTTTTGTGGGGAGCTAGAGGAAATGGTAAAAGCTCTCTCATAAAATCAGTTTTTCATAAAATCTCACTTACATATAAAAACTTAAAACTTATACAATTAAATAAAGATGATATTTTTGATATCGAATTAATCTATACAGTTTTAGAAAAATTTAATAAATTTAGATTTATTATTTTTATAGATGATTTATCTTTTGAGAAAATAGATAGTGATTATAAAATAATAAAATCAACTTTGGATGGAAGTATTCAAAACCAACCTACTAACATACTCCTTTATGTTTCATCTAACAGGAGACATTTAATGCCGAGAGATATGATTGATAATGAAAGATCTTCAGCAATACATACTGATGAAAATGTTGAAGAAAAAATTAGCCTGAGTGATAGATTTGGTCTATGGATTGGTTTCCATAAACTATCACAAATTGATTATTTAAGAATAATAGAAGCATATTGTGATAATTATAAAATTATATTTGATGAAACTTTAAAAAAGAAAGCAATTCAATGGAGCTTAGAAAGAGGCAATAGAACAGGCAGGACTGCATGGCAATTTATTTTAGATTATTCATCAAATAAAAATCTAAAAATTAAAATATAAATATATAATTACTTTATTTTTTTTTTAGTTGATATTTATCTTTAATTAATTGCTGAATACCGCCTTTAAGATAATGAATATTCTTAACTTGCAGTTTTTCTACAAAACCGTTTGCTAAAGTAGAAGCAATATCACCTTCATTACTTACAAAAACAATATTATCATTAAAATCTACTTTACTTTTTAAATTTTGAATAAATTCTGGAATAAAATTACCTAATTTATCAAAAACTGCTAATTCTACAGAACCTTCTATAACTCCAGTTTTGTTTCTTTCTTCTTCATTACGAATATCAATAAATTTATAATTAATTTTCAGAAGTTTATCAATATCATTTGAAAATATTGTTTTGTAACCTGGAGATTGAACATCCATAATCTCTACATCAAATATTAAATTTGTATTTGGAGGAATCAGATCTCCTGCACCTCTTTGTCCATAACCAAGCTTAGATGGAATAAATAAAGTTCTTTTTCCACCAACCTTCATGCCCATAAGACCTAACTCCCAACCTTCGATAACTCTCTTCATTCCAATTTGAAAACTTAAAGGCTTTCCTCGATCATAACTGCTATCAAATTTAGTTCCATCTTCTAACTTTCCTAAATAATGAACTTGAATTTTAGAATGATTAACAATTTCCAACCCACTACCTTCAAAATTATTAGTAATTTGAAGTTCTTGTGCAAAAGATATTGGAGTAATAAAAATAAAAAGAAGAATTAAGAATTTCATATTTGTCTATTATTTGTTTTTAGAGAATTAAGATTTTGCCCTACTTTTGTTTCCCTGTAAATAATATAATACGTAGAAATAACAATAACTATACTTCCAATGATTACATACCTATCAGGATAATCATTAAAGAAAATTACACCAAATGTAATAGCCCATATAATTGCAGTATAATCAAAAGGTTGCAATAAATTAACATCAGATAGATTATAGGCATTAGTTAATAATATCTGAGCTACTCCTCCACAACAACCCATAGCAATTAATAGTATCCATAAATGAAGACTTGGTTGAGTCCAATTATAAAAAATTAAAGGTAAATACATTAGTGCAACAAAAGCATGAAGATAGAAACTACAAGTCGGTGGTGAATCATAACTAAGTAATTTTTTCATTGTAATAACTGCGAACGATAAAGCTACAGCGCCAATAAGTGGGAGCAATGAATAGAAACTGAATAAGGTTGTGCCAGGCCTAAACACAATTAGAACTCCAATAAATCCAATAAATATTGCTATCCATCTTCTTGGACCAACTTTTTCACCTAATATAAATATAGCAAGTATTGTGATGATCATTATACTAGCAAAACTTATAGAAGATACATCTGCCAAAGGCAAAACCCCAAATGCTTTAAAAAAACAAAACATTGCTAAACATGCAAAAATTGCTCTCAACAAGTGCAAATTAATCTTATGAGTAATTAGAGGTGACTTAGTAATATAAATCATAACGAAGACAGGAAAAATTCCAAAAAAACATCTAAAAAAAACAATTTGAAATGTATTAAAATCTTCTGAAAGCTTTTTTATTAAAACGTCCATTAAAACAAAAAAAATTACTGATAAAATTTTTAGAGAGATTGCTAAATAATTATTTGTCATTGATTTGCCTAATTTGACCTGGAATAGAAACTAACCCACTCGACACAATCAGTAAAGCACCAATTAATGCAAACTTGTTGAGATATTCTCCAAAGAAATAAAAACCAATAAGAGATGACCAAACAATTTGAAGGTACACTAAACAAAAAATTGAAGCGTAATATTTTTGAGCAACTTTAAATGCAAAAGTTGATAAAAAAATAGCTGCATTTATAAAAATAGAAGCAATGGTAATAAATAAAAACACACTTAAACTTACATAAATTGGATCAAAGATAAACAACATAAAAGAAATAAGGTGGATTGTTAAACCGCCATAAATAAAATAACCAATTGCAGTAGTGACATTATTAAATTTATTTACAATAGTCGTGGTGGAAGTAATCAAAACTACCCCAAACAAAGTTACTAAAAAATATATATTAAAACTATCAAAGCCAGGCTGGATTACAAAAAAAACACCTGAAAAACCAATTAATAATGATAGGTAAAT
>JACLAB010016697.1_pt1 | contig 13555 bp, 7 predicted proteins | sample 8027921 | NCBI WGS metagenome assembly JACLAB01 (sample SAMN15725117, study PRJNA655200) | protist metagenome | isolation source: fluorescence activated cell sorting (FACS) single amplified genomes of... | place: USA: West Boothbay Harbor, Gulf of Maine | collected 2000-07-19
CAATGCCGTTGTTGTTGCGATCAAAATTAAAGGCGATCGAGGCGCGATTGATTTCTTTCACCGCGCCGAGAACAAACGCATCCGCTGAATCGTTGGAATCGTCGGCATTTGTATTTAAAGTGACGTCAACTTGATGCGGCACGAAAGGTTCTTTTCCTTGCGTGGCGACGCAATCGTAACACTCGAGTCGCGGCATCGCCGCGGAGGCATTCTTTTTGTCATAATCTCCGTCGTCATCTTTTCTTTTGCCGTTCACAACGCAGACTAGAAAACTGCCGTTTTGAGATACTTTCCTCAAAACAGAATTCGAGGCGTAGCGCAAACACGCCGCCCACACTTCGCTCGATTGTAAAAATGCAAGACTATCGCGAGCATCATCATCGAGACGATGTATCCAAACACCAACCAAAGGCGTTTCACAATTATGCACTCTCGATGAGTTTGTTTTGAGAAAGCACAACCGGCGAGCTCGATCGAGCGTGAGAAATCCTGTCGTCATTTTCGTCCTCGTCGTCGAAGATGAAGAAAGAGAACTTTCCCTCGTCCTTCTACCGTTGTAACCATTCAAAAAGTGGTCGTCATCGAATAACGCGGAAATAACTCGAGAGGATGATGAAAATTCTCTGGAGACCCTCAACGGCCGAATCGGCGCAAACCGGAAAGCGCACGAAGGCATCTCCAAGGCTACGGTGAGATGTACTTTCCACGCAGGCGGCGAGTTTCGCTTCGTTTTCACACCGTCGTACCGTTCAACGACGGCTCCTATTCGCATCGGCCACATGTCCAGAGGCGTCAACGGCTCGTCTTCATCTTTATCTTTGTCCATCTCTTCTTCTTCTTCTTCCTCCTCCTTCTCCTCGGCGTCGACGACGATACTCTTCGTCGTCGTTAAAGGCATCGCATCGCACGTCGCGTAAAACGACTCTCTCACGCTCGTAAAACTCTTCCCCCACGCCAATCGCGATGCCATTCTCTCGCATCGCTTTTTCCCTTCTTGACTTCCCCCGCCGCGGCGGAACGAGACGTCCAGCGGTACGCGTCTCTCGCTACTACAATGACTAAATCCGCGTTTGTTTCTTTCGCCTGTTTTGTTGCTTTTGACGCCACTACTGCTACTAATCGTCACTATCCCAAAGCTATCGTTGCTATTACTGTTACTGCTATACATCGTGTTGTTGTTGTTGTTGCCCTCGCTGCTGCTAAAATCGCATCTCGCGTAGAGATGATGGTGCGAAACCGATTTTGATTTTAATTTCTCGAGTATCTTTCCCGCCAACGAGTCAAAGTCGTCGTCCACGAACTGAAATATCGTCGGCCCGACGTCGCTGGACCAAACCACTGTCGTCGTCGTTTCCTTCTCCTTCGTCGTCGTCTCCGCGTCCCACAAAATCTCTCTCACGCGAGGGAAATCCTTCGCGTTTTCAGAAGAAGACGAATTCAAAGACGAAGACGTTTCTCTCGTCCTCCTCGTCCGCGAATCATCGTTATAAAATCTAATGTTTTTCCCGTTTTTCTCGTGTTCCTCCTCTTCAAACGCCTCCTCTGTGGGTGTTTTCTTTGTCGTCTTCTTTTCCAAGAAATACGCCGAAGAAGAAGACATTTGTCTTCTGTCCTCTCTTTTGTCTTCTTCTTTGTCTTCGTCTTCTTCTTCTTCTCAACAACAACAAGAGTTGTACTTATTAGAGTATTAGTATGGAGAAAATGGCGGGAAAAGTTCGTCATTTTTTCATCTCCTCATTTAATCAACAAAGAAAAGTGAAACGATGACGCTCTTCCCTCTTCTCTCCTCCTCCTCCTCCTCTCCGCGTGTCTCTCACAACAACAACTGTCGTTCTTCTTCTTCTTCTTCTCGTTGTTTTTCCTCCAAATCATCGTTTTCAACTTTATCGCGAGGTAAAGGAGGAAAGATTCATCAGAATCAATATTCAACGATTGCAACACGAGCGACGAGGAGTAACGACAGCAACAACAACATTAACAACAATTCTAAATACATCGAGAAAGCGAAAGTGCAAGATTTATTGTCGAATTTGGAGCGATGGCTTCGAGAGAACGGGTCGGAGATGAACGAAAAGTGCGAGTTTGGGTTTAGCTCTATGATGGAAGAAGATAACACTTTGATGATTCGTAAAAACACGTGCGGTATTTTCAATCGTGGTAGTAAAAGTAGTAGTACAAGTAGTAGTAGGAGTAACATCAGCAGCGACGATAACACGAGTATTAAAAAGAACGAGTCGATCTTAAAAGTTGGCGATTCGGTGTGGATGACTGCGGAGAAAGCGAGAGAAGATGCGGACGGGAAGTGCGGGAAGATTTTAAAGCGTCTGGCGGCGCAAGGCGAAGCCGCGCCGGCGTGGGTGGAACTTTCCGTGTATTTGGTGTGCGAACTCGAGAAAGGCGAAAGTTCGTTTTACGCGCCGTATTTGAGTTATTTACGCGAAGCGACGGTGTTAGAGTCGCCGCTATTTTGGTCGACGGAGGACGTGAACGCAATCGCCGGGTCGCAACTCCTCGACGACGCGGCTGGGTACGATTCGTACGTTCGAGGCACGTACGAGTCGTTGAATTTAAGCAACGACGGTGTACCGGAGGATACGTTCTTGTGGGCGTTTGGAATTTTACGGTCTCGAGCGCAACAACCCATGCGAGACGGGTCGGAAGTTACCTTAGTTCCCGGGCTGGACATGTTAAACCACAAGGCGAGATATTCGGAGAACGATTTTGGGGTTGGCGGGAAGAAGAAAAAGCCAGATTGGCAAGTCTACGAGGCAGGTATGGACGACGGCGCGATGGATTCACCCATGGCGGCGATTACAAACTTATTCGGCGGTGGTGGGAAGAAGGAGGACGCCAGGGGGAGCAGCGGTAGCGGTAAGAGTAGCGGCGCAAAAAGCGAGAATAACAACATCAAATTCGCCTCGTTTCGAGCGCAACAAGATACCATTCAACCGGGCGAGGAAATTTTTATGGATTACTACGCCTCCATCAACTTCGACGAGCGACCTTTGGATGGTAAAACCTGCGTCGATTACGGCTTCGTCGATCCCGTGGAACGAAACGGTGGCTACGAGTTACGAATAGGCATTCCAGAAAACGATCCAAACAGAGACGATAAAATCGACATTTGCGACGTGAGTCAACAAATCATAGGCGGCGGCGACGATCCAACCTTTTATTTAAAAGCGTACGAAGATCCAGATCCAAACTTGCGCGTTTTCAGCAGATTGTTGAACATCCAAGGCTCGGACGCGTTTTTGTTGGAAGCTTTGTTTCGAAACAACGCGTGGGAGTTGATTTCCGAACCCGTCTCGAAAGAGAACGAAACGCAAGCCTGCGAAACGATGATTGCGGGATGCAAAGACGCTCTGTTGCAATACGAAACGAGCATCGAACAAGACGAGGACATGTTATCGATCCAGGACATTTCCGACGAAAAGCTTCTCTCCATTCGCGTCTTGTTGGGCGAAAAAAAAGCGCTCAGAAACACGTTGCGATATTTCGAAACCATTCGCGCCTCTGTCGATCGCTTAGAGTATTACCAAGAGCGACGCTTGAGGCAGTTAAACTTGTTGGACGAGGACGGGAGTTCCACGTACGATCCATTCAACGATTTCATAGCTTAATATAATACTATAATACTCTACTATATTAATAATGATGCAAAAAAAAGAAGTTGTTCAATACGCGAGTTGAACGCGTGACCTTCTCGGTGTAAACGAGATGCTCTAACCACTAAGCTAATCGAACGAGACGACTCTCCATTAGGGTTTACATTACTCTATATTAAAACAACAATAAAATAATTTGAGCAACAAAGAAAAACAAGACACAAAAAACGCCATTCACAGAAGAGACTCTACTAACAATACACAATGTTGTTGACGAACCCGATCGAGGAGGACGTGTTCGAACGAACCAACGAAAACGAGGACGAGGAGAAAGCGTGCGAAAAAGAACGAGCGAGGAGACGATTAGTATTGGAAGAAGAATCGTCGTCCTATGTGTCGTCTGAGCAGGCAAAAGTGGCGTTTGCTTTTCTCTCAAAATCCAAATCGTCGTCGTCGTTAGAAAGAAAAACCGAAGAAGAAGAAGAAAAAGGCATCGAAACGATCGCGTTCTTCTCGAACAGCCGAGTGCCTCTGACGGTGTGCGAGGAGATTTTATCCTCGTTTAAGAAGAAAAACAAAAAGTTTGAGAAGATTGGCCACGTGAAAGTATCAGGCGTGAGCGAACGGAACGACTGTTTGAGCGACGATTTTGATGAGGATGATTTTGACGACGAGAACACAAAACGACACGAGACGTTCACGAGAACGTGCGACGTGTATTACCAGAGAGAAACGAAGATCGCTCTCGTGAAGTGTGCGTACGACGTTCCCGTGGAAAATGCGACGAGATGGGCGGAAACAGTTTTAAAGAGTCTCTTTCCAGACGACGACGATGAAGGAAGGATGCGTAGTCGTCAAACATCGCCGCTACGAAAGGCGTTCGTCGTCACGTCGTTCGTTTCCTCGTACGCCGACGATACGGACGCGGATGAAAACGGTTTCGGTGATAGCGCTCGCTTTGCCGTGCAATACGTAGGGAACGAGGCGTACACTACTTATTCGAATACAAAAACACGTAAAAATAGCACAAATAAGAAACCTTTATCGGTAGGCCGGGCCGTCGTCGGCGCCGAGGCGGCGTTGTTCAACCGCTTGAACCAGATGGCAAACGACGGCAAAAGCGCCGAGAGGACGAGAACAAAAATAGCCTTGCTCACATGCCCGGACGAGCGTTCGTTTTCGGGAACCGCGGACGATATCATCGACGTTCGCGCTTTGAAAAACATCGTGGATGTATTACGAGAAGATTTTGACGACGACGAGAATACAGAGGAGAAGGACGAATGGAGCGAGCTCTTACGGTCGGTGGACGAAACCGCGTTGAACGAATGGGCGAGAAAAGGCGGTCGTCATCGTAATCGACACCATCTTCAGCGCGACGCGACGAATTCTTCCATCTCGTTCGTCGCCGACGATAACTTGTTTTCTTAATAATAATAATAATACTAGTATATATATATAGTAGAGAGAGGTACTACTAGCGAATGAACTTAAATAAACATACATCCGCACACATGCTTACACTTGACAAACAACGGGAAGAGAGCGCCGTCAAAAGTCGTCAAAAGTCGAGGACGTCACATAATAAAAAAAATGTCATCAACAGCGACGATATTCGCAGCAATGAAGACGACGACGACGATTCAATCCTCTTTTAAACGACCTTGTCGTCCTCGCTCGCTGTTATTATCATCAAAAGGAAGCGAGAAAACTTCTTCCTCCGTCGTCGTCTTCAAAGGTCAAATTCGTCGTCAACATCGGATAAAAGGTCGACATTCTGTTATTCGTTCTTCTTCTTCTTCTTCGTCCTCCTCCTCCTCTTCCGATGAAAAAAAGAAGACGACGACGATGAAAACGACGACGACGAAAATAATGCTCATCAAGAAAATGATCGTCGCCCCAGCGATGATGTTCGTCTTTTCCGCCACTTTCGGGGGGTTTCTTGGGTTTACTGAAAATGGGTTTTTTGTTCCGTCTGCTGCGTGTGCTGCTGCTTCTCCTTCTGCGAAAGGCGAACGGAAAGAACCAACGAACACGGCCGTTCGCGAGTTACGCAAACAGTCGAAAAAAGCGGTGAAATGTTCTTTAGATGTGGCGAAATCGACCATCGATACGATCGATCGGAAAATCAACGAACCGTGGAACTTGGAAGATGTATGGGCGATATTCGCGTTGAGGTTGGTTATAAAACGAAGACGGGAGATGTTTTTATGGTTTGAAAAACAAAGGATGAAAGCGTTCGGAGGAAGAGGAGAGGATTCAAAAAGAGAGAAAGTAATCGAGCAGTTAGAAAGCGCGGACGTTTTGGATTCACCGTATCGAGAAACGTTCGCGCATTGGATTGGGAAACCGCTCGGCGCTTTAATGTTTTTGTGGATCACCGGGTACGTTTTCGACGTGACGTGTGAATTCGTGGACGCGATGTATGTAAATTTTGCGGTTCCCGAGAACGTGGCCGCGGGTTTTGATCGAGGGACGTATATTTTTACCGCTGGGCTTATCGTATCGATGTGGTTATCAAAGTACGGCAGCCAATTGTTGACGAAAATGTTCCCGGATAGTTCGGCGCAAACCGAGGAAGGGAAGAAGTTAATTTTGGTTCGATTTGCCACCATGATCACGTTACTCGCCACATTTGCGGCTACTCTGGTCACTTTTGGCTTACCTGCCTCGTTTTTATTCTCTTTCGGTGGTCTCGGAGGTTTAGCTTTTGGTTTAGCCGCCAAAGATTTCATCGCGAATTTAATCGGCGGCGTCATCATCGCCGTCACGTCGCCGTTTAGCGAAGGCGATAAGATCGTCTTGTTGGCGTCTGGTGGTAAGTTTAGAGGATCAGATTCACCAAAAATCAGTGAATATAGCGTCGAGAAGATTGGCTGGTACTCGACGTTGTTAATGCCGAGAGATAAGAAACCAACGATCGTACCAAATGGCTACTTCTTAGGCAACGCGACCATCAACCATTCTCGAGCGACGCATCGATTCGTTCGAGCGGCGTTTGAAATTCGATACGAAGACGTCGGCCAGGCGACTCAAATCAAAGAAGGCATTAATGACTTTTTGGCTCAACATCCACACGTGGATGTTAAGGCTGGATCCAAATCACTGATCACAAACTTAGGCTCGGCAAAGTTGGAGATGGAAGTACGAGCGTTCATCCCGATGGCGGACGGTGGTGACGCGTATTACGATTTGCGACAAGACGTGTGCCTTGAAGTTTGCCGACTTCTGGAGAAGTACGCACCAAAGAGTGCAGGCACGACTCCCTTGCTTTTGTCGCAAGACGGCTCGTTCGATGGTCGCATTTTATCTTCGTGAAAAACAAATCGCTTTTGCGCTTTTGTGCGTATATAAACGCGGCGTGTTATAACTATTCTTTTTTTGTATGTATTTCCTCTTTAATCATCATTATTTAATCATACGTAGTACTACTTAGTAGTACTCGTTTACAGCATTTTCACAAAGTTCTTTAAAATAATATTACACACACATACACAGTCACACACGCACTCTATCACTTCTATTTCTTTTCTTCTTCTTTGCTTTTATGTACAGTAATAATCTGTAGTAAAAATTGCTTTCTGCCTTTCGTCTTCCTACACGTCTATGTTTCCGACTTTGGTTAAAAATTGCAAAACTTCGTCGGTATCTCTCAACGAATAACTCGCTTTCGTTTGCTTGGGAACTTTGGTCACCACGATCCCGACGCCGTCGCCTTGCGTCTCGTCGTCGCTGAGTTTCCGTAAAACCTCAAACGCGTCTTCATCCGTCACGTCGTCGCCTAAATACATGGAAATGACATCTTTTCGATCGTTCAATTTCAAAGCTTCCAACAAATAAGACAAAGCTTTCCCTTTATCCCAGTCGACTTTTGGTTTCACTTCCCACACTTTCTTCCCGGAATGTTTCCGCAACTTGTCTTTATTTTGCGCTACGATTTCATCTACCGCTTTTTCCACCTCTGCTTCGTCCTCTTCGTTTTCGCATTGGCGATAATGCGCGCTCACGCAAAACACGTTGGTCTCCACAACCGCGCCTTTTATTGAATCTAACTTTTTCTTCAACGTCTCAAACACGTTCTGCATGACATCCTCTGCCCACAAGCACGGCTTATAATCGATATCTGGCGAGCCTTTCGGACCGGCTATATCTAACCCATGCGATCCCGCGTAATACAACTCGTCCAACTTTACAAAATCGTACACCTTCTCTCTCGCTCGTCCGGAAACGATCGCCGTCGGAAACTTCTTCGCCACCGTTTGCACCGCTCGCCTCGTCTCTTCTGACATGAACGCTTTTTCCGGCTGAGATACAATCGGCGATAACGTCCCGTCGTAATCCAAAAAAACCACCAACTGTTTCCCTTCCGATTTCAGTTGTTTCTTCAATTTCGCGATCAAACTGTTATTCTGATTCGTTCGTTGTTTTTCTTCTTCTTCTCTTCCCTCGATACCATCGTTCTCGTCATCATCATCATTGAGCAACAAAGCGCTCGGGTGGTGTTTCGTCAACCACTCCTCCTCGGTTTTCCAGTACGTCGGCGTCGTCGCTCGATCGCCCATTTCTTTCAGGGAAAGATCCTCGTACGAGTTTCGATGCGACATTATTTCTTCTTATTCTTCTTTGTATCTCTTCTGTTTGATTCCGTTTTCTCTTTTAAACTTCTTCAATTCTGTCTATTGGAACGTCCAAACAATCGCGCGCGCTCTTAAGACTTCTTTCTCTCTCGATGAAATGCTTTTCCTCCTTCTCTCTTTGTTTTGCTCGTTTAAAGAGAGATCTGTGTTTGTTCTCTTCCGGTGTGGTGACGATCTCGTCGTTTGTGATCGTGTTTTTATATACTCTCGTTGTTTCTCTTGTTGTGTGTAATGCGCGTTCTCGCAAGAGTTGTTTTGTGGCGGAATGTGTTGACGAGCAAACAAACGGCGTCGTGTCGAGCTCTCAGCAATGTTAACTGTCTGTTTCCTCTCTTTTCTTCTCTCTTTTTTCCCTTCTTTTTTCCTCCTTGTTTGTGCAAAAAGGCAAAGGAAGTTTCCTCCCTTGTGTTGTTGTTGGCTTCTGTTAAACCCTAATTCAAGAGCAAAGAGGGAAAATCAAGATTTGTTGTTCTGGATTTTTTTTCACCATGAACCATCTCTTTCTTTTTCGCGAAGAAGGAAACACGACCAAAAACATCAAATCATCATCGGCCCCTTCTTTTCGATTCGTCATATATAAACGCACCCAATACACACACTTACAAAATGGCCCTTTCGATGCAATCCGCTTTAGCTGGCAAGCAAATTACCGTAAACAAGGTTTCCTCCAAACGGTACGTGCATTTGATCTTCGCGTGATGGAGTTACGCGTTGAATTACGATTGTCCTTTGTTTTGTTTTATACAGTACGCTCTTCTTCTTTGGGCGAGATTGAGAGGGAAAATCGATGATGGCATCCTCCTCTCGATGTTTGTATACTCACACTCACCTCTCTTGTCTTAATTCTCTTCGTCGTCATCAAAACAACACAACAGTTCGGTCAACAAGACGGTCGTCCAAGCGTCCAACTTGTCGGAAAAGCTCTCCAAGGCGGCCGTCACTGCGGCCACCACCGCCGCGTTGTTCGCATCGGTACGTTTCTTTTTTCTTTGCTCTTTTGGTCTCGTTTTAAGAAGGGTGGTTTTAAACAACGGGGATAAAAAAACACTTCGCGCTTTTGAAGAAGAAGAAGAAGAGGTTCTCTCTCTCTCTCTCTCTCTCTCTTCGTCGTCGTTACATCGTGCGCGCGCCTTAAAAGTCTCTCGAGGCACTCCTCCTCCTCCTCCTTTTGAGAGACCACGGGGGAAGAAGAAGAAAAAACGATGAGATGATGAGAGAGTTTTGAGCGCGATCCGAGACGAGAGAAGGAAGGAGGGAAAAAGCTTCGGAAAAATCGTATCTCTTCTCGCTTCGCTCTAATCTCAAATTTTTTTTGGCCAAAAAGATCTCAAAAGAAGGAGGCGAATTTTTTTTTGAGAGCGTTTTTGGTGTGAAACCAAACAACAACAATCTGAAAGAAATGTCATTTTTAAAAATAAGAGAACTGACCTTTTTTCCCTTTTTCTCCCTTCTTTCTTCTCAAAACTTGATAAAAACGAAAATATAATACTACTAACAGTCTGCGCAAGCGGTCACGTACGATGAGTTGCAAGGCTTGACGTATTTGCAAGTCAAAGGTACCGGTTTGGCGAACACGTGCCCGGTTGTCGAAAGCGGCTCCGGCCCGAAGGCGTTGAAGGCTGGCGACTACAAGTTTGACAAGTTTTGCGTCGAACCGACTTCGTTTACGGTGAAGGAAGAAAAGGCGGACGGTTCCACCGAGTTTGCCAAGACGAAGTTGATGACTCGTTTGACCTACACTTTGGACGCCATGTCTGGCGACTTCAAGGTTGGCTCTGACGGTTCGGTCAACGTCGTCGAGAAGGACGGCATCGACTACGCGCCGACCACGGTCCAATTGGCTGGGGGCGAACGTGTTCCGTTCTTGTTCACCTTGAAGGAGTTGCAAGCGAAGGGTAACACCTCCCAATTCGGCGGTGACTTCGTTGTCGCTTCGTACAGAGGTTCGTCCTTCCTTGACCCGAAGGGTAGAGGTGGCTCCACTGGTTACGATAACGCCGTCGCGTTGCCGGCCAGATCTGACGCCGATGACTTACAAAAGGAAAACAACAAGAACGTCGCCGCGTTGAAGGGTAGTGCCGTCTTCAACGTCGCGAAGTACGACGAAACTACTGGGGAGATTGCCGGCGTGTTTGAATCCATCCAACCGTCTGACACTGATTTGGGCTCCAAGGCGCCGAAGGATGTCAAGATCACCGGTTTGTGGTACATGCAATTGCAATAAGCGGCGTGTGCGTCTTTTGTAGAAAAAGAAAAACAGAGAGAAAAAATGGAGAGAGAGAGGGTGTGAGAACATTGATTTGAGAGAGTGAGAGAGTGAGAGAACTTAAGCTGAGCGTACGCACAAGTGTGTGGTTTTAATATATAAAATTAAATAGCAATTATATTTACACAACAATCAACAAAACGAGAAGAAGAGGAGACCGAGATGTGCCAACGACGCCATCCCGGCGCCGCTCGATACAGCGCAGAAGAGCAAACTCGTTATTATTATCGTCATACTTTTCTTCTTCTTCTTCTTCTTCTTTCCCTCCGCATGATTGGAATGATATACTAAAATCGTTCCTACCGCGGTGCAAAAAGCAACCCCCGAATCTATCGCAGACCACACCCCGCCCGGTAAGTTCCCATCTTTTACTTTCGTCACGAACGCGGGTAAAAGTAAGAAAGAAGCCCAAACAGAGGCGCAACACGAGTGCACGAGTGTATTTTCATCAGTACTAGTACCAAAAGTGCACTTGAAAACGATCATGTACGCGTGCACGAGCGCCGGAGCGACAGCCGCTAACGCCGCGGAAATCGATACGTGCGTCGACACCGACATTCGTCGCAGAAAATCAAGCTTTGTTGAAGCGGTATTCTTTCTCGATAACGCGAGCATCTTGCAAAAAAGCAGGTGTAAACTCTTAGCCATGCCGTAACCGCAGACTAAAACAACGCTCGTTGCAAAAAGAACGTACATTTCTAATCGTAAAGCTCGCATCTCTTTCGCGCCGATTGCAAAGTTTTCACTCAAAGCCGAGAGCACGTAGAGCGAGGAAAATGCAAGACCCGAAAATGCCATCGACGACGACGGGCCCGACGAGAACAAAACGTGCCAAGATATTGCAGCAGACGCAACGTTCGGTGTTCTCGCGACGAGGATGGGTGCAAACGTGTACCATCCTCGAGTATTTCTATCGGTATTGATATCGTCTACTCCAGAAAAAAATCCATCGATGAAGACGCCGTGGTTGTCTTTTTTCTTCAAAGTCGAAGACGCGTCTTCAAAGCCATGCCAACCCAAATGCGGCGGAATATCAACGTGTATATTCTTTATGTATTGAGAAATATCATCTACTCCTTCATTTCCACCTGCTTTTGCCACGCGATGTAATGCGACCGCGAGCGATAAAATCACTTGCTTGCACCAGCATATCGCGAGATGATCGCAGGACGTTCGCGTCGATACGGTCTTCACTCTTTCGCTATTCCTATTCCTATTATTACCACTATTATTATTACTATCATTCAAAGAGAGAACAAGCGAAGCGTCCACTCCTGAAACTTGCCAATCGCGCATCCCCCCACTCACGGACATCACGGACATCAACTCCTTCTTCCCTTCGCCAGTCGTCATCTTCTTCGATGTTCTTTTCCGCCACGCGTGATTGGCGAAACTCGAAAGCGCAAACGCTCCGGGATGGTACGCGTGCGGCGTTGCCAGAGTCGTCACGTGCACGTGCTCTATTCTTCTTCCGTTAAAATCACTTTTATTCACTATCACTTGCTCTGCGGCATACTTCGCGACTAACCCGCCCATGGAGTGCCCGACCACGATAACGTTCTTCAAATATTTTCCACCGCCGTCAACGTCGTCGTCGTCGTCTTCATCGCTTTCAAAAATCTTCCTCCCAAAATACTCCTCTAACACCCATCTCGTTGTTTCAACTTGCCGTTCCATCGCATCCGCGTCGAACGCCGAGAACTCTTCCTTGAAATCCATCGCGTACCATTCAATCTTTGTCTTTTTTGCCTTCGTTTCTTCACTCGAAGAAGAAGAAGAAGAAGAAGACAAATAGTATTTCCCGAGCGCGTGCGTCGAGTGCGCGAGCGAGCGCACCTGCGCGTAATCGCCGCCGTTTCCCGGTATGAACAAAGCCAGCACAGTTTTTGTTCCTTCCATAAAAGCGTTTTTGTTCTTTCCACCGTTCTCCGAAATGTCGTCCATCTCCTCGTATCGGATGAGATCATACTTTCGCCCTTTTCCTTTCTCAAAGAATCCAACACCACTTTCGCTCAAATCAATTTTCGAATATCCGGGACGCATGTACGTCATCTGACACTCGTTTTCGCTGAAATAAATCGCTCGCATCCAAGAAAAGAGGAGGACGAGGAGTGCGAGGAGAACGCACGCGCATTTCAAAACGAAAGAGAAGAAGAACAAGGAGTAGTGATAGTTGTTGTTGTTTTTCTTCTTCAAATTTGCGTTTCGTCGATGTTGTTCGTTAAAAGAAGTTTTGCGTTTCATCGTTTATTATTTACCCCGACGACGATTCAGAAAACGACATTTAATACATCCTCGCGACGACGATTTCATCATCATCGCGTTAAAAAGTTTCGCTCTTCGTTTCTTTTTGGTGTGGTGCATAAAGTTTGCCGAAAAGCAAAGTTGGTCGTTTGTTATTGAAGAATTCGTTTTGTCTTCTTCAGTACACCACAATTCATATTTTGCAGCTCTTTATTAATATTCATCGCGCGTATCTCTTCTATAAACATTTCTAAAATGACTAAATACTATTTCTCGGCGTCGACAACCTCGTCGACACCCGTCGCCCCCTTTTTCTCCGCGTTCCTCCTCTTTTCCATCATCATCACTTTTTGCTCTTCCTTCTTCTTTTGTCTCAACTGTTTCTTTCTTTCTCTCTCTTTCTCTCTCTTTTCGTTTTCTTCTTTTCTTTTCATCGCTTGTTGTTTCGCCTCTTCGCCTCCTAACCCGTCGAGTAACTCTTTTTGCGTCAAGAAACGACCTCCCGGGCCTCGTATCCGTCGTCGCGCGTGATTGTGTCGGCTTTCGTGCATGTACGGTTTCCTTTTCTCTTCACCCGTGCCGTTCTTCTTACCTCCGGTTGGTGAGAATACCGCCCCGATCTTGTTATATTTCAGTTCGTGTTTCGCTCGCGCCGCTCTTCGCCTGAGAATAGCTTCGTACTGTTTCGCATTCACGTACACTGGAGGAGCAGCAGCAGCTGCCGCAGCTGCAGCAGCCGCCATGACGAGATGTTGTTGTTGTTGTTGTTGTTCTTGATGATGCTCTTGCGCCTGATTGTT
>JACLAB010008478.1_pt1 | contig 13554 bp, 10 predicted proteins | sample 8027921 | NCBI WGS metagenome assembly JACLAB01 (sample SAMN15725117, study PRJNA655200) | protist metagenome | isolation source: fluorescence activated cell sorting (FACS) single amplified genomes of... | place: USA: West Boothbay Harbor, Gulf of Maine | collected 2000-07-19
GACGTGCACTGAAGCGATCGCGCGCGGGATCGGCTGCGCTGCGATGGCGTGGTTGAACGTGAATTCGATCGATGCGTGTATGGGTGCGCGATCGATGCGCGTGTGCTTTCGATGGGCAGTTGATCGATATTGATCGATATTTTTAACGAGGGTGGAAAGCATGTGAGGGCGGCTGCTACGGCGACTGTGACTATGCGGCTATCGGGGCGGATTGGCGGCGAGGCGGACGATGGTGCCTAGGAATGGGTCATCGCGGGAGGTTCGTGCGCCGGTGAGGGCGTCGAGTGCGGGGTTTGTGGTGCGCGATGGGGTGTGGGCGAGGCGGACGACGCCCGGGCGGGTGACGCAGACGTCGGCGCCAGACGCGCGCGCGACGCGCATGGCGGCGGCGAGTTTCGCTTTGGCGCCACCCGTGACGTCGGTCGGGGTGTTTTCAAAGCGTATAGATGGTGGTGGTGATGATGATGATAGCGGTGGTGGTGGTGGTGCCGATGTGGATGAGGGTACGACGCAGGCGTCGATGAGCGGGACCACGGAGACTACGCGAGCGTCGATGTCGTCACCCATAGCCGCGGACGACATCGGTTCGACTTCAATGACGCGCACGAGATTCACGCTCTCATCCTGATCGATTTCTAGCGGTACATCAAAATCATCTTCGCGCGCGATGACGTCTCTCGTCGGCGGCGCGTCGTAACAGCCAAAGACATTTGACAAAAACGCCACGCGCAGCGCCGCGTTGGAGCCTTTACCGTCGCGTGGCGCCGCGGTGGAATCGCCATCGAGCCATGCGCTTTGTTTTTGAACCCATATTGCACAAAACTCCACAATGTCATCCCCAGATAACACACTCGTGCCTTGAAGGCTGTCATCGACGACGTCGCCGTGAAGCACCGGGACGGCGCCATCCGCCCGCGCGCGCTCTAATGCATCCATTGGCGCGCATTCCACCACACCCACGCCACGCGTGCGCCATCCTTCAACATGCGGTGATATTCCTCTCGCGTTCACGCCTTCTTTCACTAACGCTTGCACGACGACATCATTCAATTCGCGCACTTTCGAGCGCGTCGCCGCTACGCCCGCTCGAAACGCCGCGTCTCCAGTCACGTCTCCACCGCGCGCGCATCCACACGCACGCGCCTCGGCTGTGCGCACGCACGAAAAAACGCGAACGCTCCGTCAGTCTCCGTGCGTGTTCAACGACCAGGGCGTCGACGGCGGCGGCGCGCGCGCGCGCGCGCCAAACATACCGTGTCCAAATCCACCCGCGCCGTGCACCACGACCAACGAACACCCCGCGCGCGACGCCGCCACCACGGCGTCGACGCAATCGCGCAATCCTCGTCGGTCGAGCACGCCGCGTTGGTGTTTCTTGGTGAGTATCGCGCCCCCGAGCTTGACGACGACGACGTCAGGGGCCATGGAGCTCGGCGAGCGAGAGCGTCACAGTGTGACGCTTCGCCATGGTGCAGTCGCTGCTTTATCCACGCGCGGCGTCGCCGACGACGCCCGCGCGCGCCGCTCGCGCGCGCACGCACGCGAACACATCGACGTCGATGCCGTCACGCGCGAGAGAGGCGAGCGCGACGGTGGTTTTGGCGCTCGCCGCGGTCATCGGCGTGAGCCTGGGCGATGTTCCGACCGCGCGCGCGCTGGAGCAATCCGAGTTTTACATCGAGGACATCCCGAGCGGGCTCTCGGCGAGCGACGGCGCGAGCAAGCGTCAGAGTCTGTCGTCCTTGGTGCGCGGGCCGAACGGCAAGGCGATCGAGGCGTGCGCGAATAAGTGTTTGGCGACGTGCGCGCGAGGCGGCTCGGGCACGGGCGCGCCGGGACTCGGGCCCATTTCCGCGAGACGCGACCCAGTGGTGTTTAAAGATGGATTTCGATCTCGCGAGTATTGTTTGTACGAGTGTACGGATATTTGTTCGATTCGCGTCAACGCCGCGAGTCGGGCGGCAAAGTGACGAGACGCGGCGGCTGAGCGGTCAGAAACACAAACAAAAAATGTATACATATATTGACGCCGCCGACGCGATAGATTAGTCCCGCCGCGATGTAGAACGCATTGTTAGACCACGTTGATATCTGTGCGCGCGCGACCGCGCCGACGACGCGTCCGCGCTCGCATCAAGACATGTAAACGCGCGCGCGCGCGTCAAAAGACACAAAAAAACAAACGGACTTGGCGGCGATTGACGTCATTTTTCCGCACGCGCGCGCCGTTCGGAATGTCCGTCACCCGCCGCGCCGCGCTCGTCGCCGCGGTCGTCGTCGTCGTCCTCGCCGTCACGGTGGACGCGTTCGATGCGTTCACGATGAGCGCGGCGTCGGCATCGGCGGCGGCGGCGTTGAAAGATTATCCACTTCTTGCGACGATTCAAAGCTACGCGTTACGCGCCGAACAGGCGTTCGACAGCGCGTGCACGGCGATGTGGAGCAAGGTGTTGGCAAATTTTAGTCCGTTCGTCATCGCCGGCCCGCTGACGTTCGTGTATCATGAGTTGGTGTACTTTGGCGCGTGGACGCCGTGGTTGCTCATGGATCGATTCGATTACTTTAAACGTTGGAAGATTCAACCAGAGAAGACAGCGAGCAAGGAGATGGTTGGGAAGTGTTTGAAAAAGTTGCTCAAGTCGCACGTGTTTATTCAGCTTCCGATGCAGTTGATGTTTCACTACGTGGCGCCGTATTTTGGTTTTTCGCTCGCGTTGCCGTTGCCAAAGTCGCGTGACTTGCTGTGGCAAATTCCAACCTTTTTCGTCATCGAGGATTTTTATTTTTACTGGATTCACCGCGCTTTGCATCACAAGTCTGTGTACCGTTACGTGCATAAGGTTCATCACGAGCACACGCATCCGTTTGGGATTGCGGCAGAGTATTCGCACCCGCTCGAGACGTTTTTCCTCGGCATCGGGACGTTGCTGGGGCCGTTGTTTTTCGCCAAGCACATGGTGACGTTGTGGGTCTGGTTGTTTTTCCGGTTGTTGGAAACCGTAGAAGATCACAGTGGGTACGACGTGCCGTGGAACCCGACGAATTTGATTCCGTTTTGGGGCGGGGCCGTGCATCACGATTTTCATCACAAGACGTTTGCTGGGCCGTATTCCAGCGTGTTTACGTGGTGCGACTGGATGTTTGGCACGGATAAATTGTTCCGCGCGCATCAACAAAAATTGCGCGGCGGCAAAGAATCTATCGCATACCCGGCGGTGTTCCGCGGTGCGCCGAATGAGCGCGTGTTGCGTTCGCGAGCGGCTAAAAAGGTAGACTAATTAACGTTGTTGGATTTTTAATGATGATGATCTGTATTTGAAAGAATCGCGAAAGACTAAATATTTTTATGTTTAGAGCTCGTCCTTGACGTCGTCATTCGTCGCGGCGTCGACATCCTCGGCGATGTTCTCTGCGTCCTCCTCTACTACGCCTTCTCCATCTGTAGCTTCACCGGCCCCCGCGGCGCGGTCCTCTTCGCCGCCCACCGTCGTGGCGTTCGCGTCCGTGGCGTTCGCATCCGTGGCGTTCGTATCCGTCGTGTTCGTCTCAACCTTTGGTGGTTTAGGCTTGGGCTTGTTCTTGAGCTTTTTGAACTTGGCTTCGAGCGGTCGCTGGGTGATTTTAATCTCCGTCGACTCGAGCGACGGCGTCTCCGTCTTGCTCAACTTGTTCTGCGCCTCCTCCTTTTCATCGAGCCAAGACTCAAACTGGATGATCCCTTCAAGCAACTCCGTGGTATGCGTGGCGTTCAACCACGGCTTCTTTTCCGCCCAAGTTTCGATTTCAACCTTGGCCTTTTCAATAAACGCGCGCGCCTTCTTTATGGTTTCTGGACGTCGCGTTAATTCGGCGGCGCGGAATTCCATCGCGTCGCCTTGCGTCTGGAGCTCATTGTGCGTCTTTTTGAACTCTTCCGTGCTCGCGTCGGCGCCGTCCATGTACAGCCAATCTTCTTTGTCCATAAGCAAGTCTTTCAAAGTCGTGCGTTGCTCTTCATCGGTGACTTCTTGAATGCTCTCGTCGTCGAGCTTGGCGCGCATGGAATAAATGTACGCCTCGAGGTTGCTCTTTGCCGCTTCTTGCGCGCGCTTGGCATCGTCCTTTTTGCGCAAGTCACCAAGCACGCGAATTGATGATTCAATTTGTGTTTCGGTGAGCGGCTCCATGGGCAAGCCAGAAATCTTGACATCGAGCAGCGTGCGGTGCACGCGACGACGCGCCTTCATCTTTGGCGGCTCTTCGACTTCGACTTCGTCAACGACAACTTCGGCGGGCGTTTCCTCGGCATCGGTGACATTGGTTTCATCCGACGTCGTCGTCGTCGCGTTGGTTTCAACATCCGTGGCATTCGCCCCGACAGTCGTCGCATTCGTCGAGTTGTTCGCTTTTTTCTTTTTGGGCTTTTCTGGCACGTACTCGATGACCTCAACCACGTACTCGGCGCGAGTGACGTCCAAAATGCCGTGCACGTCGAAATCAAAGTACACATTCATTTTGCCCACAGTGTCGTTGTGTTTAGCCATGGCATCCTTGACGTTGGTTATGTCGATAATCATGACTTGATCCGTCTCGGTGCCCGGAGGTAACGGCGAGCCGTCGGCTCGGTCAAGCGCGACGACAATCTTAGCGTCACTCGTGCGGTTATACAAGCTCACGCGATGCGCCAGAGGCGTGCGAGCAAAGGGTTCGACGAGTGTCGTTGGTTCACTCGACGTAAAATCGTCGCTCGGAGTGATGGTGTACGTCATCCCGTGCGGCATGGCGTCGAGCGCGCCAAATTTGCGCATGCGAAACGTTGTGCTCATATTCGCCGCAAACAACCCAGCACCCATGGCCACGGCTTCGTCGGCGTCGAGGTGCACGTCAAACTTGCGCCCACCAAGGGCGTCCATGATGGCATCCTTCACTCCAGGCACGCGCGTACTCCCACCGATGACTTCAATCGCTTCGATGTCAGCCAACGTTACGTTGAAGCGCTCCAACCCAGCGACGACGTCGCGCAGCGGTTGCGTCATACGCTCGAAAACATCTTTCGCGATATCCGTGAACGCCGCGCGGTCAATAGTCGATCGCAAATCGATGTCGTCATGCAACGACTCAACGCTAAACGGCGCCTCTTTATTCGCACTTAAAATCTCCTTGGTCTTGCGCACGTTTTTGCGCATTTTGCCCACCGAACGCGGCGTCTTTGATAAATCGGCGGAATGTTTCTCCTCAAACTCCTTGACGAAACGATCGACGAGGAGCATGTCCAAGGTGTCGCCACCGACAGTTTCATCCCACTTTACGTCGACGATTTCAAACTGCCCGTGATACTTCTTCTTTCCACCTTCTTTTCCAGCCCAGGATGAATACCGCACCAACGCCGCGCTACTCGACGTGCTTCCGACATCCACCAATACAACCCACGTCGGCGTACCATCCTCCGCAAACTCCTTATCAATCCCCCACTGCAGCGCAGCGCACGATAAATCACTCTTGAGCGCTAAAACATTCAATCCAGCAACCTTGGCGGCATCTAATATCCCCCGACGCTGCGCTTGCGACGCAAACGGTGGCACCGCGATCACCGCGTCCCGAATCTTACCCCGACCCTGATCCTCCCCAACCTTCATCGCGTACTCCAACGTCATCGCAAATAACTCCTCCGCAGAATATTTCCCCGCATTTTTCGCATCAATCACAATCGTATCCTTACGCGTCGCGTCACCGTGCACCGTTTTATACGCCAGCTTGGAATCTTCTTTAATCTTCTCAAATCTCTTCGACGTCGAGCTCACACCCAACGCATCGCGCGCGCGCGTCACCACAATCTCCGGAGACCGCGGCATAAAATCCATCGCGCTCTCGCCAACCTGTCGTTCGGCGTTGTAGAAGCTCACCGCGGCGGTGGTTTTGCGTTTGCTGATTTCATTCACGGCGATGCCGATGGGGACGCGACCGGGCGCGACGAGGGACACCTTGAGAAACTCTCCGCCAGCGTCGATTCCGATCACCGCTGCGCGCGCGACGGCGGCGAAGGCGACGGCGGTGAGGGCGACGAGGGCCAGGACGGCGGAGCGGGCGCGCATGGTGTCGCGAGCGTGCGCCGTTGTGTGGAATGAGGTGAGATCAGTGATGGTGTTCAGAGCGTCGGCGCGGCATCTTGTTTCGATGTCTCGCGGCGGGTACGGCGCGACGACGGCGAGGGATGGGGGCGAACGCGCGCGAGACTGGTGCGTTGTATATGCTATTGTTTTACAGGCGGAGCGAAATGCGGTGGCGCGAGGTGTCGACGTCATGGATGATGACTTGGACGGTTTGGCCGACGGCGTACGCCGAATGCGGATCGAATGGTTTCGCGCCGGCGGATGACGATGATGGTGGTGGTTTTTGCATCGCAGTGACGTGTAATAATGCGTCACGACCGACACCGATGTCGACAAAGATGCCAAAAGGGACGACGTTGCGGACGACGCCGGTGATGGCGTCGCCTGGCGTGAGGGCGTCGATGGTGAGGGCGTGCGTGCGCAAGGCGTTGGCTCGGGAGCCGGCGTCGGCGCCTCGAACGTCTTCGCCTGGTGCGCATAGGTCGCTGACGATGTCACGAAGGGTCAAGTGGTGACAACGCAATTGTGCGGCGTAGGATTTTAATGCCGTGACGTCGTCTTTGATCTCGCTGAGCTTAGGTTTGAGCCGGCGAAGGACATCCATGCTCGTCGTTCCGGCGTCTTCATCCGCGGTGAGATCGACGATGGTGGATTCCGCAATGTCGAGCGTCTTGAGTAATCTCCGCGCGATGCCGTAGCTCTCGGGGTGCACAGATGTGTGTTCGAGAACGTCTTTTGCGTCAGGCACTCGTAAGAATCCGATGATTTGCTCGAAAGTCTTCGCGCCGACGCCCGGCACATTTTTCAGCGCCGAGCGTTCTGCGAATGAGCCGCATTCGTCGCGGTGACGCACAATCTTTCCCGCCAACGCCGGCCCGAGACCAGGAATCCGCGATAACAGCGACTGCGATGACGTGTTGAGATTTGCGCCGACTTGTGCGACGGCGGACTCCACGGTCGCCGTCAACGCGTTGGCGAGATCTTTTTCCTTGACGTCGTGCTGGTACAGCCCGACGCCGATTGCCGCCGGATCAATTTTCACGAGTTCAGCCATTGGATCTTGCAAGCGCCGCGCGATGCTCACCGCGCCACGTAACGAAACATCGATGTTTGGCAACTCTTTCGCCGCGAGCTCGGACGCGCTGTATACCGACGCGCCGGCTTCCGATACCACGTGCCAGCCTACGTCTCCGCCGATACTTTTCACCACATCCGCGATGAATGTTTCGGTTTCACGACTCGCCACGCCGTCTCCGATGGCAATCGCACGGACGTTCCATCGTTTGATGAGCGCGCTCAAGGTTTTCGCGCCTTCATCAGCTTTCGCCTTGGATTCTATTTGCGGCAGGCGGACGACACCCGTGTCGAGGAGTTGTCCGCGCTCATCCACGACAGCGAGCTTGCACCCCGTGCGATACGCCGGATCGACGCCCAAAACGCACGATGCAGGTTTTAATGGCGCCTGTAACAATAAAGCGCGCAAATTAGCGCCGAAATCGCCGATGGCGCGCTCCATCGCCTCGGCTTTTAATTTTCCCTTGGCCTCGCGTTCAATCGATGGCGCTAATAGACGCTTGATGCCATCTTCGACGGCATCTTTCACGACGCCATAGCGCCCACCGCCTAATCGACGATTTTGGTCGCCACCGAGTAACGCCTTCATCGCCGCTGACGTCGCGCCTTTGAGATCAAAGTCAATCTTCACCCTGAGCACCTTGGCGTTTTCGGCGCGCATAATCGCCAGCGTCTGATGTGGCTTTATCCTACGCATCGGTGCGCTAAATTCATAATAATCCCTCACCGCATCTGCTATTTTCTTCATCGTCTTATCGTCTACTTTCCCACTCGCCGCGGCTTTCCCATCCGCCGTAAGCGCGCACGCGAGCGCGCCGTACGACCAAATCGCGCTCCGCGCCGCCGCTCGCGCCGCCGTCTCATTCGCCGCACGCTCCGCCAACACATCCTTAGCAAACTTCAACGCATCCTCCACCGTCTTTATCGCATCACCATTCACGTACGGGCGCGCTAAACACTCTATGCCTCCCGGTCCATCGCGAATTAAAGCCTCCGCGAGCGCGTCGCACTTCAAACTCCGCGCTCTGTCCGCCCGGCTCGTCGCCTTTGTTCTAAACTTTTGCATCACATCCTCAATCGCCTCCAGCGTGCTCGCCGACGTCACCGCACGAAGAACATCCGCGTCGCGTATGTCGAGCTTTTGGAGCGCGTCGAGCGCGCTCGCGCGCTTTGCCTCGAGCGCTTCGTACCGCCGCGCGGCTTTTTCCACGGCACGCAACGCTCGCTCGTCGAGACCTTGCGTGCGTTCCTTGCGATACCTCGCCACGAACGGCAGCGTACACTGGTCGTCGATCAACAACGCCAGTGCGGCCTCGATTTGCGCGCGAGAAATCGCGCGCGCGGTGTCTGCGTCGTCGCGTGACAGGTGGAGCTCCACCGCCGCGGCGCGAGACACCACCGACGACGACGACGTCGACGTCGACGCGAGTCGCGCAAACGACACCGCATCGCCCACGCGCGAGCGTTTCATAACGAAGAACGAAAACAATGCGCGCGCGCGCGCGTCTAAAGGTAAGGTCGCGCGCCGTTTCTTTGTTTCATTCCATCAAAAATTACATCATCACATTGTTTCTCAACGCCTCTTTCAACCCTTCCTCTCGTCTGCTGTGGCTGTAAAAGTACATCACACATTGTTTCTCAACGCCTCTTTCAACCCTTCCTCTTGCCTACTGTGGCTGTTTGGCGTACGACTTTCCTCGCTCACGCCGTACGCGGCGTCCTCAAACGCGCTTTCCCCCCGTCCGCTCTTCGCAGACGCATCCGCGGCGGCGCGCAACGCCGCCTTGCGCGCCTCCTTTTGTCTCTGCGCCTCCTCCAAGTCCACCGCACGCGCGGACGACGCGACGGATGCGGTCGCCAACGCGACCGCGATCGCGATCGACGCTCTGCGCGTCATCGCTGGCGCTGGCGCCGGCGCCGCGTGGTCGCGCGCGGACGACGCGCGCGGCACGGTCACCCGCGCGCGCGCGGCGCGCGGCGAGAGGGACATCGCGAGCGTCATGCTCGACGGTGGTGGCGACGAGCGAGCGTTCGGGGGCCCGGCGCGCGCGGACGAATGCGGTGATTGATGACGTGGATGGCTGCGCCATCGCGCGACGCGGCGTCGGGCGCGGCGACGCGCGGCGCGCGGTGAAGCGGTGCGGGTGGTGGCGCGTGCGGCGGTGCGCGGCGGCGCGCGCGGCGTATCATGTCGCGCGGCGCGAGCGCGGCGGCGCGCGGTGCGAGAGTCGATGGGCCGGTGGTGACCGCGGCGTCAGCATCGCGACGAACGCGCGCGCGGTGTGCGCGCGCGGGACGCGCGCGAGCGCAGAGCGACGGTGGCGATGCGGATGGGTCCCGTGCGTCGTCGGCGGCGTCGAGCGCGTTCGATTTTCGCGCGCACGAGGCGTGGTTGATGGATGCGTTGACGCGGACGTGCGGCTCGAGGCGAACCGACGTCGACGTCGACGCGTGTTTGGCGTACAAATTGAACGAGACCATCGGCGTGCGCACGACGACGGAGGTTTGGACGTCGAGTAGGTTGCGTCGTGTGCGGTCGACGTACGTGGATGGCGGTGAGGTGGCGCAGATTTTCAACTGCGTGGCGTATCCGTCGACGTCGACGCCGGATGCGCCTATTTTTGGCGCGGATTTAATTTGTATCGGTAAAGGCGCGGCGCGCAAGGTATTGATTGGTGTGGATTTACAACCGATGTGTCGAGATGCGTCGTACGCGGCGGCGTACGTGCCGGAATTGCTCGCGCTGAGAGATGGGCGATTCGCCGACGTCGCGGACACGCTCGGGACGACGACACCGAGCACAAAATTCTACGAAGACGCCAATTTTTTTTCAAAAGGGATGTTTTTCGCGCGACCGCCGACTGCGGATGATGAAGTCGCGCGTGTATCGCTCGATGTATTGAAGGCGTACTTTGATGTGTGGGTTCGGCGATTGGATGAAGCCGAACGCGAAGCCGAAGCCATGGACGGAGCGTGTAAATTTGGATTGTCGCTCGAAGACGTCAGACGGTGCGTGTTGACGGAAACCACCGCGAGAGCAGGACAGGATGCGCATGATGCGTGGCAGCTCGAGCACGACCCAGCGATTGCGATGTTTACCAAATGGTACGGCGACGCGTGGTCGCGCGAATTCGCGGAAACGGTGTTGTTCCCAGGCGGCTGTCCGTCGAAACAACTGTAGAGCATTGTAATAGCATCAGAAACACAGCAGTAGCATATAATGTGCGAATGAATATCACACGACGCGTGCGATTCGTTCGCATAACTGCTCGTTCGCTCGAAATGCCGCGATGTGGCCGACGCGTCGGAGCAACTGCGACTGCCAATCCGGGCCTCGAAGTCGCGTCTGCTCGGCGAGGAACACCCGCGTACTCTCCGTGATGGGGTCCACGAGACAACTCAAAGCCGCGCGGGCGCTTTCTATTGCCGCGTCGTGCACTTGCATTTCCTCGCGTGTGGCGAACGTCGTTCCGTATTGACGTTTCAGCAATCGCAACGCGTCAAATACGCCAGCGTTGATTAAAGCGCTCGACGTCGCAATTGGAATTGGATTCAACAACGTCGACGTTCGACATCGCGCGGGATCGGCGTGCGAAAACACCATCGTCGATGCGTGCATGTCACGTAGAGAACTTTTAATCGCCATGAAATGAATCGCAATGTTGCTCATGCACGCCGATCCCTCGCGCGTCTCATCGGGAAGGCGCGGCGTAGACGTAAAGAATACCGCGTGTCCCGCATTCGGGGCGTCTCGCCGCGCATCCAACCGTAAAGGAGGCAGCGCAAACGATGACCATAACTCTTCATCGAGCGTCCAGAGGTGCGCGACGACCGCATTTGTTTCCTTGCGCGAAAGCATGCTACCGTTCACAAAGACTTCAATCGAGCCGCTCTCGATGTCGTCCGCGGCTCGACATTCCGACTCCAAGCGCACGCACACATTCACACACGCGCACCAGTCCACTCCATCTATCACCGAGTGCTGCGCGCTTCGCACGAGCGCGCCGCACTGTCGTAAACGCGAGAATCCGCACAACCAGGAGTTTGAGCGCGTCGAGTACGCGCGCGCTCGCTGTCGAGCGATGCAATTGTTCAATCCAGCCATCGCGCGTTCGACGTGCGCGTCATCCAACGCATCCCACGCCGACGCCGACGCCGCGCATTCGAGGAACACAAATGCTTTTTTAGTGAACGCGTTGACGTCGAAATCGGCGCCGATGACGCCGGCGGCGCATTGAGGTCGAACGACGGCGTCCTCGACGAAATTCTGCCACATCCCATCAGCCAACTTTACAAAACACACATCAACGCCTTCTGCGGTAGATACGCGAAGGATGACCGCCCGTGCGCCCGCGCAGTAGGCAGACGTGGCGTCGTCGAGCATGTGTCGCAGGACATCGGGGTCGGTGACGGTGCGTCGACGGGCGTTGTCCGCGAAATCGATTGCAATTTGGAAAGTACAGCCCATGTCTCCCGCGGAGGCATCGAGACGTGGAACGACGACGATTTCTTCGGTGTCAACGGTGGATTCGTTGCTGCCGAACACGGCGTATGCGAAGCACGCCACGGTTCGCGTGAGGAACGGAAGCAGGGTGGTGTGCGTGAGAGTTTCGTCTGACATTGTTGCGAGCGCGCGTGTGAAGTCAATCGAGCGACGAGTTTAGGAACGGGTACTGTATGATTTATTAGAATTACACGGCAGTTTCAATGGTTGGGGCAGTTTCAATGGTTGGTGCTAGTTTAATCAAAGATGACGTCTTCGTCATCATCGTATTCACCGGAATCGACGTCGCCAAAGAACATTGCGGTGCCAACCAACCCCGGTCTACCAGTCGCGCCAAACGTCACCAACCCTGGTCTACCAGGACCAACTTCCCACGTCTCTTCGTCGTCTTCACCATCAAACGCACCGACGTCGTCGTCATCGTCACCATCTAATACGTCGTCCTCAAACTTATCTTCACCGAGCATTTCGCTGAGCGTTTTTAATTCGCTCACCGGCGCGGGACGAGGAACGACGGCGTTGTCATCCGTGGACACCTTCAAGCTATCGAATTCAGGGAGTTCAGGCCAACCGAGGTCGTCTAATACCACCCCTTGCGATTGCTTCTCGCTGTACCGATTTTCGGATAAAATGTTTGTAAAGTCTTCAGCGTCGCGGCTGTCGAATCCGGCGTCTTCTTCGTCTCTGCCCCAAAACGACCCGTTACCGAAACCGTCGTCTAAATCATCATTAAACGACGATCGTCGTCGCATATCATCGCCATCGGATTCAATCTTCTCAATCACCACAAAGGTGTTCGTTAATGCCGCGGCAAGTTTGACGTTGGCGCCACCCGCACCAATGGCGCGCGACGAATCAAACGCCGATACGTAGGCGACAATTTTTGGCAGACGTTCGCCTTCGGGGAAGCTATACTCAGTCTTCTTCACCTCGGCTGGGAACAGCGCCGCCTTGACGACTTCTTCAGGGTCCTCGCTCCACTGGATGAAATGCACGATTTCTCCGCCAGCACGGTCGCGAATACGACGCAGGCGCTCGTTATCTGGCCCTACGCACGCGTCGATGGCGCTCCACACCGTCTGGCAGTCTTCAGCCACCGTCACCGCTACCTTGGTCATCTTCCCAGGAATACGACTGATGGCTTTGATGACGACATCGCCACGCGCAACTTCGGGAACTTCCATTTCGATGATACCCGCGACGACGCCCGGGATAGTCATGGAAAGAATAACTGGAGTACGCTCGCGGCCGGTGAACAGGTTGTTCTCGACGTCGAGTACAAAGCACGTCACTCGGTCACCTTGCAGCATTTGCAGTGTCTGTAACTGCTCTTGGGCCGGAATCACGCCGGCGGCGCCACCATCGATGTCCACCATCCACGCGCCGTCTTCAGAACGGAATCGAACGGTGCCTTCGCACACCGTGCCAACTTTTTCGACGAAATCCTCCGTCGCTCTGCGCGCGACGCCATTCTTTATTTCATCGCTCAAATACCCAATCAGCGGTCGCATGCGATTCTGGCGACGAATGTTGAAATTGAAAAATTTCGTGTCGTCGTACTCGCGCTCGACGGAACCCGAGCGTCCGATGACTTGTACCAATACGGCGAACCGACCGCGCGCCACGTCAATGTCCACGCTCACCTCCACCCGTCGTCGCGCCTCCTTTTGTAAAATAGTCAACGCGCTCCCACGCATGTCTCTATACGACTTTTCTACCGCGCGCGCGATGGCTTCCAAATGCAACGCCGTATCCGCCTCGTACCCTTTCTTTTCCTTGGCCAACTGGCGCAACCCGTTGACGACGGCGACCCGCCTCGCCAAATCATCCCTACTTAAACTCTCACTCGCCAATCGCAGTGCCGGATACCGGGCCTCAATATCACTC
>JACLAB010013342.1_pt1 | contig 13549 bp, 12 predicted proteins | sample 8027921 | NCBI WGS metagenome assembly JACLAB01 (sample SAMN15725117, study PRJNA655200) | protist metagenome | isolation source: fluorescence activated cell sorting (FACS) single amplified genomes of... | place: USA: West Boothbay Harbor, Gulf of Maine | collected 2000-07-19
AAACTCCGGTCCCCGGCTGCATCGATCGTAAACGCCTCCAGGTTCTGCAACGTAAACCCGCACGCAAACGCATGCCCCGGACGCGTCACATCATCCTCGTACCGAACGTGAATATTCCGAATCGACACCTGCAGATTGCCCACGATCGTCTCGATCAACGCCGCCAGGAACCCCCGATTCTTGTCGCCGACCGCGTGCTTTGCCTCCGCCTCCGCCTCGGCGGCCTCCCGCTTTTCAGCCTCTTTCACCCACGCAAGTTCCCGCTTCTTCACACGCGACATCTTGGCCGCTTGGAAGCCCGCGTCAAAAAAGGCGGTCGGCCGGTTCGACGTCGTCGACGTCGACGCGCCCGACGCCTCCCGCGACGTCTCCGACGCGCGCACCAGCAGATACAGGCCGTCCACGGTGACCAGCACCGGCTTCGACCCCAGCGCGTTCCAGGGCACCTTGAGCGTCAGCGTCTCAAGCATCCCCGCCCGCACCGACACGGGCAAGTCAGTCTGCTCGAACGCATCTTGCCGCAGCGTCGAGTTGCGCAGCACCACATCCCCGTTCAGCAAAGACACCGTCAGCGCCTGCCGGTCGATCCCCTCGACATAGTCGCCCAGGTACTCGTTCAGATAGAAGGCGACGGCGTTCTCGAACATCCCGACGACGACGACGACGACGAAAGCTCCTGCTCGACGACTAGCGCGAGATTGGTCGCCTCTCCCGCGAGTGACCCTTCGTGCATCGGTCGTTCAGACGACAATCCATGTGTCTATCTCGCTCGTGGCTGTAGAAACGGTGCGAACTTCGCGTTCTTGAAGAACGCGGAATGGCCCCTCGTTTTTCAAAAAATATGTCCGGCGCGGTAGTCCGGAAGGCGCTGTCGGTGGTCGTGGTCGGCGGTGGACACGCTGGCGTCGAGGCGGCTCTCGCGGCCCAGCGGAATGGCGCGAGCGTCGCGCTCGTGACGCCCAACCCGGTGGGTATCTGACAGGAGCGAGATACCTGATGCCCTCGCACCGACACGCCCAGGCTCACTCGCGGTTCGCGCTTTGCGTTCGATCGATCGTTCACCCGTTCGTTCTTCTCCAGGCCGCATCGCTGGGAGAAATGAGTTGCAACCCGAGCATCGGCGGGTTGGCCAAGGGTATCCTCGTGCGGGAGATTGACGCGCTGTCGGGGCTGATGGGTCAGGCTGCCGACGAGGCTGGCATCCAGTTTCGGATGTTGAACGCGTCAAAGGGGCCCGCGGTACGGGGTCCGCGGGCGCAGATGGACCGCAGTGCGTACAAGAGGAGCGTGCAGCGGCGGATATACCGAGACAGCGAGGGCCTGGACCCCGTCTCGGGCCTGGTCTCGGGCCTCGGGTCGTTGAGGGTCGTCGACGATACCGTGTTGGACGTGTTGATCGACGAATCGAAACCTGACTCGTCGGGCTCGTCGGGCTCGTCGGGCTCTGCGAGCGTCCACGGGGTGCTGCTGGGCTCGGGGGAGGAGCTGGCGGCAGACCGGGTGATCATCACGACCGGGACGTTTCTGAACGGGGTGATTCATATTGGTAGCGAGAAGAAACGGGCAGGGCGGATATCGAGCGGGGGAAACAGCGCGTCGGACGAGAAGGCGGCCGAGTCGGCGAGCCAGCTGGCGGCACGGTTCAACGGGCTCTTTCGCATGGGGCGGCTCAAGACGGGGACGCCGCCCCGACTTGCCAGGGATTCTATAGACTTCGATCGGTGCACTGTGCAGCACGGCGACGCGTCTCCGAGTCCGTTTTCCGTGCTGCACGGGGACGTGTCCGGGTGGCGGCCGCCGCTGCGTCAGATTCCGTGTTTCGGGACGAGAACGACGCGGGAGACGGAGGCTTGGATTCGTTCATGCATGTCATTGGGACGGGGTGCGAAGTACGAGGTTGACGAGCGGGGGCGGCGGCGAGCGACAGAGCCTCGGTACTGTCCGTCGCTCGAGACCAAAACCACGCGGTTTCCCGGCCGGACGCATCACGTGTGGTTGGAACCCGAGGGGCTGGACAGTGATGTCATATATCCCAACGGGTTGTCGTGCGGGCTCGAGGTGGCGGACCAGGCGCGGCTGCTCGAGACTGTGCCCGGCCTGGAGTCGGCAAGGATCCTGGTGCCGGCCTACTCTGTTGAGTACGACTACGTGGACCCGACGCAGCTCAAGCATACGCTCGAGACAAAGGCAGTATCGGGTCTTTACTTGGCAGGGCAGATCAACGGGACTACTGGGTACGAGGAAGCGGCCGCGCAGGGGCTCGTTGCCGGGTATGCTGCGGCTGGCTCGCCGCTGCCGCTGTCGCGGGCGAATTCGTACATCGGGGTGCTCGTCGACGATTTGGTGCGTCGAGGGAACGCGGATGAACCATATCGGATGATGACGAGTCGCGCCGAGTTCCGGCTGTTTCTGCGGCCGGACAACTGCGACGAGCGCGTGGGCCATTTGGGCGGGGCGCATGGGGTATCTGCGCAGCATGACGACGTTCGTACGGCGATTGCGGCGCGACGGCGGATCAAAGAGGACCTGCGGCGCGAGCTGGACGCGATCCAGATGACGGCGTCCGAGTGGAAGAAGGCCATCGGCCCCGGGCTGGAGATTGCGATGGACGGCCAGCGGCATACGGCCAGCGCGATGCTTTCACGTCCCGGCGTTCGACTGGAGACGATCGCATCGATCGCATCGATCGCATCGATCGCATCGATCGCATCGGACGCCTCTATACAATCGTCGAATGCGTCAGATGCGTCGATTGCAGTCGACGCATCTGATGCGTTGGGTGGGTTTCTGCGACACCAATCGACGTGCTCGCCTATGAACGCGGTGAGCAGCCTCGAGCACGACCTGTTCTACGAGCCGTACCTGGACCGGCAGCGTGCATGGGTAGAGACACTTGAGCGAGACGGTGCGTATAAGATCCCATCAGACCTCGACTACGACGGCGAGCTGCAGCTGAGCGCCGAGGATCGCGAAAAGCTGCTGGAGTGGCGGCCCGAGACGCTTCACGACGCCCGGCGGGTGCCCGGACTGTCGCAGAGCGGCCTCGTATTGTTAATGCAGTGGCTGCGGAAGAGAGAGAAAGCGGGAAGGGGCTGACGGTAGCTGACTGTGGAAGGAGGCAGCTGGCCGAGCAGCCGAGTATCTGCGTGCGTAGCTGTCCAAATTGACCGGAATAAAAGCATTCATCGCGCCTCTTCTACCGCATTCCAATTCTCATTCATTCAAGGTTGTGTCTTGCATCGAGCAAATCCAACCAAACACAAAGTCATCACCCCGACCCACGCGTACGCCAACTCGTCAACTCCCACCGATCATCCACCCAACATGGCTGCTCTGTCCTTCCGTCTCTTCCTCATCGTCTTTGCGATGCTCGTCGCCCACCAGCCGTCCATTGTGGACGCCAGGCGTGGTGGGGGCAACCGTCCCCAGGGCGGCAGCCGTCCCCAGGGTGGCAACCGCCCGCAGGGCGGCAACCGCCCGCAGTTGGAGGGTGCTCAGGAGTTTGACTCCGACCGCCCCCAGGGTGGCAACCGCCCGCAGGGTGGCAACCGCCCGCAGGGCGGAGACCGCCCGTCCAGGGGACCTCCCAGCGTCGGCGTCTTCTCCATCTCTGACGAGAAGCCAGAGCTCCTGGGCAGCATTGCCAAGTCGCGCGGCGTGACCCTTGCGCCCATCAACGGCCTCACTGCCGTGTACGAGAGCAAGCTGGACGACCCGGAGACCCCGCCGACCGTCCCGCCGACCGTCCCGCCGACCGTCCCGCCGACCGTCCCGCCGACCGTCCCAGTCATCGAGGTCGCCCGCAGGCGTCTCTTCGACGAAGGCACCCCCGAGAACATGAAGTTCTTCGCGTCCACCAGTAACGACGGAGGCGCCACCTGGACGACCGGCGCGGAGGTGGTCATCGCCAACCTCCCTGCGGACGTCATCGCGCGCAAGCCCACGCTGTCGGCCGACGGAACCAAGCTGTTCTTCGTTGGCGCTTCTGGTAGCATCAAGGACACGCCCTCGGCGATCCATTATGCCGATTGCAAGGCCCCCACGTCCTGCGTGTACGCCGGCAAGGCGTTTGAGCAGCCGGGCAAGATCGTCTCCGGATGCGCCTTCGCCAACAACAAGCTGATCGTGCCGGTCGGTCCCGACATGGAGACGGAGGAGCCGCCGACCGCCGATCCCCTGTCCCGCAGGAGCTTGCTCCGCAGGAAGGGGAAGAAGGGCCAGAATGGCCAGAAATTCAGCGAGGAGATGCTGGAGCTCGTCGGAAAAGCCTGGGTTTCGGACTGCGACTTCACGGCCGGAAGTGCCGTGGCGTGCAAGGCGACGGCCGAGATCACGATGCCCGCCGAGGACGAGGACGCCATGGGCCGTGGACCGTCTGCCTTCCGCGGAAGTATGATTTACGCGAATGACCAGTTCGAGTTCTACGGATCCGGAAAGGGCGCTTGGCCGGTCGTCAGCAAGGACGCGACCACCTGGACTCGCTCCGCCGCCGCTGTCGACGTGCCGGGACCCGACCCGTCGTGCGCCAAGACCTCCAGCGACCTCGTCTGCGCCGCCATGGGCAAGAAGCGCCGTGGTGGACACCGTGACGAGGACGCCGACGAGCCCGCCTTCGAGGCCGAGTCCTAGGTCGAGTCGCGAGATAGGCCCTCGTGTTTTGAAATCGTTGTTGTACCATTGCCCGCTTGTCGGAACTGTGTAAGACATGTCGGACGGATTCGACGTGGACGATCTGCTCTGGGCGTCGAGATACAACCAGCTGGAGGAGCTCCAAGAAATGCTCGCGGCTCATGCTTTTCAGGTGAACGTCAACGGCCAGGACGAGCGCGGCTCCACGGCCCTGCACATGGCCAGTGCGAACGGACATGTCGAAGCGATGAAGCTCCTTCTGGCCGCGGGTGCGTCGGTGGATTTGTGCAACGCCGAGGGGAACTCCCCGCTGCATTGGGCGTGTTCCAACGGGAAAGGCGAGGCGGTTCGGCTGCTGATGGAGCACAAGGCCGAGCCGAGCAAGCTCAACGCGTTCGAGCGGACGCCGGTGGACGACGCGCTGGATGCAGGTCACCGTCCGTGTGTGGACATCATCAAAGCGTTCGCGGAAAACAACGAGGACGATGAGGTGGACGACGTCGACGAGGCCAACGCCGAGGAGGTGCATCCCACGTCGATGGAAGACGACGACGCGGGTGGGGCGGTTCGGTGATGGACAACACTGGACAATGGACAACTGTAAATATCCTCCTCAGCAACTGAAAATATCCTCCTCTAGTCCTCTTGCTCGTCCCAGACCGACAGCTCGGCGAGCGAGTTGATTCGCCCGGCCGCGTCGCTGCTGTACCCGCTGACCGCGAGCGTGTTGGTCTTGAGCGCGTGCATTGTCTTTGTGTGCTCGATCTCGTCGTCGCGGATGTTGACAAAGACGTCGTACAAGTTGTTGCAGTCGGGCCGCCTGGGCGACTCGCCACACCTGGACGAACGAGTGAGCGAGTGAGCGAGCGAGTGGGAGACGTGGGAGACGTGGGAGCGTCCGTCGAAACGCGAGGTCAATACCTACCACTCTGTGCAAAGTTGGTCGAAGAGGTACAGGTCGCCGCTCTTGTAATAGTTGAGCGCCACCAGTGGCGGTGGGATTGTCTGGAGGATCTCCTTGTTCTGCTCGGCGAATACCGAATAGGTGTCGGAGGCGTGGTGCTCGATGAGCTCGGATAGGGCGTAGGAGGAGGACGGGGACACCGCGTACATCAACACCAGCACCCAGTAGTAGAAGACGGCTGCGTGTTCGGCGATGAAGCGGTCGACCCAGAGCTGGTCGCCTCCCAGGCTTTCCATGATCTGCAAGTGGTGAAGCTCATTCCTGGAGGCGCGGCGAGCGTGGAACGTCAGCGTTAGAGTGAGGAGGCGAGAACAAATGGGGGAACCACCGGATGATCGGGTCTCGTTTGTTCAGCAACAACAAACGCACCATTCTTCCGCGAAGTGCACCTTGCGGACTTCTGCGCCTGCACGCCACCATCCGAGCGACTCGTATAGATGCAGCATGGAGATATATGAGAAGTACGGCATCCTCGCGACCGTCTCGAGCACCCAGAACCGCTGCACCGGCCGTCCGGCGTAGAGCACGTCGAGCACCCAGCACAACGAGAAGTACACGAAGCGGATGGCCTGGAGATCGACACGAGAAACACAAAGTAAGCGAGAAGTAAGAAAGAGCGAGCGCGACAAGTAAGAGCACGAGGACGACACCTACCGCCGGCGCTTCCACCTTGCCATCGCGCGCCTCCCTGTCCTTTTCCGTTTGTGCCACCTTGGAATCGTCCAGTTGCAGCGTTTTCACCCTTTCCAGCAGTTCCCGTTGCTCGTCGGACAGCTTGTCGGTCATGGCGTTCTTCGGCTGGTCGAGCTTCCGGAGGACGTTCTCGTCCTCCAGGTAGCTGTCGAGCTTGGACAGCTGCTCTCGGAGCGCAGAGAGCATCTTGTACGAGGTTTTCCGCAGGAACGATTCGTTGCTGTCTTTGGTCGCGTCGCTGATCTCCTTGTACTCGTTGGTACGAATCGACCGCCGCAGCGCCATCAGCTCCTTCTTGAAGTTGCTCGCCGACAGCTCAAAGATGGAGCGCGGGACGGCACCGTACGAGTCCATATACAACCTGCCGCTACCGCTTCGGAAGCCGTAGTCGGCCGACAAGACCGTGATCCGGTCCCCGGACGACGCGTCGCTGAAAACCAGCTCGTCACTGCAACCAAGGACAAGTCGACGAGAGTGAGCGAGCTGTTGTTGCACCTCGTGATGGCGATCAGCGGGCGCTGGTGCGTCTTCGACACCGTTCCTCCTCACCCCTCTCCCTCTTTCTCTCGTCGATAACGCCTCGGCTCGGTGGCGGCAAAGACGACGTACCTGCCCGAGTCGTACGTCAGCTTCGGGTCAATTTTGTCGTTTGTTCCTGCCTTGATTCGAAAGCGCGTCGTCCGACCCAGATTGAGGCCGACCGGCCTCACCCCAAGGTTGAACGATGTGGTTCGCGCCATATTCGCGAGTCGAAGCGAGATAGATGAGAAATTTCAGATTTAGAAGCGGGATACATACATACATACATACATGTGATTAGTTCAGGGGAGAATGAGAAATTTCAGATTTTCAGGCGAGCGCCAGCACTCCCAGCCCCAATACAACGACCGGAGACGCCACGGACGCTCGGGAAGGGGGCGTCTCGGCAGGCTCGAGCGCGGCCGGGACCTCCGTCGCGGGCAAATCGACCGCCGGCGCCTCGGCGGCTGGCACCTCGGCCGCTGCTGCCGGAACTTCAGCCACCGGGACCACCGGAGCGATTGGAGCAATCGGCTCGACCGGGGCGAGAGGCGGCGGGAGGACCGGCTCGGCCTGGGGCAGGGGCACCTCGGGCGTCTCGGCCACCTTGGCGTCCTTGCAGGGGTAGAAGAAGTAGTAGGCGTCGTACGGCACCTGGAGGGACTGCTTGCCGCCGCACGAAGCCGGCGGATTGCCTCCTTTGGTGAATGCCCTCTCGACAAACCTGAACTGGGCCGGGTTGGTCCCGTCGTCAGACAGGATCGGGTACCTCGCCCAGGTCATATCGGTGGTGGCATTCGGCGCGGGCATTTCCAGGTACTCTTTGCGCGAAATCACGTTCCGGGTGGACATCTTGCTACCGTACGGGTCTCCCAGATTCCAGTTCAGGACGAAAATGGGGAGGCCGTCCTGGTAGAAGTGCTCGCCCCACCAGTCGCCCTTAATATCGCTCACCTTGCAGCTGTACTCGCTGTACGGCACCGGCTTGTCGTCCACACAGTTGAACAATCGGAAACACTTGCCAGCGTTCGTCGTGATCTCCAGCCGCTGCCAGTCTTCAATGCCCGGGACGCCGGTCGACGTCACTGGCACCGTCGCCGGACACTCGGGGACGTCCTTCTCGCTGGACGGCAGTCCATTGTTGTTGCTCTCCAACAGCTAGAAGGGGTGATGTGGTGCGCTACATTGTGAGACGCGAAGCGAGAGGAGCGAGAGCGAGAGCGAGAGGAGCGGGAGGGGGCTTGCTGCTCGCCAGGGCACGGAGACGCGTTCGAGTTTCGGGCGGAGCAATTCGTCGCATCGGCTCGCAAGCTTGCGCATTTATGCTTAAAACATACAGGATCGGCAGCGAATGCTCCGGAAAGGAGCAAAATGCCGGCGACAGCGCTCTTCATCAACATTTGAAGAGTGCCGAGATCTTTCTTCTTCCTGCCGGCGTGGGTGAATGTGCTCACGTACGTGGGCACGCTGACAACCAATTGATGTGAGAATTTATCAACTGGCGAAGGGAGGTGAGAGAATGCGTCACAAGGGATGTCCATGGGAGCTGCGCCCCCCCCCCCCCCGTACTCATGAGTATGAATCGCGCTTGAATTTACTTGAATTCGATAGATGAGAGGCCCCCGAGAACGACAAACTACATCATCATGGCCATCGTCACGCCCAGGGCGCCGACAAGGGCACCCACCTGGGCGGCAGAGCTGGGCGGCGCGACAGCCGGGGCCGGGGCCGGGGCGACAGAGACCGACTCCGGCACGGGCGCGACGGCAACCGGCGGCACGGCGATCGGCGCGACTGCTACCGGCGGCACGGCGATCGGCGCGACTGCGACGGACGGCGTGGGCGCGACGGTCACGGACGGCGTGGGCGCGACGGCAACGGACGGCGCGGCTGCCGTCGGTCCAGGGGCCACGCTGGTTCCCGGCGCCTGGGCCAAGTACGCCTGGTCGCAGGAATAGATGTTGTAGGCGGCGCTGAACGGAACCTTGATCGTCTCTCCGGCATCGCAAGACCTCGGCGGCGCACCGCCCTCGGCCTGCGTGCGGGTGACGTAGTTGGTTCCGCTAGGGATGCCTCCCTCGGCGGCGCTGGCGCCCACGTTGCTCGTCACCTCCCAGCGCAGGTCCGGAGCTCCGTTGAGCACCGTCATGCTGGTGGGGTTGGATCCGAGGGTGAAGACGTTCTTGGACGGGGGCTTGGTGTTGCCGTTCTCCGTTGTGACGATCCTGGCGCCGTCCTTCGTCTCGACCTGGCCGGACCAGCCCTTGGAGATGGTCTCGGTCAGCTTGGCGTCCTCCGAGAGCACGACCGGCTTGTTGGCCTCCACACACTTGTACGTGATGGTTCCCGGACCGCGCACGGACAGATAGAGCACCGCATTCTCCGGCGGGGAGGTCGTCTTGGGGTCGAGGGCCCCGCAGGCCACGGCGCCGCCGGTGGGCGTCGTGGTTGCGGCCGTGTTGGTCGGCTTGGCGGCCGTGGTCCCGGCATTCTGCAGGATCTGTCGAGTGTATACATACCGTAGTAGACCTGAGTGAGAGAGGCTGCCTCGGCGGGATGCGTCACCCTCGCGCGGCTCGAGTTCTCCCGCTGTGTGCTCCCATTTTTCTCGCATATATTCGCCCAAAGGGCTTCAAGATGGGCACTTTGGGCCGGAAGTGCGGCGGAAGGAGAAACGCGTGGATTTGGAATTCGATCGATTGCTGGAAATGGACAAAACGCACCGTGCGCGCATACGCGACCTGGAAGACCAGGCAGACGAGGAACAAACGCTGAATTTGCATCATTTTCGTGGCGGAGAAATGTTGAGATGTTGAGATTGACTGAACTGACCTTCCACCTGACTGACAACACGGTTCTCGTTCAAAATCTCTCAGGGGGAGGGCCTCCCCTACTTCTTGGTCATCTTTGCTTCGCGCGCGGCATGCAAGGCCTTCTGCCGCTCCTCCTCCTCCCGCTCGTCCTCGTCGAGCTCCACCTGGATCTCGTGGATCAACTCGTCCTTGTAGTCCTCAAAGTCCCCGTCATACTCTTGCACTTTCCCGTCCTCGACGATCCAAACCTCGCTGCGCTCGGCGTCGTCGCACACCCGCGACAGGAGACGAGAGTCGTGCGAGATGATGACAACGCCACCCTCAAACTCTTCGAGGGCGTCGGCGAGGGCGTCGATGCTCTCCATGTCCAAGTGGTTGGTGGGCTCGTCCAGGAGCAGGATGTGGGGGTTGGAAAGGGCGATGGCGGCGAAGACGACCCTGGCCTTCTGTCCACCGGACAACTTCATGATGGGCTGGAGATGATGGTGTCCCGACAGCCCAAACTTGCCCAGCTTGGCCCGGATCTCCTCCTGACGCAAGCCGCTCATCGACTGCAGGTACTCGACGGCAGACACGTCGAACGCGAGCGCATCGACGAAATGCTGGTTGTATCGCCCGATCCTGAGGTAGTGGCTCTTGCGCTGGTCTCCCTGGGTCGGCTCCAAGTCTCCCGCGAGGAGGTTCATCAGCGTCGTCTTTCCCGCCCCGTTGGGTCCGACGATGCACACCCTCGACCCCATGTCGATTCCGATGTTCAGGTCCTGCAGCCCGAAGTCTTCGCGCCCCGGGTACTTGAACGACGCGTCCATCAGCTGCAGCAGCTGCGCCGACGACAGCTCGGTCGGCTCGGGGAACTCGAACTTGACTGTGTAATCGTTCCACTTCCTCGGCGCCGCCGTCGTCGTCTCGCTGCTCCCCTCACTCTGCTTGCTCCCCTTCTTACCCCCCTTCCCTTTCGCACCGGCCTTGGCCTGCTTGTCCACCTTGGCCTGCTTGTCCTTCGAGCCGCTCTTCTTCGCCGCCTTCATCTGCTTCTCGTACTTCTCAAACTCCTTGTTCATCTCCCTCCTCTTCTGCGCGTACATATCCTCGAAGCTCTCGAAGTTGCCGCGGTAGTAGTGCAGTCGCTCGTCGTGGAGATGGATGATATCCGTGGTGATGGAGTTCAGGAAGTCCCGGTCGTGCGACACCACCACCAGCGTCTTCTTCCACCTCGTCAGATACTCCTCGAGCCACAGCACCGCCCGCAAATCCAAGTGATTCGTCGGCTCATCCAACAACAACACCGTCGGCTGAATATACAGCGCCCGCGCCAGCGAGATGCGCATCCGCCACCCGCCACTGAACAAGTTGGTCGCCCGCCGCTGCATCACCTCCGTGAACCCCAGCCCGTGCAGAATCTTACTCGCACGCGCCTCCGCACTCGCACTCCCCAACTCATTCATCCGCTCATAAATCTCATTCAGACGGTCCGAAACCCCCCCGTCCTCGTCGTCCACCTGCAAACCCTCCAGCTTTGCCGTCAGCTCGGCCTCCTCCTTCCGCAGACCCACCAGCTCCACGTCCGCCGCCACCACGCTCTCCAGCGCCGAATCCTCCGTCCCAACCACCTCCTGCTCCACCAGCAACACGTCCAGGTTCTCCGGCACCGGCACCTGCCGACGCGCGATCATCCGCATGACCGTGGACTTGCCCTTCCCGTTGGGACCCACCAGCCCGTACCGCCGACCCGCGGCAATCGTCAGCGTCGTATTCTCCAGAAGTATCTTCCCCTTGGCCCGAATCGTCATCTGGTGCACCTTGATATCCGTCGCAGACAGCGTCGAGTCCTCCCCAGACCCCTGCTGCTCGTACGAGACATCAAACACGTTATCGTCGTCGCGCAACGCGTCCGCCTTCATCGCCGCAGCCTTCTCCTGCATCTTCCGCTCCTTATCAGCCACCCGCTTGGACGCCGCAGCCGAAGACCGCTGCGCCAAAAACAGCTCCTTCGCGGGCTTCTCCCGTTGCACCGGCGTCCCAGACGCCTCGTCTTCGGAATCGCTCGACGACGGCAGGTCCAGGTCCCCGAGGTAGTCATTCTTCTTCGGCGGATCGTCCAAGGTCTGGATCTTGCGCGGCCTCGGCTTTGGCGGCGGCGCCGATGCAGCTGCAGACTTGGCGGAAGCCGCGGGCTTGGTCTTCGACGAAGACGAAGACGACTTGTCCTTGCCGCTCGACTTTTTGCCGTCCACCACGTCCTTCGACGACGACGAGGACGACTTCTTCTTCTTGTCCTTCTTCTCGTCCTCTTTGCGCGGCATGATCGGCGACAGTTCCGGAAACGAAGCGAAACTGGAGCGCAGTGGAACGGGCGTTGAATTGATTGAATTGACGGCTGCGCGTGTTCGTGTTCGTGTTCCGCTCGCGGGTGATGATTGATCGCGGTGTGAATCGGTCGGGATACGCGTCGATGGCGCTCTCGTACGCGCGAATTGGGTATGGGCCACCGCAAATGGCGAGTTTTCGCCTGGTAGCGGTTGCATGCAAGTGGTCAGTCAATGATCGGGCGATCGATCTCGGATCCCAGTCGCATTAAGCGCTGTACTGTTACCTGTACCTGTCTCTCTTGTCCCCGCTGACGGCGATCGTCATCCGGGAGCCAGCCAGACCTGTGAGCCAGTTTTCGTTGTTCCGGTGGGATTCGACCGACACGGAATTTTCTCGCTGCGCTCTCGATATCATGGGCTTTGTTGGCGCGGTATCTCCTTCTAGACTCTGTGTCAGTTCACGGGCTTGGCCTGTCGGGAATCGGAATGCGGCGCGCTTGAAGTCGTCTCCACCGCCCAAGGCCGAGTCTGAGTCAACGGCAGGGCAAAGCGAGCTTGAACCCCCGAGCGAAGACCTCGTGGTGCGTCTTGACCTCGACGTCTTGACCGCCAGGCGCTCGCTCGACGAGACTCGACGCTCACTCGACGCTCACTCGACGCTCACTCGACGCTCACTCGACGCTCACTCGCGCTACGCTCGTTTGCTCGTTCTACGTCCAGGCCCTGCTGCAGGCTGTGGCGAGCGGGGAGATTGGCGCCGGGGACGCCGCCGATCATCTCAACGCGGTACGTAGAGAATCGCAGGCGGCGAATCCCAGACGACGAGATTTGCGGGTATTTCGTATCGCGCACCTCGCTCGCGTACCCACCACGTATACTGTCGTCGTTTCTTTTTCTTCTGCAGGTCGCGACCTGGGGCTGTCCGCCGCCGGTGTCTGATTCGGAGTCGGAAGACGCGCCCCAGTCTGCATACCCGCTGCAGGCGGATTTTCCCGAGGTAGTCTGGGGCGAGGGGAAGACGGCCGAGCAGATTGCCGCTGCGTTGGAGAAGATTGCGTCCCGTCAGGGTATGGCAGCGGCGACGCGTGTGCCGTATCAGACTGCTGTGGAGGTGCAGAATCTGCTGCCATCGTGCGAGTACAACGCTACGGGACAGTCGATCACGCTCAAGGTGTCTTCGCAGAGGAACAAGTTGCCCGGGACGGTGGCGCTGATCACGGCTGGTGGGTGTTGGACTCGACCGGCGAGCGTTGCGTTTTGCGCCCTCACTCTCACTCGCACCCGTGCTCGCACGCTCGCGCTCCAGGTACCGCCAATAAGCATGTCGTGGAGGAGTGTCGGGTGCTGTTGCAGGCCACGGGGTGTTATTCGTTCAAGTTGCCCGATGCGGGTGTGATGGGGATGCATCGGGTGGTGGAGAACTTGGACGCGGTGCGTGCGGCCGACGTCGTGATTTGCGTCACAGGCATGGACGGCGGGCTCGGTAGCGTGGTGGCGGGGATGGTTTCCTGTCCGGTGATCTCGTTGCCGACCAGTACCGGATACGGTGGGTATTGACCTCGACCTCGACCTCGGCCTCGGCCTCGACATACGTGCGCCGAGACGCCATGCTCACTCGCGCT
>JACLAB010014931.1_pt1 | contig 13544 bp, 12 predicted proteins | sample 8027921 | NCBI WGS metagenome assembly JACLAB01 (sample SAMN15725117, study PRJNA655200) | protist metagenome | isolation source: fluorescence activated cell sorting (FACS) single amplified genomes of... | place: USA: West Boothbay Harbor, Gulf of Maine | collected 2000-07-19
GCCGTCGGAGACGTGGACGATATTTGGGCCGCGCAAGACGCGTCGTATCGCGCGTACGCATCGTATCGCGATTCCACCGCCGATCGATGGTATCGTAAATCGTCAGTCTCTGTAGGTAAAATGGCTGGAAGCGCGTCGCAAAATCTCAAGGCGTTCAACCAATCGATTTCTCAACAAGTCATGTCGACGATGCGCGCGCCGGGACGGTTGATTGAAAAGTCGCGACCGCCGAAACGCGCCGCGCCGGCGCGATTGGGTGAAGCCAAGGTTACGGACGGTGACAACGAGCCGAGTACTTTGGTATCCGTAGATGGATCGGATGACGCCGAGGCCCGCGAACACGAACTCTACGACGACGTTGACTTTTACGAGCAGCTCCTCAAGGAATTTTTAGAAGGCGGTAACGAAGCCTCCGCCGCGGGCGGCGGCGTCTCCAGAGCCGTCAAAGTTCGCAAGAACGTCGATCGTAAGGCTAGTAAAGGAAGAAAGCTGCGGTATCACGTTCAGGAACCATTGGTGAACTTTATGCAGGCGGATGACTTGGAAATTCCGTCGTGGGCGGAGAGAATTTTTGGTCAGCTCTTCGCGTCAAACGCCTAACGTTGATAGAGAACAGCGCGTGTGTTCTGTCGCTCTCTGCATGGAGAAGCGCACGCGCGCACACGGTCACACCCCATACATAGCGGTCAATGTTATAATTCACATTGCAACACTAAATCGTAAAATGGATTCGCGCGTCGTCGATTGCATCGTCTCGTGTCTTGGGACGCGAACGCGAAGGGTTCGCGTCGTCTTCTTCCTCCTCTTCGCGCTCACGCCGGCGCCGACGGTCTCGCACGCACGTTCACCCGTTCCATGAACTCATTCCAAAACGGTAAACACGCCTCGCGTCCGCATTCGCGCGCGATGTCGTACGAACTGCACACGCCGATAAACGCCCCCTCGCCATCCGTCACGCACACGTGATGCACGTGATGTCTCATCATGATTGCCGCAGCCTCATCCCGCGTCATCGATGGCGATGCCGTGATCACCGTCTTATTCGCCACGCTTCCGCACAGCGCATCCAGAGGCACCGCTTCGAGCCACGCTTCGAGGGCGTCCCGCTTGGTAAACATCCCCACCGGTTTCCCGACGTCGAGCACCACCACGCACCCGACGCCGTCGTACGCCAGCGCGTGCACCGCGGATTCAATCGTATCCGTCGTACACGCCGTCACGCAGCTGCGCGCGACGCGACGCGAACGGAAGCGAACCAAACGTCAGTCGAGTGCCGTGCGCCGATTCGTGTTCTCGGTCGAACCGCCAATCGCCGATCGTCAACATCGCGCGTCGCGTCGCTCGAGCGCACGCACTGTCGCGCTGGGGTCATGAAATCTTGCACCGTAATCATTATCTCTCGCGGCGTCGGACTCGATCGAGGGCGTCGGCGTCGAACGCGGCGTCGGCGTCGCGGTCTGTCGTCCGTCCGCCGTTCGGCGGTCGCGCTCGAGCGCCCGAATACATACATTAATAATTTTTATCCCATGAAATACATATCTCGGTCTCTTCCGACCACGAGGTGTAACGACCAAAATGCAATTTGATAGCTATATACGTGATACAGTATGTAGAGGGCGACAGGCCGATGCCATGCGCCAGTGTCCGACGCCCGTCGACGACGCGAGCGCGCGCACGGCGGCGTCAGCGCGCGCGCACGCGTTCCACTATACCCGCACAGGCTAGGCGCGGGTCAATAACGGCGGGTACACGCCACGGGCGGTGGTGTGGTTGTCGAATTTCGCGCATTCAGAATTGTGGAGCCCCGACAGAATTTCGCCCATTTACGCGACAATGTCGCGCCGCGCCGACGCAGACACGACATCGAGCGACGGCGATGGAAGCTCAAAGGTATCCTACGGGCAGTACCGCGCACAGACGGGAACGATCGCTGGGGCGAGTGAGTCGAGTGCGGAGAAATCAAAGGGATTGTTGACGCGATTTCAGACGCACGAGCGCGTCGTGGCGCGAGCGACGCGGTCGAAAGATCTCGGTGGAGGTTCAATAGCGAGTGAAGACACATCGTTGCTTGGGAGTGAGCATGGGGATGCGAGTAGTGTGAATTCGTGGCGTGTACCGGTGCGTGGGGTGATGACTTCGCCGGTGAAGAGCGAACCAGCGAGCGCGAAACGCGGGACGGCGAGCGCGAAACCGAATACTAGTGGGTCGTTTGATATCGCCGAGAACGCTCGATTGGCGCTAGAGGCAAAGGATGTACAGTTGGCAAAGATGGCGGCGAGACTTGAGGCGGTGATGCGAGAAAAGCAGGAATTGGAGGCGTCGCGGTCGCGCGGAGAAATGAGCGCGTTTGCGTCCCAAGCGGATGATTTAGATGCAGAAATGAAGGCTGCGCTGCGCGGATTGCGGGGGAACGACCGTGCCTCGAATGGGTACGATAGGAATGGTTTGCATAAAGATACAGCAACGGTAAACCCGTTCGCTCGGCGTGGGGACGAGGGTGGTGATGGTTTAGATGACGATAGCGACGACGAGGCGCCGGGACCATCGAGACGCGACGCGCAGATGCCCAACGGTGCAATGCGGGCGCAATACGACGATGACGACGGTGAAGACAATGATGGACATCACACACCACTGCCGCCATCGATCAAACCAGGTGTTCGTGTTGAAGGTGGGTATTTAACTCCGAGCGGTCGCGTCGTCGGAAGCGCGCTCAAAGCCGAGTCGGCGGCGTTGAAATCAGTCGACGGCGGCGGCACGAATGATCGCCGTGTGGTCTTTAATCACGAGGAGCAATTTTCCGACGCCGGTGCGCCGTTCGAGGCTGCCGAGGTGGCCGAACTTCGGCGAGAATTACGTGAAATTCGTGGAGCGCTGAAGAGCGCGTTTAGCGTCAGCGAACAGCTCGTGGAGCAGTGCGAAAAGAAAAACGTGGAAATCAAAGAAAAGAATGCCGCATTAAAGCTAGCGCGAGAAGAATTGTTACAAGCGCGGGATGATTTACGTGCCGCACGCGCGGGTCAGAATGAAGCCGAGAAGCGCACCAACGCTTTGCTGCGCGGCGATTTCAACGTGGATGAATTGAGGCGACATTTATCGACGACGCTTCGAGCGCTCGACGACGCGAACGCGTTCGCTAAGGAATGCATCAAAATCATTCAGCAATCCGTGGGCGTGAACGTCGAATTAAGCCCTGATGTTGTGTTTTCAATACTCCCCGTGTTGTCTAGCCTATCCATTCGTGGAGAAATGGCTGAGGCCATGGTCGATGCGGGCGTACTTAATAGCTTGGTGAACGCTTTGGAAATGTTCAAGTCTGACGGTGCAATTTGTGCTGACGCGCTCGATGCGATTCAGGCAATTTGCCGAACCGGTCTAGATGCGGCTATCGTCACGCAAGACGAGCAGTTGATTGCCTTGCGCGGGACGCTCACGGATGAAGCAATCAAGACGTGCGCGCGCTCCGTCGTCGCGTGCGGTCGCCAGTGCGTGTCAAACGCCGTCGTATGCGAATCCATCGCCGGGGTCGCCTTGGCGTTTGCCGAGTTTGGGGACTTTACAAACATTCAATACTTAGTAGGCGAGTGTGAGATGGTGGATGTTCTCGTACAATCGTGCGTCAAACACGCCAACGACGAAGGCGTCCAGCGCGCGACGACGTGCGCGCTCGCCGCCTACGCCGTATGCGACGGTTCCACCAAGCGCGTCGTCGAATCCCTCGGTGGTTTCGCCCTCATCAAGCGGTGCGTCAACGAACTCAACGTCGACGACGCCGTGCGCTTGTTCCCACCCGTGCGTCGATGGATTTCTTCATCAAAATCGTCGTCCCGAACCGGCGACCAAAGACGTCGACGCGACGACCGACGCGAGCGAGCCGAAGACGAAGACTTAAACGCCAGTGACGACGACATCATCGACGACGCAACGCTCGGCGATAACTTATAACTATAGCTAGAAGATTCACATGTAAATTGGAAAACAATACGCAATACACGAACGAATCAATCAATCGACAAAGAAAAGATTAGCAAACGCCGAAAGAAAGAAAGAAAGAAAGAAAGAAAGAGTGTAAGCGCAATAATAAACCTTGTCGGTTTCGACCCATCGCTGCGCGTCGTATTACAATCGCACACACCCCGCACACACCCTCCTCTACACTGTCACCATCGCACCACCCATCATCGCGCCGTCGAGGACTTCTTCCCACCACCCAACACGATGAGCAGCGCGCCCAAGGCCGCGACCACCATCGCGATCGCCTTCACATTCGGCTTCTCCCCCACCGCCTTGGCCGCCTTGGCCGCCGCCACGGGCGCGGGCGCCACCGGCGTTTTCACCACCTTTGGTTCCGCCTTCGGCGCGGGCGGTTTCGGCGCCGCGACGGGCGCTACGGGCGCGCTTTCCGCGGTGTCCTCCTTCGCGACCGCCTCCTTCGCGGGGACATCGTTCGTGCTCGCGGATGCGCTCACGCTCGGGCTGACGCTTTGCGACACCGCGCGCGAGGAGGCTTTGGAGCCGGAGGATTTTTTGGATTTTTTAGATTTCTTCGGCGCCATCGCGTCGGCGCGCGCGTCTCGTCGTGGAGTGACGCGAGACGGGCGACGCGGCGATGAGCTGTCGCGTCGTTCCCCTGAGACACAAAAGAACGATTTGAATGTCGCGTATTTGATAGAGGGTTTAGTGCTTTATATATATTCTAAAGGGATGGTTTTAAATTTATGTGTGGTGGTTCGGTGGGTATAAATGTATTATATAGAGGGTTAGATGGGAAACTATGGCTATGGTTGTGTCTTGGGTGTAAGAAATCCAGTGCTGGCATTTCGCCAGCGCTACGCGTCTATGACTCGCGACGCGCCGTCTATGGCGTCCGAGTGCGGTGTGGTGAGTTCAATGAATTCGTACGATGCGTCGTCGTCGTCGTCGGTGGCGAAATCGACGTCATCAGCGAGCGCGCGTAAACCGACGTCGGCGGGGACGAATGCGTCGTCGGCGCGGCTGGGCGAAGACGCCGAAGACGACGACGGATGGCCGCGTCCGAGCGCGAGACGGAAGTGATGCACTAATTCATCCCTCGCCGGGTGTGCGTAGAAGAAAATCATCGCGTGTGCGACGCCTTGGGAGGTTTTCGCGACGACGTGGGACGCGGCGAGCGCGAGCGGGACGCTCGCGCCGCTCAACGTGACGACGCGCAGCGCCGTGCCAGGGACATTTGAAAGCACCTGCCACACCGGGTAAAGCGCGAGTCGGCGCACAAACGTCACTAATCGCGCCGTGGCCACGCGCGAGCGCCGCGCGGCGTCGTCGACATCGGTGGATGACGACGTCGCGGCGTTCCAAAGCGTGGAATCGAGCGCCTTGACGCGAACCGCCACGCGCCACACCGCGCTCCACGTCCATACATTATACACCACGCACGCCCAAATCGGCAAGTAATACCCCACAAGTCTCGCCACCGTCGCCGCGCGCGCCTTGCTCGTCTCGTCTGCATCGCCGTGCATGATGTGGCATCGCCCGAGACGCGAATCGCCAAACGTCTGCGTGACGAGCGGCGCCGCGAGACACGCCGCGCTCGCGAAAAACACAAACGCATCATACCTCCCGATGGCGTCCTTCTTCGCCCCGATCGCTCGGCCGTGCTTTATTGACGACGCACACGCGTGCGAAATGCACGTCGTGAACAACGCGGAGGCGACGCCAAAGAATTGAATACCGACGCCTTGAATCACGCACGCCGCCGAAGGCGAGTCCAAAGACGCGCTATCGCGCCCGCGATCGCCCATCACGCACGCCAGCGCGAATAACCTACAAAAACACAAGCCATGGCACGCACGCGTCAGCACATGGAGCGCATGGAGATGACGCGCGCATTCGCGACGCGTATGCGCGCAAACAAACGTACCCGTCGCACACGGCTAACCGTTTCACGTACGCGTACGTCCCCTTGGTAAACCCAGGCGCGACGATCCCGCACGCGACGACCGCGCAGGAAGACGCGAGCGATGCGATCGCGGTGGCGATGTTCAGCCCAGCGAGCGTGGCGCGCGCGTGCGTGCTCCACGGTGCGAGAACCATTCAATGATTGATTTCTGATGATGATTTTTGATTCTCAACCGTCACACGCCGACGCGCGCGTCGCGCGCCACCGATCGTTCGATGCGCGACGAGAAATGACGACGCCTGCACCGCGCGCGCGCGCCTGCGTGCGCGTGATTGAGGACTTTATCGATGCGGCGTTTGAACGCGAGACGTTGGCGTCATGGTGTGAAGCTCACGCGCGCGGCTTGGTACAGCTCCACGGGCGACGATGCGCCGCTCTGGGAGGCACGGTGCACGCCAAAGGGACGATTGCGGTGGATGACATCCCGCGCGACGTTCGCGAGCTCATGGCGGCGTGTTCGGCGCGCGTGCGTGAAGAGTTTCGTGATGGAGCGATGTGTATCGCGGATGATGATGATGATGCAGCTCATGCGTCGCTTTCGCGCGCGCTCGAGAGTTTCGAGGCGAATCACGCGCTCGTGAACGTGTATGATGATGGGTGTGGGATATTACCGCACGAGGATGGGCCGTTGTATGCGCCGGTGGTGTGCATTGTGTCGTGCGGCGCGTCGCGCTCGATGCGATTTGAGCCGAAGCGTCGTCGCGAATCGATGACGATGACGCGCGATGGCGATGAAGGACGCGATGATGACGCGACGTCATCGTTTGAGGTGTGTCTTCCGGCGCGGTCGCTCTTGGTATTTTACGGTGCGGCGTACACGGATTATTTACACGGCATCGACGACGAAACGTCGGCGGAGGACGCGCGACGCGACGCGACGTCGGCATCTCGCGGACCTCGCGTGAGTTTAACGCTCCGTCGCGTGCTCAACATGAAGAAGGGGTTTGAATTTCTCACGCGAAAGCGGCAGACGTGAACGGATGCGTGTGTGTTCCAAGACGAGAATCATACGCAAACGACGAGGCGATTGCCGAATGCGCCATTCGCCGACGCGCGCCCAATGTCCGTCGCTACAGAAAACTCGCAAACGAACGCACCCGTCGCGCACGACGTCGACGCCACGACGGATGCCATGTCCAAACTCCGCGTCGTCGCCGACGTCGCAAAAGGCGCCGCTGCTGAAAATGAAAACTCTCTTCAGCGTCGACGAGGCCGCGTCATCCTGTGTCCCGTCGTAGACGACGAACATTCTACGAATGCCGTCGACTGGGCCGTCGAGCACGTCTATCGCGATCGAAACGACACGATTCATTTGCTGTACATTTGCCCCGATTTCACCGCAAATGTTGGGTACATGTATCCGGTGCGTACAGCCGTCGCTCGCGCGGCGTATCCCATGGCGTTTCCAACTTCGGCACTGACATCGCAACAGCTCATGGGCGCGCCGACCCAGGATTACTACGACCAACTCCACGCCGAAACGCAGGAGCGTAAGCGTTTAGAGAGGGTCAAGGCGAAGCATTGGATCGCGGCGAGGTTTGGGCGTAAATTGGCGCGACTTGGGGTGCCATTTTTGATTGACCTGACGAGCGGCGCTCGAGGGAACATCGCGATTGGCGAACTTTTGTGCGCCGTCGCGGCGGCGGTCCACGCAGACATGATTGTCATGAGCACGCATAATCGCAACGCCGTGGCGCGGTTCTTCGTGGGGAGCGTTGCGAATTACTGTTTGCGTAACGCGACGATGCCTGTGGTGATGATTCGCCCGGGCGAGTATTCGTCGCACGCGTCGTCGGCGCGTCGCGTGCGCGTGCAATCGGATGAAGACGACGCGGACGACCGAGGTATGGGTGTGCTCTAATCACGCACGATCAAGAAAGAAGTCTCGAGCACGATGACGATTCAAGTTTTACGAGGACACGCGTAGATGAACAATGATTTTGTGGTTACGTAGTACGCGTGAATGAAAACAAAACTACAAAACGCCGCCGCCGCTGTTCGTCTAACACAAATCGTCCTCCTCTTCCGCCACGGATTTTTCTATGCGCTTCTTGGCGCGCAATAGAATTGTCGTCTTCCACGCATCTAATCGCGACATTGAGTCGAATTCCGCGACAGCTTGAGAGAATTCATCCTGGTTGCCGTTCTCCGCAGCCTTGGCGCACGCGCTCAAGAGTTCGCGTTCGCGCGACGACCCAAAACCAGGGTCACTTTCTTCATACCTCTCAATCGCGTTAAGCACGCCAATCGGGTCATTCCAACATAAACGACACAATCCTGCTTGTAAAAAGTACCCCTTTGCGCTAAATCGCAACAAGTTGTTATCTAAACTCGCCTTGGCGACGTCTTCAAAAATCTCTGTAGCCCGTTCGTATTGCTCCAATTTCGCGCTCAACGTCGCCACCTTGAGCTTACAATTATTCGCCGTCGTGCTCGAACTCTCTTCACCATCATACAAATCCGCCGCTTGCGCGTACGCCACGATCGCACCCTCACCATCGTCCTCCTTCTCCAACAACTCGCCGATTTCCTTCAAGTGCTTCGCCGCCTGCGACAACCGTCCGAGCTCCGTATAGAAATCCACCGCCCGTCGATAGCGCTCAACCGCGCCCAAAACATCATTCATCTTCTTACACATCGATGCAGCCTCAACGATCGCGCTCGCCGCATCGTGAGGCTCCTTTGTCGCCACGCGACACGACGCGAGCGCGCTGTACGCGCTCTCGGCGCGCGCCCACGCCTTGGCGAGCTTAAACTTTGTCCCAGCCTGTTCAAACAGCTCCGCCGCGTCGTCGTGCTTGTTCGTGCCCATGAACGAGGCGAAGAGTGATCCTCCCTGTGATGCGTGCGGCGGCGGCGGCGGGCGCGGCGTCAGTCGTTCGTCGCGTTAAAAGCGCGTTAAGATTTGATTTTGATTCATGACTTCTCGTGGCTGAAATCACGCCGCGACGCGCACTGGTCGACGAGACGCCCGGTCGAGAACGCGTGCATCAACGCGAATGCGCACCTTGAGTTTCTTTTCCGCGCGCGCCATGAGCGCTTCGGCATCCTGTTCGTGATCACCCATGATGATGATTATAAGAGAGGCGATTAATGGCGGCACAATCCGTCACAATCCGCCGCCAATTCACGCGCCGCCGTCAATTCACGCACACGCCATGGCGCCAAACCCAATCGTACGATGTTCCACCACGTTGGGCGACTTTGAATGCGAGTTATTCCTGGACAAGATGCCAATCACCGTGAGCAACTTTGTGGATTTAGTCAACACTGGCTTTTACAACGGCGTGCATTTCCATCGCGTCATCGAAGGATTCATGCTTCAATTCGGCTGCCCGTACGCCAAGGATGCGAAGAGCAGCCGCGCGGGTACGGGTGGGCCCGTGCCTGGGTCGACGTTTGCCAACATGGTGACCGGGGCGACGATTAAGCGTGACGCGCGCGAAGGCAATATTCCAGACGAATTCATCGACAAGAGTTCCAACGAGGTCGGGACGTTATCCATGGCGAACACTGGCGCGCCCAACTCTGGAGGTTCGCAGTTTTTCGTCAACACCGTGCATAACGATTTCCTCGATTGGTGGCGACACGACTTGAGCGAATCGCAGCACGTGGTGTTTGGAAAGGTGATTAAAGGCATGGATGTGGTGAAGCGCATCGAATCGACGCCGTGCGATCGCAACGATAATCCCAAGACGCCGGTGATGATGAAGAGCATGACGATGGCGTAATGGCGCGTGCTGGTTTTTTTTGTGTTTTAATGTTCACTCGTGTCTTCACTTGTCGACTCACGTCGTCTTCGGCGGCTCCATGCTCGCCGCACGCGCCTCGCTACACGCCGCGCACGATGCGCGACGCGCGACCGTTGGATTGCATGCGCGCGATCGTTCGCGGCGACGCCCCGATGCCGCCACCGCCGTCGGCGGCGTCGTCCCGCGCGCGTCGTCCCGCTCGAGCTCGACCTCGTCGCCCGCGCGAGAGAACTCTGGCTCCCGCACCGTCATCGCCGCGCTCACCGCGCTCGCGCTCGCGCTCGGCGCACCTCCGTCATTGCACACCATCGCTCGCGCTGGGTACATGGACGATATCGAGGAACAACCGTCGGTGATGGGGTTAAAACTCAAGCCGCGCGAACGCGAAGTCATCCTCGAAAGCAAAGCTGAGCACATTAAAGAGGATTTCACCTCGGAAAACCTCGTCGGCGCCATTTACGCCGAAGCAGAATTGCGAGGGAGTGATTTTCGAGGCGCTGACGCGCGCGGAGCGATCTTCTCGCGCGCGATTATGCCTGGAGTTGATTTTTCTGGCGTGGACGCGACCAACGCGATGTTTGACTACGCGCTGCTTCGCGGGGCGAACGCGAGGAATTCAATCTTTGCCGGATCGAATTTCGTGCGCGCGGATCTGGGGGAGATGGATGTCACCAATGCGGATTTTACCGAGGCGGTGATTGATCGGTATCAGGTGTTGTCGTTGTGTGAGAATGCGAGCGGGACGAATCCGTACACCAAGGCGGATACGCGGGAATCGTTGGGGTGCGACGTCGTCAAGGCGTATTCGGGATCGGGTCAAGGGAATAAAGTGGCGGTGACGAAAGGATCGGGGACTTGGGGTGGAGGAAAGTGATGGGGTGATTGTGCGCGCGTGACGCATGCCTGGCCTGCGTTGTGTATATTCTAATACGATTTGAATGTTGATTACTAAAACTAGAAAAACTATAGGCTAATCTAAATGGTGACGTGCGCGACCCGCTGTGGGAACGCGTAGGCCGACCCGTCGGGGGTTAAACAACTCGATAAATACGACCCGAGCGTACTTGATTGTAGCATGGTATCTAAGGATAGCGTGTCATCCATGGCGACGCCGTGGAGATAAGCTTCTAACATCGCCGAGCCGTCGAGGACGCTCACCACAGTGACGTGCGACTTGACTTCGACGTTGTACGACACTCCTTGCGCGCTCAACGCATCGCAAATCACCTCTGCGCTCGTGAGCGTCGGTGGTTCTTCGTGCATGTGTGTGTTGACTGCGGCGAAAATCTTGCGTCGTTCGTCGTGGTACATCATGGCGAATCTCGCGTCGTGGCTTTGCTCCGTGGCGGCGGCGATAAATCCCAATCCGCCCGGCCGCATGGATGCGCGAAAGTTTCGCAACGCCGCGTGAATCTTTCCGCGCGGCACGGTGGCGAATCCATGCACGCTGTATACAATGTCGTATCCAATGTGCGATAGGTCTTGGCTGAACATCGATTCGTTATCGCTCGACGCGGCGACGGCGTCGCTGGGCGGGACAAAGGATGTGAGCGAGCCGCGGTGCAGCGTACCGATGTGAAACGGCGGCGTAAACGATAGCGACGCGGCGTGTAATGCGACGCCAGAGACGTCTAACAAGTCAACGCTGACGTATAGACGTCGCATGGCGGGATCGGCGAGGCGGGAGCTCAGCGCTTCGAGCGCGGCGTGGCTGAGATGTCGCGCCAACGCCGCCGAAAACATGCCGACGCCGCACCCCATGTCGAGCGCGGTTAACGCGTCGTGCGGAAGAACCTTGTTTGGATCGCCCGTGCGTACGCTTGACGCGTCATCATAGTCTATACTTTGATCGTCATCGTCATTGCGACGCGTATCGCCGTCATGCACGCCACCACTGTCGTCGTCGTCGTCGTCCCGCTGGGCTGAAACCCGAGCGGCTTCGCGTTGCAACGCCGCAAACGTATTCCACCAATCGTGTGACTCTGTAATAGACTGAATGTCAGTCAGCGTCGCCATGCAGTATCCAGGAGTGCGCCGCAATCTCTCAAACTTGGGCGTGTCTTCTTCGCAGTGGAGCATTTCGGCGATGATTTCGGGCGCGCGGTCAACGGTGGTCGTCTCGCTCGCGGCGTAGTCGCTATAAAACTCATCAACGCGGTCCGACTCTGAGTCTGATTCTTCAATCGTCACGTCGTCGTCGTCGTCGTCGTCGTCGTCATTTAGTAAAGAATTCATTTCGCTCTCGATATCTCCAGCCTCGACGTCGTACGCGCCGGTGTCATCGTCAGAGTCAGACGCCGCGAGGTCAGACATTTCCGTAACGTCTCGACGCTCTGGCATCCGCCGCGCGTTCTTTGTCGTCGACGTCGTCATCATCGATGCCGCCATTTTTGGCATCGCGCGATCGACTGCGCGCGCAATGCGCGCAAATTCTCCACTACTCACCACGCCAACGTTCTCCATCCATCCCGCGCGAAGCAACACGCGATAGGTGATAACTTTTGCGGCGTCTTGAAGCGCAAACGAACCGGCGGAAAACGCGACGACAAACATGATGTGCGCCCATGAAATCGACTCGAGCGCCATCCACGGCCAATTTGCCGCGAGCATGCATGAAAGCACACATGAAGTGACGAATGCGGAGATGACCAAGCCGCCCGGGCGGCGCTCGACGCATGATTTTTGCGTGCGCGCGCTAAACACCGTCATGGCGTCTGTCAATGCAATTTTGAGAAAGACGCACGTTTGGACTTCGCCAAACGCCAAAGCGCGTCCACCGACGTCTTGGGCGTAGTACGTGTCCGCTTTTGTTGTGCTCAGAGAAATTCCAAGCAACGCGAGCGTGGTGAAACACGCCACGAGACCCGACACTGCGGATACGATGGCGTCTGGTAACAAGCGCCATTTTTCTGGCAGACGCGACGGCGACGCGTGGTCGTACGCCGTACCAATCACCACGACGTCATTCAGCGCTAAAATCACACACAGCGCAATCACGGGCAATGTGAACATGTCAGGCCAATGCTCGTCAAACGCTTTTGGGCTCACGGTCACGGCGCCAATGGTGAAAAAACCCAACACGTGCGCGGTGCACGTCGCTCGAAACACCACGTAATCCCGCACGCGCGCAAACATCACTCGCGCCGACAGCACCGCGTGCGCCAATACCGACAGCGAAGGCACGGTGAGGATGATATCCGCTGCGCTCTTCGCGGCGTCGCTGCCGGTGTTCATGGATACACCAACGTGTGCAATGTGCAGCGTTGGGGCGTCGCTCGGGTCGTTGCACACGACGCCCACCGTGTCCCCGTTGGCGCGGTACGCCTTGACGAGTGCGAGTTTATCCTCGGGTAACATGCCCGCGAACGCCTTGGCGTGTTTGAGCATATCAGAGACGTGCGGTTTCAGCACGCTCGTGCGCAGGGGTACGTATGGTACGTCGTGCGGGGCTAAGATGTCATCCACGCGCACGCCAATCTTTTCGCACGCCTGCGCGGCGACGTCTCTCGCATCTCCAGTGATAATCTTCACATCAATCCCGAGAGCACTCACAGCGTTGATCATTTCGTTCGCATCACGACGTCGGACGTCTTCGTAGATGACTAATCCGAGCGCAACGCACGGATCATCGCTTGTTTTTGAACACGCGACGGCGAGCGCGCGAGAAATCACGCCTCGAGCCGCCGAAGATTTCAACGCCCCAAGCGCCTCATCCACAATCGTTTGCACCGCGTCACCGTTCGAACATTCAGCCAAGACGCTTTCGATTGGTCCTTTAATGACACGAAACATGCTTTGATCTTCGCGGCGGATGAGGCTCTCGCTGTAGCGATGCGTCGCGGCGTCGAATGGTT
>JACLAB010016698.1_pt1 | contig 13544 bp, 8 predicted proteins | sample 8027921 | NCBI WGS metagenome assembly JACLAB01 (sample SAMN15725117, study PRJNA655200) | protist metagenome | isolation source: fluorescence activated cell sorting (FACS) single amplified genomes of... | place: USA: West Boothbay Harbor, Gulf of Maine | collected 2000-07-19
TTGGAGTATTTGCGTACAGTTCCCCATAAACGCGTCTCCGTTCTTCCAAGTGTACGTGCTCGTCTCATCTGCAACCGGCACATTGCTCGTCTCGTTCCACTTTCCCTCGTACACGTCCCCGTTTTGTAAAACAATTTTTCTTCTGCTTCTTTTCGTCGCTTTCGTTTTGTTTCCTTCTCCTCCTTCTTCCTCTTCTTCTTCTTCTTCTTCTTCGGAGGAAACAAAATGCCGTTGGAAAGAGAACGCGTTCTCCTCCTCGACTTTTTGTTTTCGTCCCAGAGATTTCAGAACGTCTTCCGTGTTCCGATGGAACTTCTTGTTCGACGTCGGTGGCTTTGCCACGATTGCTTTCAGTCTGTTCAGCATTTCAACATTTCATGTTCTTCTTCTTCTCGTGAGACTCTCTTTAGTAGCAGCGAGAGAAACTGAGTGACGAGAGAAAAGAGCTCTTCTGACGAGTGAAGTTTGTGCTTTTTTTGATCATCATGAGTTTTTCTTTCTTTTTTACAAGTCACACTTGAAGAGTCATCTCTTCTCATCAGACTTTATCATCTCTCGTCTTCATAAATAAAAATCATCGACAGCACGCAAGAGAGCGAACACAAAAAGAAGAAGAAGAAGACAAATGGAATCGTCGTCCTCGACATTTACGACGACGGCGTACTGGATCGTCTCCTTACCTCTGACGGAAAGAAACCACTCGATAAACGGCCAAACGATACAGGAGAGGAAAGACATCGCGTTTCAACTTTTAGAAGCGAAAACGAGAGGAAAGGAAAACGGAGAACTCTGCGCGAGAGAGAATCGGAAACTGTTCGTCCCGGAGCTGAAAATAGGAACGTTAGATTCGCTGTTGGCGTTGTCGGATGATTTACAAAAGATCAACGGGCAGATAGAAAACGTGACGCAGAAAATCAAGCGTCAGATTCAAGAGATTGGCGAACACTTTGCCAAAGAATCTCAACAACAGCGAAGAAGAGACAACATGGAAAATAATAACAATAGCAACAACAACAACGAAGCGTTCACCGCGCAGACAATTTTAACCGTAGATGGCGTTCCAACCGAGGAGTATCTCACGGACTTTAAATGGGACGAGGCTAAAAATCCAGCAAAGCGACAACTGAGAGAAACCGTGGAGAAGATAACCGAGCACGTCATGAAAATTGACGACGAGTTGAAGATGAAGTTGAGCGAGTACGTGATGGCGAAGAATTCGTTGTCAACGATTGCGAGGAAAACGCAAGGCTCGTTAGCGACGAGAGATTTAGGCGACGTCGTGAGAGAAGAGGACATGGTTGAAACGGAAAATTTGACGACTTTGTTGGTCACGATACCAAAGTTTTCGGCGCAAGACTGGCTGGATTCATACGAAACTTTGGCGCAGTTTGTTGTCCCTCGATCTTCCAAGATGTTGAAGGAAGAGAACGATTACTCCTTATTTACGGTGACCTTGTTTAGAAGAACGGTCGATTCATTTAAGAATGCCGTGAGAGAAAAGAATGGGGCGTTCCAAGTGCGAGAGTATAGCTACGACAAGGACAAAATTACGGAGAATAAAGAAGAGAAGCAAAGTTTAGAAGAGGAAGTCGAGACACGAAGAAACGAATTGTACGAGTGGTGTCAAACTTCGTACGGGGAAGTTGTTTCCTCGTGGATACACGTCGTCGTTGTTCGTTTGTTCGTGGAGAGTATTTTGAGATACGGTTTACCGCCGGCGTTTCAAGCGGTGATTATGCGACCGAAAGAACGACTAGAGAAAAAGCTCAGAAGTGTAATGAACGCGGCGTTCGGGAACGGGTCGAGTTCGCACTGGTCAGCTACCGAGAGTGGCGGCGGGAGCGGTGGAGGTGGTGGTGACGGATTAGGTGGAGAGCGAGGCGGAGACGATTGCTATCCGTACGTTTCGTTCACGGTGACGTTATAAAATATTTTGTAGAAAACAGAAAGACTCGCAAAGTATATGCAATGATACATTAAAAGAAATAGCAGCAATGCTCTAATAACTCAAGCATCTATCCTCGAGAAAATAATTTACCCAACGCACCAGCCGCGGAAGATATATATCCAGGACCGGCGTCTTCATAATCGCTACTCTCATAATCGCTACTTCCGGAATATTCAGACGATTCGTAATCCGACTCTTCTTCGTCCGCAGAATGGAATCCTTCCGAGTCCGATTCATTTTGATTCTTTTTCGCTTTCGCTCTTGGTGAAGGAATTGGTGATACGGGAGTTGGAATTCCCGTCGCTTTAGCATGCTGGGCCCGTGCTTGTTCAAACTGAACAGAAGGTTCACCTCGGTTGTAAACGAATTCCGCGATATTTTTCCCTTCCAAAACAACTCTCGGCATTCCTCCCGTTGAAGATACCTTCATTGTTTTCACCTTTGATGCGATTGGATCGTTCGGCTCCGTCAATGCCCCCTGCAACGCTTCTTCTCTCGATTTCTTGTACTTTTCAATATCGTCGTCGATATCGGATTCGAGCTTTTCGATGACTGCGTCTGCATCCGCGCCTCGAATGATTTCCATAGCAGCGTCCGCTAAGATGTAATTACTCGCGATTAAAGCATCATACACGCGAACCAAGTGCTCGAATTTCAGATTTCGATCTGATTTGTGCTTCATCGTAGCCGATTTATCGAATAGTTTCGCGCCTAATTGCTCCGCTAAAAATAGGTCTCTTGCAATTTCCTTCTCCAATACTAACACGTCTAAGGCTTGGGTCGATAAGCGAAGTTGCGCCAAATCTTCTTCGTCGTATTCAGAGCCAAATGACATACTTTCCGCGTCACGACAAGCTTTAGATAAGTGCTTTTTCGTCTCTTCAATGTGCACGAAAAGTTTCTTGTACAACGTCAACGTTTTGTCCACAGAAAGTGTGCTCGCTTCGTTCTTCAATCGATTGAGTATTTTATGAACAGCTCCGTACGTTCGCATGCCATATTCACCGTATACTTTGAATTGTTTACCTCTCCACTGTATGTGAGTAGCTAACGCGGTGTCACCTCCAGTCAGAAGAGGATCGCTCAGTTTCAAAAATTCCGTCGCTTCCCTTATGTTCGTCGAGTTCTCCACCTCTCTCTCCACCTCAGCTACTTCCTTCTTCACATCAATAACATCCTTTGCCTGTCTCATTCCCGTAGATACCATCAGCGCCACTTCTCTCGCACGTCCTTCGCAGTTCATCTTGTGCTCCGTCGGTCCTACTTTGCCGAGCAACTCGTAAATCTTCTTGGCTCGCGTTAACTCCCTCACCGCAACCGCGCCACAATTTTCCTTCATCGTATCGTTGAGATCCGCCACGCCGAGCATGTACGAGCAATACGCTTCGCTTTCTAACTTTAACTTTGCATCTCCATAGTGTGCACACGCATCTTTAAACTCTTTGGCATGTCCGCATGCTTTCTTTAAGCGTTTCTTTGCGTGCGCTCTCTTCACGGCGTTCATCGGTCCGCCCATCAAGTTGTCGTCCTTTAACTCGTTCGCTAATGCCCAGCACCGTTCACTTTGCACTAACGGTATCAGCAGATCTCGGGATGGATCTTGAATCATAAAAGCACCGTCTTCTCCTCTCATTGGTTTCTTCTCGAACTTGTGTCTTTGTTTTTCGTTCCCTCCGCCTGGCGGCAAGTCCTTCTTGTGGCAGAAATTTTGGGAAGTTTTGTACAGCCTCCGAAGTCTGCGCGCGCAATACTGACGATACCGTCGATAGTCCCCGTGTCGTAATCCTTGCTCGCGATGAGAGACTTTCAAAATCTAAGGTTTAAGAAGAGTGGTAGAGTGGGATGATGGTAAAAAGTATCGTCAGTTTCATCTTCTGCATCACCATCATCATTCGAGGGGGAGGGAGGGGAGAAAGAGAAAACAGATCGAGAAAAAATGGGAGAAAGAGGACAAAACAAAAGAAAACAGCAGAACACGAGAGAGACTCACCTTGACGATATCGAGCGAGACGCCAGACGTTCTTTCGGGTTTCGCTTCGCCCATGGTCGCATCTTCTCCCATGATGAATGAAGGGTGTTATTATCGATGAGACTACTCAACTTCTGAGGTACAAAAACACGAGTTTCGCGAGTCTCCTTTAAACTCGAGTCTTTGCAACACTTTTACGTGGAAATTCAGGGCTTAACTAAGATGGAAAAAGAAAGAGAAAAAATGCGGGCAGTTTTGCCATTCTTCTACAAAACGAATACACAGAAATTTTCAGTTCGAGTACATGGGTATATATCTTAAGAAATTAAATTGCATTGATAGCCTTCAACATCGCCGTGTGCTTCGGGAACGGGTCGTCTTTGCTCTGTTGCATCGTCTGCGTGGACAAATTGTAGAAGAAGCCGTTTCTCCACTCAAACTCTTTCACCGCGGTTGGGAAGTGCGCAACAGAGTCCGCGTACGCTAATAATCGCTCCAAAGTTCCCGCTTCGAACGTGACGTCGTTAATATCCGCCACACCTTGGACGAGTTCCTTGATGAGTCCTTCGACTTCGCTCTTGTGCGTGGTAGCCACGTCGCCGACGGTAGCGCCGGGATGTTGGGCACCGACTAACATGAACGCAGAAATCCAGATTAACTTTTCAAGCATCGAAGCTCGATATTTCGCTGCATCTTTCACGTGACACGATAAATCACCGTTGTGAAATCTCGCGGCGACCTGGTCGCTCCACTTACCAGTAACGGCAGTTAATCCCTCCGGATTGACGCTCGTCACGCCATCCGTCGGTTTCTCTCCGAACTTGGCGACTGCGAAATAAATAAGCGCTTGCGTGTTCTTTTCCAACCCTTTCGACTGTAAGAATGAATCTAAGTATCCGTTTTGCATGAAGATCAAATCCTCGCGTCGATTAGCGGGCGTTTTCTCGATGACAGTCTCTAAAACATCGTTCCTTGTGCACACGAAAATTGGGCCAGAACTGGGCGAGGAAGGAAACTCGTCGTCTCTTTTGACGATTACGTCCCCTTCAACGCCCATATCGAACAACGCCTGTCCAACGCGGCCGCCGCCGATAATAATAGCCGGTTCAACTTTATTCGATGAGGATGCCATCACGGTTGCTGTTACTTTTCTTCCTCTTGATGTTCTTCTCACGGCAAGGTTGGAAGACTTTTTCGATGAAGATGATGATGCACAAATCGCTGCTCTCGTCGTCGTCGTCGTCGTCGAAGATGAAGACTGTTGAAGGACAGAAGGAGTAAATGCCATTTCTGAGCACAAAACTTTCTTATTCACAGGCGTGAACTCGAGCGAGTGAGTGAGATGTGGAGGAGACCGAGTGGAAGAGTGACAAAAGAGTTTCACTTTAAGGAGAAAAAAAAGATATCTGAACACGTGTTCGTTTTTGGCTGCAGCCGAGAAGAGAGAAAAGGAAAAAACTACCGTGTGTGTATTTGGAAAATACGACTGTTCACGTATTTATTATTCAGCGTACGTCCCTTAAACGTTACACACAATTCAATGTCATCTTTGCAAATAGGCCATTTCAGCCAAGTATAAACTACCGATAATACCGGCAGTATCGCCCCAGCGCGAGGGACCGATTAATTTTTCTAAACCTTTTTTCGATTGCACGCGGTCGACGCCGATGTACCCGCCGAGAAGTTCGTAGACTTTTTCGCGAATTTTCGGGAACAAAACGGTTCTTCGCATGACTCCGCCTGATAACACAATTTTTTCCGGACTAGCTACTAACAATAACGTGGCGCATAACCCTCCGAGATGGTGCGCACACTTTTCCCAAATGATATCGTCGTCCGAAAGTAGCTTCAACTCCTCGAGCGTGCAGTTCGCTCGTTTCGCCAGCGCGACTGAACTCGCCATGCCTTCGACGCACGCAGAGCCGTGGAACGGACACGTGCCTTCGAAATGATCATAAACTATATTTTCATTGTCATCGACTTTACTCTTTTCTGTGTTCGTTGGTGGTGGGAATTGCCACTTATCTGGCGTGTTGGAAATATGACCGGCTTCCGGGTGGAGTAAGCCGTGGACGGGCTTACTGTTTATAACCAAACCTACACCGATACCGGTGCCTACGGTGATGTACGCGCACGATTCTATTTTCTCTTCTTCTTCTTCTTTCTTTTCGTTATTCTTATTAGTATTATTATGATACGCAAACTCAGCCATCGCCGGCGCGTTGACGTCCGTATCGAAACCAATCGGCACGTCAGCCCATTTGGTATCTTTCCCGGCTAAAATTCCTAAAATATTTGTATCTTTCCATTGTAACTTGGGCGTCGTCGTGATGTATCCGTACTTCTCTTTCGTCTCGTTCAACTCGAGCGGTCCAAAACAAGATATCCCAAGCGCATCGAACGGGTACAATTGGTCTAATATCTCCTTCACTTTCTGCAACGTCTCCTCCGCGGAAGTCGTTGGTATCTCGAATCTTTCCTCGACGTGCGACCAATCGTCTCCGTCTTCGGAGAGCGCGACGACAAAAGTCGTGCCGCCGCCTTCCACGCCGACTCTTCTCCTTTTTCCCATCCTTTAGTGCGTGTATTATGTGTGTCGCGCGTGTTCGTGTTCAGTAGTAGTTTTGACGTTGATGATGAGCGCAGTAGTAGCTTATTAGCAAAAGAGGAAGAAACCCAAGACCAGTTTTGATGTGATGAGAACGAAAAAATGAAAAAATTTCTTGTTTTTTGAGAGTCTCCTTTCTCCTTCTTCTTCACTTTAGAATTTGCGCGTACTCGTACATATAAAACATGGGTAAGAAAGGAAAAGGCACCGGGTCTTTCGGTAAACGAAAGAACAAATCCCACACTTTGTGCAGAAGGTACGCGTTAGATATCGTCGTCATCGATCGGGTACTCCCGCGAGAGTCTCTTTCGGAAAGGAATCCGGATGATGCTCTTTTTTTCCTCCTTCTCCGCCTCTTTTTAAGGCGTCCGACGGAGATGCGTGGAGGGCTTTTTGTGATTTTGTCGCGCGCTCAGGATGCGCGCGCGAAGGTTAAGGAAGACAAAAGAGTGAATATTTGCGCGATGGAATAGTGTTTACGCGCGTATATTTCGCGACTTTGTGTTTCATCTTCGCGCGTGCGCGTGTGCGCGGGAGAGTTGGATTCGCGCGCACGCAAATCATCGCCCCCGAAAGCCCAAAATCTGTCTGTGGTTTTCACCGTCGGGTCATATATAAATCTCCCTCTGTCTCTTTTGTTTGTTTTGGTTTGTTACTGACGTTCATTCTCCTCCTTCTCTCGCGATGAAACAGATGTGGGCGCAGATCGTATCACATCCAAAAGTCGACGTGCTCGTCGTGCGGCTACCCAGCCGCGAAGACTCGTGGGTACAACTGGTCGGTGAAGGCTAAGGGAAGATCCACCACTGGTACTGGGAGAATGCGATACATAAAATCCTTGCCGAGACGATTCAAGAATGGATTCAGAGAAGGTACTGAAGCGACGAAGAAAGCGTCTGCTTAATGATTGGGGTTATAGTAGAGAGACTTTAGTAGCATATTTTGTTAATAATATATAAATATGGACGTCTCAACGCGAGACGCGGTTCAGCGAGAGATGAGTTTGACCAGAGCGAGTTTTCGCTCTCTCTCACTCTCTCGCTGAGCCGCCTCGAGCCGAGAGGTGTTCGTGTACCTAGTAGGAAACATATAAATCAACTTTTTCACGTGAACACGCGTGCGCAGAACATCGCGCTCCCTTCGTTCCGCGTGGATGGCCTTTGTTTGTGCTTTTTTTCACGTAACACGGCAAAACTATGTATGCCCATACTTTTGTTTCCTCAAAAATTTTCTCTCTTTCCTCTTTCCTCTGTCTTTCTTTTCTCAAGACGATTGAAAAATATTTTGGAAGTTGGAAGAAGTTGCTTCTGTCTGTCCGGAAACCGTCAAAATCGAAACGTCATCGCAAATATGTCTGCCTCACTCGCGTCTGCCTCGTCGTCGTTCTTTGCCCCGTCGTCGTCGCTCGTCGGTCGCGGGGCATCATTTGCCCCGTCGTCGTCGCTCGTCGGACGCGGGTCATCATCTAATAACAACAAGAAACGTGTCCTCGGGAAAAACTCCTCGTTCACCGTGCAGGCCAACGCAGACATGATGAAAGAAGTCGGCACCGCGGTGTTGTCTAAGGACTCGGTGAAAGCGGAGAGATATGTCGCATCGAACAGATTTAAGTTACAGAAAGGCAAAGGTCCGCAATTCGAGAAGAGATGGGCGGAGAGAAAAAGTCGACTCTCGAAACTCGATGGTTTCCGATTCTTCACCTTGATGAGACGAGTGAGCGAAGGAAGAGGAGATGAGGAAGAGAGCGACTACGTGTCGCTAACCATATGGAGCAACAAGGAGAACTTTGACGCTTGGAGAACGGGAGAGGCGTTTAAGGAAGCGCACGGCGGAGGGACTATCTTCGGCTTCGCAGAAATGCTGATCTCGTCGTTGATGGTTCTGAAAGGTGGACCGAAGCCAGCGTTTTATGACGGTTTAATGCCGTTATCGACGTCTCCGGACGCGCTCATCAACGAATGGCAACAAGCAGACGGGTGGAGATCTGTCGTGGCGGATGGTAAAACCCCATTAAAATCGGACGTGTACGTCGCAATGAATAGATTCAAAGTATTTCCAGGTTCCGAGGTTGCCTTTGAACAGCGATGGTCCCAACGTGAATCGGATTTACAAAACTGCGAAGGCTTTCAAACGTTCGTACTTTTGAGAAGAGACGCGCTTCAAGCTGACGACGGCTACAACTATTCGACTCTTACGGTCTGGAAAGACGAAGCATCTTTTCAAAAATGGCGCGAGGGGTCCAGTAAAAAAGCGCACGCAAAAGCAGACCAGGCTAAGCCGTTATTCGAGATGCCACCGAGTCCTATCTTTTATGAAGGCGTCTTGGCGCTCATCGATCCTCAAGGCGCTTAAATGAATACGAGTAGTAAAACAATTCATTGTAAATCCCACGCATGCTTAAACAGTACTACTAACTAAAAAGTCGTAAGCTATATATCTATTTAGACTAATTTCTATAATAATTGTTGAAGTTCAACTGCTCGTAGAGGCTTTCGGCATCATCCGATTCAGCGTCGAGGTTCTTTAAGATTTTCAAAACGTTTGCTCTGGCGACGGTGAATTTTTTCTCCATTCTTCTCATCGAGAGCTCGCGTAATTTTACTCCAACGTCACCTCCCTCTTCTTCTTCTTGCCGACGCACGTTTCCGAACTCAGCAGTAATGGTCAAGATAATTTTAATATGAGTCGATAAGAGCGACCAAGTTGAATCCGGAGTCGCCAACGCGACTCGAGAAATGTTGTCCAAATACACTTCGTGAGCCAATTTTACATCATCGATGGATTGCGCGGAGTCATCGATGAACTCAAGTAGACGATTCCACTCCACCGACAAGATTTTCGTAGTCACAAACGTACGCAACGTCAGCACAAAATGTTTCAGCTCAATTTCGAGCGACGATGAGATAGATAAAGTTTTTCCAGACGTGGAGGGCGACGGCTCTGTTCTCCTTCTATTTTCAGATGTCCATTGCGAGAGGACGCCATAATCCAACGAACGCTGCGCAAATCTCAGCTGCAAGAGATACTTGAACACTTCATTATATTTGGATAACGAAACTGCATCGCAAATTAAGCTCGCCGCGATAGCGTTGCTGTTTGTACTCAACGCAGCGTGGGTCTTCTTCTTTTGGTAAATGATGTTTAAATCCGTTAGCGCTTGAAGTTCCTCGCTTCCTTTATATTCGTCGTCGTCGTTATCTAGACTCGGACGTGCATAAAATACTTGAACTCGAAATTCTTCTCTTTTATTACCAACTGATTCACGACTTCCAAACGTGCTCTCGTTCGTATGTTCGAGAATTGCGTCTCTTAACACTTCGGTCAATCTGGTGGTATCAAAACGCACTATTGCTTCTCCCATTGACTCGCCGATTTCACCACTCTCCTCATCACGACGACGGCGAATACTCTCAAACTCTTCAAAGACATGGTTGGAAAAGTCTAAAGCAACTTCTCCGCATCCACCCAGAAACAATGCTCGCAACTTTGTGAGCTCTGCTTTTACTCCGTACGCCGATTTCAATTTTTCCAAGGCCTGATCGCTCGCATTCATCGCCGCCAGACGAATTTGGTGTAACATCGACTTCGAAACCAACGTATTCACGGGAATACCCAGAGTTGTGCACGTATCATTGTCGAAATACGTCGAAGCCCAATTTATGAAATCGTAACATTCGCTAAAAGTCGTTTTCGTCGTCTCTTTGGATGAATGAGAAAAATGTGCACTCTTTCTACTTCGAGCTTTCGTCAACGAGACAATGCTTTTCAAATCTGAAAGCAGAGCATCTTCGGTGCTAAAAGCTGCGTCATTATCGTCGCCTTGACTTTGCGCGGGATCCTGTTCGATTTGAACAGGTGCGTCCGTCCGCAAAGTTCTCGTGGAAGCGGCTATAGTGTCGTCGTTGATGTCGTTCTCGTCCTTATTTTCTGATGATGTGCGCAAAAGAAGAAGCGCTTTCAATTCTGAAATCATCTTCGGAACAAACGTCAACTTTTTACCAGCTTGATTTTGAACGTCATCGTCGCCGTCATCGTCGGCAAATTTCATCCTCGAGAACTCTCTGTAAATACCCGCGTTCAAAATATCTTCGGCTACTGACTTGAAAAAAACAGGCACATCCTTATCTTCGCGCAAATACCATCCTTCTCTCCACCGCGTCGATTTCTTCCAGTCGACGAATATCTCAGGACTCGTCAAAATCCCATAATTAATCCAAACATCTAGAGCATTAAAATATGACGTTGAACTGCTAAAGAAGCACCTAAAAACAATCGAAAATTCATCGAGGCTCCCCGATAATCCGTTATATTCGTTCATGAGATTATATAGCATCGATAAAATAGTTGAAGACGCAGTCGCGGGATGCGCAAACTTTCCAACCGAACTCTTCGGTCCAGGACTGCACATGTCCGCTATTCGCTGTAAACACGATGCCTTTCTTGCAAGTTTCCTGCTTTCAATGGACAAACGAAGCAACGTAGGCGCAGAAAACGCGTCCGCGTGTGCGCTCGCTCTTCGCGATGCTTCGAACAACTCGTCAAATCCATGTTGAATTTCTGCTTTCATCTTCATCAACGCACTCACGAACGCTTGAACAGTCGGACTTTGTTTACCTTCAACCGCGAACAAATTACTCAAGTTTTTCAATCGCTCTTTGACTCTTCCAATGTCTTCAAATACATCCATAATTTGCTTACTCGTTTTCAGAACGTTCGTTAATGCACTTTTTGAAACGTGCGGTATTTCCATCGATTCAATATCAAAATTAGCAACGCCTCCAGAGGCAATCGCATTCAAAGTTCTGGAAACGACCAAAGATTCTCCAACAGTCGTCGTAAATTTCCTCATTCTACCTCGGTCTACACGTAAAGAGAAGAACGATATGTCTATCTTGTCCTTCTTCTCAGTACTATTGCGCAACTTTCGAAGCATTCTCCGAGCTCGTTCCATTTGCGCAAATGAAGCTCGCGAAATTTTCCTTGCGTTTTCATGACTTGTCGACGAAGTGCCGAGGGTATTCTTCCCACTGCTGCCGTGAAATTCACGCATTTCTAAACTCTCCTCATCGATACCATCAGGAAGTGATCTCCAAGAAAAACCAGGATCTTCTTCGTTTGCATTTTCTTCATCCTCGTCCCTGATTCGAATCGAATACCCATCATCCTCTTCGATATCATCGTCCGAGAAAGATACTTCGTCGTCATTGTCTGAAGATAACGATTCAAACGAGAATGTCGAAGTGTTATCATCACTCCTGTTTTCCGTCTTCTTCTCTGTCTCGATTTTTGTTTGTTTTGGTGTGCTCATGCCTCCTCCTCTTCTTCTTCTTCTTACATCTTCCTCCTCGTCGTCTGTGTTGGACCACTCCGAAAGCGAGGAATCCGACGACGACGACTCTCCGCGTCTATTCTTCTTTTTACTCCGTTCTTGCGAAGAATTCGTTCTCGCTGTTGATATTTCTGGAAGTCGCACCGTGTCTTCTACCGACGATGCGTGCTCTTCTTGCTCTCTTCGTTCTTGTTGTCGTCGTCGTCGTTCTCGCCTTTCTCTTTCTTCGTCTTCCAACGACTTCAATAATGAAGAACTGGATGGTTCGTACGCGCTCTTCATCGGCTTCCCCGCGCTCCTCAACAAAAATAAGGCTACTCTCGACCAAAACTCCTCGTCGTCTTCGTCTTCGTACGTAAATTTCCTTCGATTTCTCTCGTTCTCTCTCTCCAACGCGTCGAAAAGCACAGTCAACGAATATCTCTTGCTCATTTGCGCTTCCCGAGCGAAACGGTCCAGAATATCCAAGCACTCTCGCTTCACCTCTTCTTTGGACGTGGTCGAATTCATCGACGTCGATGCCAGACGACAGTTCGTTCGACAGAATTCAACGCATTTCACGTAGTTCTCTTCCGCTAACTGTTCGTCTTCGATGTTATCGCCGCTGATAATCTCTCTCGGGAGAATGCGTTCCACGAGTGTCTCGCACAACTCGGTCACTTTTTTCTTCCTGTCTTCCAGAAAGTGAGAGGATGAGGAGGCTGTTTTCGAGGGAGTCGTCGCCCCTGACGCTCTCATCGTCGTCGACATTATTTCAATAACGAGAAGGAGAGTCGTTGTTCTCTCGTCGTCATCGTCGCTGCTTTTCGCGCAACAAAGCAAGTGAATGAATGAAGAAGAAGAAGAAGTTTTTTTCTTTTTTTTTCTTTTTTTTTGAATTTCCAACAAATCAGAAATCTGCTTTGCTTGCTTTCTCGTCAAAAAGAAAATCCTCCTCCCGCAAAAGCATTTGTAGTAATACAGATGATGATGTCTTCTCCTCCTCCTCCTCCTTCTGTTTCTCTTTCTACTCTTTCTGCGAAGACGATGATTTTGACGAGGACGATTCAGACGACGAGAAAAACGGGACGAGGACGACAAGAACGACGGAGTTTCTCTTCTTCTTCTTCTTCTGCTTTGACATCGAAAACGTTGAAAACGAAATCGACGACGACAACGAGAAGAGAAGGGAGAAGAAGAAGAAGAGGAAGAAGAGAAAGCACTTTTCGAACGCGCGCGAACGAGGACGACGAAGATTTCGCTATTTTCCGGTTTACGCTCGGAATTCCCGGTTTCGACGATGGGGATATCCCGAGAGTGTTGGGTGTGCTCGCCGGGGCGCTGTTACTAGCGAACCACGCGAGTAGTGGCAACGTATCCTCCGCGCAGAGCAGAGCAGAGTTGATTGGTGCGTTGTTAGTGTGCGCGTGCTTTTACGCCCCGGAGTTGGGACGAAGAATACAAGAAGCGACGACTGGATCGTCCTCTTCGTCAAAGAAGAACTCGGTGGATATGCTCGGTGGGTCCTCGCAGTTTTTAGTGGAAGAGTCGTACAAGGAGACGAAGAACACGAACTACGCGTGGGCGAGTTACGCGGCGTTGACAAACACAAACGCGAAAGGCGTCGCGTTCTTTGAAGACACAAACGAAGGGAAGCTGATGATGACTGTAGCGAGAGGTAGCGTTAGAACGATAGAAGATGGCGCGAGTG